>JACCDL010256217.1_pt1 | contig 28280 bp, 24 predicted proteins | sample 7441931 | NCBI WGS metagenome assembly JACCDL01 (sample SAMN15323437, study PRJNA562643) | freshwater metagenome | isolation source: river surface water | place: USA:Blue River Watershed | collected 2017-08-16 | reverse complement strand
CGGAAAAAGCGAAGCGCAGATAGGTTACATCCTCGCCTGTCCGCGTTGACTGGTAGCGCGACATATAGATACCGACCAGGGCCTCAGGTGTGAATTCATGGGCGGTTTCTTCCAGTGCTTCGCGGCTGACGGCCGAGATCAGAGACTCTGCGGGATCAAGATGGCCAGCGGGTTGATTGAAGCGTATGCCATCACTGGTTTCTTCTTCGACCAGCAAAAACTGCCCGCCGCGTTCAATGATGGCGGCAACGGTGACGGAGGGTTTCCAGAGGTCGGACATGATTACTTTCAAAGCCCCAGCGTGCGGCGACCCGGCATTTTACTCCTGCCGATTACCGACTTGCTGTGGTGCTTGTATCGTTGGATTGGGGTGTATCAATCGATCTCTGCGCGGTAAGCCAGAAAGTCAGGGCAGAATGCACGGCCTTTCAATCGAATTATTTGCCAAATAAGAATTTTTTTTTTTGTGGATACGCCAACCACAGGAAAATAGTACGACAGTTCGATTTTTTGATTTGCGTGTAAGATTCGGGCGCAATTTTTATTTTTTTGGAGAATTCCATGAAAATCGGCATCCCAGCCGAGACGCGGGCGGGTGAAACGCGGGTCGCCGCAACGCCCGAGACAGTCAAAAAACTGATCTCCGCTAAACACCAAGTCATCGTGCAATCTGGCGCGGGCGTCCCCGCAAGCATCCCGGATGAGGCGTTTGCTGCTGCCGGCGCGAGCATAGGCGCAGCGGCTGACGCTTTATCTGCTGATCTGGTCTTGAAAGTTCGAGCGCCGTCCGAGAGCGAGCGCTCGCAAATGAAATCCGGCAGCGTACTGGTCGGCATGCTCAATCCCTTCGATGCCGACAATATTGGTGCGATGGCTGCTTCAGGACTGACGGCATTTGCGCTTGAGGCCGCGCCGCGGATCACTCGTGCTCAGTCGCTCGACGTGCTGTCTTCGCAAGCCAATATCGCCGGTTACAAAGCGGTGCTGATGGCCGCCAACGCGTACCAGCGCTTTATGCCCATGCTGATGACGGCTGCCGGTACCGTAAAAGCGGCCCGCGTGCTTATCATGGGTGTGGGTGTCGCCGGCTTGCAAGCGATTGCGACCGCCAAGCGTATGGGCGCCGTGATTGAAGCTTCCGACGTGCGTCCCCCGGTAAAAGAGCAGGTCGAGTCGCTCGGTGCCAAATTCATCGACGTTCCTTATGAGACCGATGAAGAACGAGAGATCGCCAAAGGCGTCGGCGGTTATGCGCGCCCCATGCCCGAGGCCTGGATGCAGCGTCAGGCGGCCCTGGTGCACGAGCGCGCCAAGCTGTCGGACATCATTATCACCACAGCCTTGATCCCGGGTCGCAAGGCGCCGGTGCTGATTTCGGAAGATACCGTCAAGGCGATGAAGCCGGGTTCCGTGATCGTCGATATGGCGGTGGAGCAGGGTGGCAATTGTCCTTTGTCCGAGTTGGGCAAGACCGTCGTCAAGCATGGCGTCACCATTATCGGTGAGCCCAATATCCCGGCATTGTGTGCTGCGGATGCGTCGGCGCTCTACGCACGCAATGTTTTGGACTTCCTCAAGCTCATTATCGACAAGGAAGCTGCATTGGCGATCGACCGCAGCGATGAAATTGTGGCGGCCACGCTGATGTGCACGGGTGGTGAAATCATTCGCAAGTAGAGGCTTGAATGCAACGTATCATGCTGCGCGCGAAAATTCATCGCGCCGCTGTCACGCAATGCGACCTCAATTACGAGGGCTCATGCGGGATTGATGAAGATCTGTTGGACGCGGCCGATATCCGCGAGTTTGAGAAAATCGAGCTTTATAACGTCAATAATGGTGAGCGCTTCTCTACTTATGCAATTCGGGGAAAGCGCGGCAGTGGTGAGATATCGCTCAATGGTGCGGCGGCCCGCCTGGCGCATCTGGGTGATTTGATGATCATTTGTACTTATGCGCCAATGAGCGAAGAAGAGATCGCTGCTTATCAGCCGAAAATTGTGTTTGTCGATGAAAAAAATAGTATTACCCGGCTGAAGCATCAGTCGTAACTGAAATAGCTCTTTACTGAACAGACACTTACTGTTTCCGAACCAGAGGACATCATGGAAGTTAGTCACACCATTATTAACCTGATTATTTTCGTGCTGGCGATTTATGTCGGCTACCACGTCGTGTGGACCGTCACGCCAGCATTGCACACACCGCTGATGGCGGTCACGAATGCCGTGTCAGCCATCATAATCGTGGGTGCGATGCTTGCCGCTGGACGGACCGAAGGTCCGGTCGGCCAATTCATGGGCACGCTCGCCGTAGCCCTCGCTGCCGTGAATGTCTTCGGTGGATTCCTCGTTACCCAGCGCATGCTGGAAATGTTCAAGAAAAAAGAGCCCAAGGCTCAGGCCAAAAAAGAAGAGGCTTAATGATGAGCATGGATCTTGTGACCTTGTTGTATTTGCTGGCGTCTATCTGTTTTATTCAGGCGCTCAAGGGCTTGTCCCATCCTGCCACCGCGCGTCGTGGCAATGCGTTTGGTATGGCCGGCATGGCGATTGCGGTTCTCACGACCGTTGCGCTGATCTACAAAATCAAATCCGTTGCCGCGGTGGATGGTGCGGGTCTGGGTTACGGTTTGCTTGCACTGGGCGTGATTGTGGGCGGCAGCATTGGCGCCATTTTGGCCAAGCGCGTTGAAATGACGAAGATGCCTGAGCTGGTCGCTGCGATGCACTCACTGATCGGTTTGGCGGCTGTGTGTATTGCCATTGCCGTAGTTGCAGAACCTTGGGCATTTAATATCGTGCAGCGCGGCGAGCCTATCAAGTGGGGTAATCGCCTCGAACTCTTTATCGGTACCTTTGTGGGTGCGATTACATTCTCGGGTTCTGTGATCGCGTTTGGCAAGCTGGCCGGCAAATACAAGTTCCGTTTATTTCAGGGCGCGCCGGTCGTGTTCCCTGGTCAGCACATGGTCAATCTTGTGCTCGCAGTGGTGATGATCGGCGCTGGACTGGTGTTTGTTGCAGCGCCGGGTGCCGAAGCCGCATGGACGCCGTTCATCATCATGACCGTCATTGCCTTCATTCTGGGCGTGCTGATCATCATCCCGATTGGTGGTGCAGATATGCCAGTGGTGGTGTCCATGCTGAACAGTTACTCTGGATGGGCTGCTGCAGGCATTGGCTTCTCACTGAATAACTCCATGCTCATCATTGCAGGTTCGCTGGTGGGTTCGTCCGGCGCCATCCTGTCGTACATCATGTGCAAGGCGATGAACCGTTCGTTCTTCAATGTGATTTTGGGTGGTTTTGGTGGTGACGCAGCCGCCGCCGTTGCTGGCGATCAGCAGCAGCGTCCGGTGAAATCCGGTTCCGCTGACGATGCGGCTTTCTTGATGAGTAACGCAGAAACCGTGATCATTGTCCCCGGTTATGGACTCGCTGTGGCACGTGCGCAGCATGCGTTGATGGAGCTGTCAGAAAAACTGTCGCACAAGGGAGTCACCGTTAAATACGCGATTCACCCGGTAGCGGGTCGTATGCCAGGGCACATGAACGTCTTGCTGGCCGAAGCCGAAGTGCCGTATGACCAGGTGTTCGAGATGGAAGACATCAATAGCGAGTTCGGTCAGGCTGACGTTGTGTTGGTGCTCGGCGCCAATGACGTCGTGAATCCGGCAGCCAAGGATCCGAAATCCGCAATTGCCGGCATGCCAATTCTCGAGGCCTACAAGGCCAAGACCATCATAGTGAACAAGCGCTCCATGGCTGCTGGTTATGCAGGTCTGGATAATGAATTGTTCTACATGGACAAGACCATGATGGTATTCGGTGATGCGAAGAAGGTGATTGAAGATATGGTGAAAGCAGTCGAATAATCGATGCGCTTACACATCGAAGTAAAAAAGGCAGATGCGAATCTGCCTTTTTTATTTGTGCCAGTATTTCTAGTTGGGTTAATCGAGTTTGACTAGCTGGCTTAGCTGCGCCACCCAAACATCATCTGCTCAGACAGCGCGCGTCTGGCAGGTGGCAGCAGATCAACCATGCCCAGCGACAGCCCGAGCAAACTCTGCGACAGCGACTGATCTTCGCTGCTGGCAAAGACGCGCGCCATCAAATCGGTCAGTCTTACGGTCAGGCCTCGATCGCTGCGACGTTGCTGCATGAACTGATCGATGCCTTTGGGTGTCGGCGATTGTGCCAGAACAGCGGCTAGCACAGCCGCGTCACGCAATCCTAGATTGAGTCCCTGGCCTGCCACGGGATGCAGTGTTTGGGCAGCGTTACCAACGGCCACCATTCTTGGCGAATTCGTTTGCTGCGCATTCAACCCCAGCGGATAACTGTGGCGCTGACTGATGTGCGTGAAAGTGCCGACGCGGTTTCCAAACGCTTGTTGCAGTGCTCGCAAAAACCCAGTCTCTGACATCGCAAGCAAGGCCTCGCTATGCTCGGGTCGCACACACCAAACCAGCGAATAAGCATCCCGATCTGGCAGAAGTGCGAGCGGCCCTTCTTCAGTAAAGCGGTCGAATGCACGGCCGGCCACGACACCATCACTGCATACGCTCGCCACGATGGCCACTTGCTGGTAATCGCGATGAGTCTCCTTAATTGTCTGCGTACCGAAGACACCGCCTTCAGCTTGCACGAGCAGATCCGCGCGTATCTGTTGGTGATCGGAGAGCGTGATGTTTACGTGAGTATTGTTTTCTTCTGCATGGGTTACGAGGAGAGGGCGATACTGAGTCACGCCGGTCGCACTTAATTCAGCAGAAAGCGCTTGTACCAGATCGCCGTAGCGGCAGACATAACCCAGAGCGGGTAACTGATGCTCCGTGCAATCAATGAGGGTGCGGCCAAATCGGCTGCGCCGCGAGACATGAATCTGCGTGATGGCTGTCGCGTTAATAGGCCACGCATGAATTTGTTTTAGGAGTTCATGACTTCCCCACGAGAGCGCGACAGAGCGAGGGTCCTGCGATCCCACGGACGTTGTTTTGCCATCGATAAGCGCAATGCGATCGGCAGCGACACCACGCTTGACCAGCATGCAGGCCAGTGCGGTTCCCACTGGGCCGCCACCTGCGATGGCAATATCAACCGAGCTTGTCTCGACAGACTTCATCGCTTCATCAACCTCGCATCACCGCTTCGATCTCGGTGATGGTTTTGGGTGCCTTGTGCGTGAGAATCTCGCAACCCTCGGCGGTCACCAGCGCATCATCTTCAATACGTATGCCGATATTCCAGTATTGCTCAGGCACCCCGGGTGCGGGACGTACATAAATACCGGGCTCTATCGTTAATACCATGCCGGGCGCAAGCGTGCGCCAGGGTTTGTCTTGCCCCACTGGTGCAGGATCGCGATAGTCGCCAACGTCATGCACATCCATGCCCAGCCAGTGTCCTGTGCGGTGCATGTAAAACTGCCGATACTGACCACCGGCGATGACATCGTCCACCGAGCCGACTTTGTTTTTATCGAGCAGCCCAGTATCGAGCATGCCCTGTGTCAGTACGCGCAGTGCAGCGTCGTGACCATCGGTAAATCGCGCGCCGGCACGAGTCGCGTTAATGGCAGCGTATTGCGATTCGAGTACGATTTCGTAGAGTGTTTTTTGCGCCGGATTGAATTTGCCATTCACAGGGAAAGTGCGCGTGATATCCGATGCATAGCTGTCAAGTTCGCAGCCGGCATCAATCAAGACCAGATCACCATCACGTAATTCTGCATCGCCGGCCCGGTAATGTAGTACGCAGGCATTGGCGCCGGTAGCCACGATAGAGCCGTAGGCAGGCGACTGTGAGCCGTTACTACGGAACTCATGCAGCAGTTCTGCTTCCAGATGGTATTCACGCAGACCCGCTTGGGATATGCGCATTGCGCGCGCGTGCGCAGCTGCACTGATGTCAGCAGCGCGCTGCATGATCGCAATTTCCTCAGCATCTTTGACGAGCCGCATTTCATTGAGAATCGTGCGTATGTCGATAGCCGTGCCCGGTGCGCTTACACCTGCTCTGGCTTGCGAACGTACGGCATTGAGCCACGCCTGAACCCGGGTGTCGAGCGCAGCGCTGCTACCCAATGCGTAAAACAAGGCCGGTGCATTCGCCATCAGACGTGGCAGCTCACTGTCTATGCTGTTGATCGGAAAGGCGGCGTCGAATCCAAAATGCGCTTTGGCGGCTTCTGGCCCGTAACGATACCCGTCCCAGATTTCGCGTTCCTCATTTTTTTCGCGGCAGAACAGAATGGCTTGATCTTGATCGCCTGTGACCAGCACCAAGGTGGCCTCCGGCTCGGTGAATCCGGTCAGGTAGTAAAAATAGCTGTCATGTCGATACGGGTAATCCGCATCGGCATTGCGCATCACTTCGGGTGCGGTCTGAATGATGGCAACACCGCCAACCTGTGCGTGCATATGCTTGAGGACTGCGGCACGACGTTTTGCATAAACATTCATAGTCATCTTTGAGTAGACAGAGGTGCGTTCAGTTGTTCCAGTCGTTCGACCGTGCCGACATCGGTCCAGTCGCCACGGAAGAGCTCACCGCCAATTCTCCGCTGTTCTGCGAATTCGCGCAGGATGGGTGCCAGTTTCGCCGCAGTGCCGGTAGCGACGGTGTCGAACAGCTCGGGGCGATAGACGCCGATACCCGAGAAGGTGAATCGGGGTTCGCCGTGATTGGCTATCGCGAAGCTCTCCAGCGCGAAGTCGCCCTCGGGATGATGCGGTGGATTTTTCACCAGATACAGCCAGGCGAGGTCCCTGCGATCAGTCGGTAGTGGATAGCCCCAGACATCATTTTCTTCGAGCACATCAAGGACTTTGGTGAAATCGAAATGCGGACAAAAAATATCGCCGGCAATCGCCACAAACGGTGCCTCGCCCAGCAGGTGGCGTGCTTTGGCAATCCCACCTGCGGTTTCCAGCGCGGTACCCTCAGCAGAGTAAGCGATGCTTGCGCCGAACTGAGCGCCATCGCCAAGTGTGTCCTCGATCATCTGGCCCAGATGAGCGTGATTGATCACGATCTCGGTGATACCGGCTCGTACAAGGTTGTTGATGTGCCAGACAATCAAGGGTCGTCCGCGCACCTGCAGCAGTGGTTTGGGACAGGTATCGGTCAACGGGCGCATGCGCTCTCCGCGACCGGCAGCAAAAATCATGGCTTTCATGTTAAAAGGTAAAGCCGACGCCGGTCGTGTTTTCCTGTAGCGTATCGAGCAGTCGTATCAGTGGCGCGAATTCCTTGTAGCGATACGCAGTCTTGCGTGTGTAATCCATCACCATTGGCATATCCTTAAGGTAGCCATCTTTGCCGTCACGGTGATACAGCCTGGCAAAGATACCAAGCACCTTCAGGTGCCGCTGCAGCCCCATGAATTCGAAGTCACGATAAAACGCATCGACATCATGACTGACGGGGAGTCCCGCTCGCCGTGCGCGTTCCCAGTAGCGAATTGTCCAGTCCAGAACCAGCTCTTCATCCCATTGAATGTAAGCATCCCTGAGCAGCGAGACCAAATCGTAGGTGATGGGGCCGTAGACCGCATCCTGAAAATCCAGAATGCCCGGATTGCCCTTCTCCATCACCATCAGGTTACGGGAGTGATAATCGCGATGCACATACACCTGCGCTTGTGACAGATTATTGGCCAGCAGCAGATCGAAGACACGGTTCAGGTCTGCTCTCTGCGCATCACTCAGCGTGGCTTTCAGATGGCGTGTGACATACCAGTCGGGGAAGAGCATCAATTCTCGGTGCAGCAGCTCACGGTCGTAGGTGGGTAGTACTCCGGCACAGCTTTGCACTTGCAGCTGGATCAGCGCATCAATGGCATCAAGGTAGAGCTTGTGTGCAGTGTCCGGGTTGAGCTGCTGAAGGTAGGTAGTCGAGCCCAGATCCGAGAGCAAGAGGAAACCCCGTTCAGTATCTTGGGCCAGAATCCTTGGTACGGACACGCCGGTCGCGCTGAATAATTCGGCAACTTTTACGAAAGGCCTAACATCTTCCTGCGGCGGAGGGGCATCCATCACGATCAAACTCTGACCGCTCTGCGTATCGACGCGAAAATAACGGCGGAAGCTTGCGTCCGCTGAGGCGGGTCGCAGGCTCTCCACGAGGGTTGCAGGTGTCTTGCGACCAGAAAGCCATTCGGCCAGCTGGACAAGCCGGGCATCGTTCAGGGAATTGTCGGGCATTTGGGGAAACTGAGGTTGAAGTCGGTAGCAGGAGTGCGGAACAGGCGATGAGTTCCCATATAATAAGGGATTCATCTCATACCGCGGTGCTCAAGCCTGCGAATTCTGCTTTCATGACCCGGCGATTGCCACCTCCCTTCGGTTTAGCCTTCAGGCGCGCGAAACTGCTCCCCCTCATGATCATGATGATGCTAGGGTCAGCGGCTGCGCAGGAGCCGCGACGGTTGGCAGACAATGTCGCCGATGAGGCAGCAACCGACTTGAGGGCCGAGGATGTCACGGGTCGCCCTGATCGTGAAATTCAGTTGGAGGGCAACGTCGAGATCATGCGCGGCAAAATGGCTATCGATGCTGATAGTGTCAAATACAACATCATTGATGACCGGGTCGAGGCAGTAGGCAATGTGCTCGTCCAAAAGGCCGGCAGCCGGTTCGAGGGAAAAGAACTCAGACTCAAGCTGGATACCGGCGTAGGTTATATGGATAGTCTGGTGTACAAGCTGTTGCAGCGCAATGCTCAGGGCAGAGCGGATCGTATAGATTTTGAATCCGAAGACCAGGCGACAATATCCTCGGGTTACTACACCACCTGTAACGGCCCTGATCCTGACTGGTATCTGCGTACCGGCAAGCTGACGTTGGATGAGGGCGCAGGTATTGGGTCTGCACGAAATGCCGTATTGGTTTTCAAGGGCGTGCCAGTGGCGGGCGCACCTCGTATTTCTTTTCCTCTGACCGACGAGCGGGTGTCGGGGTTTTTGGCGCCGACGATTGCCTCATCGACGTCCAGTGGCTTGCAAGTCACCACGCCGTATTTCTGGAACATCGCACCAAACCGCGATGTCACCTTTTTCCCGCGTTACATCGCACAGCGCGGTCTGATGCTGGGCGCTGATGTTAGGTATCTCGAGCGTGAATTTGCGGGCGAGACGCGTTTTGAATTCATCAACGACACTAAGTTGCCCGGAGAGACGCGTTATGGTTTTTCATCCCGTCACAATCAAGTGCTGGCGCCTGGGCTGACACTGGCGACCGACCTCAATGCGGCTTCAGACGATTATTACACCAGAGATTTTCCCTTGAGCCATGTCTGGGCTCGCGCGGGTATCAATCGAAGGCTGCTCAAGCAAAGTGCTGCATTCAACTATGATGCTGCCGACTGGAATGGCGCAGTTCGTCTGATTGACTACCAGGTGCTGCAGGATCCGAATGCGCGTATCAGTCTTCCATATGCGCGACTGCCGCAGGTGAATGTCAACAATTTCCAATATAGTGATAATGGTTTTGATTTGACAATGAACTCGGAGTACACGCGATTTGCCCATCCGACTTTGGTGCAGGGTGATCGTTTGGTGGTCAATCCCCGAATGACCTATAACCAATGGCAACGTCCCGGCTACTTCATTCGTCCCAGCCTCTCTTTGCACGGCACGCTCTACAATCTGGATCGAGCAGATACCAGTATGACGGCGCCGGCACGTATGCTGCCAACATTCTCGCTGGATTCAGGATTGATTTTCGAGCGTGAGACCACATTTTTTAATCGCGAAGCGATTCAAACTTTGGAGCCGCGTGTTTTTTACACCTATACGCCTTACAAGGAACAGACGTCGGTACTCTATCCGCGATTCGATACATCCGAGGCTGATCTGAACTATGCACAGATCTTCCGGGAAAATCGATTTGTCGGTCATGATCGCATCGGTGATTCCAATCAGCTCACGCTGGCGCTCATTTCGCGTTTCCTTGAGACCACGGGAGCAGAGCGCCTGCGTCTGGCGGTGGCGCAGCGTATCAATCTCAAGGACCCTACAGTGAGTCTGGGCATTACAGATAAGGCAGCTGCAGAAGATATCCTGTTGCTGATGTCGGGTCGCGTCTCAGAGGAGCTACGCCTCGATGCCAACCTGCAGTATGACCAGACCAATCGGGATGTCAATCGCATGAACGCGGGTGTCTTCTGGCAGGCGGGTCCGATGAAGGTTGTGAATGCCCAGTATCGTCGCGATTCGCGCAACATACCGGGCTACCCTTATACAGACTACGAACTCATCGACTTGTCGGGGCAGTGGCCCATCAGCCGGCGTTGGTATGGTGTAGGGCGCATCAATTACCTTTTGGATGACCACAAAATGGGTCAGTCGTTGCTCGGTGTCGAGTACCTTGCCGATTGCTGGATCTTCCGCATGGTAGGACAGCGCATACCGACGGCAGCAGGGCTGACGACGACCCATCTCTTCATGCAGTTGGAATTTAGTGGTCTGGCGATGCTCGGCTCGAGCCCGCTGAAGGCACTGCGTGGCAGTGTGCCGGGGTATCAACCCCTGCAGCAACCGTAGTAACGGAAGCAACCGCAGTAACGGCATTAACCGAATCACCTCTTTCAATTCATTTAAATTACGATGACGCTTATTCAGATTTATCGTTCGCTGACACGCATACGTATTGGCACCGGCACCTTGTTGAGTATTCTGCTGTTAACGCTGACCAGCCCATCGTCTGCGGAGACCAAACCAGCCAGTACTCGTCAACCAGTGCTGATCGATGCTATCGCGGTGGTAGTCAACACTGACGTTATCACCCTTAAAGAGATTGAAGAACGTTTGCGTCTGGTTGAGCAGCGGCTCAAACGCCAGAACATACAGCTGCCTGCGCGCGAGGTACTACAAAAGCAACTGCTTGAGCGAATGATCGTAAACCGTGCGCAGATGCAGCTGGCGCGCGAAACAGGCATTCGTATCGATGATCTGCTACTGGATCGTGCGATCGCCCGAATTGCCGAGCAAAACAAGCTCACCGTGCAGGCATTTCGGGATCAGTTGGAGGGCGACGGTCTCTCTTTCGCTCGCTTTCGTGAAGAGGTGCGTGAAGAAATCACCTTGCAGCGCCTTCGTGAGCGCGAAGTCGATAACAAAATTCAGATCACCGATGCCGAGGTCGACAACTTCCTTGCAGCCGCAGCAGGCAATGCCGAGGGCGCTCAGAGTGAAATCAACATTGCGCAGATTCTGGTGCGCGTCCCCGAAAAAGCCACACCCGAGCAAATCGCCGAACGTCGCAAGCGTGCTGATCAGGCACTCGCACAACTGAGTTCGGGTGTGGAATTTGCGAAAGTGGCCGCGAGTTTTTCGGATGCCGGCGATGCACTGAGTGGTGGTGAACTTGGCTGGCGCAGCGCCTCACGTTTGCCGCAGCTTTTCTTGGATGCGACTGAAAAAACTAAAGACGGTGAAATCGCGCCGTTGGTACGCAGCGCGAATGGCTTTCATATTCTTAAAGTCATTGGACGACGCAGCGCCAGCATGGTCAAAACGGGACCGGGTGCTGTCGTTCAGCAAACACTTGCGCGCCATATTTTGATCAAGGTGAATCAGATTGTCTCAGCCGGTGAAGCACGCCGCAAACTCGTTGAACTGAAAGAACGTCTGGATAACAAGGCAGCCAAGTTCGAGGAGCTGGCACGACTGTATTCCAATGATGGCTCTGCCAGTAAAGGTGGTGATCTTGGCTGGATTTATCCCGGCGATACCGTGCCCGAGTTCGAGCGTGCGATGAATTCACTGCAGCCCGGTGAAGTCAGTGGGCCCGTCGAGTCGCCCTTTGGTTATCACCTGATCGAAGTCATCGAACGTAAATCCGAAGAAATATCGCGGGAACGGCAGCGTTTGATCGCGCGACAGGCATTGCGTGAGCAAAAGCTTGAAGAATCCTATGAAGACTGGTTGCGACAGCTGCGCGATCGTGCTTACGTCGAGTATCGCCTGGACGATATCACTCGTCCGTAATCGTCAACATCCATGTCCCGCCCCCGGATAGCGATCAGCTGCGGTGAGCCGGCCGGCGTGGGGCCGGAAATCGCAGTGCGCGCCGCATTGCAATCGACCTCGGCAGCATGCTTGTTGGTAGGTGATGCCGCGCAGTTGCAGTCACTGGCGAGCGCCTTGGCACCCCAGTATCCCCTGCAGCGAGTGACCTCGGCCGCCAGTTGGAAAGTTCAACCTGGTCAGCTCGCTATTCTTGACTGCCCGCTCGCGGTAACACCCGTTCCCGGACGGCTTGATGCCCGCAATGGCAAACCGGTGCTCGATATGCTGGATGCGGCTATTGCAGCGGCCATGGCAGGTGATGTGGATGCCATCGTTACTGCGCCCGTACAAAAAAGTACGATCAATGATGCAGGTATCCCCTTCACCGGCCACACGGAGTATCTTGCTGAAAAAACGCACACACCGCATGTCGTGATGATGCTGGCGGGTCTCAATGGCAAACAGATGCTCAGAGTCGCTCTGGCCACCACTCATCTGGCGCTATCCGATGTGCCGCGTGCAATTACGCGTGAAAGTCTGACATCAACGATGGCGATTATTCATCGTGATCTGATCAGGCGCTTCGGAATCGCCAATCCTCGTATTCTAGTCACCGGACTCAATCCGCATGCTGGTGAAGACGGCTATCTGGGGCGCGAAGAGATTGATGTGATACGGCCTGTGATCGACGAAGCCCAGTCACGCGGCTGGCAAGTGTCGGGTCCTTATCCTGCCGACACGCTGTTTCAGCCACGTTATCTCGATCAGACAGATTGCGTATTGGCGATGTATCACGATCAGGGTTGGCCGGTGCTGAAATTTGCGACCTTTGGGCAGGGCGTCAACATTACGCTCGGCTTGCCAGTCATTCGTACTTCGGTGGATCATGGCACAGCACTGGACAAGGCAGCGGAAGGTTATGGTCATGCCGATGCGACGAGCATGGTCGAAGCAATCGCGGTTGCAGCGCAGATGGCGACGGCCCAGCAATGAAGCACATACCGCGCAAGCGCTTCGGGCAGAATTTTCTAACCGATCAAAACGTTCTATCTGAAATAATTCGTGTGATAGCCCCCGCTGCCGGTGACACGATGGTGGAAATTGGCCCAGGACAGGGCGCGATGACGGCTTTTTTACTGGCTCATTTGTCTCGCTTGCAGGTGGTTGAACTCGATCGCGATCTGGTCGCGCTGCTGCAAAAGAAATTCAACCCTGACAAGCTCATCATTCACTCCGGCGATGCCTTGCAATTTGATTTTGGTGCGCTGCAGCCTGCGCAGGGTAAGCTGCGTATCGTGGGTAATCTGCCATATAACATTTCAAGTCCTTTGCTTTTTCATCTGGCGCAGTATGCGCAGCAGGTTGAGGACCAGCATTTCATGCTGCAGAAAGAAGTCGTGCAGCGCATGGTGGCACCGCCTGGAGGCAAGGATTACGGACGTTTGTCGGTCATGCTGCAATGGCGTTATCAGATGGAGATGCTGTTCATCGTGCCACCCTCGGCATTTGATCCGCCTCCCAAAGTTGATTCAGCGATTGTTCGCATGCGACCCATTGAGTCACCCCTGGCCTGTGAGCAGGCACGGCTGGAGCAGGTAGTGACCCAGGCTTTTTCACAGCGACGCAAGGTGATTCGCAATAGTCTTGGCGGACTCTTCACGGAACAGCAGCTCATCGCTGCCGGCATCGATCCTCAGGCGCGACCCGAGACGATATCGCTGGAGCAGTATGTGGCGCTGACGCATCTGCATTGATGCCCACTGAGCAGCTTCGACTGGGGTAATGCGTGCATCATCCAACAGCTGATTCGCGCAATAAAAAATGCGAAGCAGCTCAAATGATTATTCATAAATGATCGCTGACTCAGAACGCCGGCAAGCTCGCCAGCTCATGGTCCCGTAGTGTCTTGCGCGCTGTTTCAAATTCAGGCAGTAGTGATTGCACAGTCGCCCAGAACTGCGGCCCGTGATTCATTTCACGCAAGTGAGATAGTTCGTGAGCCACCACATAGTCAATATTGGACAATGCGAAATGCATCAGCCGCCAGTTCAATCGTATGCGCCCATCGGCAGTACACGAGCCCCATTGCGTACTCGCCGATGACAGTGCAAAGCCCTTGAATGTTACGCCGAGTTTGGATGCGTAGATATCTAGTCGTTCTGCAAAGACGCGCTTCGCTTCAGCTTGCAGCCAGCCCTGAACGCGGTCTTTCAATTGTTGTTCTGTCGCTGACGCCGGCAGGCTGACATGCAGCTCCCGGGTTTGCTCGTCAAAGCGTATGCCGGTATTCGCCGCATCGGCGATACGTACCACGATGTCGGCACCCAAGTAGGGAAGGCGGGCGCCATCACGCCATTCCATCGGTGGTTGCAAACGTCTGACGGAGCGTTCACGCTGTTCATTGATTTTTTTGAAAATCCACACGCGTTTTTCCGTGATGGCCAATTCGATCTCGGCTACTGTTACCCAGCGCGGTGCTGTCACACGCAAACCTTCGTCATCAATCAGAAAGCCAATCGTGCGTCGCTTTGAGCGCAGTAGCCGGTAATCCAGCGTATGGTCATCAAGCCTCAGCCGCCGGTGGCCAGCAGGGAGGGGTGGTTCAGGGACGGTAGAGCGCGGCGGCTCAGGATCAACTTTGGTACCCGGCAGCAGATCAAGCAGCGAGAGCTGATTGGGATCGGCAAATTTTTGGCGAAGGTACTGCTTGAGTGACATAGCCGGTTACGATCAAGTACAGATTGACGTTGAGGCGCTCATGCCTGATGTACTGCGGAGTTTGCAGGTGTTTGGACTGCATAGGCTGCAGGCGTAATCACGCGCATTTCCGATTCTATCCAATTTTCCACTTGTGTCATGAGCTCCGCAGAAGAAAGCCCTTCAGGCGATATCGGCTTACCTATGGAGACGGTGATCAGTCCCGGTTTTTTGATAAAGGCATTGCGCGGCCAACAGTCGCCTGAATTCATGGCGATTGGCACCACCGGCGTTTTGGTGCCGATGGCGAGAATTGCGCCGCCCGCCTTGTATTTACCCTGTTGTCCTGCTGGTGTGCGCGTACCTTCGGGGAACATAATTACCCACTGACCATCATCCAGTCTGCGTCTACCTGTTTGTATGACTTGCGACATCGCATCGCGTCCTTTGCTGCGATCAATCGCAATCATTCGCATCATCCCAAGCCCCCAGCCAAAGAAGGGTATGTACAACAATTCTTTTTTGAAAACGAAAATCAGTGGACGTGGCATCAGCCAGCAGTAAAAAATAGTCTCCCAGGCGGACTGATGCTTGGAGAGCAAAATCACGGGTGCATCCGGTAGATTTTCCATACCTTTGACTTCCCATCGTATGCCACAAACCGCGCGAGCTGCCAAAGTGACGAAGACGTTCCATCGTGTGATCATGTAGTAGCGTTGCCGATAAGGCAGCAGAAAAAATCCGAAGCAGGCGATCGCCCAGACCACCGTCGCAATGACGATCAGTAGCATGAACAGGCTGGAGCGAAGAAACAGGATGGGGTGAGACATGCGAGCTCCGCAGACGATGAATACACGCCGTCTGAATGATGTTATTTGTTTTTTTCTTTCAGCAGCGCAGAGCGTGCCAGGTCGACAGTCTCATCGACCAGCTGATCGGTTTGTAGCAGTTTGTCTGCGACAGCAGCCAGACTGTCCAGCACCATCGTGCCCGGTGGTAGTCCACCCTTGTCGATAGTAAGCTTGCCTTTACCGGTGCGCACCAGATAAGGTGTACACCCTACCTCGAATGCAGCTTGCAGATCGCGCAATGAGTCACCTACAAACGGTATCCCCGCCAGTTCGCTGCCGAAGCGCTGCCCCACTGCCCTGAGCATACCCGGGCGTGGTTTACGGCAGTCACAAAAATCTTCCGGCGCATGAGGACAGAAGAAGATGGCATTCACGTGGGCGCCAACGGTTTGTGCTGTCAGGTGCAGTTTTTGGTGAATGGCATTGAGCGCGTGCATGTCAAACAGGCCGCGAGCCAAGCCCGCCTGATTGGTTGCAACAGCGACCCGATAGCCGTTCTGATTCAAGCGTGCAATCGCCTCAAGTGATCCGGGTATGGGCCGCCACTCCGCAGCCGACTTGATGTAATGATCGGAATCCTCATTGATCACGCCGTCGCGGTCCAGGATGATCAGCTTGGAAGTCGCCATAGTCACAGTGAATATGCCTGGTTCACGCAGCGAGCCGGGAAATATCGGCAACGCGATTCATCATCGCATGCAGCGACTGCAGCAAGGCCAGACGATTTGCACGCAGCGCGGCATCTTCGGCCATGACCATCACGTCATTGAAAAACGCATCTACATCGTCACGCAGATTGGCCAATGCTTTCAGGGTCGCAGTGAAGTCGCCGTTGGCGAAGGCCTTGTCTACAGCGATGCGCGTTTCTGTCATTGCACCATAGAGTCGCTGTTCAGCCGCTTCGGCGAGCAATCCGGCTTGTACCTCAGCTTGCACACTCTCATTCTTTTTCAGAATATTCGTAATGCGCTTGTTCGCTGCTGCCAGCGATTGCGCTTCCGGCATGGCAGCGAAAGCTTTTACAGCATCCAGACGCTCGATGATGTCATCGAGTCGATCCGGCATGGGCGCAACCACGGCTTCAATCGCATCTTGCGCATAGCCACGCTCGCGCAGCTGTCCACGCAGTCTGTCGTACACAAAGTTTTTTGCGTCTGCGACTGGATCGCTGAAATGCCCATTCCCTGCAAACTGCTGTGCTGATTGTGTCAGCAGATGCGAGATCGACAGCGGCAGACGCTGTTCCATCAGCATGCGGATGATGCCCAAGGCATGACGGCGAAGTGCAAACGGATCTTTGTCACCCGAAGGCGCCAGTCCTATGCCCCATATGCCGACCAGTGTTTCCAGCTTGTCTGCCAGGGCCACGACCGTACCGGTGCGTGTCGATGGAAGTGCGTCACCGGCAAAGCGGGGTTGGTAATGTTCGCCAATAGCGGTCGCCACCTCATCCGCTTCGCCATCATGGCGTGCGTAATACGTGCCCATGATGCCCTGAAGTTCAGGAAACTCGCCGACCATATCGGTCAGCAAGTCGGCTTTGGATAATTGCGCGGCGCGTTTGGCTTGCTCGGCATTGGCATTGAGCGCGCCGGCAATGGCGACGGCAAGCGCCACAACGCGTTCATTACGTTGCGCCTGTGAGCCTAGCTTGTTGTGATACACCACATTGCCGAGACCTGACAGACGATCGATCAGTGCCTTCTTCTTGTCTTGTTCAAAAAAGAATTTGGCGTCCGACAGGCGAGGGCGAACCACACGCTCATTGCCACCGATGATGTGGCGAGGATCAGCAGTTTCGATATTCGATACAATCAGAAAGCGCGAGCATAATTTGCCTTGTGCATCCGTTAGCGCAAAATACTTCTGATTGGTTTGCATGGTGAGGATCAGACACTCCTGCGGCACTGACAGAAATTCGGCGTCAAAATGACATTCATAGACCACCGGCCATTCGACGAGCGCGGTAACTTCATCGAGCAGTGATTCGGGCATCAGGATCTGATCGCTACCTGCTTTTGCTTTAAGGTCGTTACGAATTTTTTCTTTGCGTTCAGTGAAGCTCGCCAGAACAAGACCTTCTTCTTTCAGTAGCTCAGCGTAGTGCGAAGCTGATGGAATGCTGAGCTCCGTTTTCTTCGAAAGAAAACGATGTCCCAGCGTGGTGCGCGAAGATGGCAGTCCCAGCAGTGACACCGGTATCAGTGTTTCATTCAGCAATGCCATCAGGCCATGCACCGGCCGTACAAATTGCACCGTCTCGCCATCGGGGCGCTGATAGGTCATCAGCTTGGGTATCGGCAGCTTCGCGATACTTTCTTCAAGCGTCGCTTGCAAGCCCGCCGCCAGTGACTCACCTTTGGCGGTATAGCTGAAATAAAAACTCTCGGCCTTGCCATCGCTGGCACGTTCGAGTTCAGGCAATGTGATTTGTTCGCGTCCTGCCGTCAGTGCCAGCGCCGCCAGTTTTTTGGTCAATGGGGCAGTAGGTTGCCTTTCTTTATCCAGCGCTACAGACAGAGGCAGTACTTTTTCACGGATTTGTTTATCCGCGGCGACCAATTGCACACCCTCGATGCTCACCGCCAGACGGCGAGGGGATGCATAGGCGATCATTTTTGCATCGGCATGGGCCAGCGAGCGCTGGGTCAGGCCTTGCAGTATCGCTGTTGCAAAGGCATCACCGAGTTTGGACAGGACTTTCGGTGGCAGTTCTTCGGTCAGTAACTCAACCAGCAGTGTTTGCTTCATGTTCTTCGCTTGTAGAAATGCTTTGATCGTATTTTTTACGCGGCGCGGGTAGCGTCGCCCAGCATGGGGAACCCTAATTGTTCGCGGGAGGCGTAGTAGGCTTGCGCAACAGCGCGTGCCAAATTGCGTATGCGTCCGATGTAGGCAGCACGCTCAGTCACCGAAATCGCACCACGTGCGTCCAGCAGATTGAAGGTGTGCGCTGCCTTGAGCACCATTTCGTAAGCGGGCAAAGCCAGCGGCACCGCCATCAGGCGCTGTGCTTCGGATTCGTAATTACCAAAGAGCGAGAACAGGAATTCTGTGTTTGCATGCTCGAAGTTGTAGGCCGATTGCTCGACTTCATTTTGGTGAAAGACATCGCCGTAGGTCAGTCGGCGTGTCACGCCATGCTCTTCCCATTCGGTCCACACCAGATCGAATACATTTTCGACACCTTGCAGATACATCGCCAGACGCTCTATGCCGTAGGTGATCTCACCGAGCACCGGTTTGCAGTCGATACCACCCACTTGCTGGAAGTAAGTGAACTGCGTGACTTCCATGCCATTGAGCCACACCTCCCAGCCCAGACCCCAGGCACCTAGTGTGGGATTTTCCCAGTCGTCTTCCACGAAACGCACATCGTTGGCCGTGAGCTCAAGCCCTAGCGCCGCCAGAGAGCCCAGATACAGCTCCAAAATATTTTCAGGCGCGGGCTTGAGTACCACCTGATACTGGTAGTAGTGCTGCATGCGATTGGGATTTTCGCCGTAGCGGCCATCTTTCGGACGACGCGAGGGCTGCACATAAGCAGCACGCCAGGGCTCGGGCCCGATTGCACGCAGGAAGGTGGCGGTGTGTGAGGTACCGGCGCCGACTTCCATGTCATAGGGTTGCAGTAAGGCGCAACCTTGCGCATCCCAGTAGTCCTGCAGGGTGAGGATAATTTGCTGAAAGCTAGGGGGGATTTTCATCGTTACGAGTGAGTTGGCCAGCAGTGACCGGCGGCGCGGAGGCGGCCAACGGATTCATTGCTCAGGAAAAGCAGAATTCTAGCCTTTTTTGGTGTCGCGACGGCTTTTCCAGAGCAGCGCCAGAAGCAGTATCAAGGCCAGACCGACCGGCAGCACATTACCCAGTCGGACGTAAGGCGTTGTACCTTGTGTGCCTTGCACCTTGGCGGACAGGCTGCCTTGCGTATAAGCAGGTAATTGCGCACTAACTTCACCTCGCGCATCAATGACGGCGGTCATGCCGGTATTGGTCGCGCGAAGCATCGGTCGCCCTGTTTCTAGCGAACGCATTTGCGAAATCTGCAAATGCTGGGGCAGCGCAATCGTATTGCCGAACCATGCAATATTGGAAACGTTCAAAAGCAGGCTGGGTACTGGCGCGTTGCGTTCTGTCGCGGCGTACAACTGCGCAGCGATTTCTTCGCCAAACAAATCTTCGTAGCAGATATTGGGTAGAACCCACTGATCCTTGACACGAAAGGCAGGCTGAACAAGATCACCGCGCCCGAAATCTCCCAGCTGTATCGTCATCAGAGCAACGAACCAGCGCGCGCCCGGAGGAATGAACTCACCAAACGGTACTAAATGGTGTTTGTCATACCGGTAGACCGAGGCATTCACCTGACCGATGCCCAGTACGCTATTCAAATAAATGCCCGGTGCGGTCGTCCACGGCATGCCTATCAGCAGCTGACTGCGACTGGTCTGGGCAAAATTGGCGAGCTGGTCCAGATAATCTGGCGGCAGATAATCGGGCAGCACAGGCAGCGCTGTCTCGGGTGTGACGATCAGATCGGCGGGCGCTTCCGTGATTAATTGCTGGTACAGCGAGAGCGATGCCTGCAGTTGGGATGCCGTGAATTTCATGTCCTGCGGCACGTTGCCTTGCAGTAGGCGGACCGATAGAACCTCACCTTTGGGCTCGGTCCAGCGTATCTGGTGAAGCAAGATGCCTGCGATTGGCAGAGTCACCAGCAGCAAGAGTGCGATCCGATGTCGGCCGCGCAAATGTATGAGCAGTGCGAGTGCGCCAGCCATCACTGCAGCCAGCCATCCCAGTCCGTACACACCCACCAGCGCAGCGAAACCGGAGAGCGGGCTCTGCGTATGTGCATAACCCGTTACCAGCCAGGGAAAGCCGGTAAAAATCCAGCCGCGCGTCCAGTCCGCCAGCATCCAGCAGGCGGGCAGTATCAGCAAAGCGGAGATCGTTGGTGAATGAAATGTGCGCGACAGATGAGCGGCAAGGTATAGCGCAATACCGTAAAGCAGTCCGAGACTGGCAGCCAGCAGCAGGACGGCAGCAATTGCGAGCAGCGATGGCAGACCGCCATACACATGCAGGCTGACATATAGCCAGTGCGTACCCGCAGCAATCGAGGCCAAGCCAAACAACCCTCCTGATTGCCCCACTGCCCGAGGTGAATCCTGCGATAGCGTGTGTAGAAAAAGCAGTGCTAGCGCAACAATCTGCAGCGGCCACCAGCCAAACGGAGCAAAAGCAAACACCGTGAGTCCACCGGCAAGCAAGGGAAGCAGAACAGAAAAAAATCGATTCGGAAGAGAAGTGGACATCAGCGAACGTTATGCAGTCAGGCGAAACCGGTCACGTCGTCAGTCGCGTGCCTGCAGTATGACTCATGCTGATTCATTGGAGCCGCGTTCCGGTATTTTTTCAACCAGCAGTACATGTAACTGCCGTGCATCGGCGCGTAGTACTTCAAAACGCAGCTGATCGATTTCGAAAATCTCGCCCTTGCGCGGCATACGTCCCAAATGATTGGCGACCAACCCGCCTATGGTGTCCACGTCGTCACTGGAGAGCGTGGTACCCAGTGCCTCGTTGAACTGTTCAAGCTCGGTCAGCGCCTTCACCCGCCAGCGCTGCCCGGTTTCTCCTGCATTGACTTCGAGGATATTGTCTTCTTCTTCATCGAAATCGTATTCGTCTTCGATATCGCCAACGATCTGCTCAAGCACGTCTTCAATGGTGATCAGCCCGGCAACACCGCCGTATTCATCCACCACGATTGCAATGTGATTGCGATTGGCACGGAAGTCACGCAGCAGCACGTTCAGTCGTTTGGATTCAGGGATATAAACGGCGGGGCGCAGCATGCCACGCAAGTCGAAACTGTCGCTGGCGTAATAGCGCAACAGGTCTTTGGCCAGAAGAATGCCGACGACCTTGTCGCGATCGCCATCGACGGCAGGGAAACGAGAATGCGCGGTTTCCAACACCATCGGCATCCACTCCTCAATGGGACGAGCAATATCGACGACATCCATTTGCGAACGAGGGATCATGATGTCGCGTACCGACAGATCCGACATCTGGAATACGCCTTCGATCATGGACATGGCATCGGCGTCGAGGAGATTACGCTCCTGCGCGTCATGCAGCAGTTCCAGGAGCTCGGTACGGTTCTCGGGTTCGGGGGAAATCAGCGCAGTCAGGCGCTCAAATAATGAGCGATGTGGCTTGTTTTCGGCAGAAGAGCTGCCGGGGGGATAGTCATGCATATGGCGTGATGCCGAGTGACGAAGATTCAAGCATACCGTAAAACAGCGGGCGTGCCTCGTTTGTTAAATTGGAATCTTCCCGGCTTTGTGGTCAGTGGTGTCTGCATAAGGATCTGGCATGCCCAAACCGGCCAGTATCTCGGTTTCGAATTTTTCCATTTCCTGTGCGTCATCCTCGACCTCATGGTCATAGCCCTGCGCGTGCAGGACGCCATGTACCACCAAATGCGCCGCATGTTGTGCCAGCGATATCTGGCGTTCGGCCGCTTCGCGCATTAGTACATCGGTGCAGAACACGATGTCGGCTTGCACGATGCTTTCTTCCGTTTCACCATAGGCGAAGGTCAGCACATTGGTTGCATAGTCTTTGCTGCGATAGTCGCGATTGAGTGTGCGGCCTTCGGATTCATCGACAAAGCGCAACGTCAATTCTGCCGGTCCCAGCAGCGCTGACTGTACCCAGCGACGCAGCAGCGTGCGTGGCAAATCAGCGGCTAAGCGATCATCGGCAAACTGCACCGAGAGTGTGAGTTTATTTTTTGCCGGCATCGCGCAAGGCTTCCGCTGCTGCTGTTGCGGCACTAGCCGCATCATAGGCATCGACGATGCGACCAACCAATGGATGACGCACGACGTCAGCACTGGTGAATCGCGTGAAGGCGATGCCTCGCACTGACGATAATACCGTCAGCGCATCCACCAGGCCGCTTTTCTGACCACGCTGCAAATCGATCTGGGTCACATCGCCGGTTACCACCGCTTTGCTGCCAAAGCCTATGCGTGTGAGGAACATCTTCATTTGCTCTGGGGTGGTGTTCTGCGCTTCATCGAGAATGATGAAGGCATGATTGAGCGTGCGTCCGCGCATGTAGGCCAGCGGTGCGATTTCGATGGCCTGCTTCTCGAACAGTTTTTGCGTACGATCGAAACCGAGCAGATCATAGAGCGCGTCGTAGAGTGGTCGCAGGTAGGGATCGACTTTCTGGGCCAGATCGCCCGGCAGAAAACCCAGTCGTTCACCTGCTTCCACTGCCGGCCGCGTCAGCACAATACGCTTGACTGCATCACGCTCAAGCGCGTCAACGGCGCAGGCAACGGCCAGGTAGGTTTTGCCTGTACCTGCCGGTCCAACACCGAATGTCACATCATGCTCGAGTATGGCTTTTAGATATTGGCTCTGATGCGGCGTTCTGCCGCGCAGATCACTGCGCCGGGTTTTCAGTACCGGACTCTGGGTGATTTCTTCCGGATCTTTTTTTGTCAGAATCGCCGATTTTTCCGTACTCACGCCTTGCGATGCGCGCTGCTCCACGAGTGCCAGTTGAATATCTTCAACCGATATTGATTTATCTGCGTGTGCATAAAATTTTTCCAGCATCTCTACCGCACGCTCGGCGTTCACGCCATCGGCGATGAATTTCTCGCCACGCCTGAAAATGGTGACATCCAGCGCTGCAGCGATCTGGCGCAGATTTTCATCAACCGGGCCGCACAGGTTGGCCAGCCGGTTGTTGTCGACAGGATTCGGCAAAAAATATTGCGTGTCAGGAGAGGAGTTTTTCAATGGAAGGTTCTTATTGTCGAATGACGATTTCGCCGCGCAGCGAATAGGGATTGCTGGACGTGATGTTGATATCGATGAACTGTCCTGTCAGACGGGCACCGTTGGGCCCGCCGTCAAAATTCACCACGCGATTGTTTTCTGATCGTCCCTGCATTTCCTGTGTATCGCGTTTGGAAGGACCTTCCACCAGTACACGTTGCACCGTACCGACCATCGCATCAGAGTAACGACGCGTATTGTCGGCAATGACTTTTTGCAAGCGCTGCAGGCGCTCGAGCTTGACCGCATGCGGTGTATCGTCAGCCAGGCTAGCTGCAGGTGTGCCCGGCCTTGGGCTGAAAATGAAAGAATAACTGTTGTCGTAGCCGATATCGTCCACCAGTTTCATCAGCGCATCGAAATCCGCATCCGTCTCGCCGGGGAAGCCAACGATGAAATCGGAAGACACAACGATGTCGGGTCGTACTTCGCGCAATCGTCGAATTATGGACTTGTATTCCAAGACAGTGTAGCCACGCTTCATCGCGGCCAGAATTTTGTCCGAGCCATGTTGCGCTGGCAAATATAAATGATTGACCAGTTTAGGTACGCGCGCATAGACATCGATCAGTCTTTGCGTGAATTCCTTGGGGTGACTGGTGACATAGCGTATGCGTTGTATGCCTTCGAATTCGGCGATGTATTCAATCAGCAGCGCAAAGTCGGCGATTTCACCATCAGCCATGACACCGCGATAGGCATTGACGTTTTGTCCGAGCAGGGTGATTTCACGCACGCCCTGATCAGCCAGTTGAGCCACTTCGGTCAGCACATCCTCAAAGCGTCGGGATACTTCCTCGCCTCGTGTGTAGGGCACGACGCAATAGCTGCAGTATTTGCTGCAGCCTTCCATGATGGAGATAAATGCGCTGCTACCCTCCACGCGGGGTGGTGGCAGATGATCGAATTTTTCAATTTCCGGAAAACTGATATCGACTTGGGAGCGGCCGCTTGCGCGACGCTCACGCAGCAGGTCGGGTAGCCGATGCAGGGTCTGGGGGCCGAACACCACATCGACATACGGCGCCCGCTTGATAATCGCCGCACCCTCTTGAGAAGCAACGCAGCCGCCGACACCGATGACCAGATCAGGATTTTTTTTCTTGAGTTCCCGTACGCGCCCCAGATCCGAGAAGACTTTTTCTTGCGCTTTCTCTCGTACCGAGCAGGTATTGAACAGGATGATATCGGCATCATCAGGCGTGTCGGTTCTGACCAGGCCTTCGGACACGTTCAGCACATCGGCCATCTTGTCAGAGTCATACTCGTTCATCTGACAACCAAAGGTCTTAATGAATAATTTCTTTTGCATTCAGGATTGAAAACAGAAACAGGCTCGAGGCCAGAGAGCGGGGACACGCGGATGGTGCGTGCTGCCTGCAGAAAATACCGCCGGAAAATGCCCAAAATTATAGCAGGCGCCCGTCTTGCCCGTGATGCCACTTGTTCTGCTTCCGGCAATTCCCTTGCCCTGGTCAGTCGTGGTCGGCTGGGGCAATCTCTGGGAGAATTCGTGGGTCAGTTGATCAGGATTACGGCAAACTTCATGTCACCCTTTCACCCGCTCAAGCGGCTCGGCCGCGCGGTGCTTTTGCTCACCTTGCTGTCCTGGGTTGTGAGTGCAGCGGCACAAGTCGTCGATTGGCCCTTGTGGGAAAGCTTTCGCCGTCATGCCATACAAAGCGATGGGAGGGTGATCGAGCGTCGTGCCAATGACAGGACTACCTCGGAGGCGCAAGCCTATGCGCTGTTCTTTGCGCTGGTCGCCAACGACCGCGGGCAATTCGAGCGCTTACTGTCATGGACCCAAAACAATCTGGCCAATGGTGACTTGCGCAAGCAACAGCCGGCCTGGCTATGGGGCCCGGACACGGCATCCCGGTGGCGTGTGTTGGATGCCAATCCGGCGGCTGATGCTGACTTCTGGCTGGCCTACACGCTGCTGGAGGCTGGACGATTGTGGCAAGTGCCGGATTACATCGTCACCGGTCGGGCGCTGTTGCAGCAAATTCTCACTAGCCAGCAAGTGGAGTTACCGGGCTTTGGGATGACAGTACTTCCCGGCCGTCATGGTTTTGTGCTGGACAAATCCCGCTTGCGCATCAATCCCAGTTATCTGATGCCACAGCATTTGCGTGCATTTGCCCAAGCGGATCCGGCGGGCCCCTGGCAGAACATGGCTGACAGCTTGCCAATGCTCATTCGCAGGGCGAGTCCCGCAGGATTTGTACCGGATTGGGTTGTTTATCAGGCAGACAAGGGATGGGTTACGGATCCCGTGACCGGACCCGTCGGGTCTTATGATGCGATTCGTGTTTATTTATGGTTGGGCATGATGGATGAAGGCGATCCGACGCGGTCTGCCTTGTTGAATGCCACATTCGGTATGCGGCGGGCTGTGCATACTTCGCAAGATTCGCTTGAAATCATCAATACCGTCACAGGTGTGACACGCGGTAAAACACCTGCCGGCTTTGCAGCCGCCTTGCTGCCCTACCTCGGGGCTTCGCAGCAGTCGCAAGTACGCGAGCGCATGCGCCAGCAAATACAAGCAACGCAGCAAAAGGCATTTTTCAGTGCGCAAAGCCTGTATTACGATCAGGTGCTGGCGCTATTCAGTCTGGGCTTTATGGAGCATCGCTTTCGTTTTGACGCACAAGGTGCATTGCTACCTGCGTGGGATTCAGTCTCTGGCCGATCTCGGTAAGCGCAGCTCGGATCAGAATGTTGTTGCGATCGCGATGCCGGCGTACGTACTGGCGTTGCGATCGTCCGGTTCTTCTCTGCCACCATTGAGTTCCAGTGTCAGCTTTTGGCTGAACTTCAGCGCAACGAACAGACCTTGTTTTTTTACACGGTAGTTGCGTCCGTCAAGCCATTTGCCTTCGATGCCCACGCGATAGCTTTCCGATGGATGCATGCCGATTCGCGCGCGTACAAAGCTGCTGGATGTTCCGGTAGCGTAGTTTGCGATCAAATCAGTGTCTACGCCATGACCCAACTGGCGCCACAGCATGAGCTGCGGATTGAAAGTCAATCGATTGCCGGCTTTGTCACTAGAGGGCGCGTAGGGAGAGAGCTTCACCTCGCGGTAGCCTATCGTTGCTGATAAATCGAGTGAGGAACTTTCAAATTGCCAGCCACGACCTATACCAGCATCAATGCCATTCAATCTTCCATCGATATCAACAACCGGTCCTTGCTCGCTATTCTGGTAAACATATTTAGTTGAGCTCCCAACGAGTTTTCGATACCAGCCGCTACCCAAACGCTCACCCTCCGCCGGCATGATGAAACCGAGGTAAGCATGCGTCGACAATGAAGAGCCCTCGACACCCGAAAAAACAACTGACTCAGCGAACGCGAACTTCGGTAACAGTAAGTTGATCGTGAATATCGGCATGAATACGATCGATCCCAGATATGGACGAATTTTCATTTTTCTTCTCCCAAATTAAACGTGACGCTGACTCTTCGATGTGCTCGATTCTGCGCTGTGGTTTGACTAATAAAACGAGATGGCTAACGCCGAGTACCAATGCCTTTTGCAAAAGCATCAGACTCATTGCCAGTACATTTTTTCTATGCTGGCGGCGCAGCAGATTGTGTTTAAGCTGAGTGCTCGAGCCAAACGCCAATGCGACAGCTGATCGCTCGCTGGTTGTGGTGTTCCGCTCATAGGACAGTCCGACCGCAAGGCCTCCATCACCCAGTTGGGTGACTTTTTGTACTCTTGCATCGAAACTCAGTCCTTCATTCACCCGTAATGTCACCGGCTGCTTGTGTATGAGCGCAAGCCAGATATCGCTGTGGTTATCCGTTTTGATACAGGCACCCGAAGCGGATGCATTCGTCAATTCGCCTGCCTGAATGCGTTTTGAGACAAGCGCTATTTGGGCCGCTGAATCAACTCTTGGTCGTGGTTCTGTGCGCCGTTGTTTCCGCTCCAGCGTGACGCCCAACGCACACAGAAGAAAAACAAAATCCGTCAGTGTCCAAAAGCTGACGAAAATCAGCATGTCGCGATGTACAGGTTCGCTGATGGCGCGAACGGTACCTGCTACGAGCGCTGCAACGCTCAGGCCCAGCAGGATATAAAAGGGCTTCGCCAATGAGGAAACAAAATCTTGTTCAAGGATTTCATTTTTGGGCGTCACCGCAAATTTCGTTGCGCGAATATTGCCCAAAAATCTGAGCTCACTTGCCGCCAGATGCACCGACTGTATAACTTCATACAGGTGGGTAATAAATGGCCAGCGAAAGCGGCCGTGTAAATACTGGCCTGCGATCAGTGATCCGGCGAGAACTGGCAAGCAGTAGGAAAGGGCGTCGGGTACGGAGGTCTCCGCCAGCGTCACGCCCCAGAGGAGCGCAATCATGGGCATGAACATCAGACACAAGCGCGATGCGGGGAAGCCCCAGAACAGCGAGAAGTTGGTGAACATCAAACGCTGCATGAAACTCAAGCCTTTGAGACGCCAGGGATTCTTCAGAAAGAAAATCTGCCACATGCCTTGCGCCCATCTTGAGCGCTGTTGAATAAAGCCGCTGAAGGTTTCAGGCTGAAGGCCGGATACCAGAGGCATGTCCAGATAGACCGAGGTGTATCCGCGGCTAAAAGCCTGTAAGGAGGTTTCAGCATCCTCAGTGACGGTCTCAGTGGAAAATCCGCCAATCGCATCCAGTGCCGAGCGGCGCAGCATTGCGGCGGATCCGCAAAAAAATGCAGCGCCCCAGTAATCCAGACCCGGCATGATTGCGTGATAAAACTTTTCGTTTTCTGAAGGTGATTGCACATTCGCCAGCAAATTGCGCTCAAGAGGATCGGGCGTCACGAAATTG
>JACCDL010500375.1_pt1 | contig 28286 bp, 30 predicted proteins | sample 7441931 | NCBI WGS metagenome assembly JACCDL01 (sample SAMN15323437, study PRJNA562643) | freshwater metagenome | isolation source: river surface water | place: USA:Blue River Watershed | collected 2017-08-16 | reverse complement strand
CTCTGACCAATGCAATTGAATAGGGTAACTTTTGCATTCTTGGTAAAGCTACCATCTTGGTAATGAAACCTGGCATACCGCTAATGTCAGCAATATGGATAGCCTTCTTATCTTTTAGGATGCTTGCAGGCAAAGTCTCAAGAGTTTTACTCATTAACTCACTAGTACCCTTCTCTGCTGCAAACAAGATGACTTGCACATCTGCAGGCACCACAAAGGCTTGCTCGTGTTGGTCTTTAAGGTTGATAGCCGGCAATGTATCACCAACAGACAAAGGAGCCGCAAAAGCACCAAAACTTGCTGCTATTAAGAAAATACCTAGTAATTTTTTCATCAGACACTCCAAAACTTAAAATAATATTTATATAAATCAATGGTTTATATAAAAACAAAAGAAATACTGCAATTATTAGGGATTCTTAATTTAGCCTTAATTTTTGGTCTTTATTGTTACAACCATATTAGACATAAAAGGCTAGCAAATGGCTCTTACATTGATGACCCAGCAGTATTCGAAGCATACAGTAATTAATCTGGATATTAATTCTATGGACTCTGGCTACCATTTTGAATGGGTGACTAAAGATCACCCAGATAGAGAGAACCTACAGAGCTTTATTGCTGACACTTTTTACAAGACATATGGCGCTGATGTTCATCACTTTAGCGATATCTTGGTGGGCTGCCGTGATGAAAACGGTCAATGGTTAGCAGCTTTAGGTTTTTCACCGATCACTGATAAAAAAGTATTTTTAGAGCAATACCTTGATATACCTCTAGAGATGGATATTGCTGCACACGTTGGTGAAAATACTTTGCGCAGTGAAATCGTTGAAGTAGGTAATTTAGCAGCAACCCATGCTGGCGCGGGTAGAGCCTTAATCATCACGATGACACACTACTTGAATAAGCAAGGTTACAAATGGGTGGCGTTTACAGCTACCAACAATTTATTAAATTCATTTAAGCGCTTACGTATTAAGTTAGTTCAATTAGCAGAAGCGAATCCTAAGCGCTTGCCTGATGAAGGCAAGAACTGGGGCACTTATTACGACACCAAACCTCAAGTGATGTTTGGGGATATTGCATCAGGCTATGCACAGCTGGATCAATAAATTACCTGATCACCAAGCCATCATCTCAGGCGCAACTGAAAGCTGGGATAAGGCTCAACTACTTCAAAAAATTGAGCAGTTCTCAACTGCTCTTTTAAATAGGAAAAATCCTCAAGCGCCAGTTGGCATATTGACGGATAACTCCCCTGAATGGATTGCTGTTGATTTAGCAACCCAAGCTCTCAATCTCACACTCATTCCGCTTCCTGGATTTTTTACTCCAGAACAGTGGGTGCACACCATACGTACCAGCGGTATTCAGGCTATTTTTTGTGCCAACGAAGATGTTGCTAGAAACCTAGGCTTTGTTTTTAAAAATAATGTTGTTGGCTCTATGGGTTTGTATGAAAGCGCTAGCTCTATTACTGGCATCTCTGCGCAAGTGCAGCTGAGTGATGTTCAAAAAATAACATTTACCTCAGGAACAACTTCAGCACCCAAGGGCGTTTGCTTAAGCACCCAACAACAATGGCAAGTAGCAGAAGCCTTAGAAGCGACATTGCGCCCACTAGGCATTAAAAAGCATCTCAATTTATTACCCTTGGCAGTTCTTTTAGAAAACATTGCTGGCGTTTACACCGCGCTACTTTGCGGCGCAGAAAATATTTGTTTGCCATTAGCTAGTGTTGGCCTTAAAGGTGCCAGTCAATTTGATGCCCAGGCCTGCTTAAATGCAATTGAAGAGCATCAAGCAGAGAGTGTGATTTTATTACCGCAAATGCTTCAAGCTATCACTCTGAGCTGCGCGAAGAATGATCCTCGCTTAAAGAGTCTCAAGTTTGTGGCAGTTGGTGGCGCCAAGACACCTGAAGCTTTAATTGTTCAAGCAAGAGAAAAAGGTATTCCGGCTTATGAGGGCTATGGCCTCTCAGAATGTAGCTCTGTTGTCGCCCTCAATACCCCAGCGGCTAATAAGCTCAATAGCGTTGGCAAAGCATTACCTAATAGAAAAATCAGAATTGCCGCCGATGGCGAGATTGAAATTTCTGGTCAAGGCTTCACCCACTATCTAGGTGAGCCCATTGTTCAAGAGGAATGGTTGCAGACCGGAGATATCGGACACCTAGATGACGAGGGCTATTTATTTATAGATGGTCGCAAAAAGAATATCTTAATCACCAGTTTTGGCAGAAACGTTTCGCCAGAGTGGCCAGAGTCTCTACTATTAGGTACGAACATCATTGCACAAGCTGTTGTGATGGGTGATGGTCAAGCTTACTTATCAGCACTACTGGTCCCAATCAGCCCTGCCATTAGCAAGGAACAATTGGAGTTAGCCATCTCACAAGTGAATCTGGAGCTACCTGATTACGCGCGCATTGGTGCATGGTTCATCGCTGACGAAGCACTAACGCCAGCGAATGGTCTAGCAACCCCTAATGGCCGCCCTAAACGAGAAGCGATCTTAAAAAAATATCAGGGCAAGCTTTTGTCTTTATACGCAAACCCTGCTTTAACAAACTAATTAGCAATTTTGGAGAATCAATTGAGTTTTTTTACACAACTACAAACATCCACCGAAAATGAACGTCAGGTTCTTTTTGCAGCTCCTATTATTCAGTCAGCGTTAAAAGGTGAAATTATTAAAGAGCAATACCTTGCTTTTTTAACTCAAGCCTATCATCACGTGAAACACACTGTACCCTTGCTCATGGCATGTGGATCACGTTTACCAGAACATCATAATTGGTTAAGAACAGCGATCGCCGAATATATTGAAGAAGAGCTGGGTCATGAAGAGTGGATTTTGAATGACATCGCAGCTTGCGGTGGTGACGCAGAGAAAGTTAGACATTCAGCACCTCACGTGACGACTGAAATGATGGTGGCTTATGCCTATCATCAAATTGATCGCGGCAATCCTGTTGGCTTCTTTGGCATGGTTCATGTTTTAGAGGGAACTAGCATCGCGATTGCTACTAATGCTGCAGGCTCTATCAAGGAGTCTTTAGACCTTCCACCCAATGCTTTTAGTTACCTTAACTCTCACGGCAGCCTTGATTTGGAACATGTGAAGTTCTTTGAATCTCTGATGGATCAGGTGAAGAATCCTGATGACCAAGCGACTATCATTCATTGTGCCAAGAGCTTCTATAAGCTATATGGTGATATCTTTAGAAGCCTTCCTTCTAAAGATGACATTTTTAACGGATAAATATGCCTCAAAATCGATACAAAGCAGTTCTGACAGGTGCTACAGGTGGCATTGGTCAAGCCATTGCAAGGCAGCTTGCACCTCAATGCGAACATTTGATTTTATTGGGCCGCAATGAAGCCAAGCTCACTGCCCTCCAACAAGAGTTAGCAGCTTCTGGTGCCAAGATCGAAGTTCTGGCTGGCGATATTGGTGATGCCAATACTCATCAGCGACTTGAGGCTTTGGCCAAGTCTTCTGGCGGCATCAATTTACTGATCAATAATGCCGGCACTAGCCAATTTAAGAGTTTCAGCGAGCAAAGCTCTGACGAGATTCAAGGCCTACTGAATACCAACTTATTAGCACCCATGCTCCTAAGTAAATGTTTGCTGGATCTCTTACAAAAAGAAGATAAAGCAGAGATTATTAATATTGGCTCTATTTTTGGATATATTGGTTTTCCTGGTTTTGCCACTTACTGCTCTAGCAAATTTGGTTTGCGCGGCTTTTCTCAATCTCTTCGAAGAGAGTTATCAGACACCTCTGTATCCGTTCGATATTTCGCGCCAAGAGCCACCAAGACTCCTATCAATTCTGATACGGTCATGCAAATGAATGCAGAACTAAAAACAGAATCGGATACACCGGAATATGTTGCTACAGAGTTAATGAAATTTTTACAAACAGACGCCTGGGAAAAGAAGTTAGGCGGCAAAGAATCATTCTTTGTGTTTATGAACCAAATTTTTCCTAAGCTTCCAGATAAGGCAATCTTAGGTCAACTACCCATCATTAAAAAATATCTGAAGAAATAAAAAGGAGTTTTATATGACAAACATTCATAAAGTCATCGTTTCATTATTCACCCTACTAGCAGTTGCTAGCGGATCTTCTTTTGCGGGCGTAGAAGAAGATGTTGCTCAACTTCAACGCGAGTGGGAAAAGGTAAAGTATCAATCGCCAGCAGCGCAACATGAAAAAGGTTTTGAATCTTTAATCAAGTTAGCAGACAAGATGGTTGATCAAAATCCTAATCGCGCTGAACCATTAATTTGGCACGGCATTATTGAATCGAGCTATGCCGGCGCAAAAGGTGGTCTAGGTGCATTAGGGCACGTTAAGAATGCTAAAAAAGCCCTTGAAAAAGCCCTTGAAATTAACCCAAGTGCACTGGATGGCTCTGCATACACAAGTTTAGGTTCACTCTACTACCAAGTACCAGGATGGCCAATCGGCTTTGGCGATGATAAGAAGGCGACTGAGTTTCTTAAAAAGGGTTTAGCTATCAATCCGGACGGCATTGATCCTAATTACTTCTACGGTGACTTCTTGTTTAGAAACGGTGATTTAGCAGGTGCAGAACGCGCGCTTCGTAAAGCCCTAGCAGCACCAGCCCGTAACGGTCGCAAAGTAGCTGATGATGGTCGCCGCAAAGAAATTAATCAAATTCTTGAGAAAATTGCTGAAAAGCGTAAATAATTGAGCTTATTGATTCATTTCAGAGATCAAAGATCTTAGGATAAAGGGCTAAGCTGCAGTGAGAATTTTATTGGTAGAAGACGATGAATTACTTGCTTCGGGCTTAGCTTCTGCTCTGACACGTGCCAACCATTTGGTTGAGCATGTGAATGATGGCCAAAAGGCCATTGATGCCTTTAAAAATTCCGAATTTGATATGGCCATCCTAGACTTAGGTTTACCTAAAGTGGATGGCACAGAAGTATTAAAAGTTATTCGCCAAAAAGGCAATCACATCCCTGTTCTTATTTTGTCCGCTAGAGATGCCACCAAAGATCGCATCCTAGGCTTAGATTTGGGTGCTGATGATTACCTGACCAAACCATTTGAGTTGGATGAGCTTTTAGCTCGCATCCGCGTTTTGGAGAGAAGACAAAGTGGTAGCAGCAACAATCTTTTAGAGATTGGTCAATTGGTTTTAGATTTAGCTGCATTTACTGTCACCTGGAAAGGTGAATTACTCGACCTTCAAAGAAGAGAGTTCACTTTAATTAAAAAGCTGGCCGAGAACCCTCAACAAGTATTTAGTCGCTCTCAACTAGAGGAGTCTCTCTATGGCTGGGGGGATGGCGTTGAAAGTAATACGATTGATGTGCACGTTCACAATCTTAGAAAAAAGATTTCTGCTGAAGCCATTAAAACTATCCGAGGTGTTGGATATCGAATTGGTAAGTTAGACTGATGATCATGAAGCAATATTCTATTCGTCAGCGCTTAGTAGTCGGCATACTGATTTCGATGCTATTTATCTTAGGCGGCATGGGATTTTGGTCTCAATTAGTTGCCGAACATGAATCAGAAGAGATTTTTAGTGCTCGCCTAGCAACCTCTGCTCGAGTTCTTGAGTCTTTAGTGGCCCGTCAATTAGAAAAAGCGACCATCACCAACCCCATCATCATCAACCTTCCAAAAGAATTAGAAGATCTTGATGGTGCTTCTGAAGAAACTGGCCACCCCTACGAAAGCAGAATTGCATTCCAGGTTTGGCGCAATGACGGCACATTACTTGCTAAATCTGCCTCAGCTCCTAATGAGCCACTAGGGCCATTCAAACCCGGATTTACCAAACATCAGCTCGATAATGAGATGTGGCATGTTTTTACACTCAGCTCAGGGCAGGTCTTGGTTTTAGCAGCGGAAAAAAATGCGGTTCGAGAGGAAATGGCGAATGACTTAGGTGTTGCCATCCTGACACCTTTAGTTGCAGGCGCCCTACTATTACTAATAGTAGTGAACACCATTGCATTTACCAATTTAAGACCATTACAAGCTTTAGCTGATTTACTCTCCAAACGCGAACCTCAATCGATTGAGCCAATCGAATTAAAGCAAACACCTAATGAGTTAAAACCAGTGATCCACGAGCTGAATCACTTACTGCAGAGGGTTAGAGATACCTTTACGAGAGAGCAACGCTTTATCGATGCGGCCGCTCACGAAATCAGAACGCCGATTGCAGCACTACAGATCCATATTCAAAATGCTGTTAATGCCAACAATGATCAAGAAAGAAATAAGTCATTGGAAGAGGCTCTCAAAGGTCTTCGCAGAACAACTCGCTTAGCAGAGCAGCTATTAACATTTAGCCGTATGAGTGGCTCTGTCGATAAAGAAAAGGTGACTCTACTCTCCTTAGATGCTATTTGCGAAGAAGTGATCCATGCACAAAGCCCTCTTATCGAGCAACGCGGCCAAACCATTACTTTCCATAGTGGTGGTGATTATGTGATTCATGGTGAACAAAGCAAGATTGAGCGCCTACTTCAAAACCTCATTGATAACGCCTCACAATATGGCACTCAAAATGGCGTGATTGATATAACGCTAAGCGAGAACAATCAATACATTGAGTTATCAGTGAGCAACGATGGTGCAACGATTCCAGATGCGGAAAAAGAAAAGATCTTTAATGCTTATTACCGTGTATTAGGTAATCAAGCGACTGGCAGCGGATTAGGTTTAGCGATTGTGAAGGAAATCGTGAATCAACATCAAGCGAGCATTACTGTTGAAAACAAATCGTTTGAAAACGGTACAAAAGTAACTGTTCGATTCAAATCGATTGAAGCAGCAATTTAAACTACCTTAGAGTAGCGAGCTTCAGTCTTAATATCTCTCAAGTGGCGATCAAAGGTCATGGCCACACGTCTTACCAATAGGCGTCCTTTGGTTGGTACAACAATCTTACTGCCTTCCCAGTGCAATAAACCTGCCTGCTCCAGGTCTTTAAGTTCAACGATCTCACGCTCAAAATAAGTATTGAAATCTATCCCGTGATGTTTTGCAAAGCTGGCTGTATCCAATTCAAATTGGCACATCAACTCCCCAATCAACTCACGACGCAAGATGTCATCTGCATTTAACTGTAGACCACGCAATGTTGGTAAATGACCTTGATCAAGAGTGGCATAGTACTCATCCAAGGTTCTGACATTTTGAGAATAGACGTCATCCACCTTACCAATTGACGAGATACCAAAAGCCAATAGATCGCACTCAGCTTGAGTGGAGTAGCCCTGGAAATTGCGGTGCAAATGCCCTTTTTGTTGAGCAAGCGCCAATTCATCATCTGGCTTAGCAAAATGATCCATACCGATAAAAACATAACCTGCTTGGTTTAGCTGATCGATCGTATTAGAGAGAATATCCAACTTATCTGCTGCAACAGGCAAATCTGCTTCAGCAATACGTCTCTGAGGTTTAAAGACGGTTGGCAAATGAGCGTAGCTATAAACAGATAAGCGATCAGGATCCATCCCAATGACAGCTTCGACTGTTTGCTTAAAAGTCTCTGGAGTTTGCTTAGGTAAACCGTAAATCAAATCAACACTGCCCGACTGGAAGCCATATTTTCTGGACCAATCCAATACTGCTTTAGTTTCTTCAATGGTTTGAACACGATGAACTGCTTGCTGCACCTCTAGATTGAAGTCTTGAACACCCAAACTGATTCGATTAAAACCTAATTCCGCAAGCAAAGCGATATCAGACTCAGTAACTCGACGAGGGTCAATTTCAATGGAGTATTCACCACCAGCTTGTAAGTCAAAATGCTCTTTGATGTGATGCATTAACTCACGCATCTCATCGTGAGATAGAAAAGTGGGTGTACCACCACCCCAATGCAATTGAGTGACGGGAATTTTTTGACCGGTCACACCCATCACCTCAGTCACCATGCCTATTTCTTTAGCCAAATACTTGATGTATTTAGCACTACGACCATGATCTTTGGTGATGATTTTGTTACATCCACAGTAGTAACAAATATTGGGGCAAAACGGTAAGTGAAAATAGAGAGACAGTGGCTTATTCGCACTGGCACATCGCTTTAGAGCCTGAATGTAATCAGATTCTTTAAATTCCGCATGGAATCGGTCAGCCGTTGGATACGAGGTATATCTAGGGCCGTTAATGTCAAAGCGTTTCAGCAACTCAGGCTGAAACAATGGTTCTGCAACAACATTAATTGGTGGGGCTGAAATAGTCACAGGGGCTATTTTAGCCCCTGTGAAATGAGTTACCAGCTGTCTTTTGATTAAATCAAAGAAAATTGATTTAGATCATTAGATGAGCAAGATGGCGCATTAACCGTTAACTGGCATTGTGAAGCTAGAGCCTTGAACAATGGTTTCTGGCCAGCGCTGAGTCACCGCTTTCATGCGCGTGTAGAAGCGAACGCCCTCTGGACCATGCACATGGTGGTCGCCAAATAAGCTGCGTTTCCAACCACCAAAGGAATGGAATGCCATCGGTACAGGAATAGGTACATTAACACCCACCATACCCACTTGAATACGACTCACAAACTCTCTAGCTGTATTGCCATCTCTTGTGAAAATGGCTGTGCCATTACCAAACTCATGATCATTAATTAATTGGATCGCTGTTGCCACATCAGGAACACGCATGACACTCAAAACAGGTCCAAAGATTTCTTCTTTGTAAATGCTCATTTGTGGTGTGACTTGGTCAAATAGACAGCCACCTAAAAAGAAACCATTTTCTGCACCAGGTACTTTAAGACCACGGCCATCAATCACTAACTTGGCACCCTCTTTAACGCCGGCATCCACATAGCCAGTGACTTTATCCAAGTGAATCTTGGTAACCAATGGGCCCATTTCGGCACCAGGCTTCATACCATTATCAATTTTTAGCTTTTTAATACGCTCGCTCAATTTGGCAATCAAGGCATCACCCACATCACCAACTGCTACCGCTACAGAAATCGCCATGCAGCGCTCACCAGCAGAACCGTAAGCTGCGCCCATCAAAGCATCCACAGATTGATCTAAGTCCGCATCAGGCATCACCACCATGTGATTCTTAGCACCACCTAAGGCTTGAACACGTTTGCCATTTTTAGCTGCTGTCTCATAAATGTAAGAAGCAATTGGAGTTGAGCCTACAAAGCTGATCGCCTTGACATCAGGATGCTCAAGTAAGGCATCAACAGCAGTCTTATCACCATGTACAACGTTAAAGACACCCTTTGGTAAACCAGCCTCTTCTAACCACTTAGCCGCCAATAAGGTGGCTGATGGGTCTCTCTCAGATGGCTTTAATACAAAGGTGTTACCGCAGGCGATAGCCACTGGGTACATCCACATCGGCACCATGGCTGGGAAGTTAAATGGGGTAATACCAGCACAAACACCCAAAGCCTGACGCATCGTCCAGGCATCCATGCCCTTAGCAATTTGCTCGGTATATTCGCCCTTGAGCAACTGGGGAATACCACAAGCAAAATCAACCACCTCTAGACCACGCTGGATCTCACCCTTGGCATCATCAAAGGTTTTGCCATGTTCACGGGTAATAGCCTCAGCCATCTCGTCTAAACGAGCCTCTATGATGTTTTTGAAGTTGAACATCACTTTAGCTCTTCTAGTCACTGGAGTGCTTGACCAGGCTGGAAATGCTGCTTTAGCCGCTTCTACAGCCTTAGCAACATCAGATGCAGAGGCTAGCTCTACCTGAGCTTTAACGAGGCCTGTAGCAGGCTCATACACAGGTGCTGTTTTGCCGCCAAAATGAATGACCTCGCCATTAATATGGTGTCCAATCGTTACTGACATTTTGTCTCCTACTTGATTTATATTATTAGTCATATAACTATATCGAAAATTTATCTCTTTGGCTTTTTTTAGACTTTTCCGCGTTTTATCAATTTTGGCAGTTGTTTGCCATTTAACTGGGTGCGCCTTAGTGGCGGCTTACCCTGTGACAGCTGCCGGTTTAGCGACAACAGCTGCTACTGGAAAAGGCCCAACGGATCACGCCATCTCAGAAAGCGTTGATAAAGATTGTTCAGTCTGGAAAATATTTGATGGGCAACCCATCTGTGAGCGTCGATTAAAGCCTCACGAAATCCCAGTGCAGGATTACAGTCGCCGACAGAAATTAGTTCCGGCTAATTAAGCACTTATTGCAGGGTATCTTTTAGAACTGGCAAAAGAGGTAAGGCAACCACCTCAATGCCCTCTTCCCTTAATTCTGCTGTTTCGTCACTGGTCGCTTGACCACGAATACTGCGCTCAGGAGCTTCTTGATAATGAATTTTTCTAGCTTCTTCAGCAAAGTTATCGCCAACATCTTCTGTTTTGTTGATGATGTCACGCATAGCCTGCATCACTGCCGCCTGAACATGCGCTTGCAACTTCGCCTGCTCCTGACCCGATAGAACCATTGAATTACCAGATTCACTGGTGGCATGAGCGGCAGGTTTAGAAACAGCTGGTAAATTTGCTTGGGAAGAAGCGGGCGAAGTTGATGGCGCATCCAACTCACGCCCTATATGTTTACCAATACGAGGAGCTGAAGGCAATCGACGAATCTCATGACTCTCGCAAATAGGGCAAATCAACAAACCATTATTTTGCTGCTCCAAAGCATCAGCCTCGGAGGCAAACCAGCCTTCGAAGTGGTGATCTAAATGGCATGCAAGGTTATAAACTTTCATAGATATCTAAATGGTGACATATTTTGTAAATTCAAGTGTTGCGCTTGAGATTATTTGCTCTGCAGCCTTCTAGCTAAGTGGTAGACAGAGATGATTGTTTTGACATCAGTGATGCTGCCATTAGCAATCCACTCATGCATTTCATCAATCGTTGCAGCAAAGACGTCTAAAAACTCACCATCATCCAAACAACGCTGACCAGGAGTTAAGCCTTTTGCTAAGTAGATCTCAATCAGTTCTGTGGAATAGGAGATCACCGGATGAATGCGCCCAAGATACTCCCAAGAGCTAGCGCTATAACCTGTCTCTTCGAGTAATTCTCTTTGCGCGCATAACAATGGATCTTCACCTAGCTCTAATTTCCCTGCAGGGATTTCGATCATGGCTTTATCGACTGGATAGCGGAATTGACGCTCTAATAAAATACGCCCGTCATCCAAGACAGGAACAATAGCTACTGCGCCTGGGTGGATTAAATACTCACGATAAGTTTCCTTGCCATCCGGCAAGCTCACAATATCTTTTTTGAGTTTTAGAAACTTACCTTGGTAAGCATCCGTAGATGATTTAACAGTCTCACGCAAATGCGCATCTGAGACCGGCAAATCAGCCAAGCTTTTTTCTGGTTGCGACATACTAATTAATTGTGAGCATCATGGCGATGCTTCATCAAGAAGCGCCATGTGAAGCCTGGGAATGCGCCTACCAAGAATAAACAGATGGTGACAGCAAAGAATTCCCAACGCTTAGGAAAGACATTACCAATAGCGTTTTCTAGAAGATATGCCAATAAACCAACTAAAGCATACCAAATTAACATTTCTAACAAACACCAGCCCACATGCTTATCTGGCAAAGGTTTGATGAGTAGAAATTTACTAGAAACAAATGCTAAATTGGCCGCGACTAGCGCGACCAATATAACTAACCAAGTTTCAGCACTTAAGCCGGTAGGTGACATGGGTGATTTATCTGCCTTTTAATGAATTAGCTTAATAGGGTTTTAGTCATAGCGGATAAACAAAGCGCCATCAAAGTCGCTGGGTAGATGCCGCACAATAAAACAAAAAGACCATTCAATGTGAAAACTGCTTTAGCAATACCACCACCTTCAATCGGAGCAGTTTGGGTTGGCTCATCAAAGTACATGAACTTGACGACTCTTAGGTAGTAGAAAGCACCGATCAACGATGTCATCACAGCAATAATCGCTAAGTACAAATGACCGCCATCTACCAATGTTTCCAAGATAGATAACTTAGCAGCAAATCCAACTGTTGGAGGAATGCCCGCTAAAGAGAACATCAAAATCAAGCCCATGAATGCCATCCATGGATTGCGACGATTTAAACCCTTTAGATCATCTAAAGTCTCGCACTCATAACCTTGGCGTGACAACAACATTAACAATCCAAATGAACCCAAGGTTGTTAATACATAAGTTACGGCATAAAACACAGCGGCACTATAAGCATGCTCATCAAAAATAGACAACATACCCAAAATCATGAAGCCCATATGAGAAATTGTTGAGTAAGCCAACATGCGCTTCACATTGGTTTGTGCAATCGCAGTTAAGTTACCAATCACTAATGATAGAACTGCCAAGATCATGATCATTGGCTGCCAATCTTGAGTCAATGGTAATAAACCACCAACCAATAGACGGAATAACAAGCCAAAGGCAGCTACTTTTGGAGCACCAGCAATCATCAATGTAATCGCTGTTGGAGCACCTTGATAAACGTCAGGCACCCACATATGGAATGGAGCTACACCCAACTTAAATGCCAAACCAGAAACAATAAACACCACTGCAAAGGCTAGAACAAGGCGATTGATACGTGCATCACCGACTGCTTTAAGAATTTCGTCTAGATCTAAGCTGCCAGTCGCACCGTAAAGCATGGACATACCGTATAGCAAGAAACCAGAAGCCAAGGCACCTAGGATGAAATACTTCATTGCAGACTCAGATGACAGAGCTGAATCACGACGCATAGCAACGATCGCATACGTTGGCAAAGCTAATAGCTCAAGACCAAGATACAAAGTCAGCAAATTAGAACCAGAAATCATGATGCACTGACCTACCAAAGCCAATAAGGTCAACACGATGAAATCAACACGGAACAAACCACGATCCATCAAGTACTGTTTAGAGTAGATCAAAGTCATCATCACAGCCAAGCAAGCTACCGATTTAAGGAGGCTTGCCAAAGCATCTACCATGAATAGATTATTAAAAGCATGCACTGGTTGATCTGTGGCTTGCAAACCAAAAGCAACACTTAAACCGAGTAATGTCGCAATAGCAATGTTGTAAGCCAATGATGTGCCACGAGGCGCATAAAAAATATCGTCATCGTTTGCTTGTGGCTCATTCATAAAAGCTGTTAACAAAAGCAAACAAGCTACCGTAAGGAGCACTAGCTCCGGCAACATGGCAATAAGGTCAATCGCTTGCATATATTTTTCTTTCCCTAATCAGGATCAAAGCTTGCTAACTGCAACGTGCTTTAAAAGCTCGATCACAGAAACGTGCATAACATCTGTAAATGGTTTTGGATAAACACCCATGCCAATTGTGAAAATTGCCAAGATGCCCATCATTAAAAATTCGCGCTTGTTGATATCTGTTAATTCAGCAACGTGCTTGTTCGTGATTTCACCAAAGAACACGCGCTTGGTCATCCACAATGAATAAGCTGCGCCAAGGATCAATGCTGTTGCAGCCAAGATACCAATCACAAAGTCGTAATCCACAGCAGCCAAAATCACCATGAACTCACCCACGAAACCCGATGTCGCTGGCAAACCACAGTTAGCCATTGCAAATAAAACGGCAAAGGCAGTGAACTTAGGCATCTTATTAACAACGCCACCGTAATCTGCAATTTGACGTGAATGCATACGGTCATACAGAACACCAATGCTTAAGAACATCGCGCCTGAAATAAAGCCGTGAGAAATCATTTGCACAATCGCACCTTCAACACCTAAAGGATTGAAGATGAAGAAACCTAAAGTCACAAAGCCCATGTGAGCAATCGATGAATAAGCTACGAGCTTTTTCATATCAGACTGAACCAAAGCTACTAAACCAATGTAGATCACAGCTACTAATGACAAAGTAATCACAAACGGCGCCAAGTATTGGCTAGCGTCTGGAGCGATCGGTAATGAGAATCTTAAGAAACCATAAGCACCCAACTTCAACATGATGGCAGCCAAAACAACTGAACCACCCGTTGGCGCTTCAACGTGGGCATCTGGCAACCATGTGTGCACTGGCCACATTGGAACCTTCACAGCAAAGGCCATAAAGAATGCGCCGAACAATAGAACTTGCTCCACGATATCTAAAGGCGCTTTATGCCAAGCCAAGATGTTAAATGTATCTGTGACGTTGTAGAGATACAAAATAGCAATCAAGGTTAACAATGAACCAAGCAATGTGTACAAGAAGAATTTAAAAGCCGCATAAACGCGATTAGGGCCGCCCCATACACCAATAATGATGTACATCGGGATCAATGTTGCTTCAAAGAACACATAGAACAACATGCCGTCTAATGCTGAGAACACGCCGATCATTAACCCAGAAAGGATTAAGAAAGCAGCCATGTATTGAGCTACGTTCTCAGTGATCACTTCCCAAGCAGCGATCACCACAATCACTGTGATCAAAGCAGTTAATACAACAAACCACATAGAGATGCCATCAACACCCAAGAAGTAGTTGATATCGTAGCGAGGCACCCAAGCCACCTGCTCTACAAACTGCATAGCTGCTGTGGATGTATCAAAACCGGTAATCAAAGGCAAAGTAATTGCGAAACTAATCAAAGATCCGATTAATGCCATCACTCGAACATAGCCTTTGCTATTGTCCGAACCTGTGAACAAAATTACCAAGCCGAAAATAATCGGTAACCAAATTGCGTAAGAAAGAATCATGTCGGGGCGCTCTATCTGTTGTTTTATTTAATGGAGCCCAAATGGGTATACAAAATCCAGGTAATCAAACCAATCAAACCTAGAATCATCGCGAAAGCGTAGTGATACAAATAACCCGTTTGAACTTTGCGAACGCTACCTGAGAACCAAGCAACCACTTTCGTGCTGCCGTTCACAAGCAAGCCATCGATCAAACCTTGATCTGCACCCTTCCACAAGCCAGCACCCAACAAGCGAGCACCTTTTGCAAATACGGCCTGATTAAAGTCATCCATATAGTATTTGTTGTCCAAAATCGTTTTGATCGGCGCAAGCACACGAGCAAAGAAGGCTGGAATCTGTGGCAACCAGAGGTAAAACACTGCCGCAGTAACAACACCACCTAAAGCCAAATACAAAACGGGGCTATGTAATGAGTGAGCAGCCATCGCAACCGGACCGTGGAATGCGTCAGCCAATTCTTTCATGGCGTGATGCTTGGCTAGATCAACAAAAATGGCATTACCAAAGAAGTCGCCAAACAACATTGGACCGATGGCGATATAACCAACAATCACAGATGGGATCGCTAACAATACCAATGGCAATGTCACTACCCATGGAGACTCATGTGGCTTTTGTCCTGGAGCTAAACCGTGGTGATCATCATGGTGGTCATCGTCTGCATGATGTGCGTCATGAGCATCGTGACCATGGTCATTATGGGCTTGACCAAAACGCTCTTTACCGTGGAACACCAAGAAATACATACGGAATGAGTAGAACGCTGTGATGAATACACCGGCCATCACTGCGAAGTAAGCAAAACCAGAACCGTAGATATGGCTCTCAGCAACTGCTTCGATGATAGAGTCTTTTGAATAGAAACCTGAGAAGAATGGCGTACCGATCAAAGCCAATGAGCCGACTAAAGATGTGAACCAAGTAATTGGCATGTACTTCCACAAACCGCCCATATTGCGCATATCTTGATCATGGTGCATACCCATGATCACACTACCCGCTCCCAAGAACAATAGAGCTTTAAAGAATGCGTGAGTCATTAAGTGGAATACAGCTACCGGGTAAGCTGACACACCCAAGGCAACAGTCATGTAACCCAATTGTGAGAGTGTTGAGTAAGCTACAACACGCTTGATATCGTTTTGTACGATACCCAAGAAACCCATAAACAAAGCTGTGATTGAACCGATGATCAATACAAACGATAGCGCTGTATCAGTCAATTCAAACAAAGGTGACATACGGCTCACCATAAAGATACCCGCTGTCACCATCGTTGCTGCGTGAATCAAAGCAGAAATAGGTGTTGGGCCTTCCATTGAGTCTGGCAACCATACATGCAATGGGAACTGTGCAGATTTACCCATCGCACCGATGAATAAACAAATACATGCAACTGTTAATAAGTTCCAATCTGTTCCTGGCAAAGTTTGCTGCAACAAAACATCTTTCTGAGCAAAGACACCTTCGTAGCTCATGCTGCCGCTATAAGCCAATAACAAGCCAATGCCCAAGATGAAGCCAAAGTCACCTACGCGGTTAACTAAGAAAGCTTTCATATTGGCAAAAATCGCTGTTGGGCGTTTGTACCAGAAGCCAATCAATAAATAAGATACCAAGCCTACCGCTTCCCAACCAAAGAAAAGCTGTAAGAAGTTATTACTCATCACCAACATCAACATTGAGAATGTGAACAATGAGATGTATGAGAAGAAGCGCGCATAACCCTCGTCTTCAGCCATGTATCCAATGGTGTAGATATGAACCATCAATGACACAAATGTCACAACTACCATCATCATGGCTGTTAAAGGATCCACCAAGAAACCAACGTCAAGGCTTAATTCACCCAATTGCATCCAGGTGTAGATCGTTTCATTAAATCTAGCACCTGCCATCACATCATTCAAAACCATGAATGACAAGACGCAGGCAATCGCCACACCCAAAATAGTGACTGTGTGAGCAGTTGCTCGACCAATCAGATTGCCAAAAAATTTAGTACCAAACAAACCAGCAATGGCAGAGCCCACTAATGGTGCAAGTGGAATTGCTAAAAGTACAAGAGGATTTAACGTTGGAGTAGTCATATGAGGTCTCTGCTTAGCCCTTCAGTTGTCCAAGATCTTCAGCGTGAATCGTGTCAAGCTTACGGAACATGGTTACCAAGATAGCCAAACCAATAGCAGCTTCAGCAGCTGCAACAGTCAGAATAAAAAACACAAAAACCTGACCGCTCATATCACCCAAGTAGTGTGAGAAAGCGACAAAGTTCATGTTGACGGCTAAGAGCATTAACTCAATAGCCATGAGCAAAACAATAATATTTTTGCGATTTAAAAAGATGCCTACAACACCAATCGCAAACAGGATGGCGCCAAGAACAAGGTAGTGAGCTAAAGTAATCGTCATAAGGGTCTCTTTTCTTTTCCTCTTACCGTTCTTATTTCTTATCCGAAGATGTGCCTGATGACATCGTTGTCACCATACGGACACGGTCTTCTTTACGTGTACGAATTTGCTCAGCAATATCTTGAGTCTTCGTATCTTTACGACGACGCAATGTAAGAGCTACCGCAGCAATGATGGCGACTAATAAAATAATGCCTGCCACCTCAAAGCTAAATAAGTAAGTGGTGTAGAGCAATGTACCTAATGCCTTGGTGTTATTTGCAGCCACCTCTGGAGCAAATGCCACCACAGGCTGAGATGTGCCAACGAAGCCACGAATCAACACAATCGACATTTCAGCAACAATGATTGCGCCAACCAATGAAGCTACTGGCAAGAATTGCTTGAAGCCCTGGCGTAGATGATCTAAATCGAGATCTAGCATCATCACCACGAAGAGGAACAAGACCATCACAGCGCCAACATAAACCAACACAAGCACGATCGATAAGAACTCAGCTTCTAACAACATCCATATAGCAGCTGCAGTAAAGAAAGAAAGTACTAAAAACAATGCTGCGTGAACTGGGTTACGTGCAGTAATCACACGCAAAGCAGCAATCACCAAGATGGCAGCAAAGATATAAAAAAGGAGTGTTTTAGGTTCAAGCATCATTTGTATTTAGCATCCGCTGATTTGTTAGCCGCAATCTCAGACTCATAGCGATCGCCAATGGCCAATAACATTTCTTTTGTGAAATACAAGTCGCCACGCTTTTCGCCGTGGTACTCATGAATATGTGTTTCAACAATCGCATCAACCGGGCAAGCCTCTTCACAGAAGCCGCAGAAAATACACTTGGTTAAATCGATGTCATAACGGGTAGTACGGCGCGTACCGTCATCTCTTTGATCAGATTCAATTGTGATGGCCATAGCTGGACAAACTGCTTCACACAATTTGCAAGCAATACAGCGCTCTTCACCATTTTCATAACGACGCAAAGCATGCACACCACGGAAACGAGGAGACATCGGCGTCTTCTCTTCTGGGTACTGCACAGTAATCTTTGGTTTAAATAAATATTTACCAGTTAAAGCTAAGCCTTGAAAGAGTTCTTTCAATAGCAAGCTGCTTAAGAATTCACGGATACGTTGGAACATAGTCTAATCCCCGCCTTATTTCCAAATATTCCAGGGCGACAATACCCAAGCACCCACCAACAAAATCCAGAAAATGGAGATGGGAATAAATACCTTCCAACCTAAACGCATGATTTGGTCATAGCGATAACGCGGGAAAGAAGCACGAAGCCAAATAAAGCATGACAAGAAGAAGAATGTCTTGCCAACTAACCAGAAGAAACCAGGAATGTCTCTTAAAACTGGCGCATCAATGATTGGAGACCAACCACCGAAGAACAAAATAGAAGTCATCGCTGCGATTAAGATCATGTTGGCGTATTCAGCCAAGAAGAACATCGCGAAAGCCATGCCAGAGTACTCAATCATGTGACCAGCAACAATCTCTGATTCACCTTCAACCACGTCAAATGGATGACGGTTCAATTCAGCAACGCCAGAAATGAAGTAGATCAAGAACATTGGCAACAAAGGCAACCAGTTCCATGACAAGAAGTTCAAACCTAAGCTAGCAAAGTAGCCACTTTGTTGTGACTTCACAATATCACTTAAATTTAATGTGCCAGATACAACTAAAACTGCAGCTAAGCCAAAGCCCATCGCAATTTCATAAGAAACCATCTGAGCAGAAGCGCGCATAGCGCCTAAGAAAGCGTACTTAGAGTTAGAAGCCCAACCAGCCAAAATAATGCCGTAAACACCAATCGATGTAATCGCCATCACATATAACAAGCCAGCATTAACATTCGCTAAAACTAAATCAGCTTGGAAAGGTATCACCGCCCAAGCTGCAAAAGCCGGTGCAATCACCATCACTGGGGCAACGATGTAAAGAACCTTATTAGCCTTGCTTGGAATAATCACTTCTTTGAGTAATAACTTCAATGCGTCAGCAATTGGCTGCAAAAGACCTAAAGGACCAACACGGTTAGGTCCTAAACGAATATGCATCCAACCGATCAACTTACGTTCCCACAAAGTTAGATAAGCCACACATCCAAACATGGGTAGAACAATGATCACAATCTTGATTAGCGTCCAAACGATAGGCCACAACATAGCGCCGAACAGCGCAAGACCGTTTGTATTAATTGTTTGAATTAACTCGGTCATACACGCTCCACTGACAATTGACCAAACATGGCACCTAGCTGAGCACTCACAGCAGTGCCTGCTGATAAGCGAACCACGCCATCAACCAATGATTTTTCTTCAGTGGCTGGCATCACAACGCTAGCTCCCAACTGAGAAACTTTGACAGCGTCGCCTTCTTTTAGACCTAACTGGGCAAACAATGCACTTGGCAAGCCTAACTTCACTGCGCGCTTAGCATCTTGCGTTAACTGCAAAGCAGGCGCACGACGCACAATCGCATCAGTTGAATGAATCGTCACATCAGCTAAACGCTCAATCGCCGCCGTGAATACACTCGTTACAGCTGGCTGAGTTGATGTTTGATTGTTTAATTGAGATTCGAAGCTACCTGGTAAAGCTTCTGCCAATACCTCTTCAGAGCTATTGAAATAGAAGTTTTCAAGACCAAGAACATTACCTAAAACTCTCAGTACTTTCCAAGCTGGGCGTGCTTCGCCCAAAGGACGAACAGCTGCTTGAACAGACTGTAATGTGCCTTCAGCATTCACATAGCTACCTGATGTTTCTGTATATGGTGTGATTGGTAAAAGAACGTCAGCAACTTCTCTTAACTCAGCACTATCAAATGCTGTCATCGCAATCACTGTGCCCGCTTTTGCAAGCGCTGCTTTAGCTGCTTGTGGATCTAATAAATCTGCACTTGGTTCAAGACCTAACAAAACAACTGCTTTAAGTTCTTTAGCCAAGATACCCTGAACACCAACTTCAGACACAGCCTTGACTAGGTGAGCACCAACTGAATTACCGCCTTCAGGCAAGAATGCCAATGTGGCACCAGAGTGCTCAGCGATAAATTGAGCATAAGCATGTAGTTGAGCAAATTGTGGATGAGCTATCGCAGCAGAACCCAAGAACACAGCTTTGCGTTCACCAGACATTAAGCTATCTGCAATGGCTTTTGCATTAGGGCTGATATTGGCATTGCTTGGAGCAGCTACGCCTTTAGCTTGCGCAACAGCAGCAGCAATACCTGCCAATTCAGCAGGCCAGTTAGATGGTGTTGCTAATGCAGATGCGGCTACTGGCATTAACCAGTCTTCTGCGCTGGCACCCAAACGAGTCACTTTAAGACCACGCTTAGCCGCTGCACGAACACGGGCAGCCAACAAAGGTTGATCTTTACGCAAGAAGCTACCAATAAAGAAAGCTCTTTGTAGTTGAGACACATCAGCGACCTTCATACCCAACCATGGGGCCTTGGCCGCACCGCTCACATCTTGTTGACGCAAACGTGTTTCGATATTGTTTGAACCTAAACCACGAACAACCTTTTGTAAAAGATGAAGTTCTTCTACGCTAGCCATTGGATGAGCCAATGCAGCAATCGCATCAGCACCGTGGTCAGCTTTAATCGAGTTCAAAGAACGAGCGATGTAATCTAAAGCAGTTTCCCAATCAGTTTTAACCCAACGGTTGTCCTGCTTAACCATTGGTGTTTGTAAACGATCAGAACCATTTAAACCTTCATACGCATAACGATCTTTATCACTGATCCAGCATTCGTTAATAGCTTCGTTTTCTAAAGGAACTGTGCGTAACACTTGATTCGCTTTAGTTTGCAAAATGATGTTGCTACCCATGGAGTCATGCGGACTGACAGAGCGGCGGCGGCCTAATTCCCAAGTACGCGCTTGATAGCGGAACGGCTTGCTGGTCAATGCGCCCACTGGACACAAGTCAATCATGTTGCCAGACAATTCTGAGTCAACAGACTTACCAACAAAAGAAGTAATTTCTGAATGTTCGCCACGGTTGAGCATGCCCAACTCCATCACGCCAGCGATCTCTTGACCGAAACGAACGCAACGTGTGCAGTGAATACAACGGCTCATTTCTTCCATTGAAATCAATGGACCTACATTCTTATGGAATACCACGCGCTTCTCTTCAGAGTAGCGTGAAGATGTCTTACCGTAACCCACAGCCAAATCGTGTAATTGGCACTCACCACCTTGGTCGCAAATTGGGCAATCTAATGGGTGGTTAATCAACAAAAATTCCATAACGGATTTTTGTGCTTGAACTGCTTTTTCTGAATGTGTATGAACCTTCATGCCAGGCGTCACTGGTGTCGCGCAAGCAGGCAAAGGCTTCGGTGCTTTTTCAACCTCAACTAAACACATACGGCAGTTTGCCGCGATCGATAATTTCTTGTGATAGCAAAAATGCGGAATATGCGTGCCTAATTTCTTGGCCGCATCCATCACCATAGAGCCCTGTTGGACTTCTACCGATTTGCCATCAATTTCGATTTCAACCATCTTTTTTCCTGTAGGTCTCTTTTAGGCGATTAAACGTAAGCCGGCACAATGCAACGCTTGTGCTCAACGTGATACGCAAACTCGTCCATGTAATGCTTCAACATGCCACGCACAGGCATTGCCGCAGCATCACCTAGTGCACAAATTGTTCTACCCTGAATATTGGCAGCCACATCATTCAAAAGATCTAAATCTTCTGGACGACCTTGACCATGCTCAATACGATTCACAATGCGCCACAACCAACCAGTACCTTCACGGCAAGGCGTACATTGGCCGCACGATTCTTCGTGATAGAAATAAGATAAACGTAACAAAGACTTCACCATGCAACGTGTTTCATCCATCACAATCACAGCACCAGATCCCAACATAGAGCCGGCCTTGGCAATGCTGTCGTAATCCATATCGGTTTCCATCATCATGGCGCCCGGAACAACCGGTGCTGATGAACCACCAGGAATCACAGCTTTAATCTTTTTACCGCCACGCATACCACCTGCCAACTCTAAGAGAGTTGCAAATGAAGTACCCAGTGGAATCTCATAGTTACCTGGGCGCTCAACGTCACCAGAGATGGAGAAAATCTTTGTGCCACCGTTATTAGGCTTACCTAATTTGGCATAAGTTTCACCACCAACTGCAAAGATGAACGGCACAGCTGAGAAAGTTTCAGTGTTATTAATTGTTGTTGGTTTGCCATACAAACCAAAACTTGCTGGGAATGGTGGTTTGAAACGTGGCTGGCCTTTTTTACCTTCTAAAGACTCCAACAAAGCAGTTTCTTCACCACAGATATAAGCACCCCAACCATGATGAGCATGTAATTGGAATGAGAATTCTGATCCACAAATCTTGTCACCCAAGAAACCAGCTGCACGAGCTTGTTCTAGAGCCTCTTCAAAGCGAGCATAACCTTCCCAAATCTCACCGTGAATATAGTTGTAACCCACTGAAATACCCATGGCATAAGCAGCAATGGCCATACCCTCAATCAATGCATGTGGATTGTAACGAATGATGTCGCGGTCTTTAAAAGTACCAGGCTCACCTTCATCTGTATTACAAACTAGATATTTGTTACCAGGGAACTGACGAGGCATGAAGCTCCACTTCAAACCTGTTGGGAAACCAGCACCACCACGGCCGCGCAAACCAGAAGCTTTGACTTCAGCAATCACAGCCTCAGGAGTAATACCCTCGGTCAAGATTTTTCGCAATTGCGCGTATCCACCACGCGCGACGTAATCTTTTAAACCCCAATTGTCACCAGTTAAACCAGCCAAAATGAGTGGCTGAATATGGCGGTTATGCAAACTCGTCATACAGCACCCCCTTGTGCTTTAGCTTTTAATTCTTCAATCAAAGCATCCAACTTGTCATTACTCATGAAACTACACATTGTTTTGTTATTCACGATGGCAACTGGTGCATCACCGCATGCGCCCATACATTCACCTTCTTTAAGTGTGAAAGTACCGCATGGTGTTGTTTCGTTGTAATCAATACCTAATTTTTTCTTTAGATATTCACCAGCACGAGTACCGCCAGATAATTCACAAGGCAAGTTGGTGCAGACAGCTAGCTTAAATTTGCCAACTGGTTTGGTGTCATACATATTGTAGAAAGTAGCCACTTCTTGCACAGCAATAGGAGGCATTTCTAAAATAACAGCGATCTCTTCAATTGCTTCAGGCGTTACCCAACCATATTGGTCTTGGGCAACTACCAAAGCAGCCATTACAGCAGATTGCTTTTGATCAGCTGGGTACTTAGCAATATTGCGATCGATTTCAGCGCGGGCTTGTACAGACAACATGTCGCTCTTATCCTTTTAGCGGTCAATCTCGCCGAACACAATGTCCTGCGTACCAATAATAGTTACAGCATCAGCCAACATATGACCTTTTGCCATTTCATCTAAAGCTGATAGATGTACAAAACCTGGGGCACGAATCTTCAAGCGATAAGGCTTGTTGGCGCCATCAGAAATTGCATAAATACCAAACTCACCTTTTGGATGTTCTACAGCTGCATAAGCTTCACCTGCAGGTACGTGAATACCTTCAGAGAACAACTTAAAGTGGTGAATCAAGTCTTCCATGTTGGACTTCATGTCCTCACGTTTCGGAGTTGTTACTTTGTGGTTATCGCTCATGACAGAACCTGGGTTCGCACGTAACCACTTCACACACTGCTGAATAATCTTGTTCGATTGGCGCATCTCTTCAACACGAACTAAGTAACGGTCATAAGAGTCACCATTCACGCCAACTGGAATATCAAAATCAAGCTGGTCATAAACTTCATACGGCTGCTTCTTACGTAAGTCCCACTCGATACCTGAACCACGCAACATCGCGCCAGTAAATCCTAATTGCAATGCGCGCTCAGGAGTAACAACACCAATACCCACCAAACGCTGCTTCCAGATACGGTTATCTGTGAGCAATGTTTCATATTCATCAACATAAGCTGGGAAACGAGTTGTGAAGTCTTCAATGAAATCCAATAAAGAACCTTGGCGGTTTTCATTTAGCTTCTTAACTGCTTTTTCACCACGAATCTTGTTAGCCAAGTACTGAGGCATCACTTCTGGCAAATCACGGTAAACACCACCTGGACGGTAGTAAGCCGCGTGCATACGAGCGCCTGACACAGCTTCGTACATATCAAACAAATCTTCACGTTCACGGAAGGCATACAAGAAAACTGCCATCGCACCAACGTCTAAGCCGTGACAACCAATCCATAGCAAGTGATTCAATAAACGCGTGATTTCATCAAACATCACACGGATATATTGAGCACGAACTGGTACATCAATTTGCAATAACTTTTCAATGGCCATCACGTAAGCGTGCTCGTTAGCCATCATCGATACATAGTCCAAACGATCCATGTACGGAACGTTTTGAACCCAAGTACGAGTCTCTGCTAATTTTTCTGTAGCACGGTGCAATAAACCAATATGCGGATCTGAACGCTGAATAACTTCACCGTCCAACTCTAAAACTAAGCGCAAAACACCGTGAGCTGCTGGGTGCTGTGGGCCAAAGTTAAGTGTGTAATTTTTAATTTCTGCCATGACTTAAGCCCCGTAGTTTTCTTCACGAATTACTCGAGGAGTAACTTCGCGAGTCTCAACCGTCACGGGTTGATAAATAACGCGTTTTTGCTCTGGGTCATAACGCATCTCTACGTTGCCAGATACTGGGAAATCTTTACGGAATGGATGACCGATGAAACCGTAGTCAGTCAAAATGCGACGCAAATCATCGTGACCTTCAAACAAAATACCGAAGAGGTCAAATGCTTCACGCTCAAACCAATTAGCTGAGTTCCAAATAGGCGTTACTGAAGCTACCAATGGGAAACTGTCTTCTGGAGCAAACACACGTAAACGTAAACGCCAGTTGTGTTTAACAGACAACAAGTGACTCACAACAGCAAAACGTGGGCCTTCCCAAGTTGCATTGTCGTAATCACTATAGTCAACACCACACAAATCCATTAATTGATCAAAGCCCAAAGTTGGCTCATCTCTAAGAGTTGTAGCTACATCTAGGTAATCTTCAGAGCGAACAACCAAAGTCAACTCGCCAAGAGCCTCATGTAAACGGGCTACTTTTTTACCAAGAACTTTTTCTAAACGCTCTTTTAGCACTGTTAGCACGTCTGACATATCAAGCCTTTCTCGCAATAGTGCTGGTGCGTTTGATCTTGGCTTGTAACTGAATAATGCCGTACATCAAAGCTTCAGCAGTTGGAGGACAGCCTGGAACGTAAACGTCAACAGGAACAATTCGATCGCAACCACGAACAACTGAATAAGAGTAATGGTAGTAACCACCACCGTTAGCACATGAACCCATTGAGATCACCCAACGTGGTTCTGGCATTTGGTCATAAACCTTGCGCAAGGCCGGAGCCATCTTGTTACACAAAGTACCAGCAACAATCATTAAGTCTGACTGACGTGGTGATGGTCTAAAAACCACACCGAAACGGTCTAAGTCATAACGTGAAGCGCCAGCATGCATCATCTCTACCGCGCAACAAGCCAAACCAAAAGTCATTGGCCACAATGAGCCTGTACGTGTCCAGTTAATCAGCTTGTCAGCTGATGTGGTCACAAAACCTTCTTTTAAGATACCTTCAAGAGCCATGTCCAGTCCTTACTCCCAGTTAAGGGCGCCTTTCTTCCAGATATAGGCAAAACCAACTACGAACTCCAATAAGAAGATCGCCATCGAAATGTAGCCAGGCCAACCAATCTCAGACAACGCCACACCCCAAGGGAAGAGGAATGCTGTTTCTAAGTCGAAAAGAATAAAAAGAATCGCTACTAAGTAGTAACGAACATCGAATTTCATACGTGCATCTTCGAATGCGTCAAAACCGCATTCATACGGGGAGATCTTTTCAGCGTCCGGTTTATTAGGACCTAAGATTTTTCCCAATGCCATGGGAACAAGACCTACGCCGATGCCGACGAGGATAAATAGTAGTACCGGAAGATAAGCTTCTAAGTTCAAGAGCGTTCCAATTCGTAACTAGAAAACAACACTTCTAATTTTCGCTAACCGGTCTTGCAGCTTTCTGACAGGCTGCAGACCCCCATTTTGGTGCCGTCGGCGAGACTCGAACTCGCACAGCTTTACGCCACTACCCCCTCAAGATAGCGTGTCTACCAATTCCACCACGACGGCCTACGGTAAAACCCTAAGATTTTAGCCCAATGAGGCTGCTTTTTTAGGGTTTTTTGAGGTTTTTCCCGAATTATTTCGGGATATTTTGGCCGGCGCCGGCTGCCGCAGGAACTGGGTTAGCTTCGGCTGGTTTTGGTAACTCTGACTCAACTACGGGAGCTGGAGAGCTGGTGCCTGATAAAACACCTGAATTTTGAGACTTTGTTGAGCCTAAAAGCGTGATACCTAGGGTTGCCACAAAGAATACAGTTGCAAAAATGGCTGTCAAACGTGAAAGGAAGTTTGCTGATCCAGCAGAACCAAATAAGCCGCCTGAAGAGCCGCCACCAAAGGCAGCACCCATATCAGCGCCCTTACCCTGCTGCACAAGCACCAAAATAATTACACCCACCGCAGCAACGATTTGCAACACGACCAATAAAGTCTTAAGCCATTCCATCTGATTCTCCAAAAACTAAATTAAATACTTGCTTGGCATAAAGCCAGAAACTCTTGTGCATGAAGGGATGCACCACCCACTAAACCACCATCAATATCTGGCATTGCCAATAAATCTTTAGCATTATCAGCCTTTAGGCTACCGCCGTACAAAATTGCTACTTTAGAGGCTGCTTCAGCATCAAAAGTAGCTAACTGCAATCTGAGTTCGCGGTGCACATCTTGAGCTTGAGCAGGCGTTGGCACTTTTCCAGTACCAATGGCCCAAACTGGCTCATAAGCAATGATGCAGGAGGCAATTTGGCCCTGTAATAGATCAATCACGGCTTGTAATTGGCGACGCACAACCACCAAGGTTTTGCCATCATCATGCTCTTGTTCTGTTTCGCCGACGCAAATAATTGGCGTCATTTTGGCTTGCAGGCTGGCCTTAGCTTTTCTAGCAACCAAGCCATCACCCTCTTGGTGATATTGACGTCTTTCAGAATGTCCAACAATCACATACTGACATCCAAACTCCTGCAACATCACAGCACTAACATCACCGGTATAAGCACCATTGGAATGATCAGATACGTCCTGAGCCCCCAAAGCTACTTTTGAATTTTTTAATAAATCGTGAGTTTGTGGCAAATACGGGTAAGGCACACAAAGACCCACACGAATCGGCAATTGATGAGAAAGAGCCTCGAAAGTCGCGGCACCCTGGCTTAGCAACTCTTCTAGTAGTTTTTGATTGGCAGCTAAGCTGCCGTTCATCTTCCAATTACCAATGATGGTTAGTGGTCTCATTGATCTCTCTTCTTGTTCAGTTGTCATTCATGGTTAATACAATTTTGCCAATGTGCTGACTCGACTCCATCAATTGATGAGCTTGTGCTGCCGCTTCCAAGGCAAAAACTTCATGTATTACCGGTTTAATCTTTTGTGACTCAATCAAAGGCCATACATAGGCTCTTAACGCTCTAGCAATGGCTCCTTTAAATTCTACTGGTCTTGCTCTTAATGTTGATCCCGTGATTGTCAAGCGACGACGTAAAACTTGACCAACATCTAATTCTGACATCCTGCCACCTTGATGCGCAATCACAACGATACGCCCATCATCTGCCAAACAGTTAATTTCTTTAGTCAAATAACTTCCAGCAACCATATCCAAAATAACATTAGCACCCACACCACCGGTATGCTCTTTAACTAACGCAACAAAATCTTGTTCTTTGTAATTAATGGCTAATTCAGCACCTAAATCTAAACAAGCTCTTGCTTTATCAGCATGCCCCACAGTAACGATAACTTGATGACCCATAGCTGTCGCAATTTGTATAGCTGCCACACCAATGCCACTACTGCCACCATGGACCAATAGCGTTTCTTGGCCTCGCCCATCCAAACCTAAACGAGCTCGATCAAAAACGTTGCTCCAAACAGTGAAATAGGTCTCCGGCAAACTGGCCGCTTCAACATCAGATAAACCTCTAGGCACTG
>JACCDL010606457.1_pt1 | contig 28315 bp, 24 predicted proteins | sample 7441931 | NCBI WGS metagenome assembly JACCDL01 (sample SAMN15323437, study PRJNA562643) | freshwater metagenome | isolation source: river surface water | place: USA:Blue River Watershed | collected 2017-08-16 | reverse complement strand
CCGACGTGCCTGAGTCGCAGTTACACAAATATTCAGCAATGTTCTCCGAGTGTTTCCGCCGCATATCGTGACGACATGCAAGAGATGCTTGTTGACTTTGATCGAGAAGGTCAGCAAGTTCTGTGGGTGAAGAACTGGTTCTGTATCACGAACTCTTGTCCGACAGTTGTTGGCAATGTCCTTGTGTATCGAGATGACAATCACATGACGGTGACTTATGCGTCGCTGATCGCACCATTGCTGGATGCCGCTACTTTTGAATTTGTTGATTGGTATTCACGTACTCAATAAATTGTGTGAGACTTTGCATATGGAACAACGCAAGTCTCAAAATGAAGTTCTCGACGATTTAGTCGCGCAAGGAACAATTACCGAGCTGCAAGCGAGTGAGATTGCCGACGCGCCACAGTGGTCTTTTTCAGTTCGAGAGTTAGTGACCTATCTCGCTGCGCTGATTATCGCTGTTGGCGTCATTCGAATCTTGGCGATTGCATTCGAAGATGCTTCTGAAAACGTCATTGTGATTTCGTTATACGTCGTCTCGGCTCTCACCGGAATTGCCTCGTGGAAACTCTCTGCTTCACAAGGAATTCGTCGACGATTCGGTGAGGTTCTTGAATTGGGATCCCTGGGTAGTGCATTGGGCGCGACAGGAGTTCTTCTGAGCCACACAGAATTGCGCGGCGAAACAATCGCATTGATTCTTATGACAATTAGTGCCGCGTGGGGAGTCTTTCGTGGCAGAGATGCGCAGTTCGCTGGAACGGCAGCAATGTGTGTTGGTGTCAACGGCATTGCAATTTCACTTGGCGCACTCATCGATTCAGATCGGGCGTGGGCTGCTGGTGGTTTGATGTTGCTTTCTGGTTCGTTCCTTATCTATATGGGAACAACAAAGATTGGCGTTCCGTACTTTGCACGCGCTGTCGGTGCACTGTTCGTCGTGATCGGTTCCATCACATTGGGAACAGATGTCGCCAATGGCCGAGTCATCCCAATTGTTGCGGGCATTGCACTTTTTGCAATTGGTGCAACTTTATTGATGCCAGAATTACTGATTGCAGGGGCATTCTGCATTGTCACGGGAATTGTGATGACAGTCAATCGATGGATTCACAACGACATGGCCCAAGGCCTTGTCATCATCGCGACCGGTGTTCTCATGCTGATCGTGTTGTCAGCTCAGATGAAACGACTCTCTAGTCGACAAGCGCCTGATGCACAAGCTGCTTGAGTTGTGGTCGTAATGGCCATGTGCTGGAAGGCATGAGCTGCGTCATAATCATGTACACAAGGTCTTCCTTTGGATCAACAGTGAAGTTGGTGCTTGCTGCACCACCCCAGCCATAGTCGCCAACACTGCCAGGCACTTTTGCCTTCACAGGATCGATGGTGACGCTCATGCTCAAACCGAATCCAACGCCGTCGAATGCAGTTTCTGCAAAGAGTGGGCGACCAAATGCTGTGAGATCTGCATTGTTGGGCAAATGATTTGATGCCATGAACTGCACGGTGCGTGGAGAAAGTATGCGAGTGCCGTTTAACTCTCCGCCGTTGCGCAGCATTTCTGCGAACTTCAAATAATCAGAAGTGGTGGAGACAAGTCCACCACCACCAAGGTGAGCTTTGGGTGCATGAAGCGCACCAGCACCAGCTGCGTCATTGCGAAGTCTCTTCTTGTCTGCTGGGTTCGGTATGTACAACGCTGCGAGACGCTCGGCTTTATCGGCCTCGCAATGGAAGGCGGTGTCGGTCATTCCAAGTGGATCAAAGATGCGCTTCTTCATGAACTCACCGAGTGACATTCCTGAAAGCACTTCAACTACACGTCCGATGACATCAATGGACATTGAGTACGCCCACTCAGTGCCGGGCTGGAACATCAGAGGAAGATCCGCCAACATGTCGCAAATGTCGCCTAGCGATGCGTCGCGTGGAACACCCCATTCGAAACCTGCGTTGCGATACATCTGGTCGACAGGGTTTGAGTACACGAAGCCGTATGTGAGACCAGCGGTGTGAGTAAAGAGATGCCACATCTCCATCGGTTCTGTGACGGGTTCGAAGCGCGGAGCAGTGAGCGTGCCAGAGCGGAAGACCTTCTGGTTGGAGAAAGAAGGAATGAACCACTTCACCTGGTCGTGCATCTCGAAGAGGCCTTCTTCCCACAAGATCATTGCGGCGACAGCGCAGATGGGCTTGGTCATCGAATAGATGCGGTAGATGGTGTCGTCCGCGATGGGCTTGCCATTTTCAACATCGGCATGTCCGTACTTGGTGCTGTAGGCAAGCTGGCCGGCGCGAGAAACAGTGATGTGATACCCCGGGAGCTTGCCCTCATCCACATATTTGGCGAAATGGGTCTGAATACGGTCCAGGCGCTGGGGGTCCAGCCCAAGAGCGGTGGGGTCGGCAGAAACTTCGAGGTTCGACATGCAGGAATCGTATGCCTGTGGCTAGCGTCACTCCCATTGGAGAGTTATTCTCACCAACAAGGAATTTCAGCCAAAGGGGGCATCCATGAGCGAGATGATCGACTGGACCAGCGAATACGACATCTTCAGCAAGGAATACATCGAGAATCCATTTGAGATTTGGGATGACCTTCGTGAAAAGTGCCCCATTGCCCACACAGACAAGTGGGGCGGTTCCTGGTTGCCCACCACTTATGACATCGTCACCAAGATGGCCCGCGAGCCAGAGAAGTTCTCTTCGCGCGAAATCATTGTCGTCCCTCCTGCAGAAGCACCAGGGTCGGGCGCATATGGTCCAGCACCTGCAGCACCGATTTCCGTGGATGCTCCGATGCACACGTGGACCCGCCGTCAGTTGTTGCCCGACTTCTCACCGAAGGCCGTTGACGAACTTGAAGTCTTCACGCGCGCATGGTGTCGCGAACTCATGGACTCCATTGCCGGTAAGTCAGAAGCTGACATTGCGGTGGAATACGCACAGCAGATTCCTGCACAAGTCATTGCAACAATGCTTGGTGTCCCCACCAACATGAAAGATCAATTCACGACGTGGGTGCGCAACACATTGGAAGCTGGTCTCACCAACCCAGAACTTCGCATCAAGACTCGTGCAGAGTTGCAGGACTTCTTCATGGGAGAAATTCGCAATCGTCGTGAGACAGGTAGCACCAGTGACCTCATCGGCGAATTGGTGCATGCAGAACACGATGGTGAGCCATATCCCGATGGACTCATCTTGGGTATGTGTGGTTTGTTGTTGATTGCTGGTGTTGACACAACATGGAGCGGTATTGGTTCTTCGTTGTGGCACCTTGCGACACATCCGGAAGATCGCATTCGTTTGGTGCAAGAACCAGAGCTCATTCCAAGCGCTGTTGAAGAATTCCTTCGTGCATATTCACCTGTAACGATGGCTCGTCTCGTGAATGAAGACATGGAATATGAAGGTTGCCCAATGAAGGCCGGAGATCGCATCCTCATGGCATTCCCCGCTGCAAACCGTGACCCACAACATTTCGAGCGCCCCGATGAAGTCATCATTGATCGTGAGCACAACCGTCACGTTGCGTTCGGTGCGGGTATTCACCGCTGCGTCGGCTCGAACCTTGCTCGTATGGAAATGCGCGTTGCTATTGAAGAATTCTTGGCACGCGTTCCCGAGTTTGAACTTCGCGAAGATGCAGAGGTGACATGGGCTGGTGGACAGGTTCGAGGACCTCGCACCATTCCCGTGCGCATTAACAAGGTGATTGGCCACTAAGGATTTTTCCGTAAAAAGCAAAGAGGCCCGCGGCAGTTGCCGCGGGCCTCTTTGTTTGTGCTCTATCGAATGACGGTGAGTGCGTCGTTGTCTTCCACGCAAGAAAGTGCGCGGTGGAACATTTCTCGGATGAGGTCCTGTCCACGTTCGTTTTGCTCGGTGTAGCTGGCGAAAGAAGTGACGCCGTAGGTAACGCAGAACGTAATGGCAACGAGATACTGACGCCATGCCTCGTCGCGGTCGACGTCAACACCATGGAAATCCAAACGGTCGAGGTACGTATTGACAAGTTCCTTGTCGTGGCCACGGCGAACATCGGTCGTGATGGACTGACTGATGAAGTAACCCACGTCATACATGCCTGAGCCTGTTCCAACAATTTGGAAGTCGATTGCTACAGGGCGATCACCATCAAGCATGAGGTTGTCGGCACGGAAGTCACCGTGGCACATGGGGGTTGGAGTTGACAGATTCTGGAGCATCCATGGCACTTTGCCTGCCCAGATGTCACCAATATCGCGAACGTTGTCAGAGATGAGATCGCCGGCATGTTCGTCCGCTGCTGGCCAACCAGCGGTCCACAACATCGGAAGTACTGCGTTGTAGGTGGGGTTGTCGAGCGGCTGAAAGATTTCTGTGTAGTTCGCAAGCTTTGGGCTGCCCCACCACATGGCATGGAAGTCAGCGAGAATCTCGAGGAACATCTTTGCTTGATCCAATGATGTGCCATCTAGTTGATTGAGCTGTTGGTAGTGGCTGATGTCTTCCATTGCGATGGTGAAGTCGGTGTTATCGCCGGCAATTGCTTGGGCAAAACACTTTGCAGTTTTGAATGGTGCGTCTGGTGCACAGTCTTTGTAGAAAACAAGCTCACGGATGTAGAGAACGAGTGCATCCGCGGTGAAACGTTGTGTCGGGTCATCTGTGGGGTACTTCACCACGAAAGACTTCGGCGCCTTGGTTGCGCCAGAGTAGGTGGGCGTTACTCGCTGCAAAATGCTGAGAATGCCGACACCCTCGCCAATGCGTTCGATGGCGACACCAGTGACAGACACATTGTCTTCAAGACTCTTGCTGCCTTTGAGCACACCTTCGACCCACTGCGGAGTGATGTCCTCTGCATTCTTCAACAGACCAAGTCCGGACTCGATGAGATCAACAATTGCCATGTGAATTACCCCCTAAGAGAGGTCGCGCCCCCCGGTGCGACTGAGAGTGAACACTAGTTGTCATCTCTATGTCTGCAAATACCCACCCCCCTAATGTGGTGGGCATGAAGAATGTTCGCGTCGGAGTCATTGGTACTGGGATGATGGGTTGCGAGCACCTGAAGAACCTTTTGGGTCTGCCCAACGTGCACATCACGGCAGTGAGCGACCCCAATGAGGAACCTCTGAATTGGGCCAAGCTCACTCTTGGTGATGTTGCTGATTCAGTGACCTACTTCAGTGACCATCGCGAACTCTTGCAGTCGGGTTTAGTGGATGCAGTTCTCGTCGCATCACCCAACTTCACCCACCGAGCCATTCTTGATGACATTTTCGCTTCTGACATACCAGTACTTGTGGAGAAGCCGATGTGCACGACGGTGGAGGATTGCATCGCAATCGTGAATGCACAGAAAAACCGCAACGCTCTCACGTGGGTGGGACTTGAGTATCGCTATATGGCACCCATTGCTGAACTTATTCGTCAGGTGCACAGTGGAGTAGTGGGCGATCTCAAGATGCTCGCTATTCGTGAACATCGTTTTCCGTTTCTTGTGAAGGTTGATAACTGGAATCGGTTCTCTCGCAATACAGGCGGAACATTGGTGGAGAAGTGCTGCCACTTCTTTGATCTCATGAACTTGGTCGTGGGCTCGCGTCCAGTGCGTGTGATGGCAAGTGGTGGACAAGATGTAAATCATCTCGACGAGGTGTACAACGGTGAACGTTCGGACATTCTCGACAATGCGTATGTGATTGTTGAATACGCCAATGGTGTTCGTGCCATGTTGGACCTCAGCATGTTCGCCGAAGGTTCACGACATGAGCAAGAAATTTCTGCAGTAGGAACGACTGGCAAAGTGGAGGCGTTTGTTCCCGGTGATGGGCACATCGTGATTGGTGAGCGTTCTTCCCGTACTGTTCGCGAAGTAGAGGTGGGTATTGACCCTGATGTGGCCCACGTTGGATTTCACTTCGGTGCGAGTTTCATTGAATGCAAGCGTTTTATTGACGCAGTTGCCAATGGTTCGCAGCCAGAAGTAACGGTGGAAGATGGTTTATGGAGTGTTGTGATTGGCGCAGCAGCACATCGCTCAATTGACGAGGGCCGTGTTGTTGAAATTTCTGAATACGGAATCTCATAGTTCAGCGATTCCTCGCATCACTTGCCGATACCGTGCCACTTGTGAATGACATCGCACTTCTTCTGAATTTGCTCGGCACTTGGATGATGGTGGGTGTCATTTGGTTTGTTCAGCTAGTGCACTACCCGTTGTTGGCAGTAGTGCCTGTGGAAAGCGCATCATCGGTTGCCGTTGATCACCAGCGTCGTACGGCGTGGGTGGTGATGATTCCGATGACAGTCGAAGGATTCAGCACATTGGCTTTACTGAAGTGGGTGCCTGAAGGTGTTGCATGGTGGGTGCCATGGGCAAACGCTGTTCTTCTTGCTGTGGCATTGGGATGCACAGTGTTTTTGTCGGTGCCTCGTCATGCACGCATGGCAACGAATCCAACACCATCAATCGGTCGTGAGTTAGTGCTAACAAACTGGCCGCGCACCATCGCATGGACAGCACGAGGAATCATCCTTGCGCTTATGCTGAACGCTCGTTTGTAGTTATTGCTTAGCGAGTGCGGCGCGCGCTTCGCCTTCAGGGTCGCGATATGCCTTACCGATTGCATCAATAATCACGCGATGCAAAACACCTTCCGGCATCTCAAACTTGCCAGGCAAGTCCGTATGAATTGCACCCATGCGTTGGTATCCAACAGAGAAGGGGTCGACGCCGTATGTGAGTGGAACGGTGATGGGCAATGAGCCACTACCCATTGGAACATCGCCGTAATACAGGTTCATGTCGCCACGGAAACGTCCGGTGGAGTTGAACACAGCACGCACCAACAAATCACCCACTGGCAATTCTTCACTGGCGGAAATCACCGTCGAGAAGGATCCAAGGAAGTTGTAGACGTAATGCAAACGACGGCCCTTGATGTACAGCGCGTACCCACCGGCATGTCCGCCATGGCAGACGATGATTCCGTCGCAGTTCCCGGTGGCAGGAATCGTGAGTTCCGCATTGATATGGAATGAACGGTTGCGCAAATTTGGTGCTGTTGTCTCTGGAATCGAAGCAATACCTGCGTGGTACACATAGCGATCGCGAGTCCATCGGCGATCGCCGTAACGACCCGGCTGATTATTGAGTGGAAGCACTTGATTACGTTGTGCTTCTTCCCACCAGAGCTCTTTCATTTCTTGCAATTTCTCTGGATATTGCGCGGATACGTCATGACACTCAGAGAAGTCATTGGCGACGTTGTACAACTCCCAGATGTCATCCTCAAACGAACGACTTGAGAGCGCTCGGTCTTCGTAATTTGCCATGAGTGGTGGGTGATAGACCACTGCCTTCCAGCCGTCACGATAGATAGCGCGTGACCCCATCATTTCGTAGTACTGCGTGGTGTGTTGTGAAGGCGCAGATGAGTCCTTGAAGGAATACGCGAAGCTCGTGCCTTCGATGGGGGCCTGTTCAACGCCCTTCAGCATGCGTGGCGCTTGGATGCCGATGAGTTCGAGAAGCGTTGGCTTTAAGTCGATGGCGTGAACATATTGATGACGTGTTTCGCCCGGTGTACCAATGCCTTTTGGCCAATGAATAATCATTGGGTCACAGACGCCACCTTCGTTGGTGTCGCGCTTGAATCGCTTGAGCGGAGTGTTGCCTGCCCATGCCCAACCCCATGGATAGTGGTTGTTGGAATGTTCTGTTCCGATCTCGTCGAGATGCTTGAGGTTCTCTTCAAGACTCTCAGGAACAAAGTTGTAGAAGTACTTCTCGTTGTGGCTACCTGTTGGGCCACCTTCAGCAGAAGCGCCGTTGTCGCTCATGATGACAACGATGGTGTTATCAAGTTCGCCAAGTGAGTCAATGAATTGCAGCAGTCGTCCGACTTCTGCATCGGTGTGAGTGAGGAAGCCTGCGAAGGCCTCCATGAGTCGTGTGTACAGACGCTTCTGATCGTCGCTTAATGAATCCCAAGCTGGAACCCACGTCGGACGTTCAGAAAGCTCTGTTCCCTTTGGCAATAGACCTGATGAGACTTGACGCTTGTACACATCATCGCGCCATGCATCCCACCCCATGTCGAACTTGCCACGATATGCATCGATGTATGACTTCGGTGCTTGGTGTGGAGCATGACAAGCACCTGGTGCGTAATACATAAAGAAAGGCTTCACTGGTGAAAATGCGCGCAAATCTTTGATGTATTGAATCGCACGGTCGGTCATGTCTTCAGTGACGTGGTAACCCTCTGCCGGAGTCTTGGGCGGATCAACCTGGTGATTGTCGTGAATGAGGTCGGGGTGATACTGATCTGTTTCACCGGCAAGGAACCCGTAGAAACGATCAAAGCCTTTGCTTAACGGCCAGTGAGTACGCGGTCCGCCGTCGTTGTTTTCGTATGCAGGTGCGAGGTGCCACTTGCCGAGTGCAAAAGTTGCGTATCCATTTTCGTTGAGAACTTCAGAGACAAATCCGTTCTCTGGTGGAATGTTTGCGTCGTATCCAGGAAAACCTTGAGCGAACTCCACAACGCACGCCATTCCTGATGCGTGGTGATTGCGGCCTGTCATCAAACATGCACGGGTAGGAGAGCACAACGCAGTGGTGTGATAGTTCGCGTAACGCAGACCGTTTGCAGCGAGGCCATCAAATGTTGGGGTGTTGATGTCAGAGCCGTAACTACCGAACTGTGCGTATCCCACGTCGTCAAGAAGTACGACGACAACATTCGGTGCATCTTCGCCTGGTGTTTGCAGAGGTGGCCACCATGGAGTGGAGTCCTCAAAGTAACGACCAGTAACGCCTTCGAAATTTTTGCTAAGTCCCATGACCACACCCTTGAGTTGGAGTTGGTCTCAACTTAGTTCTGTTTTTGAATGGCTCTATGAGTAGAGCGCATTACAAAATGGGATGAACTAGCCCTGAATACAGTGGTTTGTGGTGGTACCGATGCCATCGATGGTGGAGACAAGGACGTCTCCAGCCTTCAGGAAAACAGGCGGCTTACGGCTGACGCCGACACCTCCAGGGGTGCCGGTGAAGATCACATCACCGGGAAGCAACTGAACAATTCCTGATAGGTATTCCACGATGTCGCCGACATCGAAGATGAGGTCATCGGTGAGAGAGTCCTGCACCACCTCTCCGTTCAAGGTGCACGTCATGTGCAGGGCATCACGATTTGCAAGTCCCTTTGCGTCAACAAGCCAAGGGCCGAAGGGGGAATAGTTCTTGCGGCTCTTGCCCAGGTCGAAGTGCGGCGGTGAAGCTGCGAATTGGAGTGCACGGTCGGAGATGTCTTGGCCGACAGCGACGCCCGCAATGTGATCCCATGCATCAGCCTTAGAAATATTGCGACCACCGCTTCCGATAACGACGACGAGTTCCACTTCCCAGTCGATGGCACCACCGACGATGGGAACATCTGCGTATCCACCTGCGATGGATGAGGAGAACTTCGCAAATGTCAGTGGCGTCTTTGGCGGTTCCATTCCACTTTCTTCCGCATGCGACTTGTAGTTCAGACCGATCCCGAATGACTGCAATGGCCACGGCGATGGGGCATCGAGTGTCGTGACATCGACGGGGGTGCCTTCACTGGTCACTGTTGCTGCAAATGCGCGCACTTCGTCCCACCGGCGGAATGCCTCAATGGGTTCTGAGGAGAACTTCCCACCACTGGCCTCGGCGAGGTCGACGACGTTGTTATTGGGGCCGACAACGAGTTGGGCACGGCCATTGAGAGAGGCGAAACGAAAGCTCATAAAGTTCACTATAGTCATATTTAGTCAATTGACTAATACGAAATTGGAGATTCTCATGGCTTCACCCGTCAAGTTCGCACACATCGTCCTCAAGACCTCTCAATATTCCGAGATGGTGTCGTGGTGGAAAGACTTTCTGCAGGGCGAGGCTCGTCATGAGAACGACTTCATCACGTTCATTTCCTATGACGACGAGCATCACCGAATCGCAATTGCCAATATCCCTGACCTAGACGACAACAATCCAAAAGCGCGCGGAGTGGAGCACTTCGCATTTACATACGCAACGTTGGATGACCTCTTTGATCAGTTTGAGCGGATGAAAGCAAAGGGCATTCACCCCTATTGGACAATCAACCACGGCATGACATTGTCCGCGTACTACCGCGACCCAGATGGCAACCAAGTGGAGACGCAAGTTGACTCATTAACGATGGAAGAAGCAGACGCCTTTATGGCAGGTCCCCTTTTCGCGGCGAATCCCATTGGCATCAATGTGGACTTTGATGCGTTGGTCGCTCGTTACAAAGCCGGTGCAACTTTTGCCGAAGTCACTGATTACGCAACAGCCGGCAAATAGAAATGTCAATCGTTGAAAAGTCAACACGGAGTCGTGTTGATAGTGAAGAGCGATTGATAATTGCAGCGGGTGAGTTGCTCAGCGAAGTAGGTCCTCGTGCATTGAGTGTGCGTGGAGTGGCTGAACGCGCAGGTGTGAATCACGGGTTAGTGCATCACTATTTCGGCGGGAAAGATGGATTGCTTCAGGCAGCAATGACTCGCCTTGTGGAGGAACACGCAGTTTTCGCTCGAGAGCAATCGCATGGTAGTCCGATGCCAGCGCCACTTGCACTTCGCGAGGACCAGAGGTATCTCCGCGCGGTAGTTCGGTCGGTGCTTGATGACGAAATGGATCTTGCGCAAACTGAATTGACAGCCGGAGTGTCTGTGCCACGTACCGCACTTGAACATGCTGTGAGCAAGAAGAATCTGCAAAAAGCAGACATTGAGACGAAGGCGCTTTTTTCAATTGGAATGGCGATGGAAATGGGTTGGGCCGCATTGGAGCCATTCATCTTCGCCACGATGGAAGTAGAAGGCGAAAAAGAACAAGAAGCTGTTCGCGAGTACGTGCGCAATTTTCACATCACATTCGGAAGAGGAATGTCCAATGAATGATCGTGATGTCACCATTCTGGGCGGTGGTCCCGTCGGATGTTTGACCAGCATCTTGTTATCTGACATGGGTGTGAGCAACGTGCTCATTGAACGAGATCTTGAGCCTTATCAATTGCCTCGTGCCATCGTGATGGACGATGAGATTCTTCGATTGTTGACCGACCATGGAATGGGTGGCTGGCTTGCAGACAACACGACTCCTCTCAAACGAGGTGACTTCGTCGGTAACGACAATGAGGTAGTGATTGGTGCCGACATCCCGTCAATTGGATTACAGGGAGTTCCGCCAGTCGTCACGCACTTTCAACCACAACTGGATGCAATGTTGCGTCGTGAAGTGGTTCGTCGTGGTGGCACCGCGATGTTCGGACACACGGTGACCGACATGATGGACAACGGTGATTCAGTTGTCACCACTCTTGACAACGGGGACGTCATCACGTCGCGTTGGTTCATTGGTTGTGACGGAGCTTCTAGTTGGACACGTCGTCATGTTGGTCTTGCACTTGAAGACTTGAAGTTTGATCAAGAGTGGCTCGTGGTGGATATCGCACTACACGAAAACAGCGAAGCAGTTCTTCCAGTTGGTGTTCGTCAATATTGTCATTCAAAACGTCCGTGCACGTTTGTTGCGGGTCACGGTGCGTACCGGCGCTGGGAATTCCAGGTGCAGGAAAACGAAGATTCTTCGCAACTGAACACAGACGAAGGATTATGGGACTTGTTGTCTCCATGGGTGACGAAGAATGACGCCGACTTAGTTCGATCAGCGGTGTATCGCTTTCACGCCGTCGTGGCTCCACAGATGCAAAAGGGAAATGTGTTTCTTGCCGGAGACTCTGCGCATCAAACGCCACCCTTCGCAGGACAAGGGCTGAACTCGGGTATGCGAGATGCAGTCAATCTTGCATGGAAGATGGCGTTCGTGAAGCGGGGCACGGCGACGCCAAAAATTCTCGAGACATATTCCACCGAGCGTGTTCCACATGTGCGTAGCACTGTTGGTCATGCCGTCGATATGGGTCGTCTGATTGACCAACTTGCTGGCAAAGTCAGCCATGGTGTTGATGTGGAGAGCGGTTACGGCGGAACACGACCTGCTCCGTACTTAGAAACTGGAGTTGTCGTCGGCGATGATCCACGAGTCGGGCATCAGTTCTGGTTCCAGCCCGAAGTCTCACGAGCGGTGACGAAGAACGGTGCATCATTCGCAGTAGTTGTTGCTTCAGAAATTGAATTACCCGAAGAGCTTCGCGCATTAGGTGCGATTGTTGTGGTGGCACCACAAGCGGTAACTGGTTCATATGCAGTTGTCGTACGGCCCGATCGTTATGTCGCCGCAGTCGCCCAAAATGAAGAAGAGCTACAGTGGGCAGCGACTACCCTCATCAGTTATGTCCGATGACGAACCAAAGTTTCAGCATCTTCCCGACTTGAAGAAGAAGCAGGATTGCATGTCATGCGGTTCACCTTTTGCAACTGCATGGAGCACCACAGATGGAACTGCTTGGTTATGCCGTGAATGTGCGAACCTTCACGGACTTGGTTGTCCCTAATTATTAGGCGGGAACGTAATTAGGCGAGAACTTTCCGCAATCCCTTGATCGCGGCGTCGCCCACTTTGTTGAACACCTTGTTCAGCGCGAAGTTCATCGGGGCGAGATACCAGTTGAATGTCAGTACGGCGTCATAAATAACGTCGCAGCCGGTTTCTTTCGGGACAACGGTGATGCGATCTACCGACGTGAGTTTGCTGTTACGGCCCTTGACCAACATGGTGTGGGGTGCATCAAATTCCAGAGTCTCGTAGCGAAGCACAGAATCTTTTCCGCCTTTTCCACGAACGGTGATGTCGAAGATGGTCCCCAGACCAGGGCCATCACCCTTGATTTGTTCAACCTTCTTGATGCCGCGGTCCCACTCTGCAAAATTGCGTAAGTCGGACATATATGCAAATGCGTCCTCAGCTGACTTGGTGGAAAAAACAGTTGCGACGTAACGAGCCATGCTTCATTTAACCGCAGTGACAAGCATCCCATTCCCCATTCCGTACTTCATGCGTAGGTTGACGATGTGAAAACCACCTGCCCGAACCCCGTGAAACATGCAGTGATGACGCAGCGTTGGACGAATCTTGCCTACCTGCATTGGCGCTACGACGTTTCGGTGATTCAGGCACTTCTTCCAGCAGGTCTTGAAGTGGACACCTTTGATGGCAGTGCGTGGGTGGGTCTTATTCCATTTTCGATGCGAGACGTGGGAGTACCAAAGCTTCCACCCGTCCCTTACTTTGGCGATTTCCCTGAGGTAAATGTACGGACGTATGTGCGTCGAAATGGAATTCCTGGCGTGTGGTTCTTTTCGTTGGATGTGAATCGCCTTGCGCCTGCGTTGGTTGCGCGAGCGACGTATCTGTTGCCCTACTGCTGGGGTAAGGCATCGAACGAACTGGTGGGGAACACGTTGACGACATCAGTGCGTCGTCGATGGCCACGTGTTGCTTCCACAAAGATTCAAGTGGAAGTGGGAGACGCTATTGCGGAGCCCGATGAGCTTGCGAATTTTTTGACTGCACGATGGGGTTTGTATTCGCGCGGAATCGGAAAGTCTTTGATGTACGCGCCCGTTGATCACGAACCATGGCCATTACATACCGCTTCACTTGTCGGTCTTCACGACACACTGATCACAGCGGCGGGGATTCCGGCACCAGTAGGCGAACCGCATGTGATGTTTTCTCCTGGTGTGTCTGTACGCATCGGAATGCCACACCGTTCGAAATAGTTATCGCCGTCGTGGACGTGCGGCGGGCATCCAGTTTTCTCCGGCGCACTCATTTATGTGCTGCACATACCGTTCGCCAACAGGCTCCAAGATGTTTAGTAGTTGTTGAGTGTTCTGCTCACCAAAGTGCTGCCACACCATCTCGCAGAGAGCATCAGTTCGTTCTTCAACTTCTTGTCGGTAGGCAACACCTGCAACATTGACGATGCCATCGGTGACGAATCCTCGTGCAGCCAAGTTCTCGAGACCGATGGAGATTTCCGCATCATCGGCTCCACGACTGCGGGGAATCCATTCCTTCGGGTAACCCATCCATGCATCATGCAAAAGGCCAGCTTCGACGAGTCCGATGTTGTCATTCACGAGGATTCCAAAGTGCGAATCGCCACGCCATTCACGAATGCAATTCAATGCGTTCCACGCAGACATCAATGGGTCGGTGGGTCGTGGCCATGCCTTGTGCGCTGCGAAAAGAACGCGACCTGAAGCAGGAATTGCATCAACCGTCTTCCACAGGTCATCTGCAAGCGCACTGAAGGGTTCAATGATTTGTGGTGTCATCTCTTCTAAGCCCGCCCGTACTGCAGCATCGCGTGCAACGGTGACATCGTGCCAATTCTTGATGTGCGGTGTTGCGTGAGCAAGTGAGAACTGAATGAACTCGCGTTTGATTGTGTAAAACGCCGCGAACACGGCCTCAGGTCCGGCAATTGCTAATGGGGCACTGCGATTGGTGATGTAGTGACCCAAACCATCGGGAACGCCCAATGCTGCGAGATTCTCTTTTGCGCGAGGGTCCCAGAAGATCCAACCCAAGAGTTGGTGAGAAGCAAATGAAGCTCGGCGTGTGAGATCAGCCCAATCGGTCATGAGATGACCGTACTGCAGCACCTTTGATCATGTTGTGAGTGCTAATTATTCGTTGGTCCGACGAGCGATGTGAGTTCGCCGTGAATCTCATCGGTGCCGTGATGTGCCACATCGTCAAGTCGACCGAGATATGTAATTGCTACTTCGCCATTTTCTACAGCGCCGCCATCAGTTTCTGGATGCATCTGAGTTGGTTCGCCGTAGTTCATGCGTACGTAATACGAACCGGCATATCCCTCTTTGGCTTCCAATGTTGCACTGGACATTGCGCGAGGAACAATGTGGCCAACACCGGTGCGGCGCCAACCCTTGATGTCATTCACTTCACAGTTGGGTACGTTCACATTGATTACAACAGGCTCTGCGGGCTTGTTGGCCAAGTAACCCTGCACCACCGAGGCTGCAACGGTTGCTGCGGTATCCCATTTCTGACCCTTGACGGCATCGTCCCATCCCTGACCTTCAACACCGAAGCCGGTGACCGCTTGGCTCACTGCGATGCCGCTGATGCCACCGTTACGAGCGGTGATTGCCGCTCCGACAGTGCCCGAGTGATACACAGATCGTCCGACGTTCGCGCCTGGGTTGATTCCAGAAACAACAAGTTCAAATGGATCGCCGAAGACTCCGAGGCGAGCGAAGAACACGCACAGAGCTGGTGGACCTGAGATTGCCCACGCCGTATCGATTCCTTCCACCTGGCGATGATGAACTTCAGGCTGGATGATGTGCAACGCGCCGATGGCAGCACCAGCACCGGAGTATTCCTGGTCGGGTGCGGCGATGACGACGTCTCCGAATGGGCGCATTGCGCGAGCAAGGACATGAAGTCCTACAGAGTCGATTCCATCGTCGTTCGTCACCAAAATTCGCATATTCACAGTTTGCCCCATTGGGGTGAACAGAGACTTACGGGGATGTCATTTGGAGATGACTTCTTGACTATTTCATCAGCGCTCAAGCAGTGGTACCGTTCGCTTTGTTGACGTTCGCGCCAACAAAGAGTGGAGGGGGAACCACATGACTTACGCAGGCGACCGCATTTTGTACGACGCGGATACACACATCATGGAGCTTCCAGATTTCCTGCGGAAGTACGCCGACCCCGACATTCGTGAAGAGTTGCCACTTGTTGATTACGGCCGTTCACTGGTGACCGACGAAGAAGTCGCTGTCATTACGGCGAACGGTTCACGCCACTCCGAAGAACATAGGAATTCTCTCGTTGCACTCGGTGATCGAATGATTACTGAGGTCAAGGAAATCCAGGCACTGGGTGCTTTTGACAAGCACGACCGAGTCATTGCGAACGACATGCTTGGTTTCATCAAGCAGATCGTGTTTGCAACACACAGCTTGCATATGCCGTTCTCTCCATCAAAGAAGATTGATGATCGTCTTCGTTATGGCGGTGCGCGTGCTCATAACCGCCATATGGCAGATTTTTGTTCCATCGACGACCGCCTCATGGGTGTCGCCGCAATTCCTTTAGAGAATCCAGAACTCGCACTGGAAGAAGTGAAGTGGTCTTTGGAGAATGGTCTTGAGGCAATGTGGATTCCTCATCGACTTGCCGGAGATCGTTCACCAACGCATATCGATTACAACCCCATCTGGGCATTGTTGCAAGAAGCGCAAGTTCCATTGGTGTTTCACGTAGGTGGAAACCCACTGCAATTGCATCCAGGCTGGAGCAACAACGGCCGTGCAGCCACAAAGGACTGGATGGGTGGCGGCGAGAACGTGCGTGCGCGTGACGCGGTTGTCTTGCATCAAGGCATCGAGACATTCATCGGCATGATGGTGATGGATGGAATTCTTGAAGAGTTCCCACGTTTGAAGATGGCATCTGTTGAACTCGGTGCCGGCTGGGTTCCAGAGACATTGGTGCGTCTTGATCAAACTCACAAGGCCTATTCAAAGGTTGATGAGCGTCTGATGAGCTTCAAGCGTCGTCCATCGGAACAGATCACAGAACAGATGGCCTTCACACCATTCGTATTCGAAGATGTGTCTCGCCTCATCGCTCACTCAAACGACGATTTGTATTTGTTCTCCAGCGATTACCCACACACCGAAGGTGGACGTGACCCGATCGCGCGTTTCGAAGCTTGCATGCAGGATGTGCCACAAGCATCGATTGACAAGTTCAACTCGGGGAACTTCCTTCGAGTCTTCCCACGAGCCAGCGTGACCGCGCACGGTTAACTGCACCAATACTCACCATCGCAACACCGCCCACGATGGCGGAACGAGTCAGCAATGTGACATTGAGGTTGAACTCAAAGAAGTCTGTGCCCATTGGGAACATGAAGGCCAACACTGCGAGTCCAATCATGCTGAGGAGTAACGCCATCTTCCAGCCCTTGAGAGGGCGAGAGAGAATGAACAAGATGGCGAAGAAACTCATCAACGCCGCCAGGGTGGCGCCAGTGCCGGAATGATCATCAGATACTGCGTTTGCTGCGACCACGGCGATGCCTGCAATTGCACCGGCAGGAACCGCAAAAGAAAGCACGCGACGCAATAGCCCCGGAACATATCGCTGCGGGTTAGGGCCAAGAGCGAGGATGAATGCCGGAATACCAATGGTGACTGTTGAAAGCAATGTCATATGACGGGGAAGAATGGGGAACTGAATTCCCGCAACAGCAGCTCCGACGATAGCGACAAGACTCATTGCGTTCTTTGCAAGGAACAAGTTTGCAACACGCTCAACGTTGCCAATGACGCGTCGACCTTCGGCGAGCACTGATGGCAAGTGCGAGAAACGTCCATCGAGAAGGATGAGTTGTGCCACTGCTTTTGTTGCTGGCGCACCATTGTCCATTGCAATTCCAATGTCGGCGCGCTTGAGTGCGAGGGCGTCGTTGACGCCATCGCCAGTCATCGCAACTACTTCACCTTGTTCTTGCAGTGCTTGCACCACAGTTCGCTTTTGTTCGGGAGTGACACGACCAAAGACATTGCCTCGCTTGAGCGACTGCGTGATCTCTTCCACTGTGTCGCCCATGGTTCGTGCATCGATCGGTTCGTTGACTTCGAGTCCGACAGTGCGAGCAATTGCCCCCACTGTGTGCGGGTTGTCGCCAGAAATGACAATGACGCGAACGCCTTGTTGACGGAAATACGCCAGTGTTTCGGCGGCATCGTCGCGTACTTCTTCACGCAACAAAACAATCGCGACTGCGGTGAGATCTGTGGGGAGTTCTGTGGTGGGCACTGTGATAGCTGAGCGTGCGACCAACATGACGCGGCGACCGGTGTCTGCATGCTGTGCAACCTGTGCGAGCAATGCTTCATTTGAGGCCGCGAGCATTTCGGGTGCGCCGAGGTACCACGTGCCGCGTCCTTCGTATGCGTTGGCTTTCCATTTACGAGATGAATCGAAAGGAACGAGTGCGCCTGGAATCCAGTCGGTCGGTGGATGAACGGCATCGCCAATTGTGGAGAGCGTGTTGTTGGCTGCTGGGTCGTCAGCAAGGGCACCAAGTGCGGCACGAACGGTTGCTTCGTCGGTGCCGTCAAGAATTTCAATTCCCTCAAACACAATGTTGCCTGTGGTGATGGTGCCGGTTTTGTCGATACAAACGACATTGACTCGTGCAAGCCCTTCCACCGCAGGGAGTTCTTGCACAAGAACTTGTTCGCGTGTCAATTTCAATGCGGCGCTAAGGAATGCAAGCGTCGTGAGAAGAACCAGGCCTTCGGGAACAAGGCCAACAAGACCGCCAACAGCGCGAATCGCAGAATCTCGCCAGTTGTCAACTTCGTCGACTCGGAACTGTGACCACACTTGCAGTGGGGCGGCAACAACGAGAACCCATGTGATGTATTTGAGAAGACGATTAATGGAGTCTTGAATCTCTGAAGACGCACGGGTGAATACCTTTGCTTCAGCGGAGATGCGATGCACGTAGGCGTCAGTGCCAACAGATTCAGCCACAAAACGTCCGATACCTGCAGTCACAATCGTGCCCGACATCACTTGGTCGCCAGAGTCCTTAGGGACTGCATCCATTTCACCTGTGAGGTTTGCTTCGTTGACCTCAAGTCCTGTTCCGTCAATCACAGTTCCGTCGGCGGGAATCTGATCGCCAGCACGCAACACAATGAGGTCACCGAGCACAACTTCTTCTGTGTGAATATCAATAGGGGCGCCATCTCTAATCACCTTTGCAGTGGGTGCATGCATAAATGCAAGGCGATCAAGCTTTCTTTTGGCAATCCATTCTTGAATGATTCCGATTGCGGAGTTTGCGATGAGTGGAAAACCAAAAAGACCATCAGCAATAGATCCGGCAAAGATGACGACAACAAATAACGCACCAAGCACAGCGTTGAATCGCGTAAATACATTTGCTCGGAAGATTTCGCTGAAGCTTCGTGAAGTCTTCGTTTCAGCAACGTTGACTTGTCCCGCAGCAATGCGTTCAGCAACTTCGGCAGAGGACAAACCTGTTGTATTCATTAAAGGTCAACAGTAGTTGTGCGCACCATTGAACAGATGGCGGTGTTGTGTTGTGGTTTTATGCCGTGGGAACTTGGCGCGCGAGACGTGCTGAGATATCACTGCATTCAACACAGACACTCTCGGGAATGATGCCCACTCGCATCAAGAGGTTGAACATCTTGCAACCAACGCAGAATCCGAATGCTGCTTCGAGGAATGCAGGACCAGCGAGTGCTGCGGCCACGATGCGAGACGCCGTGTTGAGATCGAGCAAAAAGAGGACTGAAGCAGTCGCGCTAAAGATGGCACCGACCCCTTGGGCGAAACGCTTGGGAGGCCCAGGCAAGATTCGGTGATTAATAGAGGTCAGGCGGGGCGTAATGACTTTGGTAGCGAGTTGTCCAAGAGGACTGAAGCGCGGGCCGGAAGCAACACGGGCGATGAAGCCATATGTAAGAGGTATGAGAACCCAGCCCCAACCGGTGGCGGCATAAAGAACTGCAAGGGAAACGGCCCCTGCAGCCACGATGCGGGCGGAGGTGTCGTTCACCTCTTCTGGAAAGCCGAGTAACTTGGTCACCTTTTCAGCCTAGGCAGGGATTCGGGCGCTCCCACCATCAAGCCACTGTCCAAGGAAAGCCTTGGGAGCCTTGTGGCATAAGGTGACGACATGGATTTTGACTACCCAGAACAGGCCACCCCATTCCGCGCAAAGGTTCGTGCATTCCTCGATGCAAACCTTCCAAAGGATTGGAAGGGCATTGGCGCATTGAATCATGCCGATGCAGCTGCATGGACCGAAGAGTGGCGCAAGAAGTTGTCCGCTGAAGGACTTCTTGCGATCACATGGCCGAAGGAATACGGCGGCGCAGGTCTTTCACATATCGAGTCGCTTGTAGTCGCAGAAGAATTCGCACGTGCCGGTGTTCCTTCTGGTGGTCCAAACGATGGTTTCGGTATCGGCATGTTGGGAAACACCATCATCGCTGTTGGTACCGAAGAGCAGAAGCGTCACTTCTTGCCACGCGTTCTTTCTGGTGAAGATCGTTGGTGCCAGGGTTACTCAGAACCTGCAGCAGGTTCTGACTTGGGCAACCTTGGTTGTCGTGCAGTTCTCGACGGTGATGAGTGGATCATCAATGGTCAGAAGATCTGGACATCTGCAGGTCACCTTGCAAACCACATCTTCGTTCTCGCACGTACAGCACCAGATGAAGTGAAGCACCGCGGAATTACTTTCTTGTTGGTCGACATGCGCCAGCCCGGCGTTGAAGTTCGCCCCATCAAGATGATGTCAGGTGACTCTGAATTCAACGAAGTGTTCTTTACAGATGCACGTTGTCCAAAGGAAAACGTTGTTGGCGAAGTCAACGGCGGTTGGATGGTTGCCATGACGCTCCTCGGAAACGAGCGCGGTGCCGCAGCAGCTGTCAGCAGCATTTCGTTCCGTGGCGAACTCGACAAGCTCACAGGTCTTGCAAAAGAAAAGGGCATGACGAGCGATCCGTACATTCGTCAGCGTCTTGTCAAAGCACACACCAAAGTTGAGATCATGCGCTTCCTCGGATACCGCGCACTTACTGCATTTATGAATGGTCGTCAGCCCGGCTCCGATGCATCAATCGGCAAGTTGTGGTGGAGTGAGTATCACAAGGAAGTCACTGAATTGGCAGTTGACATTCTTGGTGCAGATGCAATGGTGCCAGTTGGTCAAGGACCACACACTGCTTTCACCACTGACTCTCCAGGTTCACCAAATGACAGTGCAAACTGGGTGGGCGTGTTCTTGAATGCACGTGCCGGCACAATCTACGCAGGTACCAGCCAGGTGCAGCGCGGCATCGTGGGCGAGCAAGTGCTCGGTCTTCCAAAGGAACCACGTGCAGACAGTGGACCTTGGAAGAACATTCCAGGCCACGGCTGATTTCAATTCCATTCACCGATTCTGAACTCGGCACATGACTCAACAGTTGGACACCCGAACTCGTTTAATCGAAGCAACGATTGACGCAATCAACGTAGGCGGAGAGGCCTCTGTTCGTGTACACAACGTCGCCGAGATTGCCGAAGTGCGCGAGCCGTCGGTGTACCACTTTTTCAAGAACCGCAAGGAACTTGTCGATGTTGCGCAGGCAGAGCGTTATCGCCGGAGCTACATCGAAATGTTTTTGCCCTTCCGCGCAGTGGTCGAGATGGCTACAAATGCTCAGGAATTTGAAAACGCACTACGCCAACTATTTGCTGCGGTAGCACGTATCGAGCGCTATGAAGCTCGAGCGACACGTATCAACGTGTGGGGTAGTGCACAGTCGAGCAAGCATCTTGCTGAAGTTGTGAATCAGGTGAATGAAGAGGTCTCGGGACAATTCGGTGCGCTGATTGCAGACTGCCAGCAAAAAGGATGGATCCGAAAGGATCTTGATCCAACAATGTTGGGGTTGTGGGCTATGGGGCAGATCAACGCACGAAACATGGTCGAATTGAATTCGGAGAAATTTGATCTTGCAGCGTGGGATCAAGTCTCTATTGAGTCAATCCTTGCCACGTTCAAACCGACCTGATTACTTCATCTTCTCCAGCATCGCGCCCATTTGCTGATGCACAAGATTGACGGCCTGTAGTGGACGAATCATCACGCGAAACTCTGTGATTTTTCCTTCGTCATTACAGGTGATGATGTCGACACCATTGACGTATTTACCTTCGACATAAGTTTCGAATTCAAGAATCGCATTGTTTCCGGACATCACTTCTTTGGTGTAGCGGAACTTCTTTGAATCATCCTTTGGTGCATTGGGATCTGCAGAGCCGTTCTTCTCGCCCGGCAAAGTTTGGCTTGCGGCCATCAAGTACAGCTTCGTGAGGTCCTTGCCCTTCTGAGGCGAGAACACGATGGGGGAGAGAAAGACGCAGTCGTCATCCAAAAGGTCATCCAGGCCGTTTGGCAATTGACCCCTCATGTATGCGTGCCATTGTTCCACTACGTGCTCAATCATGAACTCACTGTATTCAATTTGTGGGCGGAGGAGGAACATTGCTCCCAATGCTCAGAGAGAACGAATGATGAGGCAAAATGGCAATACGTCAATGGGGGGCAGTCATGACAAGCAAGTCTTTGCACAGCGGGAATCAAGAGCACGCGACCATCGTGAATGAGCGTCGCAGCATTCGTGGATACAAGAAGCAGCCAGTGCCGAAAGCGCTGATTGAAGAAGTCATTGAGATTGCCAAGCGTGCACCGTCTTCGATGAACACCCAGCCGTGGCATTTTCATGTCGTCACAGGCGATCCGTTAGAAAAGATTCGCGAAGGAAACACCGAACGCATGATGGCGGGTGCCGGCATTGACCGAGAGATCAAATTGAGTCACGGCTATGAAGGTGTTCATCGTGATCGTCAAGTGGAGATTGCGGTGCAGTTGTTTGAAGCGATGGGAATCGAACGTGACGACAAAGCTCGTCGCCAAGATTGGGTGATGCGTGGCTTCCGTCAATTCGATGCACCCGTGTCAATTGTGATCACAATCGACAAGGCGTTGGAGCACGACACTGTTGCCCATTTTGACTGCGGTGCTGCCACGTATGGACTTGTTCTTGCAGCGTGGTCAAAGGGTCTTGGTTCCGTTATTAACGGTCAGGGCATCATGCAGTCTTCTGTTGTTCGTGAGTACGCAAACATTCCGGAAGATCAAGTGATCATGACGTGTGTTGCGATGGGCTTCCCGGACGAAGAGTTTGTTGCAAATCATGTGCAATCACACCGCGCAGGTAATGACACTGCTGCAGCATTCATCGGTTTTGACTAGATAATTCTCATTCAAGGCAGGCTCAGCAGTATCTGGACCTGAAGGCCAAACAACGCCAACCCAATTGTCAGAGTCGTACCGATCATGAATCGCATACGAGTTTCGATTGCGTCGAGTCGCTTGTCGACTCCTTCAAATCGTTGGTTAATCGCCTCGAATCGTTGGTTAATCGCCTCGAATCGCCGGTCAACTTCCTCGAATCGCCGATCGATCTCTCCGAATCGCCGGTCGATCATGTCGAACTGAATTTGGACCGTGTCAAAGCGAAGATTTATTTCGGATTGACGTGCGACATCAGCCCAGCCGCTAGGTGGTAGGTGTTCCATCAAGCTGTCAGCCACGCGCGGCCCCAGCGCTTCTCGCAGGCCAATATGCATCTCTGTTCGACGCGCTTCGGTCATGGACATGAATTTTCTCCCTCATCAAAAAGTGAGTGTGATGTGTGCTCTTGGGGAAGAAATGAGGCATTAGAAGTGCCGACATGATTTATGTATATCGCAACATCTCCTGTCTGTAAATTGCCGATAAATCGGCACCGTCATTACTTGAAGTTGTGTGTTTGATAAACCCGACACATCCAACTTCTACGGTGAAGAAATGAATCACAAAGAAATAGCAAAGTGGGCACGTCTAAAGAAACTGAGTTATGAGTTAGAAACACAGACTCCCTTTGGTGGTCCGGGATTGAAGCGAATATCAGACGGACACTTCACGATGACCGGTGGAGATTCGTCGTCATCGCTTTCTGAATTTCTTGAATTGTTGTATGACATGCGAATTGTCGCACCAGACAATCTTCCTGATGAATCATTTGAGATACCTGAGACATTTGATGAAAGTACTATCACTGCGCAGCAGTCTGCAGAACTCTTGACATACATCGTTCGGACGGATCGATTTGCTGAAGGCGTCTTAGTCAAGTATTTGAATAACAAATGGTTAATGAAGCTGGCGCGAGTCCAATATTCAAAGCATTTGTTGTTAGAAAATGGATGGCCTAGAGATTTTCCGGTCAGTCACGATAAAGCTGTGCGAGAGGGACTGCGGATGAACAGTCTCAATGGGACATATGAAGGTCGCACCACTGGTAGTCGAAGTAAGTGCAGTGCGAAAGGTTGCCCCGGGTGGTTTATTGGAGTTCTCTGGGAGTCAGGTGATCAGACATATCTCTGTTCAGAGGGTTGGCACTACGACCCGGAAAATCAGGAGCTGGAGATAATTGGCGGTGGTGAAATCACTGGCCGATTTGTTACTCCGAGGGAGATTCTTCCCCGCAGTGAATGGCCTACTCGCGGAGTTCTGAACCAACGCAAGGGCTGGCGGATCAATCCGTGAATGTAGATGGAGGTCCACAAGGATTGCAGCACCGAAAGGTTGGCGCGAGCCTTTGAGTCAGGCCGACGGGGCGGAATCTGCGATGTAGGGCACCGGAAACTCAAAACTGGCTTTGGGAAGGAAACAATTGTTTTCTAGATCGCATTTAAGTTTATTAAGTGATGCTTATAATAATTAGGTATGAAAAAAGCGAAGAAGACCACTTGTTTGGGTCTCTCCATCGGTGGACTACTTCGCATCATCAGGTCGAAAACCCGTCTCGGAATTGTCTTGTTCCTCGCATTCGGCATGGTTGCCACCAACATTGAGATTCCGCCGACGAGTGCTCTCACGGGTCTCGACCTTGTTGTCGATTACACACCGGATTCTGCAACGACTGCAACGTCGGCATTGCGCGGTACAAAGATTGACCTCACCGCAAGTACGCCTGTTGCAGTTGCTGGAACAACACAACAAGAAATCATTCAGCAGATTGATCCAGAACTAGATCTTCGCAACACGAGCGAGATCACTGCTCCTGCAGGGTGGACTATCTATTACTCCACCGACGGCAACTCATGGACGCCGAATGCTCCGACAACACTTGCAGGTTGGGAAGCTCTCCGTTACGTGAAGGCAAATGGTCCACTCGTCAGTGAAGGAGCGGACTCCAGTGGCCGCCAAATTTCTTCATCAACTGCAACTGGTCTGCAACCCGACAACGGGCAATTCTCGACTGCCAATGATGCTTCCGGAGACGGCTGGGATGTCTTCTTTGATGACATGAAGCATGTGTACAACGTCTGGCACCACAGAACTGGTACTGGAATTGACTGTCACCTTCGTACAGGTGCTCGTTGTGGTGGTACGTGGCCTTACATGCTGAAGAGCGCTACTAACTACAACCCAGCAACAGCCGGAACATTTGAGATGGCAGGTAGTTACAACTCCACTGGTTGGTATGACTCTGTAGACAAAGAAATATGGATTCCCACCGTTTACACACGAGGTATTTCAGGTATAGCGAATAGCAGTGTTGGCTTCGCTTGTATTTCTGTTGCAGACATCGCTGCCACAAATAAGTGGTGTGGCGGTTCCGTCACCAATGGTGGTTTCGTTTCACCAGGTGCGGGTGCTGATTTCCTCACCTCGCAGAAATGTGCTGAAGCCTTGTACGACTGTTACCAAGGCGTCGCTGCATCGGGCGGTCGTATTTTTACCTGGAACGTGAAAACTGGTGATCTTGCATGTGTTGACATTCGTTTGAATAGCGGCGCGGGTGGGCCATGTGCGAGCGGCGGTCTCATCGATTTCGGTGCGTCACTACCTGACGCGAACACCGGCGGATACTTCTATGCAACCTTGGGTACATGGGAGGGGCGCATCTACGGAAATGTGAATGACTCAAACACTGCGGGATATGCAGTGTGCATTGAGGCAGCAACAGGCGCCGCATGTACGGGGTGGACAAACCCGCGCGCAATATTGGGTGGACAAGGTCGATTCACCACACTTCCGGGACTGTCGGCAGGCGACCCCATGCGCGCTGCGTGCTTTATAGGAATTGGTATCGGACTGGCGACAAGAGCGAACTGTTTTGATGCAGCTGGTACAGACATTGCAGGAAATCTCACCACGCAATTCTTGGATGGCTACAAAACACAAGGCATGGGTGCGTACAGCAACTACAACCCTGCGCATGGGACGAGAATGTACTGGGGTGCAGGTCAAGCAAGTGGAACCAGCCCCGGAATTCACTGTTGGGACTTTTCTCTAAACAATTGGTGTGTGAATTGGACTGCAGCAGGAATTCCAGACACCAACTATCAAATTTCTCTCGATCCGCTGAAGCCAACATGCATTTGGTCTAACGCGGACGACACAATTATCCAGACATACAACGCAACGACCGGTACCGCAGGCAACTGTGCGATGCCAGCCCCAACGGTGAACTTTGATGGCGGCATGCAGCTGCCGCGAATGGCTTGTTCATCTCAGAACGCCATTCAGGCTTGGCGCAGTTTTACCTTAATCACGGCAGTCACATATTCTTCGGCCACTTTCACAGTGAAGAATTCAACGGGAACTGCAATTTCTGGGTGGACCAATGTGACTATTCCTGCAAACAAGATCATTGATCTTTCGACACTGACCGTTGCAGCTACCGGACAAACACCAACATTTTCAGTGACATTTACAGATCGAACTGATGAGGGTGAAGTTGCAGCACGAATCAGCGCAATTGGTGGCTCGCCAGAATTGTGTTTGCGTCCAACGGTTGCATGTCCATATCCGATTGTCCATCCAAGTCAACTTCTCGCAAATTCAGTAACTGTGACAGCAACAGGAAATACAACTGCGAATAGCGTTGTCTCCCAGTTTGATCCAGTGACGCGCACCGTCAATATCGCAAATACGCCCACAAGTAGTTGTGCGACGAGTTTGTCCGGAAATCTCAGCACGGGTGCTGGTGTCGCTGTTGCTGGTGTACTTGTCACATTGACCGATACAACAGGTGCGCCACTGACATATCCACTCGATTATCCCGAAGTTGGTCTTCGTGGAGCAACGGTGACAGCAACTAGTGATGCATCAGGAAACTATTCCTTCCCACTTGTTGCTGCTGGGGACTACAAACTCAAGTTTGTTGATGCGTCGGGCTCCATACTTGTGAACCAAGCAATTGTGACCGCTAGTGGCTCTGGAATGACCACGGACTACACAGCTGCGACATCACTACTTTCGCCCTCATTTACTTTGGTGACGGGAACACCTGGGGTTGTTGATGCCAAGTACAACTCAAGTCAAAGCCTGTCCAAGGTGTTCTGGCCGACCACTGTGAATGTTGGACAAGTCAGTACGTTGACTTTCACAATTTCGAATACATCTCTGCAGGCGAAATCTGGAATTGGTTGGGTGGATTCATTGCCTAATGGTCTTGTTGTGGATGACAATCCCAACAGACGAACTACATGTGCTGCTGGATCTTCCGAGTCATTGAACCCCGCCGCACTGACTGCAGTCGCTGGTGCAACTTCAATCACTGTTACCAATGCATCAATCAATGCGAATGTTGCTAGTTGTACGTACAGCGTGAATGTCAAAGCGACCGCAACAGGGGATTATCGCAACGGACCCAGCAATGTCACCACAACCAACATTGACAAGAACACCGATGCAACCGTCGAGGCCCTTGCTCCGTTATCTGCTGGGTCAACTTTGTGCGATAACAATGTCTTCTATCTAGAAGCTGGACAGTTGTACAGGCATCCATACGACTCTCTCAGTCGGTATGCAGTAGGACCGACATATTCGTCGGGCGCGATCGATGCGATTGGCTACAACAGTGTCGATGGATTCATCTATGGCATCGCGCGAAGCACGGTTACAACGAATGGCGTTGCGTTGACAGCAGGACACTTGGTTCGTTACTCCAGTAATGGAATTTTGACAGATCTTGGTTCGATGACGGGTGCTGGCATCACTGATACGGTGATGGCAACAGCTGTCGGTGGAGACTTCGACAACTCAGGAAATCTTGTGGTGAAGGCAACTGGGTCGAAGACAACCTTGTATTCCATCAATGTCAGCACTCTTGCTGTCACGACGATCACAACGTCGGTTGCGATTCAAGGTGATGACTTGGCTTTTTCAAAGGGTTACTTCTATTCATCCTTCGGTTTGTTTATGTACAAAGTGGGGGTCTCTGCAGGAACTTCATGGACGGCTACTAGTTCAAATATTTTCCCTTCAAATATCAGTGCACATCAAGCAACGTATAGCGATGGATCTGGTCGCGTTGTCTTTATCGAAGGCAATAAGAAGGCGTATGCCGTCGCTAACCCTGCGACGGCTTCCGCATCAACTGATTTCTCACTGATTTACACATATGTCACCAACCCACTTGATGGTGCGATGTGTCATGCATCGCCCGTGCCTACAGCAAACCCTGATGCATCATCGGCGGGAAAGAATGTGGTCCAGACAAGGGACTTGTTAACGAATGACACAGTTGCCACTAATGCACCTGGAGTTACTCTCGTTGCATCGTCAGTAAAACTTTGCGATCCCAACTCAAGTCCAGTTGAAGTTTCTCCCAACTGCACAAAGGGTGCTGGCTCCACAAT
>JACCDL010556218.1_pt1 | contig 28368 bp, 27 predicted proteins | sample 7441931 | NCBI WGS metagenome assembly JACCDL01 (sample SAMN15323437, study PRJNA562643) | freshwater metagenome | isolation source: river surface water | place: USA:Blue River Watershed | collected 2017-08-16 | reverse complement strand
TGAGGGGTAAAGATACCAAATTATAGCTTAATAAGATGCTGGGCGGATAAAGTATGGGCGCTTAAAAAAGAATAGTTATTTTTGCCCTCCTTCCGCTGGTCTTAGTACCTTTTGAAGACTCGAATCCCGGTGGTTCGATGGTCCCGTAGTTCAATGGATAGAATAGGTGTTTCCTAAACACTAGATCCAAGTTCGATTCTTGGCGAGACCACAAAGCCTCAACACAAAGTGTTGGGGCTTTTTTAATACGAGAACGTGCATCAAGTTCGCTTGAATGCGCGGACGAGTATTCAAAAAGCCAAACCACAACCAAAGGTTGTTGTTTGAAAGGCTTTGAGTTAGTTCAATACGGGAAGTAGACAGTCCATGCAAGGCTTGGACTGGCAGTCTTGGAATCTTTCCTACAATTCAACCTCCATTAATTCTTCGGCTAACTTATGTAATGATTGTTGAATTTTAATTTTTTGTGCAGTCCTTGGCTTTTTCAAACCTGATGCATAATGTTGAATTTGCTTTTGTTTAATGCCTGTTATTCTTTCTAAAGAAGCATTGGTAAATACGCCTTTGTAATAATTTAATAAACTCTGCGTGTCAAATCTATACTTGATCACGTAATCAGCTTGAAGCAGCTTAGGCAATTTATTTTTATTGTATTTCTTAAAAAGTTTAATCGCATTCAATACAGACGATTTTGCATCAGCAACTGTTTCTCCAGCTGCAAAAATTCCATCTACATTTTCTGCATAAGCAGAATAATGATCTTTAGTTTTTTCAATCACCACTTTTAGAATTTTCATACTTACGCTTTTAATTGCATTACTTTAATGATCTTATTTAATAATCCCCAGCCCACTTCTTTAGCACCATGATAAGGGACAGGATATTTTAAACCGTCTTTTTCATAGATATAATGACTGCCTTCGGTTTTAAGATGTTTCCATCCAGACTTTTTAATGAGCCTATGTAATTCAGAGGATTTCATAATGCACTAAGCTGCAATTTTCCTCCTACAAATAAAGGTAGTAAAATTACTACCTTTAAAAAATTAAATATTTGTAGAAATAAGCAGCTATCCAATCTATTTAAATGGATAGTACAGGATAAGAGTATTTATACTTAATCCTCTTGTCTAAATAAAAGTACTGCGGTAATTGCTAGGAAAGATAAAAATGCACCAAGGAAAATTCCTTCATACCATTTTGTTTCAATACGCTCTAGCGGGAAGCTAGGCTTATCTACAATCTGAACGGTTGGCGTTTCTTGGATTAAAGCTGCTTTAGATACTTCTAAGTTTTTCATCAATTCGGCATAGATGGTGGTTAAGACCATTTTGTCTCTTTGTGAAATTTCAGAATACACAGGTGCGTTGATGTCAGCGGGGTTTACATTTAAAAGTAACCTTGCATCTTCTGTGGCAGCGTAAGTTTGTTGATTCAATAAATTAGATATACTATCTGTTCTTTTTTCAAGACGTTCGATATTGCTTTTCAATCGGCCCACTTTGGCGTCCACATAAAAGTCGGTGGCAATTTTAATGATGCGTTGTGTAATTAACATACTCATCATTTCGTCTTTAGTATTGATTGCGATATTAAAGAAGCTCAATTTTTTGTCGGGCTTAATCACTGTCAATTCTTTTTCTTCGATGCGCTTGATAATTAATTTCAACAAGCTATCCTGTAAACGTGGATTTTGATCTACTTGACCAAAATAAATCACACGTCCTATTTTTTTATTGCCCGCCCATTTTTCTCTTAAGCCATAGACGTCTGCATACTTATCAGCAATCACATAATTTTGTTTTCCTTCTACTGGATAAGGCGTCTTTAAACACTCCGCCATCATAGATTTACTCTTTAATAAAGAAAGTACATTGTCTCCAGACAAGACCCCATTGCCCGAACCAGTCAAGCTACCAATATCCATACCGATTGATCCACCTAATGAAGATAATAATCCGCCACCAAGGCTTTTGCTATCTTCTACAGAGAAAGTGATTTCTGCATTGTAACGAACAGGTTTAAAAATACTATAGGCCAACCCTAAGGCAGCACCCACTAACACTACTAATAGCGTTAATTTAAAATGGGCAAGGATTACCTTTTTGATTTTTGTCACCCAACCTTGCAACCAACTTGCAAAAGAAAATGGTTGATCGTAGGGATTCATATCGTTCGTTGCGTTCATTGAATTATAATTTTAAAATGGCAGCTAAGCTCACCAATCCAGAAATGATCGAAGTGATAGCAGTGATTTCTGCAATCGTTAATCCTTTTTGTTTTTCTGGCACTTCTGGAACAATTATTTTACTACCCGATTTTACGGTTGGATAAAACTTAAAGAATAAAAACTTTGAAGTCTTGCGGTTCATGCCGTTGCTATATTGAATATACGCTTTTGAAAGTGAGCCTCTATTCTTTACACCACCTGCTGCAGAGATATAAGATTTGAAACTGCTTGACTCAAAACGCACCAATTGAGGATTGTAGACCGCACCCACCACTTCTACAAATGGATCGTTGCGTGATACAAATAAACTATCGCCAGGTAATAATAACAAGGCCATATCCTTTGCAGCGTTTTGTTCTAGGTTCACACCAATTCTAGTGCCGTTGCGGAATACTTGTAAATCTTTTAAAGAACCATATGGTGTTAATCCACCCGCACGAGTAATGATATCTTGAATCGTTTCGTCACGACGCTCTAAAGTAAAATTACCTGGGAACAATACTTCACCACGTACTTTCACGTCGCCAATAAATTTATAGTTCAATAACCTAGGTACATAAATATAATCTTGTGGCTCTAAAGTCAATTGAGCATCTTTATTGGTTAAAGCTGCATCTAATTCTAATTTCATTAAATCCACCATTTGATTGCTCATGGCGTCTGTTCTGTTTTTCTCTAAACGAGATAGCTCCACTCTATGGTAAGCAGCATCATTCATGAATCCACCCGCAAGTGCAATCAAATCTTGAATCTGCATGCCTTTTCGGAACAATATTTTACCCGGATTGCGCACATTACCATCAATGGTTACAAATTGTTGTTCTATCAAATCTTCTTTTGCAAACACATGCACTGAATCTTCTGAATTCAAAGCCACATCTTTTGCAGTTAAGGTAGATAAGTCAACAGATACAATCGTTTTTTCTCTATTGGCGCCTACACGTTTAATGATTGCTCTTGTTAAAAATGCATCGGCTCTTAACCCATCTGCTTTTTTAAGTAAGCTGTTTAAAGAAAGCTGGGGAGTATACCCATATTCACCAGGACGATAGACCGCACCGGTGATGGTCACTTTGTTCTCGAACAAAGGCTCCATCTTTTCTGCAAAAATGGAATCACTTTGCATTGGGATATAGTTATTGAAAGAACTTGTCTCAATGTCTTTGTATAATTTTTCACGACCATTGTGTTGTACAATCTTTAAACGATCGGTAAAAGCTGAATCACTAAATCCACCAGCAAAAGCCAATGCTTGTGCCAAATTTTCATTTGGTAATAATTCATACACCATTGGTCGCTTCACCATGCCTGCTAATTCAACACGTTTTAAAGTTGGTGTAAATACCAACACATCTTGGTCTTCTAAACGCAGGTCGGCAGGTAAAATTCCTTTTTGTAAAAATGGATATAAGTCAATCGTCGCCACCATCTTATTGTTACGAATCACTTGGATATTTCTAAGTGTACCATTCACAGTTGGACCACCTGTGATGTAGACCACATTGAATACGGTTGCTAAAGCTGATACCTGATAAGCACCAGGGCGTTCCACTTCACCAATCACCGTCACACGAATAGACCTTCCGTTAGATAAACTCACATTCAATTTTGTTTTACCCATCGATAAGGCAGGATAAGACTTAGACATGCGTGCATAAATGCGTTGCTTCGCTTGCTCAATGGTTAAGCCTGTCAAAGCAATCAATCCCACATACTCTACTTTGATATTACCATCGCGGGATACGATCGCGTCAATATCTGTTTCGTTCAATCCACTTAAAGTAATATTCAATGCATCGCCCGGACCTAAGATATAGTTCTTAGGCGTAGCCATATTTAAATTCGGTTGGAATTCGGTATTAGGATTACTAAAGAAACTATAGCCGTAATATTTATTGTTGATTCTAAATGAAGGCACTTCTGTCACCCAACTTGAATCTTGTAAAAACATTGAAGTATCCTTGATCAAGGATTTGTTGGCGGCATTCACACCAAATTTTGATTTCTGTGCAGCTTGAATCCCCACCAAACGTTTTTTAAACATCCCCACTTCATTAGGACCCAATCCTTTTTGCACCATCATCTTCATCGCCTCAGATTCAGTGATGCCTTTAGCCGAAAATTGTTGCCAAACCTGCATCATCTGTTGGTCAGACAATTGATTGATCTTAAGGTTCTTTAAATCTTGTGCGCTTAGGCTACCTATGAACAAAATAGCAACCAAAACCAGGATGCTTTTTGCTTTTGCAAAAAATGATGTCATTATTATCTTCTTATATATGTAAAAGTACTAAAATTTATTCCAGCAAAGACCGAAACTAGCATCTGTGAACCATTTGGCATTGCCTATAGTTGGTTTTTGATAGGTCTTGGCATAGCCAACGCTCAATATCAAATTGTTCCAGAGTTCATATTGGGCATTTAAACCCATTTTAGTGCGTTTGTATTGGGGATCGAATCCGAATTTAGGCTGAGGTTCGGCAAAATATTGAGCTTCAATGCTTCCTTGACCATTTTTACGCATCATAAAAGCAAAAGCTTCTAGGGTTAAATTGGCTTTAGGATGGTATTTGGCACTTAAAAAGATACGATCCGCATTGGCACCCATCCAGTCCCCCAATGTAAAATCGGCGTTGGTATAATTTTGAGTGGCAATAAAGTTGCGGTACATAAAAGGGTTTAACCTGGTGTACTCCGCATTCAAGGTTAAATAGTGCGCAAAAAAGTCGGTCACCGAAGCCCCTAATTGATAGCCCAATTGATTGCGGGACTTCCCAGCATTAAACATGGTACCCAATCTTATTTCATCAATCATCCATTGTCCATACAAATGGGTATTGCGGATTTGATTGCGACTACTAAAGCCAAAAAAGAATTGACCATTAGCACCAGCTAAAATATTGTCTGCAAATTTTTGGTTGTCAAAAGCTTTAAAGAAAGTAACAGGTAACATATAGGCCAACTGCAAGTCCTCACTGTATAAAATAGATTCTCCCAAATTCACTTTCAATCCTTTCATCGGTGCCACTTCCACGGAGTGCGTTGCAAAAAATTTAGGTAAGTATTGTTGACGCTTCCCACCATATACTTGGTTGCCTAAATCATAGGTAGCGCGTGTATCCAACACACCCGATTGCAACCAGGCGTGCATATAATTAAACTTGATCCATTTGCTAGGTTGGTAATCTAATTTGTAAAAAGGATAAGCTGGTGCTTTGTCCGATAAAACAATATTGCCATAGCGGCCATAGCCCATGACCTGTTGGTCTTGTCCTACCGTGATCATGCCTTTGTTTAAACGAAAACTTAAAGTGGCATTCATCTGCGAGTAGTTCAATATGTTTGGGTTCGTTGTAGTTTTGCGCACAAAGCCAGGTAATTCATTGTCAGCACGAACGGAATCAAAACGTCCTTTTTCATTGATGTCAAGGATGCTTAATTGAAAACCAATGCGCTTACCCGCATAGCCCGCCAGCTGAAAGCCTTTGGCCTGAAGGGTATTGGACTTGCCATTACGCGATTGTACATTTAAGTTACCCACCGGGTCAATGATCACCCCAAAGCTATTGTCTTTATAACTGATTGCATGTTGTTGTAATAAAGGATTATTCTTTAATTGCTTCAAAGAAAATAAAGAAGGCGCTGTTTGGGCACCAATCGTTTTTATGTTTGGATTTTCCAATGCAAAGCCAGCTATAAAAAAGGCCAACTCTTTTTGCTCTACCTCAGATAAATCGTTTTGTGCTTCTAGTTCGGTCAATTTTTGAAAAATCATTTTACGATCTACTGGTCTAATAAAATCATTGAATTCAATTTTACCTTTTTGTGCCATACGACTTAAAAAATCAACCACCGTCGTTTGATGTGATTGAACTTGCGCATGCGCCGTATTCATCGCAGGTAAAACAAACAATAGAATAGTGCAAATAGTAAGCACTACTTTAGAAGTACAAAAAACAAGTTTATTCAAAAAATAGTGCAGTTTCAACAGCAATTGCTTGAGCAATAAAATGAGCATGGTCAAAAAGTTAAAAATATTTAGTAAGCGCCTTTGTCGCGCAACATTTTAATGATGGTCTGCAAAATAATTTGCAAGTCTAAAGTAAAGGACCAACGATGGATATAATATAAATCAAAGTTCACGCGTTGCTCCATCTCCTCATGGGTACGAACTTCGCCACGGCAGCCATTGATCTGTGCCCAACCTGTAATACCAGGGTTCACCATATGACGCTTTAAATAATTGTCAACGCTTTTCATGGATTCTAAATTCATTGGCGTTGGATGTGGTCGAGGGCCCACTACCGACATCTCTCCTTTAAGTACATTCCAAAACTGAGGTAGTTCATCAATACTGTATTTGCGTAAAATTTTACCTAGTTTTGTCACACGCGGGTCATTGCGAGAGGTTTGTTCAAAGTCTTCTTCTACATCTCCATTGTATCCGTTTTCAGAACGCATCGTTCTGAATTTGTAACAAATAATAGGCTTATTATTTACACCCCAGCGTTCTTGTTTATAATAGACAGGGCCTTTGGAATCTAATTTAATCAACACCGCAATGATGGGGAATAACCACCAACCAATCACCACAAAAAATATACAAGCGAATATTTTATCGAATACCATTTTAAAGAACTTGTTTTCCCATTTGTCTAAGGGCAGTTCGTTTAAATTAATCACGGACAATAATCCAAGGTTATCCATCTCTTCGGACTTAGTGGTTAAGTCCTGTAAAGCAGGCATCAAACGTACACGCACATTCAGTTGATCACAGATCTCTGCGCAATACCTGATCTCCCAAGCCTGCTCACTTGGTAAAGAAATAATCACTTCGTCTACATGCTGCGCTTTTAAAGCCGCTTCTAAATCTTTGATCTTTCCTAAATAAGTAATCCCTTCTGCATTGTTGTTGATGGATGCTGCATCGTCATGGATAAAGCCAATGCATTTATACCCATAATATACATGTTCCTTGAGTGTTTTAAAAAACTCGACAGCCGTTTTATTATACCCAACAATAATCACCGCGTCATTCAAAGCACCTCCTTCAAAAGCAAGGTGTTGTTTTTTACGGATATAATATTTAGCAAGAATGGAAATGAAAAAGTGTAAGCTCACCAACACACTAAATCGAAATAGGTTGGCGTAATTAGATTTTGTTAAAAATAAAAACGCACTTAATAGAATCACAAAAACCGCGTTGGCATAAAAATTAAATAAAATCTCCTCTGGAAATTTTTTATAAATACGATTACGGTATAAACGGCATTCGTGGGCGGCTAAAAACCAAATACCCATCAACAAACCAAAAAATAAAAAGTCAGCAACAGAGGTAGGGAAGATAAAAGCTTCGTGCTTGATATAGATGGCGGCAAAAAGCGAAAAAACTAAACTCAAGGCGTCAATGCCAATTAAGTTTTTTTTATAATAACGCTGTTTCCAATGCATGCCCCTTCTATTTTTTATTCGCCAACAATTTGAGATGATAAAGGTATAAATCGGCGACCGTTTCCCAAGTATATTTTTCAGTTATTCCTTGGTGCATGATGGCTCTTTTAGCCTCAATATCAATGCAATGCGACTCGGCCCAGTTAAACCAACGGGTACAATCGGCGGGGGATTTAGTAAAATAGAAGCCAAATTGCTCATTTTGGAGTACTTCACGGCTAAAAACAGTGTCTAAAGCGGCAATTGCACATCCATTGGCCATGGCTTTGAGTAAAGTGGGGTTGGTCCCCCCAAATTCATGCCCATGTAGGTAGGCATAACAGTATTTATAGAGGGAGGCAAGGGTTTCAGGACTACGGACATAGCCGGTAAAGACCAATCGAGGGTCCTGGTAGGCCCTAATTTTATCCGCATAAGCGTCTTGATAAGGCACATCGCCCACAATCACCAGTTTTTTGGTGCTGTCGGAGGCTATAAACCCTTCAATTAAAATATCGGCATTGTTGTCGGGGATCATCCTCCCTACAATCAAATAATAGTCTCTTTCTACGAGGTTCCAGTCGGCCAAAAGACTCAGGTTCGCTCCTGCACTGGTTTCTGCGCCATAGGTAATCACCACAGAGGGTGCACCAAATTGTTGTAGGTAGATGGCTTGCATGGCATCGGCATCGGTCACCAACAAGTCCATGAAACGCGTCGCCATTTTAGCCGCCCATTTAAAGTAGACGCCGCCAAGCCCTTTCCATTTAGGACGCAACCATTCCAAACCGTCCACATTCATCATGGTCGGTTTCCCAAAAAGACGAGATATAAGTCCAAAAGGACCATTGCTTACATTCAATACCAACACGGCATCTACTTTGGTAAATACCATATGCCAAAAAGCTAAAAAAGAGTGGATGGGTTGCGCCAAAGATTTAAAAGGGAGGGTTGGGATATAAACCAAACGAATGCCATTGACCATGGCAGGCTTTTCCATAAATAAATGTGCATGACAATACACCGTCAACTCCACCCCTTTTGCTGGTAGTCTTTCCGCTAGTGCTTTCACCAAAGTTTCATAACCACTGTACACATAGGGATAACCACGTGAACCAATGATGGCTAACTTAAGTGATTTGTTATTTTGGCTATTCGGCATATTGATTGTGAAGGTAGTAGTTATTAAAGATGTTATGTTGAATCATGCTACACATAACGCTAGAAAATTTAGTTCAATTCTTTTTCAAATACTGAGATCATATTTTTTTCAAAAGCAGCTTGACTAAAATAAGTCGCTACCCTTTCTTTACCCGCAGCGCCCATTTGTTGTCGAATGGTTGAAGGCAAGATAGCGTTAATTTTTTCTGCAGCCAATACCGCATTGTCCAATGGAATCAAGATGCCTGTTGCATTCTCTTGCACCATCTCTAATGCTCCCCCCTGAGCCGTTGCAGCAACCGGTATACCGTATTGCATGGCTTCTAAAATCACCGTAGGTAATGGATCTGGTAATTGAGAAGGGAGGATGAGTAAATCTATCGAGCGATAAAAAACATCCATTTCTTTTACAAGGCCAATATAAAAAACACGTCCTTCAAAAATTGGATCAAGCAATTGTGTTTGCAATTGCTCTAATAAATATTCATAACCAGGAAATGGATCACCGGCAATTAAAAAATACAAAGGAGCATTTTCATTACTTGATATTTCGAAAGCAACTTTATTTTCTTGAAATTTATTTTGTTGCAGTTTTTTTTGTGCTACTAATAATTCGCGCGCTATCTCTACAAAATAAGACTGCCCTTTCCAATAATGAATTCTTGCGGCCATCCCAATCACCAAAGCAGTATCAGGAATATTCAATGCGGTTGTATAATCAGGCGCAGTAGCAGTTTTGATGGGTGCTAACCCGTTGTAAATTTGTACTATTTTATCTGCTGGTAAAGCATGTTGCCAATGTTTTTCAACAGCTTTAGATACAACTATCAGTTGATCGGCAGTGGCCTTAAAACGTCCCGCTAGAAAGCGATGTAAGAAAGCAGGTTGCTCAATGATTTCATGGATATGCCATATATGACGGATGCCATTGCGTTTAGCTATATAGCCTCCTATCAACACTGCAGCAGTATTGGAATAGATTAAATCAATCTCATGCGATAGAATAACCGAATTTAAAATACGGATGGCTATACGCCATTTTTGAAATCGATTGATAATGCCCCTAAGGTTAAAATATTGTCGACGAATAATACCCAGGTTCACAATATGCACATCCACCCCTATTTGTTCTAGGGCTAATTGTAAACTGCCTTTATTAGATAATACCACCACGCAAGCATGACCACGTTGTTGCATCAAAGCAACTGTCTGTAAAAATATTTTACTGGCACCATAAGTGTCCGAAGAACTATGTAAAAATAAAATGCGCATTAGCCTAAACGAGATTTTATCACGCGAGCTGGAACACCGGCTACCACAGAGTATGGTGGCACGTTTTCATTCACCACACTACCAGCTGCCACCACCGAACCTTTGCCAATGGTCACACCAGCAAGGATCACCGCATTGGCCGCAATCCAACAATCGTCTTCAATCGTCACGTCCATTCTTTCCACGCCTTGTGATTGAATCGTACAATTTGTGTCTGTGAACACATGGTTCTCCGCATATATACTTACACGAGGCGCCAGCATCACATGGTTGCCGATAGTGATTTTGCCAGAACAGCCAATATAATTATAAGGACCAATATTTGAATGATGGCCCATCGTTAAGCCTTCTCCAATTGGGCCGCCATAAATATTTGCAGGCCGAATGATGGCATATTTACCAATACTCACTCTATCGCCTAAATGGATGCCCTTTGTGGTTAAACAATTAATTTCGGCACCCTCTTCAATAATGATGTCTTTGCCTAAGTGTAAATTTTTTGGATAACGTATTGCCACATTTTTTCCAACCAATAACAAACCTTTCACGGAACCTATCCATAAACGATAGCATAGGCCTCTTAAAAAAAAGAAAGCTAGGTAATAAAAAGTAAGTCCCTTGTTCTGTAATGTCCAGCCAGCACCAAATCTTTCCTGCGTTGCAGCAGCTGATGAAGCATTAGAAGAAGAAGCATGAGCAGTAGTAGACATGCCGTAAAATTAAACTAAAAAACAGAACAACCTAACAGTGTGCAATCAATTCATAGATTTCAGTGGCTGCTTTTTTCCAGCTAAAATCTTTTTGACGTATTTGCCCTTTGTCAATGAATGCGGTTCGAAGGGCTGGGTCCTTAATAAGTTGCAGCATGGCATTGGCCAGCTCAGTAGGTTGATGGGGATCAAAATAGAGTGCCGCCTCTTCAGCAACTTCCGGCAAGGCACTTGTATTGGCACAGATAAGCGGTAGTTTAAAATGAAAAGCCTCTAATACAGGCAACCCAAAACCTTCGTTCAAAGAGGGTAAAGTATAGGCAAAAGCATGGGCATACACGGTGGCTAAAGCATCTGCTTCTAAATACCCTAATTGCACCACGGATTCTTGTAGTCCCAAAGATGCAATGGCTTGATGAATGGCAGGCGCATCATTCAATTGCTGTTTCACCGGGGTGTTTCCTACTAGGATCAATTTATATTCGGGATGGATCGCATGCACTTGAGCAAAAGCTTGCACCAAGGCAACTATGTTTTTTCTTTTCTCCAATACACCTACATGTAAAAAATAAGGGGCTTCTATTGGACGAGGGCCAATTTGTGGCTGGTGAAAAGACTTTGCCGCTTCCCAAACTACTTTCATGGTGTGGGGATCAAAAGCCTCCTCTGCCAAAATACTTTTTTTAGCCGCTTGTGTAGGAACAATTAATAAGTCTGCTTTTTTTGCAGCAGGTACACCAATTTTATGAAATAAAGTAAGCCATAAAGGATGATAATGCTCGGGGCTTTGCCAGAAAAAAGCATCGTGTAAAACGGCTATCGTTTTTAGGCCTTGTTTAAAATAGGGTACAAAAAAATCACTGCAAAATAAATGGGTCACGCCTTTACGACGCGCCAATAAAGGAAGTTGTACCTGCTTCCACCAAAAAAAACGGATATGCTCTACTAATTTTAAGATTTTGTTTTGACCACGGTACACCTCCAATGCATTGTCTAAAAGCACTAATTCTATTTCGGGTAAATTCTGCCAAGCCTGTATCAGTTCGGTCAAATAAGTGCGTGCCCCTGTTTGCGCAATACGCAGGTCTCGGGTGTCTACCCCAAGGACAATGGACTTATTTGAATGCGTTAACATGTTGCGAAGATAAAAGAGATTAAATAAACAGATATATTTGTTTATGCAATACCTCGTTTATTTGTTTCCTTTATTGTTTTTGGGCAGTTTTTTAATGGGCTGCTATAAAATATTGAAAGGAGATCCAAACGGATTGTTTGTTTACTTGATTGGTGGATTGCCTTTTTATGCCATCAGCCTGTCCACTTTCTACTTAATTGGTGGTAAAAATATTATTCCCCTGGTGCAGGCCACCAAAGAGTTGGTGATAGTTTTAAGCTTGACCACTTTGATTTTGCAAAACAATACCCTGTTTAAATGGACTTTATTAGATCGGTTGATTGTTGTGTTCTTTTTATTTAGCGCTATTTATATTTTTTTACCGCTGGGACCCAATGGCTTTTTGCAAAGAATACTTGCGTTTAAAAGTTTAAGCTTTTTCCCACTTGTCTATTTTTGTGGCAGGTTGTTTCCCCTGCGTAAAACCCATTTAGAAAAATATTTTAGTTTTATTTTAATACTCACTATCACAGCTGCTTTATTATCGCTGGGAGAATACTTTATACAAACCCATTTACAATCCTATTCTGGTTATAGTGATTTAAACTATTATGTCTACAAGCAGGACCCAAGTGGTAATTATGGTTTAAGTTGGACTTTTGAAATTGAAAACGGCGTAAAACGTTTTGCTTCCTTTTTTTCAACGCCATTAGAACATGCAGCAGCCACGATACTTGCCGTTGCAGTGATTGCGGGATTGTATACGCAAAAAAATAACCAACTGTATTTATCTAAGCTGGGTTGGATAGCATTGATTGCCACAGTGGTTTCTATTTTACTTTCATTATCAAGGGCCGCTATCCTGAGTTATTTTGGTGTGATCTTAATTTATAGTTTCATCACCAAGCGTAAAGAAATATTATCCATCTTTTATTTTTCGGTGGTTGCTTTTGTTTTTTATCTTTTTAGTTTTAGCACCAAAGACATACAGCAATTTGTGATGGATACGATTACTTTTAGCAATCAGTCCAGTGTGGGGCATTTAGTGGAATGGCTTGCTGGTGTAGAATCCATGATCGCTAAACCATTTGGTTTAGGACTGGGCGCGTCTGGAGGCATTACTGCCAATGAGGGAGAAGCGGTAGGGGGAGAAAACCAATTTATAATTGTAGGGGTACAAATTGGCGTAGCAGGATTGCTACTGTATATGTGGATTCATTTTTACACGATCTATTTAGCGTATAAAAACTATGGTCGTCTAATAGGGAAGGCCAAAAAAATTGCGATGGCCGTGTTGCTCATTAGAATAGGTCTTTTTTTACCTATGTTCACGTCTAATTTAGACAGTTATATTTATGTAAGTTATATGATGTGGTTTATGACCGGCTTATTAAGCCATATCTTATCTAAACCAAATGCCGAGCTTGAACAGGAAGCTGTCTAAATCCTTGCTGGCCCAATTGTAATTTAAAGAACGCTTGTAGGCAATAGAGGATGAAAACACAAAGCCTTTATAAGGATGGTCTGCAAAGACCCTGCAACCAACATCTACCCATTTGGTTTTACTTGGATCTGTGAAAGCAAGGTTATCTTCAAAGTACACGCCATTTTGTGTCACACGTTCTAGTTGAATCCCGTATTGTTGTAACCCATTGAACTTACTTAATCGAATGGTTTGTGCATTGGCACCTTGTCCAATAGGCGCGCCCATAATCTCTCCTAAATGTGTATAGCCTTGCAATGCACCACCATGCACATACCAAGAACCGCCACTTAATAAAGGCCAAGAAGGCGGTTGTTGCATGCGGGTGTATTCAGAAATCAGTTGCCAGTATTTTGTTTTTTGTTCATTTACATTGAACAATTTACGTACCCCTAAAGTGTAAGCTCTTGAGTGGTCCAATCTTTGAATGGCATCTCTAAAATTATAAAAGGCATCGTTCCTACCCCATTCCATATAAAACTCTGCATTCGCTGGCGCTAATAAATAACGCATGAATAAAGAAGCATATTGGTCTGTATTGCCTTCGACAGAATTTAGTAAGTAGTCCGTAAATTCATTGGCATCATTGGCCCTCGAAATATTTTTAAAGATTAAGTTCCAGTTATTAAAAACTTCTAAAATAATTTCTGGTTGTTGCACCACCCTGGTTAAACCTATACTTACACCGGGCACCCATTTTGGTTGGTACGCAATGGTAGCGCCATTATAATACCTTCTGCTAGGAATTGTCGCTGCACTTACTTCCGCTAATCCTTGATAAGCTTTGTCCATCGGATCTAAATAGGCCGCAATCCATTGCCATTCAAAACTTCCAATAGGGGTTTTTAAAGGACGTCTACTGTTAAAGGTTAAGTGCATGAAACCAGGCGCGTGCCCACTCATTAACAATGGATTGAACACCGATGGTCCCCAAGCAATATTTTCGGAACTAATCCCAATAGATGCAGGGCCTGCATTCAAACGAATACTAGAATTACCCCAAAATAATTTATTGTAATTAGTGGTTTGATTGTTGCTTGTGAAACTTTTATTTTGCGCATACACCCATTGAGGTTGTAACTGTATCGTCAATGGACCAATTTTTGCAAATACCCCAGCAGAAGCCATCACTTGATAGCCACTGCTTGCAAGCATGGGGCCGTCAATGGTTTTAAAAGGAATATCCGTTACATATTGTTGTTGGATTTGTGCAGGTATTAGATCTACATAACCCAGTTGACCCAAAAACGAGATGCCTTTTTTTGCAGGATAAATATTTTGTGAACTATCCTGCTTCCAATGTAAAGCATTGGATGGATTGTAAATTGGGTTGATTAAAAAAGAAACAGTAGAATCTAATTTCCCTAAAAGCTGTGCCCTACGCAATAAATCTGTTCTCCATGCTTGGTCTATAGAAATAGATTGTGCCATTGCTTGTTGATGTAAGCAAAACAATTGCAATAAAAATATACCAACAAGAAAGGGATACGGAGTTTCCTTGTATCCCTTTTTGAAAATGAATTTCAATCTTTTATTTTTTATTTTTCCAGAAGCCATAAATACCTTTTTCGACTTCGTAATTGTCCCATGATTTTTGTGCACGTGCTGGTTGTTGCTTGGCCCATTGCCACATATCAGCTAAGCCAGCTTCTAAACTGGTTTTATCTTCGTAGTCTAATAGGGTCACACTTAATTCGTGCGAAGGCAATGCATCTTTCACTTCGTGACGTGCTTGCTCATGTTTGATCTCCCCACCACCAATCACTTTTTTCAATACTTCGGCAGCCTCTTTGATACTATAATATTTCCAGCTACCAATATTGATGATGCGCTTTTTAGCACGCTCATCTGTACCTGCTTTCCATAAAGGCAATACACAATCATCAATGCAAGAGAAGGCTCTTTGTTGATCTCCCTCTCCAAAAATGGTAAAAGGCAGGTTGTTGATATGTTGGTACATCCAAATACCTAGTACATTGCGGTAGCGATCCCAAATATTTTGATTGCGGCCATACACATTGTGCGGACGGATAATACACCATTCTAAACCATGTTGTTCGCCTGCAATTTGAATATCCATTTCACATGCATATTTGGCTACACCATACGGATCAATTGGATTGGGCTGATCCGCCTCATTAAAAGGAGGTTTGCCATGTCCATAAACCGCCATGCTAGAAGTGAATACCAAGCGGCCAATATTGTGTTCGATACATGCATTCACTACATTGGCTGTAGCAACTAAATTGCTATTGTAATTGTATTTTCTAATAAAAGGACTTAAGCCCTCTGCTGCATAAGCCGCAAAATGGTACACAATGTCTACGCCCTCAAATAATGGCGCAATCGTATCCTTACTTAAATCTAATTGATGAAAGTCCACCCCTGCTGGTACATATTCTTTGTAGCCACCAGATAAATCATCGATTCCAATAATCGTATAATTAGGTTGATTTGCTAAAATCCATTCTGCCATTCTAGACCCCAATAATCCTGCTACCCCTGTTATAATAATTTTTTTCATTGCTTGTTGATTAAGACACTCGATGTAAAAGACCTTCTATCATCCCCTTATTCCATGCCTGCCATTTCTGCCATCGAGCCCTAAAAATAAAATAGAATCCTATGCTAAAAAAATAAAATGCGTTAAATAGTGTCACTGTGGGTATTGCCCATACCGGCGTATGCTCTTTTAGGCACCAAATACGGTTGCGGGCGTTCAAATAATGCACTTTGGGGCTCACAAAACCTTCTTTTCCCTTGGTTTTACTTTTATGAGACATCCCTGCTATATGGTAAATCACGGAACTAGGCACATAGGACAATGTATAGCCGGCTTTCTTGATCCTAAAAGACAAGTCCACATCTTCGTAATAAATAAAATAGCCTTCTTTAAGTGTCCCCACTTCTTTCAGCACTGAACTGCGTATCATAAAAGCACAACCTGTGATCCAATCAATTTTTTTCTCCTGGTTCCTACATAGATGATGCGGATCTTTTTGATTGTAATTTGACGTAGCGCAAATGCCTAGTAAAGTATTGTAAGTTGATCCTGCATTCCAAATTAAATTCCGATCATGGTGAAAGTAAATCAAAGGTTGCACCGCGCCAATTGAAGCCTCTTTTTCTAAACGTTCTATCAATGGCTCAATAAAATTTGGCTCCACTGCAACGTCATTGTTCAACAACATGATATATTCATAACCTTGTGCTAAAGCATAATCCATCCCAATATTATTTCCTCCTGTAAAGCCTCTATTAGTAGTCGATTTTAAAACAATGGCTTGCGGAAATGTTTTTTCTATTAAATCACCAGAACCATCTACTGACCCATTGTCCACCACAATACAATCATAATTGGTATAAGTAGTTTGCCCAAGTGATTCCAAACTGTCTTTGGTCAATTCAAAACTATTCCAGTTTACTAAAACAATGGCTAACTGTTTGGACATTATAAGTGGTATCTAAAATTAAACTGCCCTGTAAATTGTTGTATGTCTCTACCAGGAACAAAATAAATGTCTTGAGGTTGGAACAACCACCAATTGTAATTATTGGTTTGTATATAACTTATGCGTGGTCCAATCTCCCAGCGACCAAAGGTCCAATCTATTTTTAAAGTCGTTGCAAAATCAACATACCATCTTCGATAGTCCCCTGAGTTGGTAAAGGAGTACACATAAAAATCGTTATTATGTAAACGACGTTCTGCACTGATGCCGATTCTATTGTTGTCACGGCGCCAGTTGAATTCAATGGTTTGTGCAGTAGCACCCGGACCAATCCCTGCACCAATCACTTGTCCATTGTGGGTATAACCTTGACGAATAGAAGGACTTAGGTACCAAGAAGGCGGCACCCCTGTCGAAAATTGTTCTGCCCTAGTTTGCAATTGCAGGTTGGTCATTTCGGCTAAAAATTCCCAATAATGATTCTTAGTCGTAGGGAAGATTTTACTAAAACCAAGTACCGATGCCAGGCCTTTGTCAGGTTGCACTAAAAGATTACGCGTGGTGGTTCGATTTAAATTCCAACCAAATTCTCCATATAATGTTGCTTGCACCGCAGGCAAACTATACTTAAAATAAAATGCAGATAAAATAATAGGCTGCGCTAGCTCGTCGTTTGGAATACTTTTAAATATATTTTTTACAGGGATATAATCTCCCAGTCCACTCAATTGATCTTTGTATTGAACAAAAGATTGTTCAAGTCCGATATGTAAATTTTTAAACCATGTAGGATTGTAGTTGAGGTGCATCCCCTGAAACATCCTCACTCGATCTTCCTTAGGAGCGTATAATTTATTACCTCTAAAAGTCATATAGGTGTGTGGCGGCGCCCAATTGCCATTGCGCAATTGACCCCAGATGAATTCATAATTAAAGGCACCTATTTTAGTTTGGATAGGCGCTTGATTCGCAATACTTAGATGTGGAAAACCGCCCGCATTATTAGATAAGATAAGGGCGTTGCGATAAGCTGGCCCCCACCATTTGTTGGCAGTAGAAAATTGTACCGCCGTATTTTTAAAATTATATTTTAAATAGGATTGTCCCGCAAATACACGCGTAAATGCTTTATCGCCAAAACGCTCAGGTAGTTCTATATGATTGTAAAAGCGGTAATAGTCTTTCCATTGAAGTGGATCCATGTCCACCGCAAAACCCTCAAAGCTTTGATTTTGTGCTGCTACGAATTCTGGTGCAATTTGAAGTTCTACTTTTTTCCATTTTAAATTTAACCCTGCATTCAGGTATTGTTGTGCGCCTTTTGCAGGTATCATAGCACCATCATTCCAGTCGTAAGGATGATCGCCCACATATTGAAGCTTGCTGACAATGGGTAAAATCTTTATTGTAATTGGAGGGGTCGTGTCATTTGACTGACCATATGTGAAGGCAATCATGCAAGTAGCCCATGTCGTTAATATGAATTTACGCATTGGACCTATTGCTTTGAATGATTAAAAAATAAATGATCAAACATGCGCCTTCAATTATCATGGGGTAATACCCTAAGGTATAATTAGGAAGCCCTAAGTATAAGAACAAAATGAACAATGCAGCAATGAATAAAACAATTAAGCCAGCACCAAAATAGGCTTTGAACTTTTTATCTAAAATGAGCTCTGCTACATTTAATACATTCAAGGCAATCAATAAAGGCACCAATGCAATTAATTGAAGCAAGCGTGCTGCTTCTAACCTAAATGCAGCATCTACATTGGACTTACCTAATAATAAAATGTGAAGGATAAAATCAGGGAATATATATAAGATGGTTCCTGCCACTACACAGGCAATGGTCAACAAAATGTTTTGTTGCTTTTTTAATGTACGCCATTGTGCATTGCCCTGTAAATGTTCGCCAGCTGCTTTTGGCATGACTGCCGCACTGTAGGCATTCACCATCATCCTGCAACTGGATATGAGTTTATCAATCAAACCATAAGCTGATAAAAAGATTGGGCTTGCAAAAGCGGGTAAAGCAAATAAAAATAAGGACTGTTGCAAATGCACTGTAATGCCATTGCCTACAATCAATGCATGTGTTTTAGTTAAGGACCAAACTTTTTTAAAATTTGGCCAGCTTGTAAAAAGTTGCCCCACGTAAAAAGCTTGTTTAAAAAACAAAGCATTCAAAGCAAACATGCCCATACCCGAAGTCAACAATGCAATACAAATAAGTTGATCATTGTTCCTGAATACATAGATTACTCCAAGCACCAAGGCCCTCATCACTAAATTTAAAATACTATAAGGACTGATTTTATACCCTGCAATTAAATAAAAGTGGGGATTAATGAACTCCGCGAATAACATGGGCAATATCGCTAGATAATAGATACCCTTGTCTGTAAGTGCAGCAATCATCAAAGTAATTAAGACTGCCCCCCATAATGGATAAAAGCGCGTCGCTAATGTCTCCGCGCCAATGATTGCTTTTTCATCTTCCCTATCTACCCTGCGCAGTTCTACCACTGCAGTTTGTGCAGTACCAAAGTTGACTACAATAGAGGCCAATACGCCAAAAGATAGGGCAATAAAATACACCCCCATTTTTATAGGCGTTGCATAATGAATCAAAATAGGAATGACCAACAATTGAAAGAGTGCATTAGACACATTTAACATGAGTAATGCAGCAAACTGACTGATGGTTGGAAAATGAATTTTAAACAAAGAAATAAATTAAGGCGTATTAATCACTTTTACAATAACACTTGCCATGGACCATGATTCATCGCAAAGTGGATTGGGCACATTGGTTTGTATTAAGTAATCTTTAAAAGCAATATTGATCGTGCTCTTAGTATGTGGAATAGTTTTAACAATGCGGTACATGGTGCTGGTATTGATACCAGAACAATTGTCGTCGGTTCCTGCAAAACTTTTTACTGCATCTGTCATAGGTGGATTGTTCACCGTACTGTACCGCACTGGATAAGACTGAAACAAACAATACAATGGTTCACAAGGTGAATTAGAAAAAGTGGAACGTACCAATTCTTGCCCATCCGCATACATTGTCCATAAATCTGGGCCGTCAATCCCTCCATAGTTGTTGTTTCCATCCCAGCTATTGTGAAAATAAGGGACTACTTCTATCTGGATGGCTTTATGTTTAGGCAGGTTATTGAGGTCTAAACTGAAACCTCCATTGTTATATCGACCAATAATTTTGGAACCGTTAGCACTATAAAGTATGGCTCCAGTTAAACCGGTTTGATCCCCCGTGGTAAAATTGCTATTGTACACAATGGATTCATCATAGCCCGACTTTGTACAGGACCCAAAAAGGGTCAATAAAAAAGCCAGCTGAAGGATGCGTTTCAACATAGATATGAGTTTATATGGCAAAGCTACTCTTAGTCACAGAAAATGAATAAGTTATCCCTAAAATGGAGGGGTCATTACGATACATAAAGATAAAAATTATTGGGGGGAATAGGGCAAAATTATGCCTTTGTGCGTGAAAATCAATAAAATAGAAGGTAAATCAAGTATTGGCTCGATGCGCTTTCCAACGCTTGATATCATAATTGATAGAATTTAAAGCATGGTTGGCGTCTATCCAATGCAAAAAAGCGTTTAAACGGAGGCCCAAATAACTTAGGGTGCCTGTTTTATAGTTTTTACCAATCACACTGCTGATGGTCTCTAGCTTATTGCCAAAATAATAAGTCTGTTCGTTTTTAATTAAAAGCGCATCGTTGAGCACATGTTGCATTAAGGCATTCCCTAAATTATCCAAAGCCAAAGCGAGTTCTAACAAATACACCGATAAGGAATGCGTTTGTTTAATCATGGTTTGTTTGATGATAGCGTAGATAAAACCAAAGGGTGCAGTGGTAACTAATAATAGGAGTGCGACTAAAAAAAGCAGGCAACTCTTGTATAAAGGCATGGTTTCGTTTTTATCCATAAAATATTTTTTAGTGTTTTTTCTATTTAGAAAATAGCAGGGAGTCAAGCCTATTTGTTTTTTCATTGAATCCTCTAGAATCCTTTCTAATAAATGCTTTCCTACGATTGATTAAATGTAAAAATAAAATCTGGAACGGCCTATTTAAAGTATAGATTTAATGAATCAAACGCTATACTTATGAAAAACAAAGCATTACTAGTGGGTATCAATGATTACCCTTTACCAGGCAATGATCTAAGAGGTTGTATTAATGATATTGTAGATATGCGGGATTTTATTGCTAATAAAAACAAAGTGTATCCATGGGAAAATATTAAAACCATTACCGATAATAGGGCGACTAAGAAAGGGATACTGGCAGAGCTAGATTGGCTCTTAGAAGGCGCAGCAGCAGGAGATCAACTACTATTTCAGTACAGTGGACATGGTGCACAACAAACTACTCAACATCCTCAGATCGAAAAAGATGGATTAGATGAAATTATCTGTCCCTATGATTATAGGGATACTGCTACCACCGCCATTAGTGATAAGGAATTTGCCCAACACTTTGCAAAAATTCCTGAAGGGGTTCATTTTGTTTGGATATCGGATAGTTGTCATGCTCAAGATTTGTCGAGAGATGTAACTAGGCAAGAAGGTTCAGCCGCATTAACTTTTGATCAATTAAGGTATCGACATTATAATGGGGGATCGGCTCTTGTTGCTCCTATTATGAACACATCGGTTGCGGCTACAAAATCTGTATTTAAAGGCGCTTTATTAAGTGGTTGCGCTTCGCATCAATTAAGTGCCGATGCTTATATCCAAAATCGATTCAATGGTGCGTTCACGCATTATTTAATACAGAACCTAAGTCATTATGGACATAACACAACTATGCGCAGTATCGTAGATTATGTGAATCAGGATTTAGCCAAGAATGGATTTGATCAAAATCCAAAAATTGAAGGGGCATTAGCACTATCCACTTTTTTTAAATCATAAAACTATACCAATGAAAAATTTAATCTTTAGAATAACAGGCGTGCAATTTATTGTTCGATTATTTGTGATGGGAGTTTTTTTAGTAGGCACTGTTGGGGCTGCGCAAGCGCAGCCCCCCACTCACCCAAGGGGATTCATGAGCAGGTTAATAGAAATCAAATACAGTACAGAACTGTATTTAAGTCAAGCCCTCAAAAAAGAAAATGGGAAAAGTCAGTCAGCAATAGATAGCACAATGGCTATCTACAATACCCTCAGATGGAAGGTAGACGGATTAGTGTATCAATTAAGCGCCGAGATGATTGCTAGGAATAGTCCTGCTTTACTGCGGAACTTAGATGCCTGGAGTTACGAAGAAAAGAGCGAGATGGGTTCGATAAGGCACTATGTGGCTAGTATAAGAGAGATAGAGCAGCTCTATAAAGAAGCTGTCAAGCCGGCGATTTATCCGATGAATAACAGAACATTGAATCTTACAACCAATGTGTTTTACTTATTAAAGGATTCATATAGTATCGTAAAAGGATTGAGTGATTTAAAGACCCGTAAAGTAATGGCCTTAGTGGAACTGTTGGATCATGTAAGATTGATGGGGCCTGGGGAGGTGGGGAAATAGAAAAGCCAGGATAAACCTGGCTTTTCTTAAAATTAGTCAAAGTCAAATGCCTAATCAAAATTAAGTGGTGAATCTTTTTAAGACCATATCAGAAACCGTATTACCTATGGATAGTGAGCTTGTAGCTGCAGGAGAAGGCGCATTCAATATATTGATAGCGAATTTAGATTCTCTAATCTCAAAATCATCTAGCAAGCCGCCGGTGCGGTCACAAGCCTGAGCTCTAACACCAGCGCCACCTTCAATAAGATCGGATTCTGTGATATCAGGAATTAGTTCTTGTAATGCTCGAGTAAAAGCAGATTTTGAAAAGGATCTATAAAATTCACCAAAACCTGTTTTCCAGTATTTGCCTACCACTTTTTGAAAACCTGGCCATGCAAGAGTTTCTGCTAATTCAGCGAAATTAATTTGAGATTTTTTATATCCTTCTCTTTTAAATGCCAGTACTGCGTTTGGCCCGGCCTCTACTCCGCCTTTTTTCATTCTAGTAAAGTGTACACCTAAAAAAGGGAAATTAGGATCAGGAACAGGATAGATTAAGTTTTTAACAAGGTATTCTCTTTCAGGTTTAATTTTATAATACTCTCCTCTAAAAGGGATGATTTTAACATCATCAATTGATTCGTCACTTAGCCTTGCCACCTTGTCAGAGTATAAACCAGCACAGTTAATTACCAATTTAGCATTGAATGAACTTTGTGAAGTTTCTATATGATTGATTGAATCTTTTTGATCAATCTTTAAAACTTTGTGTCCTGTAAAGGTTTCACCACCTATATTTTTAATTTTTTGACCATAAGCTAAAGCAACTTTTAAATAGTCTACTATCCCAGTTTGAGGTACATGAATCGCACCGACCCCTACACAATATGGCTCATACTCTTTGAGTTCTTCTAATGTTATCTTTCTAGTTCCTTTTAAACCGTTCTGAAGACCCCTTTCAAGTAAGGTGTCAAGTATTTGTAATTGGTCTTTACGAGTCGCTACTACCACCTTCCCTGTTATTTCAAATGGAATATCTTCTTCCTTGCAAAACCGGATTAACTCATGATAGCCATTAATACAATTAATAGCTTTCAAAGAACCTGGCTTATAATATAAGCCCGAGTGGATTACTCCTGAATTATTAGCAGTTTGATGCATCGCAAGTTCGTTCTCTTTTTCTAAAATAACTATTTTCAAATCTGGTCGTGATTGGAGAAGTTTCACACATGTCGCAAGCCCTACAATTCCTCCTCCAATAATAGCAATATCGTACATAATGATAATTTAATTAAAGATATAATTAATAAATATGAATAAAGTGTAATACAAAAAATTTTAGAAAGAAAAATTAAACCTTGTCTGCAACTTCTTGAGTGGTTCTGCTAATCCCCTCTTGTAATTGAACAGAGGGTTTCCAACCCAAGATAGTCAGCTTGTTTGTATCCATTAATTTACGCGGCGTACAATCTGGTTTAGTCATATCAAATTCAAATGCACCAGTATACAAATTATACACTTAACGATAATTTACTGTAATCCAGTAGGTGTATAATTTACAAACCCCATATGGAGAACGTGGATAGTATGGTGTAGTTTCTGACTGAGGAACTTATTGAACTAACCCGTATAATTCAGAAGTAGATGCTTGGTAGAATTTTGTTTTTTGTGTTAAGCCCAATAATCGGATTGCTTCCAAAATTCTCAGTGTGCCAATACTATCAACATTGGCTGTATATCCTGGTTCTTCAAAACTCACTTGCACATGACTCATCGCACCCAAATTGTATATTTCATCTGGTTGAACCTCCTGAATGATTCTAATAAGGTTAATACTATCAGACAAGTCACCATAATGCAAATGAAGGTGCCTATCTGGGATATGTGGGTCTTAGTAAATATGATCAATTCTTTGGGTATTAAACAAAGAAGATCTACGCTTAATGCCATGCACTTCATAAATTTTTATTTAGCAAAAACTCAGCTAAATAAGCGCCATCTTGACCTGTAATATCAGTAATTAAGGACTTTTTATTAGTGTGGTTCAAGGATACAAATTTAAGACTAATACCCAACTTATTTAACAATATATCATAATTTTATACTATTTGTAAGTATCCATAAAAATCGTACAATTTAAAATTAGAGCGAAAAGTTTAAATTTAAACTGCAAATATGAAAAAGTCACGATTTATGAAGACCCAAATTCTTTCCATTTTAAAACAACAGGAATATTGTAGAACCACCAAGAAACTAGCCCGACAGAACAGGGTTTCATATGCCACTATTTACAATTGGAAGAGCAAATACGGCGGGATGGAAGATTCTGATGTCAAGAGAAGGTTAAAAGACCTTGAGGTAGACGATTTAAGGTAAAATAGATGTATGCTGATGTGGCCACAGACAATAAGATACTGAAGGATTAGTTCTCAAAAAAAGGCTGGACCCTGTCACATAAAGACAGCTAACACAGTAGCTGGTATATATGTATGGTGTTCTAATGTATATGGCTTGTAAAGAAAATATCAATTAGGACTGATAATGGCCCAGAGTTTACTTCTAAATATATAGAGTTATGGAGTTTAGATAAAGCAATTAATCTTCAGTTTATCCAAGCTGGCAAGCCTATGCAAAATGAATATAATGAAAGCTTTAATAGACTATGTCGTGAAGCTATTTTAGATGCTTACTTATTCTTTAAACTTAACGAAGTAAGGTTATTAACTGACGAATATATAGAGGAGTATAATACTAAAAGACCAAATGAATCATTAGGAAATAAAACACCCCATGAATGGAAAATGAACCATATTAAAAATGATTAAGCTCTAGATATAACTGTTTGAAAAAAAGGTACTTAAAATACCAGAAAACTAATGGCAAAGAGTAAAATAGCAAAAGTAGATGTCTCATCTATCAAAGAAATGAACTAGTTAGGAAAACAAGTCTTACTCATACTTAATAACTTTGTAATACAACCCTTTGAACATCAAAGCAAAAGTTAATTACTTAAAATAAGCGAAGACAGCAACGGGAGACGTTCTACTATTATTACTTCACAGTTAGCAATCAAGCCCTGGCACGAGGTTAACTGTGTAAAAATTATCGCCGTCACGAAACTTGGTAGAGTGGTGCTTAATGTAAACCGAATTGAACTTAAAGGAGAGTCACTTAGAAAAAAGGGAGGATATCCTAAGAGAGTAACAAAAGAACAATAAATTCTTATTTTTTATTATTCCCAAACTGTTGCTTGCACTCTTAAAGAAACAGCTTTGGTAGGTCAGTTTGCAGCGATATAGGAGTGGGCAATATTGGCGTATTCTCTAATCATTTTGAAAAATAAGTATAAAATTAATACTTACTAATTAATCGAACACTCCCCTCAAATCTAAACCTAGCAGAAATATAAAGAATTGAAAGACTAATGATTAAAATAAAAGCTAAAGTAAATTCATTTTTAAGAAGTAACAAATTGATTATCATTTGATTTAAGCCATATAAAATAGAGATCTTAATATGTGGAATCATTCTTTCATTGGCCAAATATTGATAGAAATGACTACGATGGGCTTCATAAAGTTTTTCTCTTCTTGCCAATCTAAAGATAATAGTAACAAAAGAATCTAAACCGTAAATGAAAAAAAATAATATCCATATAACTGAATTAGTGAGTATACAAATTTTAATGACTAAAAATAAAAAAATAAATGCAATACTTATACTACCAATATCTCCCGAAAAGACAATTGCTTTTTTACGAAAATTAAAAAAACCAAAAATAATCAATGCACACAATATTGATATATAAAATTCGAATGGGAAAATACTTAAGCTCCGACTAATATCAAAATAGGCTAGTGAAATAAGCGATATTATTGAATAGATACCAGTCATTCCATTAATGCCGTCCATGAAATTATAGGCATTGATAAAAGCTACTGATATTAATAGTAAAAAAGGATAAATAAGTAATAGATTTGAGAATTCAAAAGATTGTAACATTAATGTGATACATGAAATATGAATAGTTAGCCTTATTATCTGGTTAACATTAACTAAATCATCCAAAAAACTAATCACTGCGGAAATCAGAAATGAAATTAAAAATGTAATTGGTAAAAAAGATACGCTTGACTTTAATAATATTGCATGAAAAAAAGCAAATGGAAATAGAATACCAGCTCCGCGTATAGTTCTAATATGATGCGAACTTCTATCATTAGGTATATCGACTAGACGCACCTTTCTTGCAAATTTTAGAAAAATGTGAAATTCAATAAAAGAAAGAAATAAGTAAAAAAAACCAAATTTAATATAGTTATGTAACTCCATTTTACTAGTAAAGATTTATTATTTTTTTTATGCTTTTTTCTACCCCTTGTACTTGTTCTTCTACCCATGAATGATCGCGACCTAATTCTTTTGCCATATACTTAGCAATGGGGGTTAGTTGTTTTAAAGTCTCTAGATAATCTAAAGTACACATTCTTGTTCTCCGAAATACAATATCCTCAAGTGTCATAGCCATTTCATAATGAATAGCATTGTAGATGTCTGTCCAAGTGTAAGAAAAAGAAGTAGAAATTTTTTTATCATTTCTATCATCGTTAGGATTTGCTAGTTCATCCTGAACAAGAAACAGTTTGTGTGTTAACGATTTTGAAGATTTTAATTTTGCGACTTCAATTGCTTTGTCAACAACTTTTCTTGACATCACTCGATAAATTGTCCACTTACCTCCTAAAACAGAAATTAAATTATTGGGTGAAATTATAATTTTATATTCTCTAGAAATATTGGCTGTATTCTTTTCATTATTATCAACTAAAGAAATAAGAGGCCTTAATCCAGCATAAGCTGAGGTAATATCACTTCTTGTAATAGGTATTTTTATATACCGATTAATATTATTCAAGATTAAATTTATATCATCATTATTTATTTCGGGTTCCTCTGAGATAATATGTTCAGCTGTGTCGGTTGTACCTACGATAACTTTATTCTTCCAAGGCAAAGCAAAAATAACTCGGCCATCAGATGTATTAGGAATCATTAAAGCAAATTTTTTAGAGAAAAATTTTGTGTCAACAACTATGTGAACACCTTTTGACGGTTTTATATAATTTTTGTGCAGAGGATTATCAAGTCGAATTATGCTGTCAGAAAAAACACCTGTTGCATTAATCAAACTTTTAGTCTTAATAGAAAAATTTTCTCCTGTAAAAACATCTGTAAATACTATGCCAGAAATTGGTGACTCTTGATATTTATTTACATACGAGAAGCTAACAACGTGTGCGTAATTTAATAAAGCTGCACCATTCTGCGAAGCCGTTTTTGCAAGTTGTATAAGAAATCTTGTATCGTCAAACTGAGCATCTGTGTATACGATTCCTCCACGCAAATATTTACCGTCTTGATTGGTTTCAATATTTGAAAAACTCTTAATGATATTTGCTACTGATAAAAATCTTGTTTTACCTAAAGACTTCCTACCTGCCAGAAAATTGTAAAATGATAAACCAATAAAATAGTAGACTAAATCAAAAATAGAATAAACAGGAATTACAAATTCTTGAGTAAAGACACTGCCCTGAGATATTTTATTTAAAATTATTCTTTCCTGTAAAGCTTCTTTAACTAGTCCTAACTGAAAATTTTGTAAATACCGCACTCCTCCATGAAAAATTTTTGTGGACCTACTTGATGTCCCCTTTCCAAAATCATATTTCTCAAGCAATAACACCTTTAAACCTCTTGTCGATGCTTCTAATGCTACTCCAAGACCTGTTGCTCCTCCTCCAATGACAACCAAATCCCATTGATCAATTAACTTTATATTTTCGAGAGTTTCTTTTCTATTCATTATAAACAATTCAAATATTTATGCGCACATTATAGCCTAAAGCTGGCTTCGGATTCCATTTAAAATCTTTAATAGCTTTTTTAT
>JACCDL011341647.1_pt1 | contig 28496 bp, 27 predicted proteins | sample 7441931 | NCBI WGS metagenome assembly JACCDL01 (sample SAMN15323437, study PRJNA562643) | freshwater metagenome | isolation source: river surface water | place: USA:Blue River Watershed | collected 2017-08-16 | reverse complement strand
GCTGTGTAAGCGCGCTGACCTACATCGATGCCGATGAAGGCGTGCTGCTGCATCGCGGCTATCCGATCGGCCAGCTGGCTGAACATTCCAGCTTTATGGAAGTCAGCTACCTGCTGCTCAACGGCGAACTGCCGAGCCAGACCGAACTGGGCGATTTTACCCGCACCATCACCCGCCACACCATGCTGCATGAGCAGCTCGCCACCTTCTATCGCGGGTTCCGCCGCGATGCGCACCCGATGGCGATCATGTGCGGCGTGGTTGGTGCGCTGTCGGCCTTCTACCACGACAGCACCGACATTTCGGATCCGATGCAGCGCAAGATCGCCAGCCATCGCCTGATCGCCAAGATGCCGACAATTGCGGCGATGGCCTACAAGTATTCGGTCGGCCAGCCGTTCATCTATCCGGACAACAACCTGTCCTACACCGGCAACTTCCTGAAGATGACCTTCGGCGTTCCGGCCGAAGAATATGAAGTGATCCCGGCGGTTGAACGCGCGATGGACCGGATCTTCATCCTTCATGCCGACCACGAACAGAACGCCTCGACCAGCACCGTGCGCCTTGCCGGTTCGTCGGGCGCGAACCCGTTTGCCTGCATCGCGGCTGGGATCGCCTGCCTGTGGGGCCCGGCGCATGGCGGCGCGAACGAGGCCGCGCTCAACATGCTCAAGGAAATCGGCACGCCCGACAAGATCCCGCACTACATTGAGCGCGCCAAGGACAAGAACGATCCGTTCCGCCTGATGGGCTTCGGTCACCGCGTCTACAAGAACTATGACCCGCGCGCGACCGTGATGCAGAAAACCGTGCGCGAAGTGTTCGACGCGCTGAAGGTTACCGACCCGTTGTTCGAAACCGCTCTGCGCCTTGAAGAAATCGCGCTCAGCGATCCCTACTTCATCGAAAAGAAGCTGTTCCCGAACGTGGACTTCTATTCGGGCATCATCCTTTCGGCGATCGGCTTCCCGACCACCATGTTCACCGCGCTCTTTGCCCTGGCCCGCACCGTCGGCTGGGTCGCGCAGTGGAACGAGATGATCAGCGATCCAGGCCAGAAGATCGGGCGCCCGCGCCAGCTCTATACCGGCCCGACGCAGCGCGATTACGTGCCGCTCAATAAGCGCTGATTGCTTGGCAGGACCCATAAAGGTCCTGCTCGACAAAATCGCCATTTAAGCAGACACTCCTCCGATCTGGCAGCCACAGCGCGCCAATCGGGGGAGTTTCTGTATGGCCGTTATCCGTTTTCTGTTGAGCGTGATCGCCGTCCTGGCGATTGCCATGGGCCTGCTGTGGATTGGACAGGGCCTGGGCATCATCATGTGGCCCAGTTCCAGCTTCATGCTGGCAGACCGTCAGTGGGCCGTTAACGGCGCAGTCCTCGCGCTACTCGGCGCAATCGGCCTCTGGCTGCTGCGCCGTCGTCGGGCGTAGCGCCAGCAGGTCAGCCGGCAAATCCAGCGTAAAGCGCGCGCCCTGCCCAGGGGCGCTGTCGATCGTCAGGTCCCCGCCCATCGCACGGGCCAAGCGCCGCGAGATGTAGAGGCCAAGGCCTGACCCGCCGTCTTCGTTGCTGCGGCCCAGCCGTTCGAACTTCTCAAAGACCTTGACCTGTTGCTCGGGTGACAGTCCTGGCCCCTGATCGGCCACTACCAGTCGCGCCCGCGAACCCGCGTCTTCGAGGCGGATCCAGACCTGCGAATTGTCCGGGGCATACCGGATCGCGTTGCCAACCAGGTTAAGCAGGATCTGCAGAACCCGCCGGAACTCGGCTATGGCAGGCAGGTGCTCACCAGGTCGCGGCGCATCGATCATGATCCCGCGCTCCTGCGCCCGCACGGCCAGAATGCCGGCCGCGCGCCGCGCCACGTCAGCCAGGTCGATCCGGTCGGGCGCGGTGTTGAAGTCCTCGGATTCAACGACCTCAAGGTCGGTCAGATCCTCAACCAGCGAAAGCAGGTGCTGACCAGCAGCCGCGATATCTGCGGCATAGGCGGCATATTCTTCTGCCAGGGGCCCGGCCAGTCGCGTCCGGATCGTCTCGGCATTGGCAATGATCCGCGCAATCGGCTGGCGCAGCACGGGGGCAATGTCGCGACCAACCGGTCCAGGCTCGTTGCTGGGCATATGCCCGTCAACAGCCGCTGTGGTGATCGGCATCGCCACGGTTTCGGGCAGGACCGTTTCCGATGTGAGGCACAGCTCGAAGCCATGGATCTCACCAGAAACCTGCGTCTTCGGGATCAAGGTGGCGCGCCATTTTCGTTCCGAGCCCGGCACCCGCACCTCTGCACCATCGAGCAGCCGCCAGTGGACCGGCTGCCGGTGAGCACTTCCCTCGACCGTGATGAAATCGGTCCAGGGTCGGCCGGCCCCGGCAAGCATAGCCGCATGGACCTCGGCAAGATCCACGGCCTCGCTGTTGACGGTGATGACATTCTGGGCGCCATCAAGCACCGCAACCAATTCGGCCACGGTCCGGTCGATGGCAATCCGACGCGCTACGGTCTCGTTAAGGTTCTCGGCTGGCAGCGGCGTGGCCTGCCAACTCACAAAGCCGATCTGGCATGAGCCCGACGCCGGATCGGGCTCAACCTCGACCCATGCCGAAATCGCGTCTTGTCCGTCGGTTGCCTCCATCCGCCGGGCCAGTTTAAGTCCCAGCGAGCGTGCACGTTGCACCAGCTCGCGCAGTGCCGGAATGGCAATGGCGCCAGGCATATCGCCGCCGCAGCGTTCCTGCAGCGTTGCCACAACTTCATCGGCCGATGTCAGGACATCGTTCCCGTCGCACGAAGCGCGGGCCAGAAAGGCGCCGCCGGTGGTCATGGCTTAGCGGCCCGACCCCACGAAGGACTGCGCCAGCAGGGCGGCCGCGCGATCGGCACCAAGGGCACTGAACCCTTCTGGCAGGCTGATATCGGGATGGATCGCGAGGAACTGCTCCTCGACCCCCTCAGAGCGCATCCCCGAAGCACGAAGCGCCAGAGCCAGGCGGGCCAACTGACCCTCATGGGCGGCGAGCGCGGTGACGTCACGGTCTTGCCCGGCACCGAGCGAAACGGCAGTCAGGAACAGGCCGACCCCGGCGTGGCCAATGGCCAGGGCAGCTGTCGCGCCCCCGCCCATGCCAATAACCAGTCGCGACATTAGGCCCAGCCGGCTCCGTCCCTCGTCAAAGCCGCCTCGCAGCTTGGCTTCGGCCTTGACCAGCACGTCACCCTCAGCCTCGACTGAACGAAGCACAAGCAGGACGCCGTGGAACAGGTCGGCCGGAAGGTCGCCGAGCGGCAACTGCATTCGGCGTTGGGACTGGATGAACCGCGCCTGGGCAGTCAGCAAGGTCATGGCACTGGCAGCAGTCGCGCTATCCGGCGATGCAATCAGGGCCTGGAGCAAGGGTGAGAGCACCGGATCCAGCGCAATCCGGGCCTGCAGGCGTTCGGCCAGCTGGAACTCCAGGGCCAGGGCATGAACATGGCTAAGCAGGGCCGCCTGTTCGACCAGTGCGGAAACCACGTGCGCAATTGTTTCCACAGCGTGCTCACGGCGGGCAAGACCCTGCGCGTCCTCGACCGCATCGAGCACCTGCCGGGCAATGTGATCGATCATCCCGCGAACCCGGGCGACAATCTCGTCGTTGAACAGCGATTGATCGTCGTTGGCCAGCAAGTGCCGCAAAATCGGCGCAATTGTGCCAATCACGGCGTCGCCTTGCGCAAGTTCTTGGCGCAGTATGTCATCGACGCTGGGTTCGATGCGAACCGGTGTAAACATCTCGCTCATCCGGCAGGCAATAACGCGGGTTTGGTTAAGATGGTGTTAGCCGACTAGCCGCTTGAGGCCACAGGATTCCACAGGCTGCCAGTAAAAGCGCAAGTCCGTAAACCACCGGAACCGCCAACCCGGCCAACACTGCCAGGCCGATGATCAGCGCCAGCAAAGCCCGGTCTTCGAGCCAGAATGTCCAACGCTCTGGCGCCACGCGCGGGACAATCCGCAACATGGCCATCAGCATGAGCGGCGCAAAAAAGCGCTCAAGACCGTCCGACAGCAGATCCGCCGGCAGTGACCAACCAATCAAGCCGACCAGCACAGCGTCGGTGGCCCAATCGAACAGACCGTGCCAGTTCCTTTCGCGACCGGGCGGGACAACGCGATCCGCTTCGATCCGTTTCAGCACCACGCTGGATTCCCCCAGCAACCAGGCCAAGGCCGCCACCGCCAGGGCTGGTCCCGGCCAGCCAAGCCAGCCCATCCCCAGGGCCAGAGCCAGCATCACAACGCCTGCCCAATTAACCACGCGCGATCCGCTGCCGGCGTGGAGCAGCGCCGAACCGAAACTGCGGACCAGCAGGCGCGCCAGACCCCGCGTCGGATTGAACGGTCGGACGTGGCGGATCCGGCGGCGGATCCACAGTGGCTCAAGCGCGTGAGCCTGTTCCTCGCTGTCCAGCAGGGTCCAGAACCCGTCGCCCTGCCCCGCAGGCGGCAGCGGGCGCATGGCCACCCCGGCCTGCAGCGCAATTCGCAACAGCGCCGAAAAGGCATCACAATCGTGCGGCAAATCCGCCAGTCGTTCGACCAATCGTCCCGGAATGCGCAGCGCACCGCCGCTCGCTAGAGTCGGATCAATCCGCTCAAATCCTGCCTCCACGCCGCTTTCCGCGGGCTGGACCAGCACGGCGGCACCGGGTTCGAGCAAGGCAACGGCATCGCTGACCGAGGCGAACAAGCCGTCTGCCAAGGCGATCACCTCGTCGGTTGCGGTTACCTGCCCAAGCAGGCCGTGCGGACCTGGGATCAGCTGGAAACGCGCACCGGCCCGCTCTGCTTCATGCTGGAGGGCTGCAATCTCGGGCGTCATCCGGCTGGCAAGGCAGAAAATCCGCTCGCAGCCCATCGAAAGCACCAGCACAAGCTGTTCCAGCGCCACCGAAACACCGCCCACGCGCAAGGCACCGCGCGGAGCGGTGCCACTTTCGAGCATGGAGATGAGCGCGACGCGCAGTGCGGCCTCCGCAGTGATCGAGTTGAAGGAAGAGCCACAAGACTAGTGACTCAAACGCCGCGACACAAGCCGCGCGCCCCACGATCAAGCAGCGTAGTCGTCGAGAAAGGCCCTGATCCGGCGTACCGCCAAGGGGTCACCAGGAGCTGAATCGAGGGCCTGTTCGGCCAGATCGATCAGCGGGTCAGCATGAAAACTGGCGGCCAAACCTTTGATCCGCATCGCCGTAATCTGCCAGTTACCGTCACAGCGGGCCCGGCCAAGCAGATCGACCTGCCGTGCCAGGCTATCGACAAAAGCCTGGCGAAGTTCTGCAAATAACGCCGCATCCTCGCCCGCGGCGGCCGAAAGCGTGGCATCAAGGGAACCGATTTCGTAGGCCATAAGGCTGGCTTTGGCAGCAAAGGGTTAAAGTGGGGTTTATGATCGGCGATCACGTGGTATTACGTTAACCATGACCAGGGGATCACGCATCGTTGCGATCGACGCAGGCACGCCAGAGAGCGATCCTGTCCATGAGGATTTGGCTGCGGAAATCGCACTAGATGATGCTTGGGTCGAAAGTCCTGCCGAGGAGGAGTTTCTCGTCCCTGCACCGCGGCGTTCATGGCGGGCCATTGCGGGTCTTGTAACGGCCATTGTCGCGATTGGGGCTTGGACTGCCCTGTTTTTCATCGCCCATCAGGCAGAACTGCTGCGTGGCGGAACGCCGGCACAATGGGTTGATTGGCTGACCGACTGGTCGATCCCCGTTCTGCTGATCGCGGTTTGCGGGCTATTGGCCATGCGCGAAGACCGCCGGGAAACCGACCGCTTCGGCGATGTTGCGCAATCGCTATCTCGCGAATCCGCCGCGCTTGAGCTCCGGCTCAGCACTGTAAACGGGGAACTCAGCCTCGCCCGCGAATTCATCGCTGCCCAGTCACGCGATCTCGAAACACTCGGGCGCCTGGCGGCAGAGCGGTTGTCGCAGCATGCCGAACAACTCGCGGCATTGGTGGCAGACAATGGCACCCGGGTTGAAACGCTTGGCACGGTCAGCGCCGCCGCTTTGGAAAACATGGAAAAGCTGCGCGCCCAACTGCCCGTAATCGCCAGCTCAGCCAAAGACGTGACCAACACGATCGCCTCTGTTGGCAATACGGCCCATGCCCAGATCGAAGACCTGATTACCGGCTTCAACAAGCTCAACCAATTCGGGCAGGCCAGCGAACGTCAGGTGGCGGCGCTGACCGCCAAGATTGACGCGGCTATCGCCGAATTCACCCGCCAAACCGAACAGCTAGATGTCATCGCCAGCGCCCGCTTTGCCGAACTGGCGGAACGTGGCGAAGCTTTCCGGGGCGAGCTGGATGCCCACGAAGTGGCTGCCTTGGCCAGCATTCGCACCCGCGCCAATGCCCTCGCGGCCGAATTGGCCGAAACGCGGGCATTGCTTGATCAGAGCGAAGCGGAAAGCCTCGTTTCGCTGCGATCGCGCCTCAATGCCGTTCGGGATGAGGGGTCGGCGATCAGCCGTTCGCTGCGCGAGGCGGAGGCCACTGCCCTTGAAGCCTGGCAGAATGCCACCGGGCGCCTGGTTGACGATCTGCGCAGTGCGATCGGTCAGATCAGCGAGGTTGACGAACGCGCGCTCGAATCCGCCCGAAACCGTCTCACCGAACTCGCCCGGGAAGCCGAAGACGTCGATCGACGCCTTGTCGAGCGCGATCGCCTGTTCGCTGAGGAACTGGAACGCCGCCGCGCCGACCTTGCCGCGCGGCATGAACAATTCGGCGATACGCTGAAGGCGCAGATGGAGGCGCTTGACCTGGTCCTTGCTGAGCGCCGCACCGAACAGGAGCAGCGCGCCCAGCAGATGCTGGATTATACCAGCGAGATCGCAAGGCAGCTGGATCGGTTTGGCGATAACATCCGCGAAGCGGCAGACCGGGGCGGCGTTGCACAGCAGGAACTTGCAGCGAGCCTTGCCACCCTGGCAGAGCGCCTTGCCGCCAGCCGCGAAGCGCTCGCCGGGACGGACAAATCCGTGCTTGAGCTGACCGACAATTCAGTCCGCCTGCTCGAGCTGATCCAGGCCAGCGCCAATCATGCGGCCAACGAACTACCCGTTGCGATAAGCGCCAGCGAGACGCAACTTGCCCAGATCGAACAGCGCACTGCCGCGTTGCGCGATACCGCTGCCGAGGCCGAGGCTCGCGGAAGCGGCCTGCTCAGCCAAATCGAACGCAGCGATGCCCTGCTGGGAGAAATCGCCGGCAAGACGGACAGTCAGGTCGCAACACTGGGCGCAATCCAGCAGGCCCTGACCGCCACGCGCGGGGAAAGCCTGGCCCTGGCCGAACAGGCCCAGGCTGAACTCAAGGCGGCGATTGACGCCCTTGTCACTTCAGCCCGCGATGCGGTGGGTGAAATCGAGAGCGGCAGCGCTGCAGCGGTCAACGCCTTGGCAGAGCGCCTCGCCGAACAAAGCGGCGCTGCCATCGACGCTGCGGTCCGCGCCCGCACGGCGGAAGTCGCTGAGCAGCTTGAGGCAGCCGCCGCGCGTGCTTCGGGCGTCAGCCGCGAGGCAGCGATCCAGCTGCGCGACCAGCTGGCAAAGGTCAATGAACTGGCCGGCAACCTGGAACGCCGCGTCGCCCAGACCCGCGCCCGGGCAGAGGAGCAGGTCGACAATGACTTTGCCCGGCGTGTCGCCTTGATTACCGAGGCGCTCAATTCCAACGCCATCGATATTGCCAAGGCACTGGACGCCGATGTTTCAGACACCGCCTGGGCCGCTTACCTGAAAGGGGACCGCGGGGTATTCACCCGCCGCGCCGTGAAGCTGCTCGATCCCACCGAGAGCAAGGCCGTAGCGCGGCTCTTTAAGGACGAACCCGGCTTCCGCGAACACGTCAGCCACTACATCCACGATTTCGAAGCTATGCTGCGCCAGCTGCTTTCAACCCGCGACGGCCACGCACTGGGGGTGACCCTGCTGAGCAGCGACATGGGTAAGCTTTACGTGGCGCTGGCCCAGGCGATCGAGCGGCTGCGGAACTAGAGTCTAGCCCACCTTCGATCGTCACTCTGAACGAGTTTCAGGGCCCCTCCATCTTTGCCCGGCATTGTCGGGCTGAGATGCCGAGAGACGCCCGATTGGCGCTATGACCTAGATCTCTACCTGGCTGCCCAGTTCAACCACGCGGTTGGTTGGCAGGCGGAAGAACTCCATCGCGCTGGCGGCGTTACGCAGCATCCAGGCAAACAGCTTTTCGCGCCACAGCGCCATGCCCGGCTTAGCCGAAGGCAGCAGCGTCTGGCGCGAGAGGAAAAAGCTGGTCTTCATCATCTCGAACGGGCCGCCGCAGATATCGGCACCCTTTAACGCCGCAGGCACGTCGGTCTCTTCCAGGAAGCCGTAACGCAGCGACATGCGATAGAAGCCCTGCCCCAGGTCCTTGACGCTGCAACGCTCCGCCTCGTCGACGAAGGGCACGTCCTGGATCGCCACGGTCAGGATCACCACGCGCTCGTGCAGCACCTTGTTGTGCTTGATGTTGTGGAGCAGCGCCGAAGGCACGCCCGAAGCGGTTGAGGCCATGAAGATCGCCGTACCCGGCACGCGGGTGGCGCTCGAATGGGCGCTCTTGGCGAAGACTTCCATCGGGATCGCGCCATCGGCCATCGAGGCCCGCATCAGCGCGCGGCCGCGCGACCACGAGGTCAACAGCGTAAAGATCACCAGGCCAATCACCAGCGGCACCCAACCGCCCGACGGCACCTTAAGCAGGTTGGCGCCGAGATAGGCCATGTCGACGATTATGAAGGCGATCACCAGCGGCGCAGCCTTCCATAGCGGCCAGCTCCACAGGCTGACCAGCACGGCCGCCAGCAGGATCGTGTCAATGAACATCGCCCCGGTCACCGCGATACCATAGGCCGCCGCAAGGTTGCTGGAGGAGCGGAAGAACAGCACCAGGAAGATCACCGCGATCATCAGGCCCCAGTTGATCACCGGGATATAGATTTGCCCCGCCGCTGCCGCGCTGGTGTGCTTGATCTGCATGCGCGGCATGAAGCCGAGCTGGACGGCCTGCTGGGTCAGGCTGAAAGCGCCTGAGATCACCGCCTGGCTGGCGATGATCGTGGCCAGCAGGGCCAGGAAGATCACGGGCAGCCGGACGGCATCGGGGATCATCAGGAAGAACGGATCCTTGATCAGCAACGCCGCCTGCTCGGGCGTATGCGACAAAACCATCGCGCCCTGCCCCATGTAGTTCAGCATCAGCGCCGGCAACACGAAGGCCATCCAGCTTACCCCGATCGGCTTGCGCCCGAAGTGCCCCATATCGGCGTAAAGCGCCTCGGCGCCAGTCACCGCCAGCACCACCGACCCCATCGCCACAAAGGCGCGATAGCCGTCTGTCGTAAAGAAGTTCAGCGCGTTGAGCGGATTGATTGTCGCCAGCACAATCTCCGGCATAGCGCTGAGGTGCATTACGCCCAAGGTCGCCAGGGTCGCGAAATAGAGCAGCATGATCGGCCCGAACATCTTGCCGACCCGGTCCGTCCCGCGCGACTGGATGGCGAAGAGGCCGAACAGGATCGCCACGGCAATCGGCACGATCCAAGCCTCGAAACCAGGGTTCACATATTGCAGACCCTCAGTCGCCGAAAGCACCGACATGGCCGGGGTGATCATCGAATCACCATAGAATAGCGCTGTCGCGAACACGCCCAGCAGCACGAAGGGGCCGGTCCACTTGCGGTTTTCCGACTTGCGGTTGATTAGGGCCAGCAGGGCCAGGCTGCCGCCCTCACCCTTGTTGTCGGCCTTCATGATGGTGAGGACGTATTTGAACGTCACCACGATCATCATTGACCAGAATACCAGGCTGAGCACGCCATGGATATGGACCGGATCGACCTGGATCCCCGGCACCCCGTGGTGCGAGGCAAAGGTTTCACGGAAGGCATAGAGCGGGCTGGTGCCGATGTCGCCGAACACCACGCCAATCGCGCCTAAGGCCAGCTTCGCCAGGCCGCCCTGTGCATGGGCGTGACCATGACCGTGCTCATGGGCAAATTGGGCGGCGGCAGCTCCGCTTTCGGTCTTCGCAGTATCAGTCATCATTGCGTCCCATAAACGGCGAGACTCGACCCGCCCCCTGCCGCAAGGTGTGTGCGATTAGCAGTGTGTTGAGGCCCCCGCAACGCGGCTTACTGCGCTGTCCCGGTCGGTGTGCCAGCCTGCTGCTGCGCCTGCATGGCGATAAAGGCATCCAGCCGCTGTAGCCGCTCGGCCAGATCGCCGCGCCACGGTGCATCTTTGGGGCTGCGGGCCAGCAGTTCCGCCCAAAGCCCGCGCGCCTCGGCCAATTTGCCCGATTGTGCGAGCGCCAGGCCCAGAAAGAACGGTGGCCCCGGATGCGCCGGATCAGCCTGCGCGGCGCGGCCATAGGCATAGAGTGCCGCCGGGGTCAGGTTCCCTTCGGCATGGCCAACCAGCGCATTGGCCATGGCCAGCCAGGCATCGGCGTTCTTGGGATCCTGCTTCACTGCGCCAAGAATGACCCCGGCAGCGTCACCGTATTGGCCGTTGCGCGCCAGGGCATCGCCGATCACCAGCCAGCGATTAAGCCCCTGCCCGCTCGCTTGGGCCTGGGCCAGTTGCTGCCGCGCCTGGACCATCGCCGCGCCGCTCTTGACCGCCTGTTCCGGCGCTTCCTTCGGCGCGCCGGACAGCCCGGGAGAGGCCTGGAAGGCATAGCCTGCGATCCCGACCAGCAGCGCCGCTCCGATTGCTTCCCAACCCTTGCGCGGAGCCCGCAGCAGCACGGCCAGCAAAAAGGCGGCAAGCGCCGTCACGATCGCCAAAGCCCAAATCATGCCCCGCCTCCCCGGCGCAAGCGCCGCCGCAGCACCGCGCCAACACTCAGCAACAACAGCAGCGGTATGGCGTAGAGCGGCCAGGTCAGGCTGGTCACGCGCGGCTGATAGCTGACGTAATCCCCATAGCGATCGACCAGCCAGGCCCGGATCGCTTCGGGATCCTCCCCTGCGGCAATGCGTTCACGCACCAAGCTGCGCATGTCACCCGCCATTGGCGCATCGGAATCGGCGATCGACTGGCTCTGGCACTTCAGGCAACGCAGTGTCAGCATCAGGGCATGGGCCTTGGCCTCCTGCGCTGGATCGGACAGCTGCACATTGGCATAGGGCGCCGGCGGGACGGCATCCTGCGCCACGGCTGGCATGGCTGAGACCAGCGCAAGGCAGGCTAGCAAAAGGCGGATCATTGTCCCGCCTCCTTCAGCTTTTCGCGCAGCAAGGGCAGGTGTTCGGGTCGGATTTCCCCGATATGCTGATAGCGGATCGTCCCCTTGCCATCGATCACGAAGGTTTCTGGCACGCCCGACGAACCAATCCCGAACTGGACTTCGGAGCGGTCATCCGCGCCAATCCGGCTGTAGGGATTGCCGTTGCGGGCCAGGAAAGCGCCGACATCCTCGGGTCGGTCGCGGATTGCGACCCCCGCAATGTCGATCCCTTCAGCCTTGAGCGCCGCCAATTGCGGTGCCTCAACCGCACAAGGCACACACCACGAAGCGAAGATATTCAGCAGGCGCGGCTTGCCATCGGCCAAGTCAGTCCGCGCCAGTCCGGGCCGGTCCGCGGTTGCCGCGCGCAGCGTGAATTCAGGCAGCGGCTTGCCGATCATCGTGCTGGCCACTTCGCGGTCGGCCGGGCGGTAAAGCCCGATCATGACCAGCAAAACGAAGGCCGCGAAGCCCGCCAGGGGCAGCCACAGCAGCCAGCGCGAGGGCGGTTTCTGTTCGCTCATCGGCCCTGCCTCATCCGGCGGTAGGCAATCTTGTCGCGCACGATAAGGCGTTTGAGGTCGCTCACAAGGCGGCCGAACAGCGCCAAGAGGCCGCCCAGCGCGATCAGAATGCCGCCGTACCAAATCATCGGCACGCACGGCTTCCACCAGAGCCGCAATTGCCACCTGCCGCCGCTCGATTCCTGTCCCAACACGGCATAAAGCTGGCCGTTCCAACGGGTCTTGAGTGCGGCCTCGTTGGTCTCGTTCGGCGGGGCCCAGAAGGTCCGGGCAGCCGGGTGCATTTCGCTGACCGTTCCGCCCTTGTAGCTGACCGCCAGGTTGCCGCGCAGCGCGGTCCAGTTCGGACCGGCCACCGGTTCAATTCCCTGCAACTGGACCTGCCAAGGGCCAACCTCAACCCTGTCACCGGGCTGGACCGCGACCAGCCGCTCGGTGGTGAAGGCTGCATCGCTGGCCATGCCGAGCAGCGCCACGGCGATCCCGAAGTGCGCCACAACCATGCCCCAGAGTGGCAGCTTGACCTGCCGCAGCTTGCGCCCGCGCAGCGGCAGCAGGCTGGCCACGGCCAGCGCCGCCGCAAGCGCAAGGCCCAGAGCTGGCAGGACACCGACGGCGCGGCTCGCCGCCCAGAGCAACACGCCGAGCAGCAGGATCGCCGGCACGGCAATCTGCGCCTTGATCCGCGCCAGGCTATCCCGCCGCCAGCGGAGCAGCGGGCCGACCGCGAGGACCAGCAGCATCGGCACGGCAAAGATTGCGCTGACCGGGTTGAAATAGGGCGGGCCAACCGAAACCTTGGCTCCCAGAGCTTCAGCCAGCAGCGGATAGAGCGTGCCGACCAAGACGATCCCCAGGATCGCGCTGAGCATGACGTTGTTGAACACCAGCGCGCCTTCGCGGCTGGTCACGGCGAAACGCTCACCCTCGGTCACGCTTGAGGCGCGCAAGGCGAACAGCACCAAGGCACCGCCGATGTTCAGCGCCAGCAGGCCAAGGATAAAGCTGCCACGTTCCGGATCGACGGCGAAGGCGTGGACCGAGGTCAGGATGCCCGAGCGCACCAGGAAGGTCCCGACCATCGACATCGAGAAAGCGACCACGCCGAGCATCACCGTCCAGGCGCGCAGCGCGTTGCGGGCCGCCAGAACCGAAACCGAATGGAGCAGTGCGGTTGCCGCCAGCCAGGGCATCAGGCTGGCATTCTCCACCGGATCCCAGAACCACCAGCCGCCCCAACCCAGCTCATAATAGGCCCAATAGGATCCGGCGGTGATCCCCAGCGTCAGAAAGAACCACGAACCCAGGACCCAGGGCCGCATCGCCCGGGCGAAAGCCGGCCCAACTTCGCGGGTGACCAGCGCGCCGATGGCAAAGCTGAAGGCCACCGACAGGCCGACATAACCGATGTAAAGCGGCGGCGGATGGAAGGCGAGGCCCGGATCCTGCAACAGCGGGTTCAGCCCGGCTCCCTCGATCGCGGGGGAGCTCAAACGCGTGAAGGGGTTCGATGAAATCAGCAGGAAGGCATAGAAGCCCAGGCTGACAAAGGCCTGCCCCGCGAGGGTCGCCAGCATGGTCGGTTCGGGCAGACGCCGTTCCACCGCGGCGACGAAGCAGCCCGACAGGCCCATGATCATCACCCAGAGCAGCATCGAGCCTTCATGGTTCCCCCAGGTCCCGGTGATCTTGTAAATCAGCGGCTTCATCGAGTGGGAATTCTTGGCGACCAGTTCGACCGACAGGTCAGTCTGCGCAAACAGCGTGACCAGTGCGCCGAAGGACAGCGCCACCAGCACGCCCTGCACCATCGCCACCGGGCGGACGATCCCTGCCAGCGCGGCGCCGCGCGGGGTCAGCGCCAGGGCGCCGGCAATCAACTGGAGCGCGGCGAGCGCCGCTGCGAGCCATAGGGCTGCAAGGCCGAATTCAGCGATCATTGCGTCTCTGCAATGGCCTTGCGGGCCTGTTCCTTGGTCATGTCCTTCATCTCTCGCGGGACATAGTTTTCGTCATGCTTGGCCAGGACATTGTCCGCTAGGAAAGTGCCATCCGGCTGACGGCGGCCTTCGGCCACGGCACCCGATCCCTCGACGAACAGGTCCGGGACGATGCCCTTGAAGGTTACCGGCACCCGGGCCTTATCATCATGGATGACGAAGGTGATCGTCACGCCATCGGCCGCCGTCTTGATCGAGCCCTTTTCCACCATGCCGCCCAGTCGCACGGCGCGGCCGGCTTCGGGCGGATTGGCGGCATATTCCGTCGGCAGGTAGAAGAACGAAGCCTGGCTGCGCAGCGCCCAGGCGGCCAGCGCCCCGGCCCCGAGCAGCGCCACCAGCGCGATCAGCGCCAGGATCAGGCGTTGATGCTTGGCCTTCACTTGCCACGGCTCCGGTCGCGGCGCGCTTCGGCGCGGCGCATCGCCAGCCACGATTGCGCGACCAGCATCAGCGTCCCACCAATGCCGAGCGCGAAGGAAGCGGCGATAAACGGCCAGTGATCAAGGCCCTCACGCATTTTCAAATTCCCCAAAATCATCTTGGAGCGCTTTGCGGCGCAGACGGGCGTCAGCCTGGGCATTGGCCAGGATCGCCCGCATCCGCGCCAGCACGACCCCGCCGAAGATCAGCGAGAACCCAAGGCTGGCGGCCAGCAGGCCCGAGAGGAACACCGGCGCCATGGCCGATTTGCCCATGGCAATGCTGGGCGGCTGGTGCAGCGAATTCCACCACAGCACCGAAAAGTGGATGATCGGGATATTGATCGCCCCAACCAGGCCAAAGATCGCCGGAATGCGGCTCTGCCCTGCACCCTGACTGTCACGGTCCGCCGCTTCGGCCAGGGCAATATAGGCCAAGTACAGGAACAGCAGCACCAGCATCGAGGTCAGCCGCCCATCCCACACCCACCAGGTGCCCCAGGCTGGGCGGCCCCACAGCGAACCGGTGGCGAGGCACAAGGCAGCGAAGAATGCGCCCGGCAACGCAATCGCGCGCGCGCCGATCGCAGCCAACGGGTGGCGCCAGACCAGTTCGGTCAGACTGGCGATGGCCAGCGCAGTCCAGCCGCCCATGCCCAGCCAGGCGGCGGGCACGTGAACAAACAGGATCTTCGCCGAATCGCCCTGCAACCGCTCAGCGGGAGCGGCGAGCAAGGCCCAGGCCAGCGTAACGCCGGTCAAGATGAGCCCGGAAACCAGCAGCAACGGCGTCAACCACCGCGCAAGGCGCAGGAAGCGAGCAGGATTGGCGTAACCGTGCATGGGGTCAGAAGTGCCCGAAAATTGTCAGCGCCCTTTGGCAGGACGCAGGGATTCGAGCAAGCGCCTAACGCCCGATCAGCCTCTGCGCCATGCTATCGGCGACCTGATCGGCGGAGCGGCCGGTGGCCTTGCTTTCGTTCCAGATCGTGGTCAGGCGGCCGGGGATTTCCTTCAGCCGCTGGTGCACGTCGTCCAGTGAGCTGGGCTGGCCGTGCTCGCGGGCCAGATATTCCAGCGCCACGGCAATGATCCCACCCGCATTGATCACATAGTCCGGCGCATAAAGGATATCGCGCGCGGCGAGCACCTGGCCATGTTCCGGGCGGGCGAGCTGGTTGTTTGCCCCGCCCGCCACGATCGGCGCACGCAGCCGGGCGATCCCGGCATCGTCAAGGATGGCGCCCAAGGCATTCGGGCTGAACACATCGCATTCGGTGTCCATGATCGCATCCGCTGCGATGGCTTCCCCGCCAAGTTCGGCCGCCAGCGCCTTGGCCCGATCCGCATTGACGTCGGCCAGGGTCAGGCGGGCCCCTGCGGAGGCCAGCAGCCGCGCAACGCCGCCGCCGACGCTGCCTGTGCCCTGGATCGCAACATGGACTCCCGCAAGGCTATCCGTGCCCAGCTTATGGGCGACGGCTGCCTGAATTCCGTAAAAGATGCCACGGGCGGTGAAAGGCCCCGGATCACCCCCGGCCTGGGCCGAATCCGCCGCCGGCAGGCCCGTGACGTGGCGCGTCTGCCGGGAGATGGCGACCATGTCAGCCTCGCTCATCCCGACGTCTTCTGCGGTGACATAGCGTCCACCCAGTGCATCGATCGCCCGGCCAAAGGCGGCAAGTAGCTCGGACGTCTTGGTCCCGGCCTGGTCAGCCAGCACAACCGCCTTGCCCCCGCCCATCGGCAGGCCGGCCATGGCGTTCTTGTAGCTCATCCCACGCGACAGGCGCAGGGCATCGCGCATCGCCATGGCCGGATCGGCATAGTGCCAGAACCGGGTTCCACCCGCACCGGGGCCAAGGTGGGTTGAATGGAGCGCGATAATCGCGGTCAGCCCGCTGGCGCGATCGCGCACCACCTGAACCAGTTCGTGATCGTCGAAATCGGCTTCTTCCCAGATCGCAGGCACGCGCGTCTCCTTAAGCCGGGACGCGGGATCAAGGGAGAGAATGGGGCGATCGATGGGGTTCGAACCCACGACCTCCGGTACCACAAACCGGCGCTCTAACCAACTGAGCTACGATCGCCATACTCCCCGGCGCCTGCCGGACTGCGCGCTGTTAGGCAGCGCCCGCCCGCCTCGCAAGCAGCGATTGGGAGAGGCGCGCCCTCTTGCACAGGACCCGGCCCATTGGAAGCGAAAAATCGCGCGGCGCGGCAGCGCGCGTAATTTAATTACGCCACGCTTTCCGGGGGCCAGCAGCGCGAATCACGCGCCCTGCCCCGCAAAGCAAAAGGGCGGCCAGTGGCCGCCCTTCACCAGTTCCCGAAGAACCTAGCTTACTTCTTGAGCGTAAGCCCACCGAAGCGCTTGTTGAACTGGGCAACGCGGCCGCCCTGATCAAGCTGGCGGGTGCCGCCGGTCCATGCCGGGTGCGAGGTGGGATCGATTTCCAGCGTCAGCGTGTCGCCTTCCTTGCCCCAGGTGGAGCGGGTTTCGAACACGGTGCCGTCGGTCATCTGCACCTTGATCATGTGATAATCGGGATGGATATCGGCCTTCATCGTTCAAACTTTCGCTAGGGCCGGTTCCGACCGGCCTGAAAAGGAAGCGCGGCGCTTAGCGGGAGAATGGGGGAATTGCAAGCGCATCCCCCACCCCGCTGCGACTAGCCGCACTGCGTTTGGCAGGCCTCGCTCCGCTCACGCATGCGGGAGGGGTTGGGGGTGGGCCCGTTAACCTTCAGGCGGATCTGCGATCATCGCGGTAAACTGCACTTCGCAGGTCACCTTGCCTTCGATCGAAGCCTTGCCCCAGAACTTGCAGACCCGGGCCCGCTTCTGAACGAAGCCGACTTCGAGATCGAGCAGCACACCGGGTTCAACCGGAGCGCGGAACTTCGCTTCCTCGATCGCCATGAAGTAGACCAGCTTGTTCGAACCGGCCAATTCCAGCGACTCGATCGCCAGGATCGCCGCAGCCTGGGCCAGGGCCTCGATCTGCAGCACGCCCGGCATGATCGGGCGGCCCGGGAAATGCCCCTGGAAGAACTGCTCGTTAAAGCTGACCGCCTTTACGGCGTGGATGCGCTCGCCGATTTCCATCGACTTGACGCGGTCCACCAGCAGCAGCGGATAACGGTGCGGCAGGGCGTTAAGGATCTGCCGAATGTCCCGAGCCGACGCGGACGACTCCGCGCCGGCCTGGGTGGTGGTTTCGCTCTCGCTCATCGTAGCCCCAAAGCGATGCGCTTAGCGGCCTTCGGGCTGCGGACCCGCCGGAGCGGCCGGAGCGGCCGGAGCCGCGGCAGCCGGACGGTTGCCAGCCTGCTGGGCGGCCTGCTGGGCACGGGCTTCACGCACTTCGCGCGGTTCCCAACCCTGCGGCGGGACCAGCTGCGCGGTCGGCAGCAGGGCGTTGAGTTCGGTAACGATCTCGTCGGTCAGGTCATAGGCATTGGCGCGGGCAATCACGGCACCGGGCTGCAGCAGCAGGCTGACACGGTTCTTGGTCATCGCGCTCTGCACGGCCTGGTCCAGCTTGTCTTCGATCTGCTCGTTGACAAAGGCTTCCGACAGCGCGGCAGGGAGCAGGATCTGCTGGATTTCCTGCTTACCCTTTTCCTGCAGTTCCTGGATCGCGCGGGCCTGGGTTTGCAGCTGGGTCTGCAGCGCCGGGGTCATGGTCCCCTGACGGGCGGCGTTGAAGCGGTCGATCATCGGCTTGATCTGGGCTTCCAGCGCATTGCCGCGGGCCTGGGCCTGGTCAATCTGCGGCTTGTAGGTCACCGGGCGCTGCTGCTGGGCAACCCGGAAGGCATCGGTATTGGCAATTGCAGCCTGCAGGTTGGCAACGGCAATGCCCTGCACCACGTTGCTGGTAGCGGCCGGTGCGGCAGGAGCGGCAGCCGGCGCATTCTTGTCCTTCTTTTCCGCGAAAGCAGGATTTGCCGAAAGCGCGACAAGCGAAACGGCGGCGACCAGCGCCGAATTACGGATCAGTTTCATCAGAATTGTGTTCCCACGTTGAAAGTAAAGCTCTTGGTATCGTCGCCCGGGCGCTTCATCAGCACCTTGGCAAAGTCGATGCGGAACGGCCCGAAGGGCGAGTTCCAGTTGACCCCGATGCCGACCGAAACGCGCGGACGCGCCGAATCGCCGACAAAGATTTCCTGGAAGGGACCGACATTGTTGCCAAGCGCGGTGTTTGAGGCCGAGCTGAGGCAGGCCGCCGGGCTGGGATTGACGGCATTGGTGACCTGCGAAGTCTTGGTCGCAGTACAGTTCGTGTCCACCTCATCAACCTGCAGGTAAAGCTGGTTGCCGCTGGTATCGCGGGTCGGAATGAAAATGCCGTTGGGGAACGGGCTGGACTGGAGCAGCGGCTTGTTGACGCCCCACACCGAGCCGACATCAAGGAAGATCGAGGGACGCAGGCCAAGCTCGCGCGCGCCCGAACCAAGCGGGATCTCCAACTCGACATGGCCGAGGTAATAGTAACGACCACCAAGCGCGTCATCGATCACAGAATTGCGATCCGTGATGACCAAAGGATTGCCGGTGCCATCATCGACAATCGACTGGCGCAGCACGCGGGGACCAACCCCACGGATATCAAAGCCGCGCATTTCGGGTTCGCCAAGGTAGAAGCGATCGGTCAGGCGAACCGGATCGACACCCACGCCGCGGTTTTCGAATGACCGGATTGCGCCAGCTTCGCCCCGGACCGAGAAGATCCAGCCTTTTGCGATCGGCCAGTATTGTGCCGCATTGCCGCGCAAGCGGGCATATTTGACCGATCCACCCAGACCGGCAAATTCGGCCGTGACCGACATGGCCCGACCGCGCGACGGTCGGACGCGGCTATCGAGCGAATCGTAGATCAGCGAGAGGCCCAAAATCGAGCTGGTGCGGTTGCCGATCGCTTCGCAAAGGTAACGGCCCGCCAGCAGGGAATCACATTCCTGAACGCCTGGAGTCACGCGGTCGGTAAAGAACTGCGCGCGGTCCAGCGTCACGTCATCAATGTTGAAGGTATAGCTGCCCACCGCCGAGACATATTCGGTCAGCGGAATGCCCGCCCGCAGCTGGAAGCCGGTGGTGGCCTGCTTGTAGGTCGTGTTTCGGTTGCTGTTCAGGTAGTTGAAGCTGTTGTAATCGCGGCGATAGACGTTGAAGCCCAGCGATACGTTGCGATCGAACAGGTAGGGTTCGGTAAAGCTGACTTCGGCGCTCTTCGAATAGTTCGAATAGGACAGCGACAGACCGATGGTCTGGCCGCGGCCGCGGAAGTTGCGCTGTTGGACCGAGCCCTGGAAGATCAGCTTTTCAAGGCTCGAATAACCGGCCGAAAGCTGCAATTCGCCGGTCGGCTTTTCCTCGACATTGGCTTCGAGCACGATCCGGTCCGGAGCCGAGCCCGACTTTTGCTCAATCTCGAACTTTTCCTGGAAATAGCCGAGCGAGTTGATGCGGCTGGTCGACCGCTTGACCTGCAACGAGTTGAAGGCGTCGCCCTCAGCCAGACGGAATTCGCGACGGACCACCTTGTCCTGGGTCAGCGTGTTGCCGTTCACGTCGATCCGTTCGACATAAACGCGCGGCGCCTCGGCGATCTGGAAGGTGATCCCCATGCTGAGATCGTCCTTGTTGCGATCATAGCTGGGGCGGACATCGGCAAAGGCATAACCAAAGGCGCCGGCGGTTTCGTTGAGCTTTTCGATGGTGTCTTCCACCATCTTGGCATCGTACCAATCGCCCTTCTTCATCGGCAGCTGGGAGGCCAGACGATCACTGTCGAAATCGCGCAGCTGGCTATCGACCTTTACCTCGCCAAACTTGTAGCGCTGCCCTTCCTCGACCACATAGGTCAGGATGAAGTCCTTCTTATCGGGCGTCAGCTCGGCCACGGCCGAAACGATACGGAAATCGGCATAGCCCTTGGTCAGGTAGAACTGACGCAGCTTCTGCTGGTCAAAGGCCATCCGGTCGGGGTCATAGCTGGTGCCCGAGCTGAAGATCTTGGTCAGCCCGGTTTCCTTGGTGACCATCTCGTCCTTCAGATCGCCATCGCTGAACTTTTCATTGCCGATGATGTTGATCTTGCGGATCTTGGACTTCGGCCCTTCCTGGATTTCGAAGACGATGTCGACGCGGTTCTGGTCCAGCTGCACCATCTTCGGCTCGACCTGCGCGGCGAAGCGGCCCTGGCGCTTGTAAAGCTCGATGATGCGGGCAACGTCCGCACGGACCTTGGACCGCGTGAAGATCTGGCGCGCTGCCAGCTTGATTTCGGGGAGGATCTTGTCCTCCTTCAGCCGCTTGTTCCCTTCCAGGATGATGCGGTTGATGACCGGGTTTTCCTTAACCGCGATCGTCACGTTGCCGCCTTCGTTGCGGATCTGGACATCGGAAAACAGTTCGGTCGCGAACAGGTCCTTCAACGCTTGGTCAGCAGCCTGCTGGGTGTAAGGCTGACCGGCCCGCAGCTTGATGTAGGATCGGATGGTGTCCGGCTCCAGCCGTTGCGATCCGGTCACGGCGATTGACTGGATCGTGGCGGCCAAATCGGCTGCCGCCGGGGCCGTCTGCGCCAGCGCCACCTGCGGCAAACCGCCAAGGATCGAAGTGCCCAGCAACATCGCAGCGATGCGCAGGGAAGTCTGGCGATGATTGGCAGTTTGGTTCTTCGGCACGGCTGTTCCCGTCTAGATGCTCAACGCCCCTCGCCCACCCCAGGCGAAAGCGCGGGCGCGCTACTGGCAATTCGCCGCCATTGCCCGATGCAGCTACGCCGATCAAGCAAAGTTCCGGCGTTTTGCCCGTAGTTTTACCCTTCCTGCGCCTAGCGACCGAAGATCGGCAGCGAGACGATGTCGTTCAAAGTGACGAACAGCATCAGCGCAAGCATGAAAGCCAGGCCCGTGCGGAACGCCCACTCCTGACTGCGCGCACCCAGCGGCTTACGACGGACAGCTTCTGCCGCGTAGATAGCCAGGTGCCCGCCGTCGAGCGTGGGGATTGGCAGCAAGTTAATGAATGCCAAATTAATTGAGATCAGCGCGGCAAAAGAGACGAATGAAAGCCAGCCCAGCGAGAGCTGTTCGCCCGAAAATTTGGCGATTTTGATCGGCCCGCCCAATTCATCGAGCGGGCGCTCGCCGGTGACGATCTGGACCAGCCCGGCGGCCATGGTGCGGATGATGCCCATCGACTGGTCAAAGCCGGTGGCCACGGCCTTGATCGGGCCGACACTCTGAAACTCCATCGCCGCAGGGCGAATGCCCAACAGCCCGCGCCGGATCTCATTCCCAAAGCGGTCCTTCTGCACATCAGTGGCCAACTTGACCGGCTGGGTGAAGCTGACGCCATTGCGCTCGGCCGCGATCGTGATCGTGCGGCCGGGATAAAGCGCAACGCGTTCGGCAATCTCCAGGAAGCTGTCGACCCTTGCGCCGTCAATGGCGACAATCCGGTCCCCTGCCTTGAACCCGGCCGCCTGGGCGACCGAACCCTTCGCGAACTCGCCAATTACGGGCGCGGCGGTGGGTATGCCATAGGCCATGTTGAAGGCCGCGAAGATGCCGACCGCGACCAGCAGGTTCATCAAAGGGCCCGCCAGCACGATCAGGGCACGCTGCCACAGCGCGGCATATTGGAACATGCCCCGCTTTTCCTCCGGGCTGGCCTTCGCCGCCTCGGGATTGGGAATGGAGGTTGCATTCATGTCGCCCGCAAACTGGACATAGCCACCCAGCGGCAGGGCCGCGATCCGCCACCGAGTGCCGCGACCATCGGTCCAGCCGGCGAGTTCCTTGCCAAAACCGATCGAGAACACGTCAGCCTTCACCTTGAAGGCCCGCCCGACCAGATAGTGCCCCAATTCATGCAACACGACCAGTGGGCCAAGCACCAGCAGGAAGGCACCAATCATCATCAGGACGGAGGGGGATTCACTCACTGCCTTACCAACTCCAACTGGTTCCGAGCCTCAACCCGCGCTGCAAGATCAATTGCCAACACATCGGCCAGGGCCGCCGGTGATGGCGGAGCATAGCGTGCCAGCACCGCTTCCACCACTACGGCAATACGCGTGAATGGAAGCTTGCCATCAAGGAACGCGGCAACCGCTACCTCATTGGCGGCATTCAGCACGGCGGGGGCTGCCCCGCCTGCCTCGGCAGCCTGGCGGCACAGGCGCGTGGCCGGGAAGCGCACTTCATCCGGTGCGCGGAACGTCAGCTCGCCAATCGCTGCCAGATCCAGCGGTGCCAGCGGCGTATCCATCCGCGCCGGCCAGGCCAGGCATGAGGCAATCGGCACGCGCATGTCGCTGGGGCCAAGCTGTGCCAGCGTCGATCCATCACGGTATTCCACCATCGAATGGATCACTGACTGCGGGTGAACAATGATCTTCAGCTTATCGAGGCCGACCGGGAACAGGTGGTGCGCCTCGATCAATTCCAGCCCCTTGTTGAACATGGTGGCGCTGTCGACGCTGATCTTGGCGCCCATTGACCAATTGGGGTGCTTAACCGCCTGCGTAGGGGTTGCGGCATGCAACTGCTCAAGGCTCCAATCACGGAACGGCCCGCCGCTGGCGGTCAGCGTGATGGAACGGACATGATCATAGCTATTCCCAGCAAGACACTGAAAAATAGCGTTATGTTCGCTGTCGGTCGGCAGTAGGGTTGTGCCGCAGCGGGCAACGGCGGCCGTCATCACCTCACCCGCGGCAACCAGGGCTTCCTTGTTGGCCAGTGCCACTGTCCGGCCCTGCTCGATTGCCGCCATGGTGGGCGCAAGGCCCGCGCAGCCCACGATCGCCGCCACGGTCAGGTCTACCGGGCGACTGGCGGCTTCCACCAGAGCAGCTTCGCCACCGGCTGCCGTAATTGGCGTACCCGCCAAAGCCTCACGCAGTGCCGGCAAGGCGGCTTCGTCAGCCACCACTGCGACCTCGGCCGAAAACTCGCGTGCCAGTTTGGCCAGTTCGACGGCATTGCCGTTGGCCGTCAGGGCGATCACCCGCCACTGGCCGGGTTGACGCCGGATCAGGTCCAGCGTCGAAGCGCCGATCGAACCGGTCGCGCCAAGGATCGAGATGCTGCGCATCACAGCGCGCTGAGGGCCGCCAGCAGCGCGGCCAGGAAGCTGACCGCGATCAGCCCGTCAACACGATCAAACAGGCCGCCATGGCCGGGGATCAGCTTACCCGAATCCTTTACCCCAGCCCGCCGCTTCATCCAGCTTTCGAAGAAATCGCCGGCCTGCGCGACAACCGCGGCCAAAACCGCCAGCCCCAGCACCTGCCACCAGGCCGGGCTGGCATCGCTCAGCTTCGCCGACAAGATCAGGACCGCCAATGCGCCGAGAATACCGCCCAGCAAACCGGCCCAGGTCTTGGATGGGCTGATGCTTGGCGCGATCTTCGGCCCGCCCAACGCGCGGCCGGTGAAATAGGCCCCAATGTCGATCCCGGCGACCAGCGCGATCAAGGTCAGCACATCGGCAAAGCCGCGCTCCCCATCGCGCATCAGCATCAGCATCGCGGCCGCCGGGGCCAGATAGAGAATACCGCCCAGCGTCCAGAGCGCCTCGCCCAGCGGCGATGGCTTCCACCCCCGCACCAGCGCCCGCCACTCGTAGAGCACGCCACCAGCCACGATCATTGCAAACCCGGCCCAGACCAGGCCGCCGAGCCACAGCGCCGACAGTGCGATCGCGACGACCACCAGGGCTGAAGCAAACCGCACGGGAAGGTCCGAATTTCTACCCTTACCGTCCGCCATAGCGTCGCTCCCGCTGACCAAAGGCTTGCAGCGCCTCGCGCAGGTGGTCTGGCGTGAAATCGGGCCAGAGCACGTCGGTAAACCACATTTCTGCATAGGCCGCCTGCCATAACAGGAAGTTCGATAGCCGCACTTCGCCCGAGGTGCGGATCAGCAGGTCGAGCGGCGGCAGGCCGGCGGTATCAAGTTCGGCCTCGATCGCGGCAGGCGTGATCGGGCCCTTGGCCGCAGCCTTGGTGGCAGCGCGGGCGATTTCGTCCTGTGCGCCGTAATTGAGGGCGATCACGAGCGTGGTGCCATCATTCGCGGCAGTGCGCTCCAGCGCGTCATCCAGCAGGGCCACGACGTCTGCTGGCAGGGCGGAATGGTCACCGATGATCCGCAGCCGCACGTTGTTAGCCACGAATTCATCGATGTCGGCCACGATATAGCGCTTGAGCAGACCCATCAGCGCCGACACTTCGTCCTCGGGCCGCCGCCAGTTCTCGGTACTGAAGGCGTAAAGCGTCAGCGCCTCCAAGCCCATTTCGCGCGCGGCGCGCACCAGGGTGCGCACGGCTTCCACCCCGCGCTGGTGCCCCATGGCGCGCGGCAGGTGGCGCTTCTTGGCCCAGCGCCCGTTGCCATCCATGATGATGGCGACGTGACGGGCCTCAGTCACGGCGCGCGACCCGCTCATCCTGAGCTTGTCGACGGATCACTTGCCGAGGATTTCCTGTTCCTTCTGGGCGGCGACCGTTTCGACGTCCTTGATCATGTCGTCGGTCAGCTTCTGGACCTCGGTTTCGCCGCGCTTGCGGTCGTCTTCCGAGATTTCCTTCTTGGTCTCGTCCGCCTTCAGCGCGTCGATGCCGTCACGGCGCACATTGCGGATCGCGACGCGGGCCTTTTCGGCATAGGAGTGGACCAGCTTGGCCAGTTCCTTGCGGCGTTCCTCGGTCAGATCAGGGATCGGCAGTCGGATGTTGTTGCCATCGTTGATCGGGTTAAGCCCCAGGCCAGCCGAACGGATCGCCTTTTCGACCGGGCCAATGTTCGACTTGTCCCACACCTGGACCGAAAGCAGCCGCGGTTCAGGCGCCGAAACGGTCGCCACCTGGTTGAGCGGCATCTTGCTGCCATAGACCTCGACCGTGATCGGATCGAGCAGCGCGGTGTTGGCGCGGCCCGTGCGCAGGCCGCCCAGATCGCTGCGCAGCGATTCCACGGCGCCCTTCATACGGCGTTCGAGATCGGCCTTATCGTACTTGGCCATGGTTCTAACCCTTCTTCACAATGGTCTGCGTCCCCTGCCCCGAAAGCACCTTGGCCAGGTTGCCCTTTTCGCGGATCGAGAAGACGACGATGGGAATGCTGTTGTCGCGGCACAGCGCCACGGCGCTGGCGTCCATGACTTTCAAGTTATCAGCCAGGACCGTGTCGTAATCGACTGTATCGTAACGTTTTGCCTGTGGGTTGGACTTGGGGTCACTATCATAGACCCCGTCGACCGAGGTGCCCTTCAGCAGGGCATCACACTTCATCTCGGCGGCACGCAGGGCGGCGCCGGAATCGGTTGTGAAGTAAGGGGCACCGACGCCCGCCGCGAAAATCACCACCCGGCCCTTTTCGAGGTGCCGTTCGGCCCGGCGGCGGATCACGGGTTCGCAGACCTTGTCCATCTCGATCGCCGACTGCACCCGGGTCGGCACGCCCAGCTGCTCCAGCGCGTTCTGCATCGCCAGCGCGTTCATCACGGTGGCGAGCATGCCCATGTAATCGGCCTGGGCGCGGTCCATCCCCTTGGCCGCGCCGGCCATGCCGCGGAAGATATTCCCGCCGCCGATCACCAGGCAGATTTCCAGGCCGGATTCCTTCGCCGCCTTCACCTCGGCCGCCAGTTCGGCAACGAATTCGGGATCGATCCCGAACTGCTGCTGGCCCATCAGCACTTCGCCGGAAAGTTTCAGCAGGATGCGCTTGTAGCGGGGCTGGGTCATGGACAGGACATCGCTCTCACAGGGGTTTGCGCGGCCTTATACCGAGGACCGGCCAAAGCCAAGCCACGAGGCGCGGCCAGCCCCCGACATTGCGCACCGGTTTATCCCATCGGATAGCGGATTTCCTTGGAAACCTTGTCGATCGCCTTCATCACCTCGTCCGACAGGATCAGGTCGCCGGCCGCGAAGATCTCGTCCAGCTGATCCTCGCGCGTCACGCCGACAATCGTCGATGCCACAAAGTCATGCTGCTTGGACCAGGCGACCGCCAGCGTGGTGCCGCTGATCCCGGCTTCCGCCGCGATCGCCAGGAACCGCTCGGTCGCGGCCAATGACCGCTCATTCACGAAGCGCTTGGCCATGGTCAGCTGGCGCCCTTCCATGCCCAAATAGCGCGAGAACCGGGCGCCATCCGGACGGGCGCCCGCCTGATACTTGCCGCTCAGCACGCCGCCGGCGATCGGCGAATAGGGAATCAGGCTGACCCCTTCCTTGCGGCAGACCTGCGCCAGCTCATCCTCGAACCGGCGGTTATTGAGGCTGAAATTGTTCTGGATCGTCTGATAGCGCGCCGTGCCAAGCCGTTCGGCCGTAGCGATCGACTTCATCAGGCCCCATGACGTCTCGTTCGAGCAGCCGGTGATCCGCACCTTGCCATCGCGCACCAGTTCATCGAGCACTTCCATCGTCTCTTCGTAGGGCGTGTCGTGATCGGGCCAGTGGGTCTGGTACAGGTCGATGTAATCGGTCTGCAGCTTGCGCAGGCTGTCCTCAACCGCGGTAATGATGTTGCGGCGATCCAGCGCGGTCATGCCCGAGCGTTTGGGGCTGCGGAACCAAACATGGCTGGGGCCGGAAACCTTGGTCGCCATGATGATGGCGTCGCGCGGCTTGGTCTTCATCCAGCGGCCGACGATCTCCTCGGTCCGCCCCACCCACTTCGGATCAGGCGGCACCGGATAGCCTTCGGCCGTGTCATAGAAATTGATCCCGAAATCAAAGCAGCGATCGAGGATGCGGTGCGCCTCGGCCTCGTCGGTCTGGCTGCCAAAGGTCATGGTCCCCATGCAGATGTCGGTGACGGTAATGGCCGATTTGCCAAGGCGACGGGTCTGCATGCGGTTTCTCCCTGATCCTGTTTGCCGCGCTGATGGCTTGCCGCACTGCCCCGCGTCAACTGCGGACAAACGAAAAGGGCCCGCCAATCCGGCGAGCCCTTTCTGTTGTCTGGTCCCGGACGAGCCGGGAAACAGCCTTAGCCCAGGCCAGCAGCCGCCGCGACTTCTGCCGCGAAGTCGCTGACTTCCTTTTCGATGCCTTCGCCGAGCTGGAAGCGGACATAGTCCTTCAGCACGATCTTGGTGCCAGCGGCCTTGCCGGCCTGCTCAACCACCTGGGCAACCGGGGTCTTGTTGTCCATGACGAACAGCTGGCTGAGCAGCGCGTTGTCCTTGGCGAACTTGGCCACGGCGCCATCGACCATCTTGGCCTGCACTTCAGCCGGCTTGCCCGATTCGGCAGCCTTTTCAGCGGCGATCTTGCGTTCGCGGGCGATCATCTCGGCATCGAGGTCGTCAGCGTTCAGCGCCAGCGGGAAGGCCGCGGCGATGTGCATGGCGATCTGCTTGCCCAGCGGCTCAAGCACGTCGGCGCCGGCATCGGATTCCAGCGCAACCAGCACGCCGATCTTGCCGAGCATCGGTGCAGCGGCGTTGTGCATGTAAGGCACGACCAGGCCGTTGCTGACCGAAACGGTCTTCATGCGGCGGACCTGCTGGTTTTCGCCGATGGTGGCAACGTTGTTGGTCAGCGTATCGGCCACGGTGCCGCCGCCCGGATAGGCCGCAGCCTTCAGCGCTTCGACATCGTCCGAACCCAGACCCAGGGCGACTTCGGTGGTCTTGCGCACGAAGTCCTGGAACTGGTCGTTCTTGGCAACGAAGTCGGTTTCCGAATTGACTTCGACGGCCACGCCCTTGGTGCCCGAAACGGCAACACCAACCAGGCCTTCAGCGGCGGTGCGGCTGCTCTTTTTGGCAACAGCAGCCAGGCCCTTGGCGCGCAGCAGGTCAACCGCGGCTTCCATATCGCCGTTGGTATCGTCGAGCGCCTTCTTGCAATCCATCATGCCGGCGCCGGTGCGCTCACGCAGGTTCTTCACGTCAGTGGCGGTGTAAGCCATTGAACTGGTCCTTCTTGAATGGAACTGGCGGGCGGGACCATTGGCCCCGCCACGCTACAGGTTTGTGACTGAAGCTGACCCGAACGGGCTCAGGCTTCGGTCGAAGCTTCTTCAGCGGCGACTTCGACCACGGCTTCTTCAACCGGGGCTTCTTCCAGCGCACCGACATCGACGCCCGAATCCACAACGCCTTCGCGGCGGCCCTTGGTGGCAGCAGCGGCAACAGCGTCGCAATAGAGGCGGATGGCGCGGCTGGCGTCATCGTTGGCCGGG
>JACCDL010420734.1_pt1 | contig 28782 bp, 26 predicted proteins | sample 7441931 | NCBI WGS metagenome assembly JACCDL01 (sample SAMN15323437, study PRJNA562643) | freshwater metagenome | isolation source: river surface water | place: USA:Blue River Watershed | collected 2017-08-16 | reverse complement strand
GAAAATTTAAAAGAAGTTAATACTTATATTAAGAATACTTTTGATTTAGAGTATATATGTAATTTATCATTTGCTAATTATAAAGAAGAAAAGAAGAATTTTATTATTAATAATAAATATGCTAATCTTATTCAACTAACTACTGACATTGATGTTTGTACCAATTTTATGGATAATTTAGTTAATGTATTGGAGAAATTTGTAGAAGAACAAAATAGTAAAGTTATTAAGAAAGATAGTAATGCGATTACGCTTAAGAGCAATGATAGAGAAGGACATTATATGATTATGACTAAAAGAAGAAGTAAAATCTTATTGGAGAAATTATCTAAGATGAATAAATTTAATGTAGGTGGAATTGAAATTAATGTAAGCGATTTGGAGTTTAAGGATATGTTGGCTAATAATACTAAAATTACTTGTAAGAATATTACTGAGTATTCTAATAAAGTTGTTAGCTTGAAAGAAAAACTTGCAACTGAGATGAAGAATGCATTTTATAAGGAAATTAATTTTATTATTGATAATCATAAAGAAACAATAATTAATGCATCAAATATTATTAAAATGTTGGATTTTCTTAACAGTGGTGCAAGTTGTGCTTATAATAATGGTTATTGTAAGCCAATTATAAATCATGATAATGATACGCAAAATGTTAGTTATTTTGAGGCGACTGAATTAAGACATCCAATTGTTGAAATTATTAATACTGATACTGCTTATCATCCTCATAATATAAGTCTTGGTAAAGAAAATAAGGGTATCCTTTTGTATGGTATTAATTCATCTGGTAAATCAACTTTAATGAAGAGCATTGGATTAAGTATTATTATGGCTCAAATTGGTTACTATGTTCCAGCTAAACAATTTATTTATTATCCTTATAAAAATTTGTTTACTCGTATTGTTGGTAATGATAATCTTTTTCGTGGAATGAGTTCTTTTATGAGTGAAATGATTGAACTTATGGCTATTCTTAAAAGAAATAATAATGCTACACTGGTAATTGCAGATGAAATTTGCCATTCTACAGAAGAAAAATCAGCTAATATTATTGTAGCATATATGCTTGAAACATTAGAGAAAAATAACACAAGCTTTATTACTGCTACTCATCTTCATAGTATTGCAGAGTTACCATCAGTTAAGAATATTAAAAATATCAAAACAATGCATATAAGCGTTAGTTATGATGAGATTAAAGATATGTTAATTTATTCAAGAGAATTAAAAGAAGGTCAGGGTGATAAATATTATGGAGTGATGGTTGCTAAATATTTAATGAGAAATGATGAATTTAATACTAGAACTAAAGAATTAGAATACGAATATGATAATTATCATGTCAAACAAAGTAATTATAATAAAGATGTTTTTATGTTTGAATGCCATATTTGTAAATGTAAAAATCATTTAGAAAGCCATCATATTAACTTTCAAAAGGATTGCGATGATGTTAAAGTAAAAGATAAACAACATATTAAGAGACATGCTAAATATAATCTGGTTATTTTATGTAGTAAATGCCATGATAAAATTGATAGAAATGAAATAATTGTTAATGGATGGACTAAAACATCAAATGGTGTAATATTAGATTACACTAATTATAATAAAATAATGAATTTATAAAATAAATACTATGCTAATTCAATATTTAATCTAATATAATATATAGATGGTAAACATTTTCGAGACTTTAGATAATAATAAAGTAATAAAATTAGATAAAAAAATAGAAAAAATAAATGAATTACTATTGTTAAAATAATATTTATAGTTTGCGAAGAATTTCATAAATCACATCTGTAGATTTATGAAGTCTTTCAATTTCACTTCTGATTTTTGATAGTTCAGCATATAACTGATTAATAACTTTAGTCTTATTCATTTCATTTGTTGAAGGAGGATTATTATTAAGAATAATTGGAGGGTTTAATACTGCTTTAGGATTAGTCGGCATATATTGTGGTTGAGGTTGTGGTTGGGGTTGTGGTTGGGGTTGTGGACGTGGTCCTCCACAACAATCCCCTGTACGCACTTCATTATTAGTAGATAGCCCAAAACCACCTGTATTAACTGGAACATTAAAAAGCAATCCTGTTTCAGGATGGCGTTCCTGACGATAAACTACATTCGGTTGACAACCCAATCCAAATCCACCAGATGATGATACAGTTGTCCCATTATTTGTAGTAAATCCAAATGTAAATGGACTTTTTGTAGTATGAATTGGTGCTCCAAATGCTCCAGATGCTCCAGATGCTCCAGATGCTCCAGATGCTCCAGATGCTCCAGATGCTCCAGATGCTCCAGATGCTCCAGATGCTCCAAATAAGTTATTTGAACCATTAGGAGATAGATTAGGTTCTACCTCATTATGATTATCAGTAATATCATTATCATTATCAGAATCCTCATTAGTATTAATATATTCAAATTCTTCCTTGTTAGCCATTAATAAAAGAATTTAAGTAACTAATATAATTATTAATCAATTTTTATAAAATCTCTAATAATATATATAATGGATTACAAAAACAAATATTTAGAATATAAAATTAAATATTTTGAACTTAAAAAACAACTCAAAAATCAAACAGGAGGTTACTCTGTAGATGGTCAAAATTTTACTTTTCCTTTATTTAAAGTAGGTGAAAGAGTAGAAAATACATTAAATTATAATTCTGGCACAATTTTAAATTTAAGACAATTATCTAGAGCATTTGAAACAAATACATTTGATAATTATTATGAAATTAAATATGATAATGGTTTATTAGAAACAGTTCAAGAAAATGTTTTAATTAGATCAACTAATGTATCTCATCCATCTATATTTAATCCAACAGGAACAGTCTTACAAACAAAAAAAACTACACCAGTTATTCCACCAACAAATATAAATCCCTATTATCCTTATACACCAGGAGCTCAAATTATTTATGATCCATATGCTCCACAAGTATCACCATATTATCAACCTACTCTTTATAAACCAACTATTTATCATGATGAAGATATAAAACCAAAACGTAAATCATCTAAAAAATCATCTAAAAAATCATCTAAAAAATCATCTAAAAAATCATCAAGAAAATCATCAAGAAAATCATCAAGAAAATAAATGAAATTTAATTATTATCTCCAAATTTAAGATAATAACAAGGTTTATCACCGATTGTTAGTTCATCATTATCACAATAAGTCATACCATCTGGACCTTTCTTGTAATCATTCCATTCATAAGTAACAATATGACAATGGTTGCATCGAAAATCCTGTTCAAAAATCTCTAGACATTCAGCAGAACAAAAATATCGTGGATATAAATTCTTTGAATATCCACCATATTCTCGCCATTTATGTACCATCGAAAAAAAATTTTCATTCTGATTATTATTTTTACAAATATTGCATTTATTACAAATATTAAAATTATTAATATGACTTTCTTCAATACTTTTACTAATATCAATTTTATTATCTTCATGGCTTTGGTTATCCATATTATTTATTAAATTAATATAATATATAAAATAATCAATTTTTCTTTGATTATTTTATAATCTTAATAGAACTATTTTTTATTTTTAAGATTTTTCTTGTATTTAATTACCTTTTCAATCATATCAGCCCAACAAACACCTCGTTTATTATCCTCTTTATATAAAGTTTTACAATATACATAACCATTTTCATCCTCATATGTTTCTTCTTTAATAAATTTATTCAAACATTCCTTGGAACAGTATAAAATTATCTTTATATATTCCATACCAATATCATCACGTTGCAACATAGTATAACGACCATATGCTAGATTATTAGGAGGACACTTGTAACAACATTCCATGAATATTTATAATATCGTACTAATTTTTAATAATTCAATTTTTATTAAAAATTATGTGAATTAGTGTAAAGATTGAACTCAATTTTTATTAATCAATTTCAATAATACTAATATTATTCTCATCATGTTCATCATTTTCATCATCTGCATAGTATTCAGTGCTTTCTTCCTTAATAGTAATTAATGGTCGCTGAAAATATTTTAATAAAACTTTTCCAAAAATTTCATCCATAAATAATTTTTTATTTAATAATGAAAATAATTCATATTTAGTATTTATATTATTAATTACATTATTTTTAACATGCTTCTTCTTACCAATTCTCATTTTATTCATTGATATCATTAATGAATTAACATCATATGATTTAACATTATTTCTTTTAATATATGGAACTATTTGTAAATGATTAAATTTTTTTGATAAATCATTAATATCATTATTCATTATATTATATCATTATATGTTTTTATATTTCTTCATCATCGTTAATTATTTTATATTCGCTTAATAATAATAAATAATATAACTTAATACTATTATCATAGTCACCTTTTATGTTAATCTGTGTTTTTATAAAACTTTTAATAATGTTTATATTATCTATTGTAATCATTAAATCAAAGTAAATAGAATCTATAAAATTATAAATACTATTCCAATAATCAAGAATACCATCTTTTTTATGAACATAATAACAATTTTCAAAATCAGTCATTATTGCCTCATAACCATTTGTATCTAATTGTAATGTTCTTTTATTTGTTTCATAAATTGATTGATATGAGTATCTAAATATGCGTTCATTTGTTTCATTAATTAAAATTTTATTAAATAAAATTTCATCGTTTTGTATTTTATAAATTAAACCATAATAATGGTAATATAAAAACATATTTACAAAAACTTGATTAATAAGTGATTTTAGAATTTTTATATTATCAATATCCCATACTGCTTTATATATCGAATTAAATTGATAAAATGGTAATATTAATATCATTTTATTATTATATTTTTTTGGAGAACATACATAATTAGGTAATCCAGTTTTTATATATTTCTTCACATTTCTTATTATTTTCCATTCTTTTTTGATATTTTCTATATCTCCTACTTTAATTACTATGTTATTATTATGATAATTATTAATAATTAATTTTAATTCATTATCATAAGTATATTCATAATCTTTCAAATAAAATAATTTATATGTTGTCATTATTATATAATACTTTTACTTTTTAATTAATTATAAAAGCATTTTATAATCTTAGATTAGCTTCATTTAATGCAATAACAATTGCTTGTTTAGGATTTTAACTGTTTTACCATTTTTAATTTTTAATGAACCTTCCTTAAATTCTTTCGTGACTTTTTTAAATTTTTTGTTTTGCACTTATTTTGTGAATTCATTATAATATCTTAGATATCTTTGATATTTTTGATATTTTTTTTAATTTTAAATATTTCTTTCTTAATCTTAATTTACTTTCTTTAATATTATCATAATATTGTTTATTATTAGGTTTATCAGATGGATGATTACCTAATGATTCAACCACTACACCATTATTAATAACTAAATGATCTGTTATGTAATTATCTAATTTAATATGATAATATTTAATAAGTTGTTGTGATTTATCTAATTTAAAATATTTTCTAGGATATATCCAATAAATAATCTTCGAGTTACTATATCTAATTAAATGACCTTGAGATATTTTGAATGTTTCTGGAGGATAATTAGTTCCAATGCTATTTTTTGGAACAATACATGGATAAGTTAAATTACTACCAATAACACGACTTTTATAAATTTTAACAATTTCAACAATTCTATTATCACTAGTAATAACATTATCTCCCTTACGTAATCTACCAACATTAATATAGCCCTTAGGGGTTAATACAGTTGTATCTTCTGTTAAACATGGTAATTCACCTACAGTTAATGTTAATGTAGTGATATTATAACTACCAGAATTATAAATATAAATAGTATAAGTACCAGTATCAGTAGAAGTTGTAGTGCTAATAGCACCAGTTGTTTCATTAATTGTAATACCGTTATTGTCTTCAACTATATATAATATAGCATAAAATGCATTTTTAAGTCCAGCAGTTGCTGTTTCAGTTTTAGCAACTGTTAATGTTTCTGTTCTAACTAAATTAGGTGGGGAGCCAGTAATATTAGTTGCATCATATGGAGTATAACCCATATTATATAATTCATATGGTATATTAACTCCTTTTGAAATCCATGTAGTTCCAATACTACCAGTAGGAAAACCATTTAATACAGTATTGGCATTACCAGAATCCCATCCATCATCTGCATCAAGTGCTTCAACATAACAATTACTTACAACAATGTCGCCATCTATACCATCAATAAAATCAGAATTACCGATAATATAACCATCAATTCCTCCAGCTGATATTGAGCCAGCTACATAACAATGATTTATATTAATATTAGGATTATTTGTTAATACTCCACAAATACCACCTGCTTGATTATTTGAATTAATTGCACCAGTTGTATAACAATTAGATACAACTATATTTCCTATATTATTAGGTCCACTGTTATCAACTTCACCAACTATACCACCGGAATTAGTTCCAGTAATATCTCCGATTGAATAACAATTACTTATATTGATAGTTCCGCCATGTAAAGTTGGATCAATCCCGCATATACCTCCGGCTGATGCTCCTGTTATATTACCCTCACTATAACAATTTGTGATTGTTACAGTTGTTGTATCAGCTGCTAATGAATCAGCAGCTTCTGATCCTATTATACCACCAGCAGCATCATCTATATTACCACTGGACCAACAAGAATTAATTGTTATTGTTCCACCATTTATTGCAGCTTCTGATCCTATTATACCACCAGCATTTATATTAATATTACCACTACTAGAACATCCAATGACTGTTAATGAACCATTAAAATTTCCAGCTGAACTACCTACAATTCCACCTCCAAATTCATTTATCGAACCATTAGAACTACAATTTATAATATAATTATTTATTGTAGCATTTCCTGGACCACCACCTTTACCAAAAAAAGATTGAGCTACCCAGCCACCACCCGTTTCTAATGTTGAACCAACATTTCTAACATCTAAATTAAATACATAAATATCATCATAACCTGCATCACCTATAGTACCATTTCTAATTAATCCAGGATAATTATCTCCTTCATTACCATTAATTGTAATTATAGGTCTAGTTCCATCATTATTTAATGTTTCTGAACCAAATTGAATTTTAGAAGTATTGCATATAAAATAAGAATTTGGTGTAAATAAACTGATATCAGTTATAAATACTATTTTTAAAATTCCAGCAGCTGTATTAGTATTTTCAACATTAAATGGTGTACTCATACCAATCCATTCAATATTGTCATAAGTAAATTGCAAACCATTTAATGCAGTATATTTAATATTAACAGTTGTTCCACCTGGGGCTGATATAGTTGTTGCAGCTCCAACAGCAAATGCCTTTTCACTCATTGGACCTAATAATAAACGTGGTTCATAATTATTATTAATACCAGTATTAATTGTTTTATGGTCTAAACCTTCATTAAAAATATAGGCATGATTTTTCTCTATTGGATAACTTTCATTATCAACAATTAATTCACCAGATGAATCTGTTAAATACATTAGATATGTATTTTCAAAATTATTAATACCTCTATCAATATGAGGTAAAGTATCACCTTTAATCCAACGCATAGGAATTGATTTAACATTTGATAAATCTAAACCTATTTTTTGATTAATTGTTGATTTTATAGAAGGTGTTAAAGGAATTGAGAAATAGACGGAGCCTGAAGTATTATTATATAAATTATCAATCTTATTCTTAGCAGTTAAAACTTCAGGTATATTTAATAAATAATTAATATCTTCACTTGATAGTACATTATTTATACTAATTACCATTAATATATTATATATATTTTTTATATAATATATTAACCTTTGTTTGGTTAACTTGTGGACTGATAATATATCATATGAGCTTTTTTAGTACTTTTAATTTTATTAAATTTCTTTCTTAATCTTAATTTACTTTCTTTAATATTATCATAATATTGTTTATTATTAGGTTTATCTGATGGATGATTACCTAATGATTCAACAACTACACCATTATTAATAACTAAATGATCTGTTATATAATTTTCTAATTTAATATGATAATAAGTGAATATTTGTTTAGATTTATCTAATTTAAAATATTTTCTAGGATATATCCAATAAATACTTGAAGAATTATTATATCTAATTAAATGACCTTGAGATATTTTGAATGTTTCTGGAGGGTAATTAGGTCCAATACTATTTTTAGGTATAATACAAGGATATGTGTAATTATTACCAATAACACGACTTTTATAAATTTTAACAATTTCAACAATTCTATTATCACTAGTAATAACATTATCTCCCTTACGTAATCTACCAACATTAACATATCCATTTGGTGTTAATACTATAGTTCCTTCCGTTAAACAAGGTATAACTATTTTAAAAATATGTGCTCCACCAAAATGTAAAGTATATATATTTTTAAATAAATTAATAATATCTCCATCTGAATAATTTTGACCATTAACAACATAATTGTCACCTATTTTATTTATAGTAATTGTATTATTTAAATAATTCAATGTAAAACTAGTTCCATTATCAACTAAATTGACATAATATGAATAATTAGATTCAATTATCGTTATTGTTGAATTAGCTTTATAAATTTTAATATCATTTGTTCCATCATTAAATCCTAAAAATTCTTTAGTTGAAATAAACATATCAATTGGATTAATATTAAAGATAATATTTAACATTTCATGTCTTCCAATTGAACGGTTTTCATCTGTATTAAAAATTCCCCAGTTAAAATCAATTAATAAGCCATTATAAAAAGCACTATTTGCTATATTAAAGTTCATTATATTAAAAATTACAGTATTAGTTATTCCTATTAATTTTAAGTTAGCAGCACTATTTAAAATATATTCATTATTAACTACTAAAAAATCTGCATAAACAGATGTACCGAAATAATCTTCAGTTTCTGATAATGTTGCAGTAATATTAGTTAATCCAATACCATGTATTGTTATTAATCCTGTTAAATTATTAATTGTAGCAACATCTGTATTGCTACTGCTATAAGTTAAATTTCCATTTCCTTCAATAATGGTTGGTAGAGTAGGAGTAAATGGACCAGTTCCAATTATTTTATTTTCAATTGTAAATGCAGATAAAGAACTTGATGGTTTAGTTTCTATAGTAAATGTGCTAGTAACTTCACCATAAGATAATTGATTTTCTTCATCATAATTTACATATGCTTTAATTGAAGCAGAACCAGCTAATAACATTTCAGCTGAATTGTCTGATATCTCAACTAATGTTGGGTTTAAACTAGTATAATAAATAGTTGTTTCTGGATCAACTGATGAATATGTATTTAAGTTAATACTATTACCTGTTTTTGGAGTTATATTAATATTAAAAGTCAAATTTCTTGTATTAATTAAATTATTATTAGCTCCTATTAATATACCTTTAGATATTGCTATTGGACTAAATAATTTATAACCAGTTGGATTACCTGTATTAAGAAAATATATAAAATCACCAACTTTAGCTGATTCTGTATTTGCAGATGAATTAAATGAATTAAAATTAGTAAATGTATTTAAATTATTAACAGTAGTGGTATTATCATAAATTTTAAAATTGGAACCATAAGTGCCAAGATGTAAAATATTAATATTAGATATGTTTAAATTTAATGTTAATGTATTAATATATGAACCATCATAACAAGATAATATATATGGTTGTTGTGCTATAGTCCCATCTCCTAAAGTATAATTAGAAATATTTGTTATTGCATAAAAATTGGATATATTGATTGTTCCTGATGCTGTTCCTAAAAATTTACCTCCAATAATACCAGACACATATGCCATAGTACCGCTAAAAATACAAAATGAATTTGAGATAGACATTGTATCATTTCTTCCTACTCCAGAACCAACAAATGCACCTGCTCCAGTATTTAATGTTCTTGGAATATCTGTATCATTATCTAAAACTATTGAATAACAATTATTAATTGTTGCAGTACAACCATTTTGAATATAACCTATTAAAGGTCCTGCATTATTACCAATTTTCCCATTAATAACAGCAGATGAATTTGATATTGTTATATCTATTTCCTCATATATTTCTCTTCCATAATTATTATACACTAAACCACCGCAATTATTTAAAATATTACCATTTAGTTCAAATCTACAATTAGTAATTTTTACATACCCATATCCTCTTAATAAACCACTCATAACATCTTGATTTGCTATTACTGTTAAATTTTTTATTTCTAAAATAGTATTATTCCATTTATCGTTATTATTTTTTGTAAATCCACCTCCAAAAAATAATGCATTCGTTCCAATATCTGTATTAGAATCTATTGTTATTGTTTTTTGATTACCATCTATTATAATTTTTGAAGATGATAATCCAACTTCTTCCCATGTAATAGTATTATCTATTGTAAAATTATTATTTAATGTATAAGTAATTGTTTTATAATCAAGGCCTGTATTTAATCCTTCTTGATACTGAGAATTATCAAAGTATTCATAAGCAGTAGGTAAAGATAAACTCATGCTAAATGCTGTTCCATTTTCAAAATCAGTATTAAATAATTTTGTTTGAATTTTATTAGATGCAAATGATGTATAAAATATTTTATTATTGACAAATAGTATTTGATTAGGTCTATAATCTAAAGTATCATAAGTATTAGTTACATCTATATTAATCGGAAAAGTGCTTTCTTTAATATTAAATCTTAATATTTTTTTATCAGTATTATCATTAGCACAAACATACATATATTTACCATAAATATATAAACCATCATTTTTTCCGTTTGTAGTGGTTGTTATTATTTCAATATTTGACGGGTTACTTATTTCAAATTTATAAATTTTTTTATTAGTAGTTCCATAATTACAGAAAAATAATGATGAATCATCTGTATCAATTCCATGTGGAGAATCTAATATAATATCATCATCTGCATCTGTATCCGTTGATATTAATAAATCAGTCGCACCATCGCTTGGGTCCCATCTAATTATTTTATTCTCACATGTAATAAAAAAAAATGTTCCTAGTTTAACAAATCCTTGAGGATTATTCAAATTATCAATTACTAATTGTCTATTGATTTGTAGCTGGTATTCATCACCTATTTTATTAAATGTTTCTAAATTAATTCTATATAATTTTCCTGAATTAACACCAGCTGTATTATAAATAAAATAAAGATATTGATTATAAACACGCATTTGTCTAATTTCATCACCATTATTAAATGAATCTATTTGATAATAATTAGTTCCACCATTACTATTTTCTGTAACAGGTGCTGAACCATCAGTAAATTTTATTTTATAAATATATGGTATATTATTATCAATAATAGTTGTATATATAAAACCTTTATAATAAGCTAAACCAAGAGGCTGAGATGTTGGTAATGTAATACCATTAATTTGAGTTGTTAATGTGAAATCTGTAAAAGTTGCCATATATTATATATATTTATATTTTTTAATCTATATTATATATTAAATAATTCAATATAAAATGGATTAATTTTAATTTCTAAATCCAATTCATTTTTAATTTCTATATTTTCATTCTTTATTATATAATCAATAAAACTATAAAATGAATTAATATCATTATAAATATGAAACCTATCATTCTTTAAATTTCCTAAACGTTCACCATTTGCACCCATATTAGTATAAAGTATTGGTAATCTACTGTTGATACCTTTTGTTAAAGCATAACAATAAGATTCTGGATAATTATTCATAAACATCAACCCATGAATATTCTTTTTTTCTAATTTATCATAAATATCATCTTCATTATATTTACCTTCATGATGAATATATCTACTTTTTAATTTATTCTTATTATAAACTTTACCAAATAAATAATAATGTATTGTAAAGCTATTATATTTATTAATATTACATAATTTAACATAGTAACTATATCCCTTAATATGATTAATATTAGTAATAATACCAATATTAATCTGATTATTTATAATTTTTGGAATACACTTTTTATCATTATAATTTAAATTATCATTATGAGGAGCCAAAGTATAATTATTATTATAACCAATAATATTAACAAAAATATCAAACATAAATTGAGATGGAAATATAATATATTTTGCTAATTTAAATATATTATTATTAATATTAATATTAATATTATTAGTAGGTATTTTATGAACATTTATATTCATATTTTCTTTTGAATAAATAAAATAAAAATCATGTATTGATAATATTAAATTAATATTTTTTTCATTTACTATATTTTCAATATTAGTAAATGTTATTTTTGTATTATGCAAATTTTGAACTATTAATAAATCATTATTACTAAATTCAAGTGATATGTAATCAAATTCTGCTTTATTTTTTATTATAATATATTTCTTATTTATTCTTTCTAAATAATTAACTATATCATTAATATATTTATATGAACCACCTTCTTTAATTGGTGCAATAATATATATGTTACAAATGAATGGTTCTGGGTCTGTTTCTTTATTTATATATCTTTTAAATTTATCATTTTTACCATATTTATTCCAATGTTTTAATGCTTTATCATAATTATTAATATTTGCATCTCGCAAATCTTTATACTTTTTTAAATAATATATATAATCAAAATACATTATATATATTACGAAATCAATAATTTAGAAACTGATTATGGATTTTTTAAGATAATCTAAACCTTCACAATTTTTAATAAATTTTCTAGCAAATAAACTATTTGAATTAACAAAATAATCTATCTCATCATTACATATGTATTTATATTCACATGGTGTTGTTTTTGTTTTTATTGATTCAGGAAAATTTTTATAATTGCTCATATCTTCCCATTGAGAAATAATAATTGCACCTACTGCTATATTAGGTGTTGTTATTAATTCATTTTGTAAATTATTATGATGTATCAAAGATATATATGCTATTTCATCTGGAATACCAACATTCTTAAACCATATTTTAATATTATCATCATTATCTGCAAATAATTGCGCGTGTTTTCTATTAATAATAGCTGGCATCGCTGCCTTTTTTAAGTTTTCTCTTTTAATATATTTTAATGCAGTTTCAGCTCTTGGAAATACAGCTTTATCTGGTGCCATATTAAAATAAGATTTATTAACATCTAAATAATTATAAACATGATTAAATGTTTTTACTGGAACACATGAGTCACTTAACCAAATAAAGTGTTTATTATCTGCATCTTTCAATGCTTCTCTTAATAAGGCATTCTGAGCCAAAACAAGTCCTAAACATCCCCAACAAGTTTCAACGTTTTCTTTAATTTTATATTTATCAAAATATTTTAATGGTTTATCCTTTTTATAATGTATATAGATATTATATTTATCCTTATCAATGTTTTTTAACCATTCATACCATAAATCTTCATTATTAATTTGTTCATTAATTAAAAAACATAAAGCTAATTTTTTTTGATTTAATTCAAATAATTCTTTTTTATTTGATAAATTAAATAATATTAATAATAATATTACTAATAATATTAAAATAATTATTAACAAATCCATATTATAAAATAATAGAAAAATAATATTAGTAATATTATCCCTCCACTTGCGGCTTTAAAAATATAAATACCGTAATGATAACCAAAGGTTTATTAATGTTCGTATTATAATAAACCTTCGGTTATTTGATATGTTAATTTAATGAAGCTTTAATTATTTATACTATTAATTTATACCAATTAACCAAAGGTTGAGATTATAATCATGGTACATTACGGTAATAACCTTCAGTTGCACCATCCGCAAGTGAAAGGATAAATCACTTATAATTTAATATTTTGCTTTAAAGTCAGATATTTTTGTTTATAACTAAGATATTTAATAAATAATTCTCTTTCTTCATTTATATATTTACTAATATCAACCTTATTAAAATTATTTAATCTGGCTTTAATAAATTTTTTATAAAGTATTGCTATAATATATGTATCTAATAATGATCTTAAAAAAGTTGGAAAATATTTATAATTATTATAGTCATCAAATATATTAGCAAAACTCTTAATACCATGTATTGAACTATCTTTACCAACTAATGTTCTAATATGCCAGAATTCTCCACTTGATGATAATTGAAGTATTGGATGTAATGGTGGTATAAAAAATAAATATTCTGTATCAAATATATGTTGTCTATTAAATCTATTTAATCTTTTTTCATATAAATATCTATATTTTAAAGTATCAGGATTATTTGTCATATAAAAATAAGTGCATGCTGTTTCATCAGACCAATATCCATTCAATAAAGATGAATTAAATGATAATGAATAACTTTTTGGAACAAATTCGCTACTATCTCGATCAATTACATTATCATTATCAGTTATTAAACCTCTATACATAATAAAATAATGATTAATATTTTTTTTATAAATATGAACGCCAATTTCATCTAATAATACTTGTTTTAATAATTTTAAATTATTTTCATTTAATAAATATTCTTTTTCATAACTAATAAATATATTTAGTCTTGGAAATAATCCTTTTGTTATTTTTCTATTTTCATTTAATAGTTTTCTAATATTATCCTCATTAAATAAAATATATAATGCTGCTCTATAGTATAGTTCACTCTCATTTATTTCTTCTTTATCAACATAATATTTAACAATATCTAAAAATATTTCAATAAATCTTATATTTTTTGTATTATATGCACCGCCTAATTTCTTTTCTAAATATACAAAAAATGAATTTAAATATTCATTTTGATATCTTGTGCCATCTGATACAAGTTCAACTAAATTTATGTATTTACTTCTTAAATATTCTTCAATAATATCTGATATAATGAAATATTCATCTAATATTTTATCTTGAAAATGCTTATATTTATTTGCTAAATATGTTATTAGTAATTTTAATATTCTTTCCCATTGAATAAAATTTAAATTATTAATATTTGCTGGGTAGTATGATTTAATAAAAATATATGCAATATCATTTATTGTTTTTATTAATTTTATATTTTCTGGTGTCATTGTATTATCCCATGTAAATTTGCAATAATTTTCATATTGAGAAGCAGACGGGTTCATACTAATATAATCATGTCCGAAGAAAACATTTTTGGGTAGAATATCATCAAGCATTTGTTTTTTTAATCCATATGCATGAAATAAATCATATATTAATCTTGGAATTTGAAATATTTCAACATCAGGATCTATTTTCCCAACTAATTCTTTTATTAAACCAAATTCATCATTTATAATTCTATCTTCTTCATCTGCTGTATAAGTTGCAAGGGATGATAAACAACATGGATAATGATAATTCATAATAATATTTAATATTTTTTCATGTAGTTCATCAGATATAAAATTATTTGTTTTTTTATTATAATAAATATAATAATAATTAATCATTATTATTATATAGATTATAATAATTATAATGATAGATAAATATATAGTTACTATTGGTTAAAAAAAGGTGCAGAAACTATCAAATGTTAAATAATTAGAAAAATTGAAATAATAATTAATATATATGCCTTATAAAATATTTTTATGGAGACTATTAAGAATACTTACAATAATGAAGACATATTTGGTATTGGTAAGGATAACGTTCAAGCATTTCTTGAGTTTATGAAGAATGATACGAGTGGGGCAATTAATCGTGATTGGACACAGTTTATGTTGGCATTTCGTTCATTTTTGGGAAAGAAAACGTTTGCTCTAGAATATTATAAACAATTTATTAGTACTAATGCAGGAAATTTTCCCAACTTTCAAATGCTTGTTGAATATATTGATAAGGCTGAATTTTGTGGGAAATCTTTTGTTGATAAGGTACAAATGTTTTATACCGATATATGGATGCACATGCATCACTAATTATTTTATTATTCAAAATTAGTAATAAAAAAATTATGCTTTTGTCTCTTCGATGTTATGTTTATTCTTATAATATGTAACCAATATAGTCATAATAAAATTAAATAACAAACTAGAACTATGTAATACAGTTGATGCAATTAGATTATTTTTTAAAATATTATAATTATAATCTGTTGTATGGACACGATAATTATCATCCTTAATATAATTAAATACTTCTGCATACGCAAATCCACGAGGTGTCCATGTCATTGCTAAAATGATTATTGAACGCATAAATGTACCACATATATCAAAATATGTTTTTTCAATAATACCAATTTCAATAAAAAACATACCAAATATACCAATTAATTCAAGTATAAACAATAAAATTGCAATTGTAGGTTGCTTATCTGAAAACTCTTCACATGTCTTCAAAATAACAACTTCGCTATAAATAGTAAATGTGATTACTATGAGTATAGACACACCAAAATAAAACCACATTTTTTTATACCGATTAATATATTTTTCCTTATCTTTCATTACTGGCTTTTCTTCAGTAATCTGTTTGAATTCCTCAGTTACAATATTCTTATTATCAGCGATATTCATGAATGTATCCATAATATTGTTAATTTGTATTAATCAGATTATTTTTTCAATTTTTTTATTGATGGAAAAATTGAATAAACTTTTTGTTACTTTATTATCATTATTTATATGTTAAATACAATAAATAATGATAATATTTCATTAAAATCAGACGCGAGTGAAAATTGTTGTTCTGTATGTTTATCTCCATTGAAAATAGATATAAAAGAATTAGAATGTAAACACTCATTTCATAAGAATTGTATAAATGAATGGTTAAAAGCTAAAAACGATTGTCCTCTGTGCCGAACACCAATTATTATAGAACTACCTACACCAATAATAAATAATGAAACCAATGGTAATATAACTATACCTCGAATAAATTATAAAAAAAAAATATTTGTATTACTATTTATTATTTTTGTATTGATGAATTTTTGTTCCACTTTTTATGTCTATTCATCTATTTATAGAATAAATAATAATGTTACTAAATCAGGAGAACATATTGTTTACACATCAAGTTTTTTAATATTAATTAATATATTTTATATTATGATTTACATTGTTACTAGTTGCTCATTATTATCACATAAAAATTATAATAACCGAGGTTGTGCTATTTTAATTATAATAATTTTATATATTACTAATATTTGCATCTATCAAACAGTTATTAGAGATAGTTTTAATAAAGCTTCTAATATGGAAAATAAGAAAAAAGAATTAATGATTGGAACTATATTATACGGTTCTTCATTTTTTCTAAAAACACTATTTATGTATTTTATATGTATTTCATAAGTGTTAAAATAAATATTAAAGCACTTAAAGGTACCTACAGATTTTTGCTAACACGAATAAAAGTTGATTATTTTAATATATATTTCTAATTAGATATATCTATAATGTTTTACATTTACATATTGAAACTAGAAGATAAATCCTCTGGATATAAGTATTATATTGGTAAGTCTAATAATCCATTAAGGCGTGTAGAGGAACATAATAATTCTAACGGTGCTAGTTGGACTAAGAAATATAAACCTATTGAAGTAATTGATATAATTGCAACAAATGACCCTTTTGATGAAGACAAATATACAATTCAATATATGGAAAAATATGGTATTGATAATGTAAGAGGTGGTAGTTTTTGTTTGATAAAATTATCTCCATCTACAAAAAAATTTATTACTCAAATGATTAATGGTAAATTGGATAAGTGTTTCAAATGCGGTCAATCAGGTCATTTTGCTAATACATGTGAGGTTAAAACAGTTTGTTATAAATGTAATAGCGGAGAACATATTACTAAAGATTGTACTGAAATATATTGTAATAATTGTAAAGAACTAGGACATTTAATAAAAGATTGTAGTAAAATTAAATGTTTTAAATGTAAAAAAATAGGACATCATGGGAATATTTGTACTGAATTATTTTGCACTAATTGTAAAAAAATAGGACACATCATTATTGATTGCACTGATATTAAATGTTTTAAATGCAATATTATGGGACATCATGGGAAAAAATGTACAATGAATATGATTTGTTATAAATGTAAAGAAAATGGTCATCTTGGTAAAGACTGTACTAAATATATTCCTAATTATCAAAATAAACAGTATAATATGCCACTCAAAAATGATATAAATACTAAAAAATTTACGTGTATCAAAAGATTTGAAACAGATGATGATGATTTATTTTCAGAATTGGACCCATTTAATAAGACACCTTTTATGGTTGCTACACATGTGGTTGCTAAACCTGTGGTTGCTACACCTATGGTTGCTAATGTTGTTACCTCTGTGGTTGCTAATATTGCTAAAACTGTGGTTGCTAATGTTGCTAAATCTGTGGTTGCTACACCTATGGTTGCTAATGTTGCTACACCTATGGTTACTAATGTTGCTCCTGTTGCTATCAAATCTGAATTACCAGTAACATCAACAAAATCAGTTTTACCTAAATCAGCATCTAATCTTTTTGGCGATTCAGATGATGAACCTAATTTTAAAGTTAAAAAAAGTCTTTTTGATGATTTAGATGAAGAAGATACGTTTATAACTAAAGCTACTAATACATCTATACCTTCTAAACCAATTATACCAATTATACCACCTAAGCCTATTCCTGCTCCGCGTAATCTAAAATTAGTAAAAAATAATCCAATTATTAATCATGATACTAATCAAAAATTGGAACCTAAAACAATACCTGTTTCTAATAATGTGTGCAATACAGTTAAAGCTTTAGCAAATTTGTTTGAAGTTAAAGAAGAAAAACAAAATATGCTAACACCTAAATCAAAACCTCCAATTATGCCCAAACCACAAATTATGAATAAACCTTCAGAAACAAATGAAATTAAGGAGACAAAAAATGTTCAACCTGTTCCAAAACCTCCGATTATGCCTAAACCTTTAGATACAAATAAAATTCAGGATACAAAAATTATCCCACCGGTTCCAAAACCTCGTATTAAAGCACCAGAACCTGTTGTTTCTAGTGTTAAGGATATGGCTAAAAAATTGGAAGCATCTATTAATGTTAATTCTTTATTGCCAAAAGCAAATGTTCCAATTCCACCTCCTATTAGAATTATTAAGCCTAATCAAGAGCCAATTATTACTATTTCAGCTCCACCTCCACCACAACCACAACATAATCCAAAACCTATTGTATCACCGGTGACACCTTTATCGCCAGTTTTAGCAGTACCGCCTCCAAAAATACAGCCATCAAAACCAGTGGAACAAACATTACCACCTGTAAAACCTAATTCTTTATTTGATGAGCCTGAACCTAATAATTATAATAATAATAATTATAATTATAATTATAATAATCAATATTGTAATCCATATGCGAATGCATTAGTACAACAAAGAATATTCCAAGAAAATTTAAATGAACATTTATCTAATATATGTCAATTATACTTTGATAGATATTAAATGAACTTGTAATGATTATTTTATTAAAAAATATTATATAAATAATATTATATGAAATTATTATATTATTTGTTATTAATTATTGTTTTTCTATTTTGTATTCTACTTTTACTAACAAATAATGAACAATTTAATAATATTAAATATACTAAAACAGATATAATTAAAAAAAATATTAATGATATAATATTGTCATTATTTCCCAATATACAAATAAAAAGAATGAATAATTATTTTATTGAAAATAAAATGGTTGATTATTTTACATTATATACTAATTTAAATAAAAATAAAAAAATACAAAGTAAAACTATATACAATATATTTAAAAATAATGTATTAAAATATTACAATGATTATATTAAAATTTTAACAATAGAACAAATAAAAGTATCATATAAAAATTATATTTTATTAAATAATTTATTTGAAAGAGTATTTCCATTAAATACTATTGTAACAGTTGAAAAAACAAATGGTTTAAATAATAATTTTGATATTTATTTTGATAATAAAAAGACACAACTTAAAAAAATAAATAATTTAAGTGAATATAAAAAATTATGTAAAACATCAAAATGTTATTTCACAATAAATGTTTCTAATAATACAAATATTAATAATACAAATATTATACAAATAATTGAATTAGCAATAGTATCATTTTTTATATTAGTTAATAATAAACAAATTCCATCAAACATAAATAATAAAATTAAAGAATTACTTAATCCAATATCAGACAAAAAATCAACTCCAACTTCTACATCAAAACCAACTTCTACATCAACTTCAACTTCTACATCAACTCCAACTTCTACATCAAAACCAACTTCTACATCAACTCCAACTTCTACATCAAAACCTACTTCTACCCCAACTTCTACATCAACCCCAACTTCTACATCAACCCCAACTTCTACATCAACTCCAACTTCTACATCAAAACCAACTTCTACCCCAACTTCTACCCCAACTTCTACCCCAACTTCGACATCATCCCCTATATTACCTGTACCAAAAATGATTAAAACCGGTAATCCTGACTATAAATCATCAACATTTGAAGTATATTATTATCATTTTAATAATACTATTATTCCTTATATATTATTAAATAATATATTATATATAATGAAAAGAGATAGTTTTTATTATTATGATATAAATTGCAATGGTGTATTTATAAATAATTATTATTCATCACATAATTATATTTTTGGATTATTTAATAATAATATTTATAATATATATAGCAATGAAATAACACTCTTATTCAAAAATATTAAAAATATAATATTACCTTTATATGATACATCTTCAATGAAAGGAAATGTATTTAACCGTTTTTATAATTATGGTTTAAATTCAAATGATTTATATTCATGTATATATATTCAATCATCTATAAATAATAATTTTTATTTAAAATTTTTTAATGAAACTTTAAAAAAATTCGATGATAATCAATGGATTATAAATGGTAATTGGATAAAAATAGCAACAGATGGTTTAATAACTGTAGGAATAAATGATAATAATCATTTATATAATTGGGGTGTAAATAATAAAAAAATTATGTATTCAAATTTAGAATTATCAAATATACAAATAGAAAAACCAACATATTACACAGATTTAAATGAAAAAAAATTAAATGAAACATCAAATATGGATTATTTAACTCAACCTACCTTATTAAATAATGCTTTAACATGGAGAAATATTTTTAATAATAATGGTACAATATTTGCAATAAATACTAATGGTAAATTATTTGGATTATATAATAATGATAGATGGTTATTAGGTTCTAATAATTCAGAAGATTATATTATAAATACTTTAACAGAAATAAAAACAATAGGAAATAATTCAGAATTTAATGATCTGAAATTTTTCAAATCATATATAGCTGTTTATAAAAATGATTTAACATTATGGGTATGGGGTAGTAATATTAAAGGTATTTTAGGAATAGATAATATGAATGAATTTATTAGAATACCTACGCAAATAGCAGGTCAATGGTTATATACTAATACATCAAATAATATAACACTTGGAATAGATAAAGATAATGTATTACATATATGGGGCTATGTGGATGAAATAACTATATATAAGCCTTCTAGATTTAATTTTAGTAACTCAGAAATAGAGGATAAAAATATTAAATTTAAAAAAATAATATCAAATTATGATTTATCAAATACTATATCATTTATTTATTTAATATCTATGGATAATATGTTATATAACTATGGATAATATGTTATATTATTATACAATATCTATTAATGATATCTAATACCGTAATGATAACCAAAGGTTTATTAATGTTCGTATTATAATAAACCTTCGGTTATTTGATATGTCAATTTAATGAAGCTTTAATTATTTATAATATTAATTTATACCAATCAAAGATTATAATCATGGTACATTACGGTAAAATATATTTTATAAATTAATATAATGAATAATATAAAAAAAAGACTATTATTATTTTTATTTGGATGTATTGGTACACGTACTTTATTTGTACTAATGGCAAAATATATTAATAAAACATATTTACCTTTCATGGGTTATATTGCTATAATTATAGCGATTGGATTTAGTTTTATTTATTTAACTGATTCTAGAAAAACAGGACCTGAAGTATTTGGAGATAAAATATGGTGGAATAATTTAAGACCAATTCATGCATTATTATATTTTATATTTGCATATTTAGCAATAACAAAAAATGATTATGCCTGGATGCCTTTACTAATAGATGTCATTCTTGGATTAAGTGCATTTTTATATTATCATAAATCACAAGGTCATATATAGGCACCAAGAATTGTGCATTAATGAAAAAAATAAAATTGATTAAAACTAATAATATTATATATAATAATGCAAATACCATTTCCATTTGAACATTTTAATATGTATTTTAGAAACACATATAATAGAAATAAATTAGTTAATTTAATAAACTTGGCACTAGATAATTATATTATTAATACTGATATTGATAATATTGATAGCAAAAAATATTATCAACTTCATAATAATAATACTATTAGTGAAATATATTGCGCTTCATCAAAAATAGTCGTATATAAATATTTATTATTTAGATGTAGTTATATTTATAGTTGGTTAAATGAAATTGATATGGATGGAGATATAAAATTTTATAAATATAATATAAATAATATTATTGAAGAATATAGTGAATATTCTGAATTAGACAAAATATTATATGTTGATTTAGTATCTGTATTCGACAAATTTTTTAATCAAAAATCGGATAACTTTGAATTAAAAGAAGTAAATATAATTAATTTATAAATTTAGAACTAATATATTTTTTAAATAATCATCCCATGTTTTATTTATCATTTTTCTATTATTATAACTTAATGCATTTAATTGTTCTAGAAATATTTTTTTATGACCTTTATCTTTACCATAAATTTTTTGTGTTAATTCTTCAATTTTATCAGCAAAAAGTTTCTTCTTTTTTTTATCAGTTATTTTATCTTTAAGCATATCTATATGGTTAAGGGAATACATTAATACTTTATCAAAAACATCTATTTTCCTTTTTTTTTCAATTTCATTAGTTTCAGTATTCAAAACTGATGTATATTTATTATTTAAACTTGTAGTGCAAAATGAATGATTTTGCGGATGGTCCTTATTAAAATTTATTAATTCAATTAATTTTATAGAACAGTTTATTCCATTATTTATAATTTCTTCAATATCATCCTGGGATAAAATACCTATATCTTCATGGCCCAATTGATTTATAGTTATATTTATAGTTTGATTTTGAATATTATTTTGAACTATATTTGAATTTGAATTATTATTTGCAGTTAAATTATTTGTATTATTTGAATTTGTATTATTTGAATTAATTATAGAATTATTTAATGTTTCAGATTTTAATTTACAAATAGTTTTTTCATGACGCCATTTATTACTACGATCAGTAAATTCTTTATTACAATATTTACAAGTTTTATTATTTATTTCTTTTTTTACTATTTCTTCATTTTCATTATGTTTTATTTTTTTATGTTTCCATAAACCCATATAACTATTATATTCTTTTTCACATATTAAACATATATATAATTTTTCATCCATATATTAATATAATTTATAAAATTTTAAATGAGTTTAATATATGACAACAAAAGACAACATATATACAAATTTAGCATAATTTAAATATACGTAATAATACATCTTTTATTAAAAATAATTTATTATTGTTAATAAAATTAGATATATTATGGTATACCATAATTTGTTATATAACATATATACAGAGGTGAAATTTAACCCTATTTATAATAAATCTTTGTAGAAATATATTTAATCAAAATCTTTTTATTCAAAATTAATTGGAATATTTATAAAATAATTGTCGATTTTATGGCTAAGCAGCCATATAATTATTATGGTCTAGAACCTCAACACTCTCACTCCCGTCATACTCAGTGATACGAAACAGAGTATTTTCAGGAACGAAATCAACTACTAACTTTGAAAATGCATTAGGACCAGGAGAAATCTCATCTGGGAAAATTGTGTTCATCAAATTGTCATATGCTACAAGACTAGCTGTGTTAGTAATTGGTTCATGAGAGTTAAAAAGTGTGTTGTATTCATCTGATAGAACATACAATACAATTCGGCTGTCGAAAATGTATTGGTGTTTTTTACCAAGTGGAACATTGCCAGTAGACCAGCCACGACCATACCCACCATGAATAAGAACAGCAACTTTACCGTCTTCTAGAACAACTTTGGAATATGAAGTATTAGGAACAGGGACTAGTTTATAATTAGTACGAACACCATTAGGAAGAGTTATAGGCAAGTTAGAAAGAGAAGCCATAGCTATTATATTAATGTTATTAAGTAAAAAAAAAATCAATTTTTATTAATATATATTGTTATTGCGACAGCGGTTTCATTTTTTATAATTTTATTCATGTATTCTCCCAGATTTTTCTCTCTCACATGCTAATTGTATTTCATCTTTCTGCAATAATAAACATACATGATTATAAAAATGAGGATGCATTTCTGTATCCATACAATCCATTTCAAATTGAGTAACAACCCATCCAGAATTATCATTAAAATCATCTAAATGATTAAAATATAAATAACCACAATTAAATTTAATAAAAAATTTGGTCTCATCATAGAAATTATCTTCATCTATATCTGAACCTTCGCAGTATTCATTTATAATAAAATGATATTTATTGGTATAATAAAAGTCAATTGCTTCAATATTATCATGAATATATAAATAATTATTATAAGTAAATTTAAATTGTCTACAATATTGTGTAATGTATGCTAAAATGTAAGTTTTAAGCAGTTCTTTTTTATTACGATTAATACTTTTAATCAGATTACTTAAATATTCTAATTTTTCTGTTGCTTCTGAATGAATTTTATTAATAAATTTATTTGGATCTGGTATTTTATTTATATTTTTATATAAACATTTTAATTGTTTCTTAATAATTTTAAATTGTGTTTTTTCATCTTCATCAAAGTATTCTAATTTAGTATCTTCATCATATCCCACATATTTTTTAATTAAATGAGTGCATATTTTTTCGTCTAAATGATAATTAGTTATTTTTTCGCCAATAAATTGTATTTCATTATAATATTTATTATGTGGTACTTTAATTGATATTAAATTAGCTTTAACATTACACCTTTTACATTGTGAAGTATTATAAACAATTTTATCATTCAATACATATTCATAGTCTTTTTGTTGTTCTAAATAATAAGGATTTAATCCATAATATATATTATGATAATGACAAAACTTTGTAATTAATGGATGGTCTTCATCTATATAACCAATATCATTAATATCATTATTATATTCTCCCAATAAAAATTTATCATAATATTTTAACATTATTTTTTTTGCATATTTTTGAATATGTTTGTTAATAAATAGACATGCTTTTTCATCTTCATCAAATTTATATAATTCCATAATTAAATTATTGTCTTTTAAAAAATCATCAACTGATTTATTGAATTTATTATTATTAACTATAACTGTATTATTAGTTTCATCAATTATAATATCAAAATTATTTTTTTCATTAATTGAAGATAATTCACCTATATATTTAATAATGATATCTTCTGAATTATATATATATTTTAACCAAATAATAAAATATTCTGATACTTGATTATTATTATATTTTGTTTCAAAAATTTGTAGATTATTATTAGAAAAAGTACATAAACAATTAATTGGTTGTTGAGAGTTAATAGTTGCTAAAAATAAATGCATTTAATTAATTAAATTATATTGAAAACATATAATTAAATCAATTTTTATTTTATAAATATGTTTTTGATATTAATGTTTATATTTTGATTTTCTTAAATGCTTTTTTCATTTCTTTTCCAGCTTTTTTTGCACCTTGATCTATAGTATGAGTAACTGTTTTAACTTCATTACTATGAATATAATTATCAACTATATTTATGGTTGTATTAACATCTTTTTGTATTTGATGAGTATCAATAGTTACTGATAAATCTACTTCTGCACCAACTAATACTGCTACATCACCAGATACTCCTACTGTTGCTTTTCCATGCTCGAATGTAGCTGTAGCACCTCCTCCTATTTCTAGATGGTCGCCAACTGTTACTCCTCCACTTGCGGTTCCACTAGCTTCTCTTAAATTAATTGTATTACTTATATCGACACCAACATAAGAACCAGATGACAAACCACCATTAACATCAACACCATTTTTACCAACCATTAATGATGCTTCTAATTCTGTTCCTGATTTAGCATAAGCATCAACTGAATTAGTATTACCTAAACCATTGTAATTTATACTTGAGTTTGATGTTATATGCGCTTCAGTTGTATCTGAATAAGAAATATTAGCAAATACATTATCATTTTCTAATCCAGCAGAAGCAGATGCTATTGTTCCAGTTTTAACACTCGCACCAATATCAATATTAGTATTTATACCAGAAATATTATTAGATGTACCAATTGATGCACTAGCTTGAATTGAATTATCAATAGAAACTGATGCACTAGTATTTGTTATTTCTACAGAACTATTTGGTTGAGTTTTAATTTCAACAGACATATAATATTATAAATATTGATAAAAAAATTAATTATTTAATTAGTTAATTTAATTAATGGATCATGTTAAAGTAACAGATAAACTAATTAAAAAAGTTCATAAAATGGTTTTTGATGAACTTAAAACAAAACGTAAAATTAATAAATTTGTAAAAGAATGCAAAAGTCTAAAAGATATTGTTTCATATAAAGAACTAAATGGACGTATTAATGATAAAATCGTAGATTGATTGAAGAATATTATATGCTTAAAGATATTAAATTTAATCGTGATATTAATGATTTCTTTTTGAGTGATATTGAATATATTATTTTTTATTATTTCTAAACCTTCGGTTATGAAAATGATTATAATTATGAATTATTTAACTTTACTAAAGTTAAATAAAAATTGATTTAATATTAGTATAATTTTAATACTAATAACTAATGGATAACCCGCGCATTGAAAAGAAAATTAAAGCATTAGATAAAGTTTTACAAAAATATAATATTCCTGATGATAAAATTGAGTCAATTAAAACGGAATTTTATAAAGTATTGGTTATTGATAATAAATTATAAATCTAATTATTATTATATTATGAAATTTATATATAAAGTTTTTTTAATCTTAGGTTCATTATTAGCTCAAGTATGTTCTCTTCCAATTATTTATGAACCACATGGTCCAGCAATAGTTGTAACTCAAGGTAAACCAATAATATATGAACCATTAGAACAAACAGTTGGAGCTATTGTTCCACCACCACCCCCACCTGCTCCACCTGGTCCAATAGATACTAATAATATTGATGATATTATGCCTGCTAAATTTGTGTTACCAGATGGAAACATTATTTATACACCAAAAGATATTAAACCATTTATTGTTCCACCATTCTCTGATTTAGAACCAATTGATAAATAATTTTATCATCTATATTATATTATGGCAACAGCTAAGCCTAAAAGACCAATACTTCCTTTATTAACAATACCAATTAAATCAAAAGAAGATTATATTAAAGATAAAATAAAAGATTTAGGAATTTCGGAAGATACTATTATTAGAATTGCAGATGAAATAAACGCATCTTCTCCAAAATTAAAAACAACTGATATTGAAATAACTGCTGAAGAATTTAAAAAATTATCATTAGAACAAATGAGAGAATTACATACTAGAGGGACAATTAATATTATTAATAAAGACCCATATCATAATATAATTTTTAGTTTAAATTCATTATTAGATAGTTTAAAGCATATGAGAGATATTGATGTTGAAAAATTATATGATGAAATTAAAATGGATATAACTCAAAAACCAAATATCGAATTTACTATAATTAAATCTCCTTTATCTGGTAGATTAATAGCCAATGTAAGTGCAATTAGATGGAACAGAGAAGATTTATTAAAAGGTCAAAATATTATGTTGTATCAATCAACCGGTGAAAGTAGAAGCACTGGATTGGGTGGTTATTGGATGCCAACAACTGGAGAAATGAGGACTAGAACTGTTGCTAAATTAGAAGATGAATATATATTGGCTTTAGAAGATTTATTAGAATATAGGGGTTTAAATATTGATACTCATAAACTATTATTAATTGATATAATTACTAATATAGTTTCTTTTAATAAATATAAACGGTTTATAAATAAAACTTATTTAATAGCATCATATTTATTATTTTTGAATAGCAATGATTATATTTCTACTCATCCTACTAGAGATTATACAGATGAAGAAAAAGATAATGCTTTGCATAATATTCTTAAACACATACCTGAAACTAAAAGATATATTCCAATTACTGCTGAATTAGTTGATAAAATAATAAAACCATATCAAATAGGTTCTGGTGATAAGTATTATTATAAATACCTCAAATACAAGAATAAATATTTGAGTTTAAAAAACTCAAATATTTAACCATATTTTGGATGGATTGAAAAACATAGTTTTTCAATCCCCAAAACAAGAATAAATATGCTATGTTGAAGAACTCTGTTCTTCAACATTAAGCATAATTATATTTCTAAGATAAAAAATTATTTTAACAAATAATTTTTTATCATTACAAGAG
>JACCDL010293499.1_pt1 | contig 28826 bp, 25 predicted proteins | sample 7441931 | NCBI WGS metagenome assembly JACCDL01 (sample SAMN15323437, study PRJNA562643) | freshwater metagenome | isolation source: river surface water | place: USA:Blue River Watershed | collected 2017-08-16 | reverse complement strand
ATAAAATCTTTGTTATTGCAAATCCACTAGCTGAAAATTGTAGCATTAATTTAAATGCTTCAATTCCCGACGAACCTCGATTGCTTTTTGTTGGTACCAAACCAAATAAGAATTTGGAAAATGTTATTCCAGCACTATTTGGGTTTAATATCCATTTGCGAATCATCGGTGAGCTCACTCATAAACAAGTTTTATTGTTAAAAAAATTTGAAATAAAATATTCTAATTCCTTTCATCTGACTAATGATGAATTATCGGATGAATATCAAAGTGCAGATATAGTCTTATTTCCTTCCTTGTATGAAGGCTTCGGTTTACCTGTGATTGAAGGATTCTGTGCTGGTAAACCTGTAATCACTAGCGATTTATCGCCAATGAAAGATATAGCAGAAGATGCTGCTTTTCTTGTTGATCCTCATTCTATTTTATCAATTAGGGATGGAGTAAAGGCGGTGATAAACAATTTTGAATTAAGACAATCCAAAGTTGAAAAAGGAAGATTGATTGCTCAGTCATATCAGTCAAAAAAAATTTACTCCGAGTATGAAAACCTCTGGAAGCAAGTACAGACTAGTAAATCAATTGCTTCTTAGAAATTACTTATGTGTGGCATAGCTGGATTAGTACATTTTAGTCAAAAAAGTGAAGCTCCTGGTTTTGTGGTATCAATGACCAATGTTCTTGCTCATCGTGGTCCAGATGCCTGCGGCTTTTATCATGATGAATCAATATCACTTGGACATAGAAGACTTTCAATTATAGATCTAGAGGAAAGATCAAACCAGCCTTTTTCTGATTATACAGGTAGATATGTTTTATCCTTCAATGGTGAAATTTATAATTATCAATCATTAAAGTCTAGTCTTTCTCATTATCCATTCACTACCCAAAGTGACACTGAAGTTTTGGTTGCAGCATTTTCTACTTGGGGTATTGATTGCTTGCATAAGTTGGATGGCATATTTGCCTTCTCTTTGTGGGATAAAGAAACCCAGACTTTATGGCTAGTCCGTGATCGCTTAGGGGTAAAACCCCTTTATCTATTTAAGAAGGATAATATAGTTGCATTCGCTTCTGAAATGCGTTCATTCATTCATGCAGGATTGATAATGCCAACGGTTAATTCAAAGGGACTTAATCATTATTTGGCATTTCACAGTGTATCATCTGATAGTGCTATTTTAAATGAGGTAACAGAACTTGCGCCAGGCACTCATCTTAAAATAACTGCTACAAGTCAAGAGTATATTACATATTGGACACCTGTGAACTCTCCTTTGAAGACAAATTTGAAAAGAGATGAAATCAATATTGAAGTCTTCAAGTTATTAAACAAGGCTGTCCAAAAAAGGATGACAAGTGATGTGCCTCTCGCTGCATATCTCTCTGGTGGAATCGACTCCTCTGCCATCGTTGCTTTGATGAGCTTACAGTCTTCTCAGCCAGTAAACACATTTACACTTGGATTTTCTGAAAACGAGTTTGATGAAACTGAATATGCAACTGAAATCGTAAATCGTTTTAATACCAATCACACATCGGTTGTTTTAGATAAAAATGAATTATTGCATAAAATAGTTGCTGGTTTGGATGTGATGGATAGTCCCAGTGCTGATGGTATCAATACTTTTCTTTTAGCAGATGCAATAACAAAAGCTGGTATCAAAGTTGCTTTATCTGGTATCGGTGGTGATGAGTTATTTGCTGGCTATCCCAGTTTTAAATATTACTTAAAGTTGAATAAATGGAAATCACTATTTAATACTACCTATCCATCTAGGTATGTTTTTTCCTCTTTACTTAAAAGTATACCTCAAGCAAACTTGAATAAATTCACAGAAATCCTTCAATTAAGGGAGTTGTCACTTGCGTCAGCCTATCCTGCTTTGAGAAGAACACTTTCAATTGCTGATATAAAAAAAATATTAAAAGATACTGATTCAATTTGTGCTTTAGATATCAATCTGCCTGCAAATTCAGATCTCAATAAGTTTGACTTGTTATCGCAGTACAGTATTGCTGAGTATACTGGGTATGCAAAAAATACCATTCTGAAAGATGTAGATCAAATGTCAATGGCATTCGGACTCGAGGTTCGAGAACCATTTTTTGATTATCAACTTATTGAATATGTGTTGTCGCTTCCAGATGAAGTCAAGCTAGGGGGGTCACCTAAACAACTGTTATCTGATGCACTGGATCCATTAATACCGAAAGCGATAATCAGTAGATCAAAAAAAGGTTTTGTGCTTCCTTGGAAAGTTTGGATGAAAAATGAATTAAGGTCCTTCTGTGAATCGCAATTAAAGGAATGTGGTGAACGAGCGTTTATCAATAAATCATATTTAGCTAAGATGTGGTCTCAGTTTCTTAAAGGTGATAATCAAGTTAGTTGGATTAGTATTTGGCAACTGGTTGTATTGAATTATTGGATGAATAAAAATGGGGTTGACTATCAAAACTAAAATCCTCATCTTCTCAGATTGGTATGCGCCTGCCTTTAAGGGAGGCGGTCCAATCAGGTCAATAGTGAATTTGGTGGAAGCATTAAAACAGGAATATGATTTCTATGTTTTTACGGCGGATACCGACTTTGGCGAGATATCTCCAATGCCCGATATCAAGGTGAATGAATGGTTAGTTCAAGATGGCGTTCATGTATATTATCATTCAAAAGGTGCAATGACATATAAAAAGGTAAAGTCGGTCATCAAGGAAATTCATCCTCACCGCATTTACCTGAATTCTATGTTCTCAAATATGATCAAACCGATCTTGGCAGGGTATCAATCTGAAAAAATAATCATAGCTCCTCGGGGTATGTTGAGTGCATCAGCACTTGCGGTAAAACCGATTAGAAAATTTCTCTATCTCTGGTTCTTGCGGACTTTCGGATTTGCAAAATACCTTCACTTTCATACAACCAGTGACAAGGAGGTAAAGGATATCCAACGCATATTCCCCAATGCAAAAAGTATTACAGTTGCTGGGAATATACCTGGAAGGGTAGAAGCAACAGTTTCCCAACTCATAAAATCTCCAAATAGTATTCAATTGGTCTTCACGGGAAGGATGCATCCTATTAAAAATTTGCATTATTTGTTGCAGGCTTTACAACATGTAAAAGGGCATATAATCTTGAATATTATTGCTAGCACAGAGGATGATGCTTATCTGGATAAATGCAAAAAGCTCGCAAGCGAATTAGGCAAGCATATACAAGTGAACTGGCTCCTTGATTTGCCACACCACCAGATTAAAGCACAACTTCAATCGGCTCATTTTTTTGCCTTGCTATCTGAGGTAGAAAGTTTTGGACATGCCATCTTCGAAGCACTCGCTGTTGGTTGTCCTGTTTTAGTCAGCGACCAAACACCTTGGAAAAATTTGCAAGAAAAACAAGCAGGATGGGATTTGCCCATTTCAAACCTCCAGGCAATAACCGCCACCTTACAGAAGATGATTGATATGGATGATCAAGAGTGGCAATCTTATAGAATCGGTTCGTTAAACTTAGCGGAAAACTATGTTAAACGACTAAATGTTGATAAAGAGTACAGTATCCTTTTTGAAAATAGATTTAATTTCAACCCCTTGAACGACTATGACAACCAACCTCCAACATTATGACGAACATAACAAAGCATATGGTCAAGGTATTGGTGCTTCAAAACTGAAGCAAATACTTTGGTTCATCTGCAGTGTATTGTTGGTACGTAATCCAATGCACCCCTTCAGCTGCGTGCGTAAATGGACACTCCAACTTTTTGGAGCTACAATTGGCGAAGCTACTATCATCCGACCTGGAGTTCAGGTTAAATATCCCTGGAAATTGAAAGTAGGAAACCATGTTTGGCTAGGTGAAAACTGCTGGATTGATAACCTGGCGCAAGTTGAAATTGGCGATCATACTTGTATTTCTCAAGGTGCCATGTTGTGCACGGGAAATCACAATTACCATTCACCCAGATTTGAGTTGATAACCAAGCCCATCATTTTGGAAGATGCGGTATGGATTGGCGCTAAAGCTGTTGTTTGTCCGGGTGTTACCGCCCACACCCATGCCATGCTCACCGTTGGCTCCGTTGCCAATATCAACATGGAAGCATTCGGCGTATACCAAGGCAACCCAGCTCAATTGAAACGAAAAAGAGTTCTTCGTTCTTTCTCATGAAAGTATCTATCATCACTGTCTCCTTCAATGCGGCTAAAACCATTTCAGCCACCCTTTCCAGCGTAGCCTCACAAACCTATCCTCACATTGAACATATTGTTGTAGATGGAGGATCAACTGATGGTACACAGGAAGTTGTGAAGGAGTATCAACACGTAGCAAAGTTTATTTCAGAGCCAGACAATGGCTTATATGATGCAATGAATAAAGGATTGGCCATTTCCACAGGTGAAATTGTAGTCATTCTCAATGCAGATGATTTTTATGCCCACGCGGGTATCATCGATAAAGTGGTTTCGTGTTTTAAACAACAACAAGTTGATGCCGTATATGGTGATCTGGTTTATGTAAATGCAGATTATAGCAAGATTATTCGCAATTGGAAAGCGGGTCATTTTCATCGCAATAAATTTTACCAAGGATGGATGGTTCCGCATCCTACCTTTTTTGTTAAACGAGAATGCTATCAACAATTAGGGTATTTTGATACTTCATTGAAGTATGCAGCCGACTACGAGCTGATGTTGAGGTTCATGTTCAAGCATCATATTACAAATTTTTATTTGCCTGAAACCTTGGTAATCATGAAGAGTGGTGGTAAAAGCAATTCTTCACTGATCAATCGGTACTATATTAATAGAGAAGATAGAAGAGCATGGACCATCAATCATTTGCAGCCTCATCTTTTTACGCTAATTTTGAAGCCACTAAGAAAATTAACGCAATACATTAACCTATGAGTAAAGTTGCTTTAGTAACAGGTGTAAATGGTCAGGATGGTGCTTATCTGACTGAATTACTATTGAGTAAGGGATATACCGTGCATGGTATCAAGAGAAGATCATCTTTGTTCAATACCGCTCGTATCGACCATCTTTACCAAGATCCACATGAAAAAGGGATAAAGTTGACCCTTCATTATGGAGATCTTACCGACTCAACTAATTTAATTAGAATCATACAAGAGACTCAGCCAGATGAAATCTATAACCTGGCAGCGATGAGTCACGTTAAAGTGAGTTTTGATACACCAGAATATACAGCAAATGCTGATGGTATCGGTACTTTGAGAATATTGGAGGCTGTGCGTTTATTGGGACTAACACAAAAGACAAAAGTATATCAGGCTTCTACTTCTGAATTATACGGTCTCGTTCAGGAAGTTCCTCAAAAGGAAACTACTCCTTTTTATCCTCGCTCTCCTTATGCTGTTGCTAAGCTCTATGGCTACTGGATTACAGTCAATTATCGTGAAGCATACAATATGTTTGCTGTCAATGGTATTCTGTTCAACCATGAAAGTCCATTGCGTGGAGAAACTTTCGTAACACGTAAGATTACCAGAGGCGTTGCAAAAATTGCCTTGGGTATGCAAGACAAGATTTACCTCGGAAACCTAGATGCAAAAAGAGATTGGGGCCATGCAAAAGACTATGTTGAAGCGATGTGGTTGATTTTGCAACAACCTGTTCCAGAGGATTATGTTATCGCGACGGGAATCACTACTCCAGTTAGAGATTTTGTGAGGATGGCATTTGCTGAAGTGGGTGTTGAACTTGAGTTCAAAGGTGAAGGATCAAGTGAACGTGGCTATGTTGTTGCGTCCAATCATCCTGATTTCCAAGTTGAAATTGGAAAAGAAGTAATAGCCGTTGATCCTAAATATTATCGTCCAACTGAAGTGGATTTGTTGATTGGTGATCCTACCAAAGCCATGACTAAATTAGGATGGAAACCTAAATATGATTTGCCGATGTTGGTGAATGATATGGTGACCAGTGATGTTGAACTGTTCCGCAGAGAAAAGTTATTGAAGGATTCAGGATACGCAGTGAATGATGCTCATGAATAAAGAGGCTAAAATATATATTGCTGGACACCGTGGTATGGTGGGATCTGCCATCCACAGAAAACTGACCTCATTGGGGTATTCGAATATTGTTACGCGTACCTCTGCTGAATTGGATTTGCGCATTCAAGAAAGAGTGAATGAATTTTTTGAGGCAGAACGTCCAGCTTATGTTTTTTTAGCAGCAGCAAAAGTTGGTGGAATACTTGCCAATAATACGTATCGTGCTGATTTTATTTACGAAAACATCATGATACAGAGCAATATCATCCATTCTTCCTACGCGACTGGCGTAAAAAAGTTGATGTTCCTTGGCTCTTCTTGCATCTATCCCAAACTTGCCCCTCAACCGCTTAAAGAAGATTATTTGCTAACAGGTTTATTGGAGCCTACCAATGAACCTTATGCAATCGCAAAAATTGCAGGTATCAAAATGTGTGATGCCTATAGAAGTCAGTATGGTTGTGATTTCATCTCTGTTATGCCAACCAACCTCTATGGTCCAAACGACAACTACGATCTTCAAAATGCACACGTACTTCCTTCTTTAGTAAGGAAGTTTCATGAAGCTAAAATCAATAATGCACCGGAAGTAAGCATATGGGGCTCAGGTTCACCTAAGCGCGAATTTTTGCATGCAGATGACCTTGCAGATGCTTGTGTGTTTCTCATGAACACCTATAGCGATGAGGGTTTGGTGAACATCGGAACAGGAGAAGACATCTCAATCAGTGATCTTGCATTGATGATCAAAGAGGTAGTAGGTTACGAAGGTGCAATTGTTTATGATGCATCTAAACCAGATGGAACGCCAAGAAAATTGATGGATGTTTCCAAACTATCGAAATTGGGTTGGAACTATACTATATCGCTTAAGAAAGGACTGGAAATGGTCTATCAGGAATACCAGTCGCGACAATAATCATCAAAACAACAGATTGAATAACTGACTTTATGTTTTCTTTTTTTCAACGAAAACAAAAAGAAATTTTTCCATTCCATCAATTAAAAACTGATGTCCACTCACATTTACTGCCAGGCATAGATGATGGGTCTCCAGATCTTTCTACTTCTCTTCATCTAATCAAAAGCATGATTGATCTGGGGTTTCAGCAATTTACTGCAACACCTCATGTGATGCAGGATATCTGGAAAAACACAGATGAAAGTATAACGCAGTCTTACTCTTTTCTTAGAGCTGCTTTAGATGAAAATAACATCAATTGTCCGCTCGTTGCTGCAGCAGAATACATGGTTGATGAAAACCTGGAACAATTAGTAAAAAACAAATTGCCATTGAGGACCATTCGCGATAAATGGGTCTTGATCGAAATTTCTTTTTTACAAGCACCCTTGCAATTGAACAATATCTTGTTTGAAATGCAGTTGCAAGGATACCAACCCATTCTAGCTCATCCTGAACGTTATCTTTATTATGCAAACAACATAAAGGAGTTGATAGTACTAAAAGACATGGGCTGTATACTTCAATCTAACTTGCTCTCCTTTTCAGGCTACTATGGAAAGGATGTATTGCGCTTCGCAGAGCGTTTGGTGGACCAACAGCTTATCAGCTTGCTCGGAACCGACCTTCATCACCAAAGACATTTGGAAGGGTTACAGAACCTTCATTACTCAAAATCACTGCAAAAGTTGATGGGAAACATCGAAAACTAAATATTTATTTTAAATATATTTTCACATCAAAACCCCCAATTTCCGGGGGTTTTGTTCATTCTAGTAATGAATATCCTCAAATTGATTAAACAAAATCAAAAAAATAGCCTCTAATTATGCCAATTCGCTCAGTTTTATAAATTTGCATCAACTCAAATGAGTAGGTAGTATAGCTCATTTGCAGTGCCAACAACTATTTACACAACAATTGACCTAAATCCTTGTTATAGCATTCATGAACGCATTCACCATCAAAGATCTTGAAAATTTAACGGGTATCAAGGCCCACACGATCCGCATATGGGAACAGCGTTATACTTTTCTTCGTCCACAGAGAACAGACACCAATATTCGTTACTACAATAACGAAGAGCTCAAAAAAATCCTCAACATCTCTTTGCTGAATAAATATGGGTTTAAAATTTCCCATATTGATAAAATGTCTGAAGATGACATGAAGCAAAAGATTTTAGGCATCAACAATATCCAGGCTCAACAAGAGAGAATTGTCAATGCACTTATCCAAGCAATGGTAGACATGAACTTGGAGTCATTTGAGGCATTGATAGAAGATCATATCAAAGTAAAAGGAATCGAAAAAACAATACACCAAATTATCTTCCCATTCATGGAAAGAATAGGCGTACTGTGGATTACAGACCATATCAACCCTGCCCAAGAGCATTTGGTATCCAATATCATTCGCCAGAAATTGATCGTTGGAACTGAAGCTGTTAACCCTCTATTTCAGTTAAAAAAGTCAGGCTTGCTCTTCTTACCTGAAGGTGAATACCATGAACTAGGTTTGTTATTCGTTCAGTATCTACTCAAGAACAGAGGTATAAAAGTATTCTACCTTGGAGCAAATGTTCCTTTGGAAGATGTTGAGTATGTGGTAAAATACAAACAACCTGATTTCATCTATACACACCTCACATCTGTATCAAGTGTGTTCAATTTCGAGAAATTTATTCAGCAATCTTTGAAGCGATTCAATACTACTCCCCTTATTATCTCAGGAAGACTTGCTGCGAATTATGAGAAGAAAATACCAGCTCAAATTCATTTCAAGCGCTCTTTACAAGAGGTTACCGAGTTCATTACCGAGCTGGTTTAAGTCAAAATCCCCCTTTTTCATCGCCATTTTCCCTGTTTATTTAGTAAATCTAAATGGATAATGTATTGGTAATCAGCCAATTAAAATTGTTTAATTTTATTTCGTAAAAAATTAAACAAAAATTAGGTCGACTCAATGATATTTGTTTAAATTTGATTTACAAAAAATTAAACAAAATGTCAACCCAAGAATTCAATCAATTGCTGCTTCAGAATTCTGAATACCTAAAGCCCTTTGCTGTTACTCTTACCAAAGACCAGGAGAGTGCAAAGGATTTGTTGCAAGAGACGATGTTCAGGGCGCTGTCGAATCAAGAGAAGTATAGTGTTGGCACAAACATAAAAGCATGGTTGTATACCATCATGCGTAATATTTTCATCAACAACTACAGAAGGAAGTCAAAGCAGAACACCATTTTTGATAATACACCAAATGAATTTTTGCTTGATCACAATCAAGCTGCGGTTCCAAATGGCGCTGAGACTACCATCAGAATGAAAGACATCAACAAGGCAATTCATGAATTGCCAAGTATCTTCAAACAGCCTTTCATGTTGTATTTCGAAGGATACAAGTACCATGAAATTGCTGATATGCTCAATGAACCTTTAGGAACAATCAAAAGCAGAATACACTTTGCAAGAAGATTATTAAAAGAGCAGATTAACAAGTTTTAACCTAACTTTCCCCTGTGTCCCAAAAAGCAATTGTAATTGGAAGTGGGTTCGCTGGACTTTCAGCAGCTACTTTTCTATCAAAGTATGGTTGGCAGGTTGATGTAATTGAAAAACACAACCAAGCCGGAGGAAGATGCAGACATTTCAAAACAGAAGGCTTCACTTTTGATATGGGTCCCAGCTGGTATTGGATGCCAGATGTATTTGAACGTTATTTCGCGCAATTCAATAAAAAGGTTGAAGACTATTACAGGCTATTAAGACTAGATCCTTCCTATAGAATTTATTGGGATAAAGATCACATGGATGTGCCAGCAGATTATGCTGCGCTCAAACAACTTTTTGAATCTCTAGAACCCGGTGCTGGAGAACAGTTAGATGCATTCATGAAAGAAGCAGAATACAAGTACAGAGTCGGTATCAATAAACTGGTATTCAAACCTGGTCAGTCCTTACTTGAATTCATAGATTTCGAATTGATACTTGGTCTGTTTAAATTGGATGTATTTCGCGATATCAAAGCACATATTGCCAAATACTTTCAACATCCGAAAATCAGACAAATGATGGAGTTCCCTGTTCTCTTCCTTGGGGCACTTCCAGAAAATACGCCTGCATTGTACAGTCTAATGAATTTTGCAGATATCAAATTAGGAACATGGTTTCCTGAAGGTGGTATGTATAAGATTGTAGAAGGCATGCAAAAATTAGCAGAGGAACAAGGAGTGAAGTTTCATTTCAACAGCAATGTCAATTCCGTTATTGTTGAAAATGGAGTTGCGAAAGGTGTGAGCATAGACGGCGCAGCGCCTGTGTATGCAGATGTAGTAATAGGTGCAGCTGATTATCATTTTATCGAAACCAAACTGCTTGAAGCGCAATACCGCTCTTACACTGAAAAATATTGGGATGAAAGAGTGATGGCACCAGGGTGTCTCATTTTTTATGTTGGTACAAGTTGTAAGATACCCGGACTATTGCACCATTCTTTGTTCTTTGATGTTCCATTCAATGAACATGCAAAAGAAATTTATACTACACCTTCTTGGCCTAAGGAACCCTTGTTTTACTTGAGTGCTACATCAGTTACAGATCCATCACAAGCTCCATCAAATGGAGAAAATCTCTTCTTCTTGATGCCCATTGCAGCTGGTTTAGATGGTGATGATGAAAAAGTAAGAGCTCATTATTTTGAAATACTCTGCGATCGATTGAAAGATAGAACTGGTGTTGATATCAGAGAGCACCTTGTTTACAAACGTGCTTATTGCAATGCTGATTTTATTGCAGACTACAATGCATTTAAAGGCAATGCCTATGGATTAGCCAATACACTGATGCAAACGGCTATTCTCAAGCCTTCTTGTAAGAGTAAAAAAGTCAAAAATCTTTATTATACCGGACAACTAACCGTCCCTGGTCCAGGTGTGCCACCAAGTCTGATCAGTGGAGAAGTAATTGCCGGATTAGTCAATAAGGAGGTAAAAAATTAAAAAATAAGGTCAACTCTCTGAACAAACCAAAACTTAGTGCGTTTTATTGTTTAACTTCAGAGAGTTCTTAGGAAAAATAAGTTCAACGTAATATGATAGGATTGTTCCACGATGTCTCACATGAATGTAGCCGCATCACAACGAAGCGATACAGCACTTCTTTTAGCAGTGCTATCAAATTGTTGCATGCTGACATACAGGGACCTATCTATGATATATACGGACTAGTTCGTTTTGCTGACGAAATAGTAGATACTTTTCATGATCATGATAAAGCACTTTTGCTGGGTAATTTCAAAAAAGAGACTTACGATGCAATTGAAAGAGGTATCAGTTTGAATCCAATTTTACACAGTTTTCAGCGAACAGTTAATAAATACAACATTGATCTTGGATTGGTAGAGTCTTTTTTCAAAAGCATGGAATTTGATTTGGAAAAAGCTTCATATGATGCCAATGGTTACGCAGAATATATTTATGGAAGTGCTGAAGTGGTAGGATTGATGTGCCTTTATGTTTTCTGTAATGGCAACCAAGAACAGTATCAACATTTGAAACCTAGCGCCCAAGCACTTGGTTCTGCCTTTCAGAAAGTCAATTTTCTTCGTGATGTCAGCGCCGACTACCAACAACTCAACAGGGTGTATTTCCCAGGAGTTGACTTCAATGCATTCACTCCTGAAATGAAAAAAAGTATTGAGCTGGATATAGAAAAGGATTTCAGGGATGCGTATGAAGGTATTGTACAACTTCCACTCAAAGCAAGATTTGGCGTATACTTGGCCTATAAATATTACTTGAGTCTATTTAAGAAAATCAAGGCTGTTCAACCACAAAGAATATTAGAAGAACGTATCCGTATCCCTAATTATCACAAAGCTTGGGTTGCTGCAAAAGCAATGGTGAGAACCCAGCTTAATATGCTTTAAAGATTTCTTCCATTACCTTGCCTCTAACATTTAGGTCCCCAAATGTATTGCTCGCTGTAGGGTGAACCCTGTTGGCTAATAAAACAAACACAATTCCTTTTTCAGGATCAGCCCATGCACAAGTACCTGTAAATCCTGTATGTCCAAATGCTAACGCGGAAGTATTTAAAGTTGGATAGGCAACAGCTCGTTTAGCATTATCTTTTTCCGCCTTATCAAATCCCAATCCCCTTCTGCTGATATCACTTTGATAGGTGGTAAACATTTTTACTGTATTACTTGAGATATATCTTTTACCATTTATTACTCCGCCATTCATCACCATTTCCATTAGAATACCAATTTCATATGCATTGCTGAACAAGCCAGCATGACCTGCAATTCCACCAAACATTGCTGCACCTGGATCATGAACATAGCCTCTAACTAATCTTTGTCTGAAATAAGGGTCTTGTTCCGTTGGTGCAATTGTTGCTTTATCTATTGATGTGGTTGGATTAAAGCCTGTGCTTCTTAAACCAAGTGGTCTGTAGAAATATTTAGCAGCATATTGGTCGATGCTCAATCCACTCACAGATTTCACCACCTCTCCCAACAAAATAAAATCATTGTCGCTGTATACATATTGCCTTTTCGCATCTACCGGTGAAAGCAAAATGCGTTTGTACATGGTATCAACCCAATCTGATCTCATGTACAAAGAATCGTCAACTTTTACACCATAGGTATTATCTGCTTTTTTACTAAAATAACCTGGTAATGCTTTCATGGTAATGCTGTCGGCAATTTCTTTGTAGAAAGGAATCCATGCTTTCAATCCTGCTTGATGCAATAAAATATCTTTAATAATCAAGTTTTCTTTATCACTCCCTTTTACCCATGGTAAATAATTACCAAGTGGTTGATTGATGTTGATTTTTTCTTCATCAACTAATTTCATGACCGATAAAGTAGTTGCACAAATTTTTGTCACAGAAGCCATATCATAAACCGTCTCTATGCCAGCAGGAGTTCCATTCTTGTAGCTAGTTCTTCCATAGGTTTTTTGGGCAACAACTTTTCCATTTTTAAAAGCCATCAATACCATTCCCGGTGCTGCTTTTTTTGCAAGCGCATCGTTAATGATAGAATCAACCTTCGAGAGTGCAGCATCTTGTTTTACATTGATTGCCGATGGTGATGTTGTTATTGAATAGCCAGTTCCTGCGGGCATAGTGGGACAAACACTCACGGGTAACCGACCTTCAGGTGATTGTTGACCAAGCATCATATTTGCTGCAACACGGTGTGTAATGGGGTCATCATCATAACAAGCGATGATGTTCTTGCTTTCACAAAAACTTTTAGCTGCATAAGGATTCCCGAAAATGAAGATATTGGTAGGTAAACTTTTGCTGAGTTTGTTAACCAATCCTATTGCAGCCTTACTCATGTTGAAATTATTGGCAGGATACCTAGGAAGCTCATGAATGGCGACAATTATTTTTTCGTAACGAGTATTTATAAATTGAAATAGACTATCTGCTTCTGCTTGCGACTTTCCATGGTCAAACAAAAACACATCTGCATTGTAATTCTTTCGCATTTCAAAGCTGAAGGCAGTCGATTTGTTTTTAGCTATATCAATTAATGCATACCGCCCCAATTTATTTGCAGCCAACGGAAATGAATTTGGATCTTCGTACTTCGCTAGGGTAATTGCTTTCTCGGCGACTAACTGCTTTATTGCATTGCTTTTTTCATTTAACCTTTCAGTTAAACCTTCTGTGGGCACAGACTTCCAGTTAGATAAACCAGTTTCATATTTTGTTTCCAGCACTTTCATTACATGTGCATCAATTTGCTCCCAACTGATTCTTTTTGCTGCAATTGCTTCTTTCGTTTTGGCAATAACAGTAGAAACTTCACCAGGTAAACACATCATGTCAACACCAGCGATGATTGCCTCCACGCCTGCAGCACCATTGGGATAGGCATCTGTAACACCTTTCATTTCCAAAGCATCTGTAAAAACAATTCCTTTAAAGCCCAACTCATTTTTCAAAAGCCCCGTAATAGCTTTTTCAGATACTGAACTCCCTCTATTTGGGGTGCTATCAATTACTGGGATAAACAAATGACCTACCATTGCACTACCTACTCCCGCATCAAAAAGTTTTTTGAAGGGGTAGAGTTCAAGTTCATCAAGTTGTTTTCTAGATTTACTGATTTGAGGAAGAGCCAAGTGGGAATCTACATCAACATCTCCGTGTCCGGGAAAATGTTTGCCACTTCCCATTATGCCGCCATCTTTCATCCCCAACATGTACTGAATAGCCATGTTGGCGACTTTATCTTTGTTCTCTCCAAACGAACGATCATTGATGACTGGGTTATTGGGGTTGTTGTTTACATCCGCAACTGGGGCAAAATTGATTTGAATTCCCATTTGTTTACATTGCTCTGCCACCCATTGTCCGTATGTATACACGATACTGCTATCCCGCATAGCCCCCAACATCATCATTTTTGGAAGGTTAGCCACACTGTCCAATCGCATACCAACACCCGTCTCGCCATCAATTGCAATCAGTATAGGGGTCTTGGCTATAGATTGATAATAATTGACAAGATTCGCTTGTTTCACAGGCGCACCTTGAAAAAGGCAAATACCGCCTATGTTGTATTTTTTGATGTCGCGCTCAACAGTTGAGTCGTAAAAACTAATTTTTCTTGTCCTGAGGTCGATTGATGACAACCTCACCATGATCAATTGTGCAATTTTCTGCTCCTCATTCAATGATTTCAGCACACTATCTGCCCATTGAGTAGCATTTTGCGCAAAACTTACAGATCCCATCAGTAAAAAGAGATACAACAGTGTTGTTTTTCTCGCGATCATACGGCGTCTATTTGTTATTTTTGAAGTTATGAAATTTGTTTGTTGATGCCCAACCCAATTCAACTTTTACCTCCTCATATAGCCAATCAGATTGCTGCTGGTGAAGTCATTCAACGTCCAGCTAGTGCAGTTAAGGAATTGCTTGAAAACGCAGTTGATGCAGGCGCCACTGAAATCAAGCTCATTGTGGTGGATGCGGGGAAGTCGCTTTTACAGGTCATAGATAATGGAAAAGGGATGGATCCTGTGGATGCTAGAAATTGTTTTGAAAGACATGCCACTTCCAAAATCAGTGCTATTGAAGATTTGTTTACCATCAAAACAATGGGGTTCAGGGGAGAAGCATTGGCTTCTATTGCTGCAGTGGCACAGGTTTCCATGAAGACGAAAACGGCAGAACAGGAACTAGGGACTGCCATCGAAATTGAAAATAGTGTAGTTGTAGATCAAACGCCTTGTGCGTGTGCTACCGGCACGAGCATCAGCATGAAGAATCTATTTTTCAATGTGCCTGCTAGAAGGAATTTTCTGAAAAGCAATGTGGTTGAATTAAAACATATTACAGACGAGTTTATTCATGTAGCATTGGCTTTCCCAGATATCTTTTTTTCAATGACCAGCAATGGGCAGGAAGTTTTTCATTTAGAAAAAGGAAGTTTAAAACAGCGGATTGTCCAGTTAATGGGAAATAGCTACACAACACGCCTGGTGCAGGTGGAAGAAAAAACTGATTACCTCAACGTGTTCGGTTTTATTGGCAAACCTGATACTGCAAAAAAGACACGAGGAGATCAATATTTGTTTGTCAATAACCGCTTCATCCGGAATGCCTATTTGAACCATGCCATCGTGAGTGCCTATGAAGAATTGATTCAACCAGGTTCATTCCCCTTCTTTGTATTGTTCATTGATTTAGATCCCGCACATGTAGATGTCAATGTGCATCCTACCAAGCAGGAGATTAAGTTTGATGATGATAAAATAGTTTACGCGTTCATTAAGTCTGCTATCAGGCATGCTTTGGCTCAGTTTAGTATTGCACCTGCATTGGATTTTGAACTTGATCCAAACATTCAACAATTGGATGCAGTTTCAAAGCCCTTTACAGAAGTGAAAAAAGAGGAAGCTTCAACAGGGGGATTGTATAAATCATTTGTTGGTAGTAACCAGGCGCATAAAATTGAATCATCGAGTAACCTAAAAGATTGGCGTAGTTTTTTTGAGTCTGCTCCCAAGAGCACTATACCTGAACAACAGTTTATGGCAGGTGAGTTGTTGCAATCCAAAGTTTCTGCTCCTTCTTTCATGTCCACTTTGCCTTCACAGGTACTCCAAATTCATGCGTCTTATATCGTTTGTGAAAATGCAAACGGACTGATCCTTCTTAATCAACAGCTTGCACATCAGCAGATCTTGTTTGAAAAATTTAACTCTGCTTGGAGTGGCAAAGCAATGGCTATACAACAAGAACTTTTCCCTCAAGCGATTACATTATCGCCGTCTGATGCACAATTGTTGCAGTCGATTCTGCCTGATTTATTGCATTTAGGGTATCAGTTAGAACCCTTTGGTAGCAATACTTTTGTGGTGCAAGGGAGTCCGGCTGATCATCCTACCGAGAACAATCAATCGGTTATTGAAATGATCCTAGAAGATGTAAAAGACAGTACTTCAAAACTGCATCAATCCTACAAAGAAAGAATCAGCAAGACATTGGCCAGAAAACATGGTATTAGGGTAGGGACCAAGCTTAGTGAAAAAGAGATGTTGGAATTAATCGATTTATTGTCCATTTGTACTCAGCCTAAAGTACATTTTGATGGCAAGCCTATCTATGTTGAAGTTAAAAACGACTACCTCAGCAGTGTTTTTGGTATTTAAAGGGATTGCAAAAAGGACTCAATCTTTTTTCTGATTGTACTTGAAGAACTGTTGTGGTTGTTGACCATGATGGAGAAATTCATCCACTTGCCTTTCTTGGTCATCACATAACCACTCAAGCAATAGATGCCACTCAGTGATCCAGTCTTGGCATAAATAAATTCTTCTCTTTCATCATTGATAGCTCGCAGTGTTCCTTCACCTGCTTTAGGGAAGATGGTTTTTATCAGTTCCCAATTGTAAGTCGATTTTAGTTGATTGAGGATAGTGATCATGGCATCTGGACTAAACTGGTTATATCTGCTTAATCCACTACCATCAACCCATCTGGGTTGAACAGGAAGTTGGTTCAAATCATTTTTTAAAATGTGTTGAATTACTGCTGGTTCATCCATGCGTTTTAATGCTTGCTGACTAACCATAAGTAGACTCTGGTCTGCATAGAAATTATCACTTCTGTGCATCATCTTTTGTAACAAGGTATCTCTGTGTTGCGAACTGATGTTGATATTTGTTTTGCCTTTTGCTTGAGAGAGCAGCTCTTCATCTGCAAGTTGAATTGATTTGCCCAGACTGTCTTTCAGCAATTCTAATCCACTCGAAATTCCTTTTGTAATAAAAGGAACTGATTGAGTTGCAGATTTCTCTTTTCCTTCAGAAAGTACAAAAGCATTTTCGTGTTCTTCTCTTTTTACAAAAAACCTGTTACTTGTTTTTCCAAAACCTACAGGCCAGTTGATCTCAGGATTGGAATAAATAAAAATGTCGATGGTATCATTTGGATTTGTGGGGTTCTCTTTCACTGATCTCTCTTGAAACCATTGAATTAAGTTGCCATAAACCGGAAAAGCACTTCGCTCTGCCTGATAATCATCATTGTAGTCGTCGGTGCTCCAGCCACTTCCTAAAGCAGCAGTATTCCAGTTGTCGTTTCTAATATAGAGCGGTTTAGTAGCTGATTTTAATTGGTCAAAAAGTGGATGTTTTTTAAAATCAGGATGAAGAAAACTTGGATCACCCATTGGTGTAATGAGGATGGCTGTATCGAGTTCAGTCCATTGTGCAGCTGGTAAAAATTCAGGGAGGTATTTTAATGCAGCATAGGTGGTTACAATTTTCACATTACTGGCCGGAACAAACAATTTATTAGATTGATGCTGGTATATATATTTATTGCTGGAAGGATCGTGCAAGGCAATTCCAACATGAGCTTGCGCTAATGCTTCATCCTTTAATATAAATTGGTTTGCTTTCTTTTGGATAGCATGTTGCATACTGCAACTGCTGAAAAAAGCAAAGGCCGTCAGCAAAAAAAAGAGTCTATGCATGTATCGTTAATTTCTTTCTTGTAGTCTTAGCCAACGTTCTGGAATATCATTGTTTCCTGCCTGGTTGAAATCATTTTGTGAGCAGGGAACATAATTATTGTCTGGCATTTTCATCCACCATCTGCCTGTGCGCATACTTTTAATAAAGGTGGTCTCCACGGCACCAAAAGCAATATGGCATTCAATGAAACTTTCCTTTTCGTTGAGCGAGGCTTCGGTCCTTCCAGTATGGATGCCATCAATATAGTACCAAAGCATTTGCGACACTTGCTTGGCTAAATTGGAGTTGGTATCATTTTTATGGTTGTAGCCAAAAATGCCCAGGGTCATCAACTTATCACTCATGCCTGCGTATTTCATGAGGGTGCAGGCCTCTTCGCCGTTAAAGCCATTGGGACTACTTCCTTCCCAGAAGGTAGGTGAGCCTAAGGCGGAAAGATCAAAGCTTAGTAAATCACTGCTTCTAAAAGCAGGTTCCATTTCCTCAATATTTTCCTTCACCTTACCTAATCTGTAACAATCGAATCTTAATTGATCCATTGTCTCCAGCATGGTTGGGTGTACATAATAACTTTGAAACCCGATATGGTTGTAATGCTTGATGAAATTAGGATCGCCAGTCAGCATCTCCATTAAGAAATTTTTAGAGCGGACTGGGTTATCAATCGACAAATCAATGTAGGCATCAACTCCGGTTGCTTCAATTATTTTACCCTTGCTTTGGTAAACTTCATATAAGGCCAGCGTAAGGTCGTGCGAACCTCCAAGTAATAAAAAGCGCTTGCCTAAGTTGAGACATTCGGTAGCCACTGCCTTTACTGCTGCATACGTATCGGAAACGGAGGCGCCTGAACGAATATTTCCTATATCAGCTATTTTAATATCCTTGTGCCATTGGTACAGTGCGTAAAATTCTTTCCTGATTTTATCTGTTCCGGCACCTTCTTTGAATAAATCTCCATCGCCTCTTAGGTCGTTACAACTGGCTATAACCACATCTGCAGTGGAAAGATCTGGCATTTCATCTTCGTAAATCATTAAGGTTTTGCCGATCTGGCCTTCTCTTATTTCTGCGTCACCAGAAACCATGGCCAAGTGTACAGGTTCTAAAAAATCAGTGAGGCTGTAAAATGACATGTAAAAAGTTTAAGCAAACCTACTGTAAACTCATGATAATTGTATTGGTCACTTTGATTTTTCCAGTTGACCATGTATGGAGCAAAGATCTCATGATTCATTATCTTCGCAGCATGGAAGCGATCCACAAGCAAATAGAAGAATTCAGTGCAGAGATCAATGCATTTACTGCAACTGATGCTGATACCTTGGAGCAATTTCGTATCAGGTTTCTTGGTGTAAAAGGAATAGTAAAAGCCTTGATGGGAGAAATGAAGAATGTCCCTGCTGATCAAAAAAAGGATTTTGGTCAGACCATGAATGCTTTTAAAGGTTTGGCTGAGGAAAAATACAATCAAGAAAAAGAAAAAATAGACGCACAAGGTGGTGGAAGTAAATCTTCCATTGATATTACCTTACCAGGTACACCATTACCTATTGGTAGCAGACATCCAGTTACCTTGATGCGCAATAGTATTGTTGAGATATTTCAACGTCTTTCTTTCACCGTTGCTGAGGGACCAGAGATTGAAGATGATTGGCACAATTTCACTGCATTGAATCTAGATGAGAACCATCCGGCTAGGGATATGCAGGATACATTTTACTTATCGACTGATCCAGCTATTCTCTTGAGAACGCATACCAGTAATGTTCAGATCAGAGAAATGGAAAGAAGTAAACCTCCCATCAGGATTATTTGTCCGGGTAGGGTTTACAGAAATGAAACCATCAGCGCCCGTTCCCATTGCTTCTTCCACCAGGTAGAAGGTTTATATATAGATGAAAATGTTTCTTTCGCAGACCTGAAACAAACACTTTACTTTTTCGTGAAGGAAATGTTTGGTGAAGATGTGAAAGTAAGGTTCAGGCCAAGTTATTTTCCATTTACGGAGCCAAGCGCTGAAATGGACATCAGTTGTATGCTTTGTAAAGGAGATGGATGTTCAGTTTGTAAGCGCACTGGTTGGTTAGAAATCTTGGGTTGTGGAATGGTTCACCCCAATGTTTTGAAGAACTGTGGCATTGATCCTGAAAAATATACTGGATTTGCATTTGGTATGGGTGTTGAAAGACCAGCATTATTAAAATACGGTATTACCGATATCCGCTTGTTTAGTGAGAACGATGTCAGGTTCCTTGAACAGTTCAGCGGCATTTAACATGAATAAAAAAACCCTTGTCACAGGTGGTGCAGGATTGCTGGGTGTTTCCCTCATCCGTGAATTGCTCAAAAGAAATGAGCCTATTCTTGCTGTTTACCGAACGAAGATTCCTGAGCAACTGTCAAAGCAGGAGCAAGATCAAGTTACTTGGATTCAAGGTGATATTTTAGATGTTGTGTTTTTAACAGAGGTGATGCAGGACTGTGATAAAGTCTACCATTGTGCCGGTTTAGTTTCTTTTAGTCCCAATAAGGTTAAAGAACTGTATAAAATCAATGTCACCGGCACGGCAAATGTTGTCAATGCATGTCTTGAAGCTGGAATTCAAAAACTCGTTCACGTTAGCTCGGTAGCTTCTCTTGGCAGAAAACGTGATGGTCAGGTAGTGAGTGAAAATGTAAAATGGGATGATAATGCTAACCCTTCTGTCTACGGCAAGACCAAATACCTTGGTGAACTTGAGGTATGGAGAGGAATTGCTGAAGGTTTGGATGCTGTTATTGTCAATCCAGTTATCATATTAGGTAAAGGCGATTGGCATACCGGATCAGGTGCTACATTTAAGAATGCCTACAATGAATTTCCTTGGTATACCGAAGGAAGCAGTGGGTTTGTAGATGGAGAGGATGTTGCTAAGGCGATGGTCATGTTGATGGATAGTACCATTACAGCAGAACGTTATATTCTTTCAGCAGAAAACTGGACGTACCGCGAATTGTTTACAGCCATGGCGAAAGGATTTGGCAAAAAGCCACCTAGTAGAAGAGTTACCCCTTGGTTGGCTGCCTTGGTATGGCGACTAGAAGCAATTAAAGGATGGTTAACGGGGCAAGATCCTTTGCTTACCAAAGAAACTGCAGAAACAGCTCAGCAATCTGTCAAGTTTGACAACTCCAAGATTTTACATGCACTTCCAGGGTTTGCATTTAAGCCCTTACAGCAAACTATTGATGAGTCTTGTAGCTATTATTCAAGTAAGATATAGTAGTGGTTTAGAATGAACGCGATAGAGGTTGATTTAACTAAACCTTTATTCCCTCATTTATTATTGATCTTTGTTGTTTAATTTTTTGAGCATTTCCCACATCTCAGGAATTTTCTTCACCCAAATCAATTCTCTTTGTTTCGCTATTGCCTGTTCTGCTGGGTAACCATAATATACTTTACCACCTTCAAGACTAGTTGTTACTCCTGATTGTCCCATTACAATTGCATTTTCACCAATCGTGATTGTTTTATTAATGCCTGCTTGTCCCCATAAGATTACTCCATCTTTAATTACTGTTGCACCACCAATACCTACTTGTGCAGCAAACAAACAATTTTTTCCAACCACAACATCATGACCAATATGTACCATATTGTCCATTTTTGTACCCTCGCCAATAATCGTATCATGGGTTACTCCACGGTCGATGGTGCAACTTGCACCTATCTCAACATGGTTTTTTAGGATTACCCTACCACAACTGTTCATTTTCTTGTACCAGACTGATCTGTTCTTTTTTGAGTTATAGTAGAACGCATCTGATCCAATTATTGTACCCGCTTGTATGATAACTTCATCACCAATGATGCAATGAGATAAGATGGTAACATTAGGATGTATAACACAGTTTTTACCAATCACAACTTCTTCTCCAATAAATACATTTGGAGCAATTGAGCTCCCTTCACCAATACGTACTGATGAATGAATCATACTTGTTTGTGGATGAAAAGGGCGGAAGTGATTTACGATTTTTTGATATGCTTCGAATGGTTCATCCACTATGAGCAAAGCCTTGTGTGGCGGGCATTCTGTGCTTTGGTTGATGATGATAAATGATGCATCAGAATCGATACATTTCTTGTAGTATTTTGGATGATCAACAAAAACCAAATCACCTTCTTCTACTTTATGAATTTCATTTATACCAAGACAATTACCTGTTGTATTACCTTCTATTTTTGCATTGATTAATTCTGCTATCCATGTTACAGAAACAGGTGAAGGGAATTTCATTTTTGTTGATTTGATACAAAGATACTGCTATGTGTAGTTAGAATTTTATGTCTATGATTTCTGGAAATTCGATGTGGTAATTCACAAATGTGTTTGAAATTGTGAATAAAATAATTCATAAAATATTTTACGTTGATAAAATATATTTATAATATTGTGAAGGGAATTTATTCCCGGTACTTATTAACCCATCTATATATCAGCGTCCGGTTTCAACCGGACGCTGTTTTTTTATACTTACATTGCATTAAATTTTATTTATGTTAAGATCAATGACAGGCTATGGTAGGTCTGAACGCACCTTCAACGAGAAGAATTTTATCATTGAAATTCGTTCGCTCAATGGCAAGCAATTTGAACTACTACTCAAAATGCCTGTGCAATTGAAGCCCTATGAATTTGATGTTAGAAGTCTACTAGCTGAAAAATTAATAAGGGGTAGTGTTGAGTGCACTGTCACTATTAAGCAGAATGGTGCAGTAAAACCTTCATCAATAAATCTTGATCTTGCTGCATCTTATTTTCAGCAATTAAAAAAACTAGCCGACCAACTGCATGCTGATGATAGCCAGTTGTTGGCGTCGATACTCCGTTTACCAGAGGTGGTTGCCACTTCCACTGATGTGTTAACCGAACAAGAGTGGGATGTGTTTAAAGAAGCACTTCAAGAAGCCATGGTTATGATCAATAAGCATAGAATGGATGAAGGAGCGGTTTTGGAGAAGGAACTATTAAGCAGAATTGCCAATATTGAAAAAAGTCAGCAAGAGGTAATTGCTTTGGATCCGGGTAGAAAAGTAAAAATCCGAGAATCTATCTTAAAGTTGCTCGACGAACAAGTGGGTAAGGATAATGTGGATATGAATCGTTTTGAACAAGAGCTCATCTATTATATTGAAAAAATCGACCTAACCGAGGAACAAGTTAGATTGACGAACCATTGTAATTATTTCAGGACTTTATTACAAGAAGAAGAAATAGCAAAGGGTAGAAAATTATCATTCCTCCTACAAGAAATAGGAAGAGAAATCAATACCACCGGTTCAAAAGCATATGATGCGACCATTCAAAAAGCGGTAGTTGAAATGAAGGATGAACTGGAAAAAGCAAAAGAGCAGGTCTTGAATATTCTTTAAGCAAGCTCTTTTCCTACCATAACCAAATGATGCATAACTTTGCTTTATGCGCTTCAGATCAATTCAGATCATTTTTGTATTTCTTTTATTGGCCGGCTGCAAAGAAACAGGGCTTTATGAGAAAGTCTATTTCATGAAAGGCAATGCATGGTCGGCTCAAGAACAACCCTCATTTGAATTCGAAGTAAAAGATACTGCCTCTAGGTACCAGTTGTATTTTTTAATCAGGCATGCTGATGCATATGAATATAATAATGTATGGATCAGTCTTGAAAGTCAACTTCCTGGCGACAGCATCAAGCGCAAAGAGCGATTTGATATTCCTTTAGCTGATCAAAACAAATGGTTGGGCTCTGGCATGGATGATATCTTTGATCATCGTGTATTGTTTTACAGGGAGCCGGTAAAGTTTGGTAAAACCGGACTTTATAAAGTAAATATCGGACACGAAATGCGTGTGGAGCCATTGGAACATGTTTTTAATGTGGGACTTCGAATTGAAAAAGTCAATTAAGATGAAGAGTCTATTCGACCGTATACCGTTAAAGATGATCATTTATGTATACTGGTTGTTATTGCTTTATTTGATCGCAGCACTTGGTTGGTGGTATTATGAACTCGATCAGCAAAACGATCAAATGCTGGCTTACCAGCAAGAACAAATTCAGAAAGGGTTTGGAGGGGACATAACATTAGCAGAAGCAAGAGATGCTCATGATAGGAATGCCAAACAGTTTATTGGAGAAGGCATGACCTTTCTCATCTTTACGGTTCTAGGGGCAATTTTTGTTTATGGCGCAGTAAGGCGTCAAATTAGATACCACCTTCAGCAAAAAAACTTCATGTTGGCGGTCACCCATGAATTGAAAACTCCCATAGCGGTTACCAAGCTCAGTCTCGAAACCATGAAAAGACATCAACTGAGTGAAGAAAAACAACAGAAGTTGTTGGGGGATGCTATCAATGAAACAGAGCGATTGGATATGCTCTGCAACAATATCTTACTCAGTTCTCAGATGGAATCTGGCGGATATCAATCCAACAAACAGGAATTCAATTGTTCCAGTATGACACATCTTGCGGTTGGTTCCTTTGCCAAAAGATATCCAAGCAGAAAGTTTGAAGTAGAGATACCAGATGAAGTAATTGCTTTTGGGGAAGAGTTTTTGATCAGACTTGTCTTGAATAATTTAATTGAAAATGCAATCAAGTATACACCATCCAATATGCCAATTTCAGTCGCTTTAACTGAAAACGACCAACAAATTATGATTGCAGTGGCTGACTTGGGCAATGGAATAGCGGACAAGGATAAATCAAAGGTCTTTGAAAAGTTCTACCGACTGGAAGATGAGCAAATTCGAAAAACAAAAGGGACAGGTTTGGGGTTATATCTCAGTTCGAAAATCATTGAAGATCATAAAGGTGAACTTTCTGTGACAGATAATCATCCGAATGGCTGTATTTTTAAGATTGTATTACCAAAACTAGAATCCTGATGGGAGCAACCAAAGCTGCTGTATTAATTGTTGAAGACGAAGAAAACTTACAAGAAGCACTAAAGCTAAATCTGGAATTAGAAGGTTATGATATTACTTGTGCTGAAAATGGTGTAGTTGCCCTTAAGAAAGTAGACGAGGGATATTTCGACCTCATTATTCTGGATGTAATGCTCCCTGAGATTGATGGCTTTGATGTTTGTGAAAGCATCCGTTTAAAAAATATTGATACACCTATTTTAATGCTCAGTGCAAGATCAGGTAGTTCTGATAGGGTAACTGGATTGAAGAGAGGCGCAGATGATTACCTGACCAAACCATTTAATTTGGAAGAGTTGTTGTTGAGAATAGAGAAGCTAATCGATAAAAACCGCAAACTACAGGTCAATTCAAGCATAGGAGATCAATATGGTTTCGGAGGAAATACAATTGATTTTAGAGCACAAACAGCTTCTAATGCTAAGGGTGAGCAAATAAGTTTAAGCAAGAAGGAAGTAATGTTGCTTAAGCTCTTGATAGAATACAAGAATGAAGTTGTCTCAAGAGAGAAAATTCTACAAGCAGTTTGGGGATACCAGGTTTTCCCAACCACAAGAACAATTGATAATTTTATCCTGAGTTTCAGGAAATATTTTGAACCAGATCCTCGTGAACCCAAACATTTTCATTCAGTAAGAGGGGTAGGTTATAAGTTCAGCGAAGAATAACACTAGATATCTCCCAATTGGGGTCTCATGATGATTTCTTCCACACAAGCTTGATCCGAAAGCTTACATGAGGTCAATACCATTTGTGCCACATCCTCGGGTTTCATGAATCTACTTGGTGGTAAACCTGATTGTTCCCATGATGGGGTATAGGTAGCGCCTGGATGAATCATGCTTACCTTAATATTGTATGGCTTCATCTCTTCTCTTAAATTTTTGGTATAGCCGGTCAGTGCCCACTTGCTAATGCTATAGGCGCCACCGTTGTCATATGCCTTTAGCGCGGCAATAGAACACATATTGAAAATATGCCCCTTCTTTCTTGCTATCATTCCTGGCAACAAAGCACGGGTTAAATGATAGGCAGAAAAAAGATTGAGGTCCATCACCTTGGCCAATTGTCCTTCTGGCTCATTGTAGGTGCTTCCTGGCTCATAGGTGCCTGCATTGTTGATTAGAATATCAATATGATCAGTTGCAGCCAATACTTGTGCAGCAAATTTTTTTACTTCTTCTTCTATTGATAAATCAAAATTGAAACTAGTGATCTGAACCTTATGGTCAGCCATCAATTTAGCTTGCCAAGCTTGTAGTTTATCCATGTTTCTCGAACAGAGAAACAGATCATGTCCGTCCTTTGCAAAATGCTCTGCCATGCATTTTCCTAGTCCTTGTGATGCTCCAGTAATGACTACTTTCATGGTCTAATTTTTTTCGAAGTTAAGAACTCTTCCTTGCTTAGCTTTGCAAAGCATGAAACAACAGAAATACGATCAGCTTTTTTTTGACTTAGATCATACTATTTGGGATTTTGACAGCAATTCTGAAGCTACCTTATTGGATTTATTTCATGAGTTGAAGCTGAATGAGCGTGCAACAGCTGATTTTCATCATTTTCATACTACCTATCACCATCACAATGAGATTTATTGGGATCGATTTAGAAAAGGGTATATCAATCGGGAAGAATTGAGGTGGAAGAGGATGTGGCGGACTTTAGTCGATTATAAAATTACTGATGAAGCCCTTGCCAAGGAAATGAGTGAGCGCTATCTGGATATTTTGCCCACCAAAACCAACCTTTTTCCTCATTGCATGGAAGTGCTCACTTATCTTCAAGAAAAAGGCTATCCCATGCATTTGATCACCAATGGTTTTGAAAAAACCCAGCACCAGAAAATCAAAAACTGCGGTATTGATCATTATTTCACACATGTCATCACCTCTGAACAAGCTGGAATCATGAAACCACATGCAGCTATTTTTGAGTATGCATTGGACCTGACCCAGTCTAAAGCTGAACAATGTGTGATGATTGGAGATACTTTAGAGGTAGATATTCTCGGGGCTAAAAATATGGGAATGGATACCATCTATTTTAATCCTGCAAAACCGCATGACGAAAAGGTAGTACCCACTTTCGTAATAGAAAACCTAGCTGTACTAAAAGATATACTGTAATTAAGCAAAGGTTGCCAAAACAGAAACGCCGTTTTTGACTTGATCTCCAATTTTTACGTTCACTTTTGTGTCAAGTGGAAGCAATAAGTCAACCCTACTGCCAAATTTGATAAAACCAAGCTCGGTATTTTGTTCTGCCTGTTCATCAACCTTAGCATAGTTTACAATTCTCTTGGCTAATGCTCCTGCGATTTGTTTTACCAATACAGTCGCTTTATTGTTTTGAAGTACAATGCTGTGTCTTTCGTTTTCTGTTGAGGATTTTGGGTCCCAGGCCACCAAGTATTTTCCTTTGTGGTATTTGCTGTACAAGACTTTTCCAGAAAAAGGATAACGGTTGACATGCACATTAGCAGGACTCATGAAGACGGATATTTGCAGTCTTTTTTCATTGAAATATTCTGTGTCAAATGTTTCTTCAATCACTACCACCTTACCGTCAGCAGGAGATACAATGGCATTTTCATCAAAAGTGAAATTTCTAGATGGAATTCTGAAGAAGGAAACTATGAATAACCAAAACGCAACGAGAATAACAGAAAGAATAGAGTGTACGATGGGTAAAGTGGGGTTGATGTATTGCAGTGATAGCATAATCAATATGAATACACCTGCACCTATAATTGAAATAGTCTTGTATCCTTCTTTGTGTATGGTCATTGTAAAGGGTTAAGTTGTAAAGTTAAGTAATCTGTGTGGCATCAAATGTTGATCTTCCTTTTTCTTGCAGCAACTTGCCATTCGCCAACAACTTGGTCGTTTTCTATGGCAATCAAAGTTTCGTGGAGGGCTACAGTGGGACAAATATGATAGGGAATGCCGATGAGTATATCGCCAACATGGTATTTTTCTGCATGTTCAGTTTCCATTACCAGATGTTCTTCACTTTGTCCAACTGGCTTAAGATCAGTATTTGAAGGGAAGTAAACTCTTTTGCTGATTTCATTTTCTGAAGCAACTGCTTTATGTCCCAGATCTAAGCACACCCTATTGCTACTTGGTTTTGAAATTACTCTGGTGACAATATGTACAGCTGGTGTGTAATGTTGTTCCGGACAAATAGTGGCATAGCCGTGGTCCCAGAAAATATTGGTACCCGGACTACATTCACGATCCAGTTTCTTTGCATGAACAGAAAAACTTGGAGAACCACCTGCAATGATCAATGGACGTTTAAACCCTTTTTCCTCCAGCTTTTCAACCCACTGGTATACTTGCTCAAATGCTTTATCACAGGCTTTTTCTCTTTCAAGAGGATCGGCTTGTCTGTGCTGTCCGTCATACACATGCAAACCTGCAAAATGCAAATGTGTGGCCGATTGTAGATATTGATAGAGAAATATTGCAGCATCATTTGGTGCAATTCCTGTTCTATTCATACCTACATTGATATCAATGAATACATTTACACTTATCGCTGCTGAAGAAAACTTTAAGTTAATCGCTTTGGCTTGCTCAAGATCATCTACGATTGTAGAGAATACAGTATCAGGATAAGTTGTAATGAGTTTAATCAATCGATCAATCTTTACACCAACTGGTTGATGGGCAAGCAAAACATCTTTTGCTTGATTGATTGCTAATAATTCAGCTTCGGCAATCGTAGCACATTTGAATTTGTATATGCCTTGTTCTTGCATCAACTTAATGCCTTCAGCTGTTTTATGTGTTTTGATATGCGGACGAAGTCGGTCTACACTCCCAGCCATCCTGATCATTTCAGCAATGTT
>JACCDL010389475.1_pt1 | contig 28838 bp, 26 predicted proteins | sample 7441931 | NCBI WGS metagenome assembly JACCDL01 (sample SAMN15323437, study PRJNA562643) | freshwater metagenome | isolation source: river surface water | place: USA:Blue River Watershed | collected 2017-08-16 | reverse complement strand
GTGTGGTCGCTGTACTTCTCAATGTCCGGCCAATCAAACCGGAAAATTATTGAGCCCACGCAAAATCATGATGGATACACGTGATCGAATGGAAGAGGTAGGGAAGTGTCTTGATGCTGGTGTCGCATATGACAACAAGAGTTTGTTGGGTGATTATATTACGTTTGAAGAATTGTGGGCTTGTACCTCTTGTAATGCATGTACAGAGGCTTGTCCAGTGAATATCAATCCCCTCGAAATCATCATTGATTTGAGAAGATACTTGATGATGGAAGAATCTCAATCTCCAGAAAGTATCACCACGATGTTAACCAATATTGAAAACAACGGTGCGCCTTGGGCTTTTTCACAAGCAGACCGCGGCAACTGGACACAAGAATAAAGTTATGGCAGAATTTCAAGTTAGGACAATGGCCGATTGCATGGCCGCAGGAGAAGCCCCCGATGTTTTATTTTGGGTAGGATGTGCTGGAAGTTTTGATGATCGTGCCAAGAAAATCACCAAGGCCATTGCCAAGATTTTGCACAAGGCCAATGTAAGTTTTGCCATTTTGGGTAGTGAAGAAAGTTGCACTGGAGACCCCGCCAAGAGAGCAGGAAACGAATTTCTTTTCCAGATGATGGCGATGCAGAACATCGAAGTGATGAATGCTTATGAGGTGAAGAAAATCGTTACGGGTTGCCCCCATTGCTTCAACACTTTGAAAAATGAGTACCCTGCGTTAGGCGGAAATTTTGAAGTGATGCATCACACCCAATTGATTCAAACGTTAATGGCGGAAGGGAAGTTGACTGTAGAAGGAGGAGTATTCAAAGGAAAGAAAATCACCTTCCATGATCCTTGTTATTTGGGTCGCGGAAATGGAGAATACGAAGCGCCACGTGATTTGATTCAAAAGTTGGACGCTGAATTGGTCGAAATGAAGCGCTGTAAAACCAATGGTTTGTGCTGCGGTGCAGGAGGAGCGCAGATGTTCAAAGAAGCAGAGAAGGGTAATAAAGAAGTGAACATCGAGCGCACAGAAGATGCTTTGGCTATTCAGCCCAATGTCATAGCAACAGGATGTCCTTTTTGCAATACCATGATGACCGATGGCGTGAAGCATTTCGAGCAAGAGCATGTCATCGCGGTGAAGGATATTGCGGAGTTGATTGCTGAGGCTGCTGACTTGTAAGAGTCCTTGAAAAGCCTTAGCTTTGTTCTGTGTTAAAGTCAAGGCAAGATATCATTCAGTCTATAAATTTGATTGCGCGAAAATATCCGCTTCAATCTGTAGCGCTCTTTGGTTCCATCAATACAGAAGCATTTACAGAATTCAGTGATGTTGATATTGTTGTTCGTTTCGACGATCAGATAGATCCCATTGTGCGAGGTGAATGTTTGCTCGATTTTCAGATAGAGTTGGAAGATAATTTGAATCGACAAGTTGATATTTTAAATCAAGCTTATGTCGTGAATCCGATCATGAAATCAGTAGTCGAAGAAGCTGTTTTGATTTATGGAAAATAAGATCAGGAAGTATCTTCTTGATATCGAAGATGCCATCAACCGAATTGAAAATTACTTCCAGAATTGTGATGAGTTTAATCAATATGAATTGAATGCGATGTTGCAAGATGCAACTGAAAGGAACCTTGAAATAATAGGAGAAGCTATGAATAAAATTCTTGTTATTCAAGCTGATATCAAAATTTCTGATAGTCGAAAAATTGTCAATACTCGCAACAAATTAATTCATGGTTATGACTCGATTGATAACGCAGAAATTTACGTTATTGTGAAAAAATATCTACCTGTTTTAAAAGTAGAAATTGCGGGATTAAAGCAATCTTAATTGCGTCCTTTGCGCAAACTTTGTGTCCTTTCTGATGAATAATTTCTAACGCAAAGCGCGCCGAGATTTCGCAAAGTTCGCGAAGGTTGTAGAAGTAATTGTATTGCGTCCTTTGCGCACCCTTTGTGTCCTTTGCGTTAAATATTTTCGATTATCCAAAGAGTGAATGGCGATACGCCCCTACTCAATCACAATCCCACAATGATCCAACAATCCATGAATATCGGACTGTGAGAACTTGGCTTTTTTGATTTTGTTTTTCTCCGTGTGAATGGAATATCGGACAGAGGTGCGGAAGTCGGCCTGTTCCAAATTCGTGTTGTAAAATACAGCACCCGAGAAATCACAGTTCGTAAATGTCGATTGCGAAAAATCCCCTTCCGTAAAATCAACTTCTTGAAAATTGCATCCTGAGAAAAGTGACTTTTTGAGCGTTACTTGAAAGAAAGAACTGTGGGTCAAATTACAGTTTTTAAAATTCATTTGGAGTCCCATTTGATTCGCATTTTCAAAGTGCAGCCCCAGCATTTTGCAGTTGGTGAATTGCACCTGTCTAAAGGCCACGCCGTTGATGTTGCATAGGCTTATATTGCAATCAATGAATTCACAGTTTAAGAATTTACAGCCCGACAAATTGAGGTTCGCGAAATTGCAAAAAGAGAAAGTGCAGTCCTCGAAATCATTGGCGGGAAGAGGAGATGTGGCGAAGTCGGAATTTTCAAAGGTTCTATCGAAGATCATTTTCTGTTTTTATTAGGGCGGATTTTTATTCGTCTGTGCGGTGATTTTTTTGTCGGGGCGAATAATTATTCGCCCGTTCGGCGAAGGATTTTATCGAGGGATTTTCCTTTGGCCAATTCATCGATGAGCTTGTCTAGGTGGCGCACCTTCTGCACGATGGGATCTTCGATTTCTTCCACGCGATAGCCGCAGATCACGCCTTTGATCAATGAAGCATTGGGATGGTATTGCGGGCAATGGTTGAAGAAAGTTTCGAAGTCGCTTTGCAGGGTGATTTGTTCTTGAATGCCGGCGATGTCATATCCAGTTAGCCAAGAGATGAGAGTGTTTACTTCATCAATTGTTCGTCCTTTCTTCTCTGCTTTGGCCACATAGAGCGGATAGACGGAGGCGAATTTCATTTTGTAGATTCGGTCTTGATTCGGGATCATTTGAACAACTTGCTTTCCAATTGGTTTATTGGGTATGAAAGTAATCATCATTTTAGTAGTCGTCGTCATTTTTGCCATATTCATGATACAAAGCGTCACAATGAAGTCATCCAATAAAATTGAGCAGTATGCTTATACCGTTGAAAGAGAGATTGACGAGGTAGAAATTAGGCAATATGAAGATGCTGTGTTTTCCAGTGTCATGCTGAAAGACAGCACCTATGAGGGAGGAGCGAGCAAGGGATTTAGAATTTTAGCGGGATATATTTTTGGAGGCAATGACAAAGGGCAGAGCATCGCAATGACGTCACCGGTAGTGATGGAGATGGGCAAGGAGATGAAGATGTCGTTCATGGTTCCTGCCGGAATGAACATGGACAGCTTGCCCAAGCCCAATGACGGTCGCGTGTATCAGGAGAAAGTTCCAGGGTCCAAAATGGCCGTGATTCGTTTTGGCGGTTGGTCCAGTGATGAGAAGATTGAAGAGAAGAAGCAAGAGTTGATTCGCGTGTTACAAGAGAACAACATTCCCTTCGAAGGTCCATTTTTATACATGGGCTACAATCCCCCGTATCAGTTGGTTGGCAGAAGGAATGAAGTGGCTGTGAGGGTGAAATAAAAAAGCCGAAGCATCTGCCTCGGCTTTTAGCTTGATTACCTTTTTTGGTTACTTCGGTTCCAATGTGATGGCATAATCATCTGTTCCATCATTCATCGTAAGTTTCATCTGCTTCTCACGCAATTCTATGATGTGCCAGTCTTCTGTGGTGCCATCTGAATAAGTGATGACAATGTCTTCTTTGTTGGATGAAAAATCCCATTTGTATGTCTCGGTTCCTGAATCTGTCTGAGTTTCATAAATGGGTGTGCACTGCTCGTAAGAATTAAAGAAATCCAATGTGTTGTAAGTACTGTTAGACGATAATGTGGAATTACCATCGTCTTCAAAAGACCAGTTTATGCTAATACTTCCAGTGATGGTGTAGTTGAATGAACTCCCTGACATGCAATCCAAAACATCTGTCTGAGTTGAATTTAAAAGATTCTGCCCATTCATGGTAAGTGCAGTAGCCTTCCAATCGCCAACTACTCTTGATTTTTTTGAACGTAAACTGATGCCAGGTCCTTCTTCGTACTTGGAACAGCCTGTGAATGTGATGATGCCTACAGTCAGTAGGATAAACCCTAAGGTCATTTTGATTTGTTTCATATAGTTGGATTTAAAATTATTTCGTTTTGATTTTTATCTCTTTTCTAAATACATGTGCTGACTTGTCCCTCCATCCAAGATGAGGTGCATGTTTGTAGGGGTTAGAGATTCAATATTCCATTTGCCCTGAACTTCGTTGACCATCAATTTAATTTGACTCTCGTTGTAATTAAACGACCAGCTGCCGGATTCACCGCCATCGGTTTCGAAATCAACATAGGTAGCAACGCAATTGACATTGGAAGCATTCATGTCAAAATTATGCTCAAAGATGTGATATTGAGAACTCCAATTTTGATTGGAACTGAAATTCCAATAATAGGGATTCATGGTATAGGTGATTGAATAGGGAATGGTCTCTCCATTGTCACAATCAAATGTGCCGTTTTCTTCCATGTGCAATTGATCAATTCCTGAAAGGGTGAAGGTGACAATTTCCCATTTTCCCTGCAGCATCTCGGCTTTTGTTTGTGCAGAGTTAGATGTATTGTCTTTTTTACATCCTGATATGCCCAAGATGAAGGCCGCCATAAGCAGCACTGACCCGAAGGTCATGATTTGTTTTTTCATGAAAAAATAATTAGGTGGGTATTATTTTTTATGCAATGTAATACAAAATATCGAAAAACCAAATGGTGGTATTTCTTACAATTCGACAATCCCTACTCGGTCACCAACAGTAACTGCTGATCTGAAGCGCGAATCATTGGCAACTTTGCGCCAACATTCTTCCATGTCCTTGGAAAAATTGATGTCATCCAAAATGACAATGGTTCCAGGCTTACTGTATTTCAATACAATTTCCAATTGAGGCAGCACAAATTCTTGGGTATGAATGGCATCGATAAAGGCAACGTCAATGTGCTGGTCTTGGGGCAATACTTTTTCGATGTTTTCTTCAAAAGTACCGATGGTCAACTGATAGGGATGTCCAATTTGTTTCAAATTCTCATTGGCCAATTTCGCCCAGACATCATTGGGGTCAAAGGTCAAGAGCTGTCCGAAATTATTGGCTTTTAATCCAGCCAGAAAATACATGCCAGAAACGCCAAATGCTGTTCCGAATTCAATGACGTTTTCGGCGCGTTTTCGTTGAACCAAATGAGTGAAAAGGTTGCCCATGGTGGGTTGGGTTCTCACTTGGTTAGAACTTCGCGTGGATTTTGTTGCTCCTTTGTATCCATCCCACAAAGGTTGCTCACCTTGTTCATTGGTAATGATGGCACGCTTTTCAATTAGGCTAGCTAATTTTCCTATCGGAGGCTTTACAAAATCACTTCCGAAGTTTTGGGCCAACCATGAGCGGTCGTCACGTTGGATCCATTGCAAAGGAATCTTCCGTCCGATGTAATTGATATAATATGGGCGGAGGATTTTTTTAATGGCATTCAACATGACTTCAATAATTAAAATTCTGCATTCAAAGGTGTGCGAGGGAAAGGAATAACATCGCGGATATTGCTCATTCCGGTCGCGTACATGACCATACGTTCAAAGCCCAATCCAAAGCCAGCATGCGGACATGTACCGAATTTCCTGGTTTCTAAATACCACCAAATGTGGTCTTCGGGGATATTGAACTGCGCACATTTTTCTTTCAAAACGTCATAACGTTCTTCACGTTGTGAACCTCCAATGATTTCTCCGATTCCAGGAACCAAAATATCCATTGCGGCTACAGTTTTTCCATCTTCATTCATACGCATGTAAAATGCTTTGATGGCAGCTGGATATCCAGTAATGATTACGGGCTTTTGGAAATGCTTCTCTACCAAGTATCGCTCATGCTCGCTTTGCAAATCAATGCCCCAAGAGACATCGTATTTGAATTTCTTTTTCTTGTAGTGGTTGGAGTTCATTAAAATGTCTATGGCCTCGGTATAGGTAATTCTTTCAAATGGGTTCTCGACAACAAACTTCAATCGGTCAATCAAAGGCATGGTTTGTCTTTCGTCCATCGGCTTGGTCTTGTCTTCTTGTGCTTCGCGATCTTGTAAGAAAGTCAGATCTTCTATCGCATTGTCTAAAACATATTTCAAGCAATATTTCAAAAAGGATTCTGCCAAATCCATATTGTCGACAATGTCATTAAATGCAACTTCAGGCTCTATCATCCAAAACTCCGCCAAGTGACGTGAAGTGTTGGAATTTTCGGCACGGAAAGTTGGTCCAAACGTATATACTTTACCCAAAGCCAATGCAGCGAGCTCTGCTTCCAATTGTCCAGAGACAGTAAGGTTTGATGATTTTCCAAAGAAATCTTGACCATGGTCGATCTGACCATTTTCATCTTTGGGAATATTGTTCAAATCCAAGGTGGTTACCTTGAACATTTCACCAGCTCCTTCGGCATCACTGCCCGTGATAATCGGGGAGTGGAGGTAAAAGAATCCGCGATCGTTAAAAAATTGATGCACCGCAAAAGCCAAGTGATGACGCAAGCGAAATACTGCGCCGAAGGTATTTGTTCTAAAACGCAAATGTGCTTTTTCTCGCAAAAACTCCAAAGAAGTTTTTTTCATTTGGATTGGAAAATCATTGGGGTCGCAATCACCAAGAATTTCAAGACCAGTTGCTATGATTTCGACATTTTGTCCTTTGCCTAGGCTTTCAGCAACTTTACCTTGTACAGAAATACAAGTGCCTGTATAAAGGCGTTTCAAATCGTGTTCAGAAAAGTCAGTGGTATTGACTACGACTTGCAAATTGTTAATGGTAGAACCATCATTCAACGCAATGAATTGATCATTTCTAAAAGTTCTTACCCATCCTTTAACAACCACATCGGCACCGATGGTAGGTTGAGCTAAAATTTGTTTGATTTCTGTACGCTTCATATCTCTTTTGCTGAAGCGCCAAAGTTAATCAATTACAAATGAATTGGGGTATGGCTTTTTTCAGATTCCACCACACCATCTCGCATGCGCACAACCCGATGGGCATAGGCTGCAATGTCTTCTTCGTGGGTGACTATGATGATGGTGTTTCCTGCATCATGAATGTCTTGAAACAATTTCATGATTTCGTATGAAGTTTTGGTGTCCAAATTACCCGTTGGCTCATCGGCTAAAATGATGGAAGGATTGTTTACCAAGGCTCTTGCTACAGCAACCCTTTGGCGTTGTCCTCCTGAAAGTTCGTTGGGCTTATGCAACATACGGTTGCCGAGGCCGACTTGCTCCAATACCTCCTTGGCTCTCGCTAGTCGTTTTTCCTCAGACCAGCCTGCATACACCAAAGGCAATGCTACATTTTCCAGTGCGGTGTATTTGGGCAGGAGATTGAAAGTTTGAAAAACAAATCCGATTTCTTTGTTCCGAATAGCGGCAAGCTCGTTGTCGTCAAGGGTGGAAACATTGGGACCATTGAGGTAATATTCGCCGGTGGAAGGACGATCCAAGCAGCCCAGAATATTCATCAAAGTTGATTTTCCAGAACCAGACGGCCCCATCAATGCGACGTATTGATTTTTCTCAATATTCAACGCCACACCATTGAGGGCATTTACTTCTTCTTCCCCCACGACGTATCTCTTGGTAAGACCTTCAATTCTGATTAGACTAGACATGAAGCGAAAATAGAGCATTGAGGCAACTTTTGGCTTATATTTACCATCTATAATTGTATAAAAAGGTTAACGCCAAAATCGATAAGAAAATGAGATTTGTGAAAGGTTTGATTAGCGGAATGGTGCTGTTGGCATCTAGCACATTTGGACAAATTGCGGTCACCAACAATATGACCGCTGACGAAGCAGTGCAATATCTATTGGGACCCGGTGTTACTTATTTCAATGCGCAGTTTACCGGAAACGCATTGCAATTGGGACAGCTTACAGGGTTAGGCGCTCCAACCAATTTTGCTATTCCAGAAGGAGTAGTGATTTGTACGGATGATGTAGTTACCCTATCTCCAACAGGAACAGTAGGAAACATTACGCCCGATTTGGCAACTGAACCCGATTTGTTGGCTGTTGCTCAATCTGTACCTCCAATGATTGGTCAAAATTTCACCATTACCGGGGTTCACAATGTGGCCATGTTGGAGTTTGATTTCATTGCCACAGGAAATACTTTGAACTTCAATTACATTTTCGGTTCTGATGAGTATTTGACCTTTGTCAATTCTCAGTACAACGATGTGTTTGCGTTTTTCCTTTCTGGTCCAGGTATAACAGGTCCTTACGCATCTCCAGCAGCATTCCCAGGTGGCGCGGTCAATATCGCGGCTGTGCCCAATTCCAATCCCCCTTTGCCGATTACGATCAGTTCAGTGAACAATGTTCTGAACCAGACTTATTACATTGACAATCCTGCCAACACAGATATCTCATCAAATGGATATACAGCTTCCTTATTGGCAGAGCACCCGCTTCAATGTGGTTCAACGTATCACATCCGATTGGCCATTGCTGATTGTGGTGACCAAAGTTTGCAATCATTTGTATGTCTTGAAGCAGGATCTTTCAATGTGGGAACCAATTTGATTACGCCGCTTTCTGTTTCTGCTCCCGGTATAAGTCCAATCCCCAATTTTCCGTCCAATGCGATTCTAGAAGGTGAAAGCTGTTATGACGGTTCATTTATCATTAACCCACCTGCTTGTTCTATTGATCCTGACACGATTTTGATTGAATATGGCGGTACTGCAATTTTGGGAACTGACTATACAACAGGCGGGGTTACGCAAATTATTTTGTACCCCAATACGCCAGACACCTTATTTATCAATGCCCTTGTAGATTTTCAGGCTGAGACGGATTCAACAATCACTTACAGCGGAATTACATCTGGGGTGGAGACTATCACGGTTAGTTTCATTTACGATCATCTGGTGAATGGAGTTATGGAAATAGACACTGCTGTTGCTACTCTTTTATTGGTTGATTATAATCCAGTACAATTAGGGGAAATCAATGATTTGGCCATGTGTTATGGTGTTCCGCAAAGTGTTAATGCATCTTCTCTTGTTTCCAACGGTGTTCCTAACTATACATACTCTTGGGAGAATCCTGATGGTACGGTTATCGGTACTGGACCAACTCAAAACTTGAGTCACAGTGCAGCCAATCCCATTACAGAAGGTGAATACTGGGTAACGGTTCGTGACTACTGTGGTATCACAGATTCTGCACGATTCGAAATCGTTACGCCTAATCCACCACCTGCATATGGAATCACGGTTGATTCATTGATTTGTATGGGAGATCCGGATACTTTGATGTTGCCTATCAATTCAACTTTCCAATACGAATGGTATTATTACGATGTGGAGCAGGGAACAGAGGTTAACATGCCTTCGAATACCAATTATTTGGTTTTGAATTCTGTTTATCCTGAAACCTACCATTGTGTATTGACTGAAACCACTTGTGGATACGACGATACGGCAAGTTTCGTTTATGTACCTCAGATTTGTGACATCATTATCCCCAACATCATTACGCCCAATGAAGCTTATGATCCAACGGACATATACATCAATGATCCCAACCAGAACTATGGGGACCCCAAAGGAAACAATAGCTTGTGGATCCAAGGATTGGTGGATAACAAAGGGGTAAGAAGATTCCCAGGTTCAACTTTGAAAGTTTACAACCGTTGGGGAACCTTGGTTTATGAAAATGACAACTACGACAACAGTTGGAACCCGCGCGATTTGGCAGAAGGAACTTACTATTACGTATTCATGTTGAAACGCAAAGTCAAAGAAGAATTCTTCAAAGGCACCGTAGAAATATTCCGATAGACTTATCGGACAACCAATGAAAGGCCGGACATCAGTTCCGGCTTTTCTATTTGCATCAAGTCCAAAACAGTTGGTGCAACATCAGCTAAAATGCCATCCTTAACTTGGTTGACATCAGGGCTGATCACCCATACAGGAACAGGGTTGGTGGTATGCGCGGTATTGGGACTGCCATCTTCATTGAAAGCTTTGTCCGCGTTGCCGTGATCTGCAATGATGACAAATTGATACCCTGTTTCAAGACCTTTACGCACAACGGTCTCTAGGCAATTGTCGACGGTTTCAACGGCCTTAACGATGGCAGAAAAAACGCCAGTATGTCCAACCATATCGGGATTGGCGAAATTCAAACAAATGAAATCGGGTTGATCTTCAGACATGAATTGAATCACTTTGTCTCTCAATTCAGGCGCACTCATTTCCGGTTGTAAATCATAGGTGGCTACTTTTGGCGATGCTGCCATTGCTCTTGATTCACCTTGAAATTGAGCTTCGCGTCCTCCACTAAAAAAGAAGGTGACATGCGGGTATTTTTCCGTTTCAGCCATTCTCAATTGCGTCTTGCCGGCATTGGAAATTACTTCGCCCAATGTGCTGGATAAATTGTCCTTTTCATAAACCACATGGACATTGTCAAAACGCTCATCGTACTGGGTCATGGTCACAAAGTGCAAATGAGGAATTACGCTCATTTCAAACTCTTCAAAGTTTTCTTGACTTAATACTTGGGTAATCTCGCGGCAACGATCCGTACGGAAATTGAAGCATATGACAACGTCTCCTTCTGAAATTTTTCCATTAATATTCTCTATAACGAAAGGTTCGATAAACTCGTCGGTGGTATTGCTGTCATAACTTTTTTGAATGGCTTCCTTGGCAGATTGCACAGTTTCGCCCAAGCCGTGAACATAGAGGTCATAAGCTTTTTTCACCCTTTCCCATCTTTTGTCTCGATCCATGGCAAAGTATCGACCAATGATAGTTGCCACTTTTACCTGTGTGTGTGCAATGGCGTTTTCGAATTCTCTCAAAAATCCAAGTCCACTGTTGGGATCGGTATCGCGACCATCGGTAATGGCATGCACATAGGTTTCTACTGTAGGATATTTGGATGCAATCTCGGCTATAGCAGCGGCATGCTTCCAATGTGAATGAACACCACCATCGCTGATTAATCCTATCAAGTGAACCTTTTTGTTATTCGATTTTGCCGATGCAAATGCTTCATTGATTACAGGGTTGTTATAAAAAACACCTTCGCGTATTTCTTTGTTGATCCTCACCAATTCTTGAAACACGATGCGGCCAGCACCAATATTCATGTGGCCCACTTCGCTATTGCCCATTTGGCCATCTGGGAGCCCGACGTTCTCACCATCCGTTCTTAGCGTTGCATGCGGATAGGTTTGAGTCAAATAATCGGTGAAAGGAGTGTGTGCGCTGAAAATAGCATCGCTATTGTCTTTTTTACCTATTCCCCATCCATCAAGGATAATCAATGCTGCTTTTTTTGTCATAATGGTAAATTTACTTCGGCGCAAGTACCGCCAGTTGTTCTGTTCGAAAAGGTTATGCTTCCGCGATAAAATCTAACAATGTTGCTCACCAGATAAAGGCCCAATCCACTGCCGCTCACTTGATCGGCTATTTGTGCGTTTCGATAAAACTTTTGGGTCATCAGTTTGGACTCTTCATCGGAAACCCCTTTGCCTTCATCTAGAATTTGAATGGAAATATTTCCATCAATACGTTTGCTTGTTATCGTGATTTTACTTTGGTTGGGGCTGTATTTACAAGCGTTATCGATGAGGTTGAAGAACACAGACCCCAAAAGCTCAGGATCAATTTGAAGTTTGCATGCGGCATCAATCTGAATTTCGAAATCGTGTTCGGGGTACCACTTGCGAATTTTTTTGAGTTCAGCTTCTACAAATTCGGAGAGTTGAATAAGTTGATCATGATTTTCAAATCTTCCTGTTGAGGTTCTTGAAGTGAGTAAGATGTTTTCAATTTGCTTTTGAAGTCGAGTCAATTCTCCTTGCGCTTGGGAAAGGATTATTTTTTGTTTTTCTTCTTCGGTTTTGTGTCGGGTCAAAGTGTCAAGCATCAATCGAATGGAAGCTATAGGAGTCTTGAGCTCGTGGGTAACAGATAGAAGAAATGTTTTTTCAACTGTTGCTGATTCCATCTCTTTTTTGATGCTTCTATTGATCCACCTAAATCCAAGAAAAAGGAGGATGGAGAAAACTGCACCTTCTCCGATGATCATACCTAGCTTATTGAAAGCTTGATTTTCGTTGGGGTACAAGATTTTGTAACTGCGATAAAGTTGTACTCCCCACCAAAATAATTGGAGTATGACATATACAAACAAGATGTGCAATAGACGTTGACGAAACCTTCGTTGGAACATATTGTAAAATTAAGCGGAATTGCGCTTGTGGTGATTAACTTTGACGTATGAAAAAATGGCTCACCATCATTTTGTGTTCTTTATTGATTCCTTTTGTTTCTATGGGGCAGAAGGTGGGATTGGTTCTCAGTGGTGGAGGTGCTCAAGGTTTGGCGCACATAGGTGTAATTAAGGCTCTAGAAGAAAGAGAGATTCCAATCGATTATATTGTTGGGACGAGCATGGGAGGTGCAATAGGAGCCATGTATGCTTCAGGCATGTCGGTTGAGGAAATGATTGCGTACGTTTCCACTGAAGAATACTGGCGAATGTCAGAAGGGAAGGTGGGTAGTGAGTTGCGATTTTATTATCGTGAGCCACTGCGAGATGCGGGAATGTTACGACTCAATGTGAAGAAAGGTGCAGGGCTTAAAGTTGTTCTCCCTACGCATTATATCGATTCAGAGCCGTTGGATTGGGAGACCATGCTCGGTTTGGCGCATTCATCTTTGCGATGCAAAGAAAATTTCGATTCTTTGATGATTCCTTTTCGATGCGTAGCTGCAGATGTTGAGAATAAGGAGGAGGTGGTTTTTCGCAATGGTTCTATTTCAGAGGCGATTCGTGCATCCATGACCTATCCTTTTTACATCGCGCCCATTAGAGTCAATGGTAAATTGTTTTATGATGGAGGGATCTATAACAATTTCCCAGTGGATGTATTGTACAATGAATTTATGCCTGACGTTATCATTGGGTCCAATGTGTCGCAAAGCACAAGCCAAGTAGATGAGGGTGATGTTATGTCGCAATTAGAAAACTTGATTGTATATCGCGACAACCCTTCTGTGAATTGTGATCATTGGGTGAACATTGAATTGAATGTTCAAGGTGGAACGTTTGATTTTCAGAATGCACCTGAGATTGTTCAATTGGGTTATGAGCAGGCATTGAAATATTTGGATAAAATCGCTGAAACCACAACTGTAAGAAGGTCAAGGTTAGAGTTGGATGCCAAAAGGGAGCATTTTTTAAAGCGACCATTTCCCAAGTCTTTGACATCATTGTCTGTTCAGGGTTTGTCTCCAAAAGAAAATGAACATTTGGAAAGTTCGCTGCTTTTGGGATTGAAGCAGATGAGTCTTCATCATTTTGAACCACGTTATTATTCGTTTTGGAAGGAACCTGGGATTTCTTCCGTTTATCCAGTTGTTCATCCGGATAGCAAGGATCCCAATGGATACATGTTGGAGTTGCGTGTGAAAAAATCACCTCCAATTCAAATTGCCTTGGGCGGTAATTTTTCTTCGAGATCAATCAATACAGGAATGATCAGTGTTGTGCAACGTCCGTTGAAGTCCTTTAATTTTATGTGGTATGGCAATAGTTACTTTGGAAGATATTACGGCTCCGCGCTATTGGGAATTGAATATCGAAATAGAAGTTATCGCTTGCCGATAGGATTAAGTATCGAGTATTGTCAAAATCGTTGGGATTACTACAGAAGTGTTTCTGCATTTTTTGAAGATACCAAGCCTTCTTTTGTTGTGAACTATGATCGTTATCTCAAGGCTCAATTGCGCTGGGCTTCATCTCAGCATTCCGTAGTTAAGTTTCAAACGTATGCCATTGATCAGCGTGATTTGTATTATCAAACCAAACAATTTTTGAGTGTTGATACTGCAGATGTCACCCATTTGGAAGGATGGGTAAATAAGCTGACTTGGGATTACAATTCTTTAAATGTGATTCAATATCCCACGGAAGGAAAAAGGTTCATGATTCAATTGAAGAACGTGAATGGAACGGAATTGACAGTGCCCGGTACAACCAATTTGATTCGAGATTCTTCTCTGACCCATCAAAATTGGCAAACTTTCCAAGTGCGAGGTGAAGGATATTTTAAAGTGCTCAAGTCCTTTTCATTGGGTTATGCATTTGAAGGTGTGCACAGTAATCAGAAGGTTTTTAATAATTATGTTTCTTCGGTTATTCAGCAACAGTCATTTAATCCCATCGCAGAGAGCTCCACGTTTTTCATGAATCAATTTAGAGGACTTACTTATGCAGGAGCTGGTATAAAGGGTATTTTGCAAATCAATTCCAATCTACAATGTCGAGTGGAAGCCTATCAAATGAATTCCTATCGTTACTATGCCCAAGATGGTTTTAGTAAGGCTGTATTGAATCGAGACCCAATGAGAAATAGGATTTACAGTACAAGCATGGTATATCAAACACTTGCAGGCCCATTGTCTCTTCAGTTGAACTATTATGAGCGCAAGGCAGAGCCTTTCTCTTTGATGGTACATTTTGGTTACATCTTATATAATGATTCACCACGGGATTGATTCTTTATCTTTGCCCCTCAAAACCTTTTGAAAAATGTCAAAAATAAAATTTGCAGTTATTGGAGCAGGACATATTGGAAAGCGCCATGCGGAAATGGTTAAGCGCAATCCAGATTGTGAACTTCTAGCATTTTGTGATGTTCGTTCTGCGGAGGAATGTAACATACTTGATTTTCAAGTACCTCTTTTCCACGATGTGCAAGAGATGTTCAAAGCTTTGCCTGAGATTGAAGTAGTGAGCGTTTGTACACCAAACGGATTGCATGCTACGCAGTCTATGCAAGTATTGAACGCCAAGAAGCATTTGGTTGTCGAAAAGCCGATGGCTTTGACCAAGGCAGCTTGTGAAGAAATTATTTTCAAAAGTTTACAGGTGCACAGGCAGGTTTTCTGTGTGATGCAAAATAGATACAGTCCACCTTCCCAATGGATCAAACAAATTCTCGAAGAGAATAAGTTGGGTGAGATATACATGGTCAACATCAATTGTTATTGGAATCGTGATGATCGTTATTACAAAAAAGGACATTGGAAAGGTTCTTTGGAAAGCGATGGTGGAACATTGTTCACGCAGTTCTCTCATTTCATTGATATCATGTATTGGTTGTTTGGTGACATCACCAATATCCAAGCGCGCATGATGGATTTCAACCATGGTCATTCAACCCAGTTTGAAGATTCGGGAATGGTAAATTTTGAATTTGTGAATGGTGGTTTGGGATCGTTCAACTTTTCTACTTCCGTATTTGATCAAAACTATGAAAGTAGCATGACGATTATCGGAGAAAAGGGCACCGTTAAAATTGGAGGTCAATACATGAACGAGGTTCAATATTGTCATATCCAAGATTATGAGATGCCTGTTTTGCCAGAAGGAAATCCCGCCAACGATTATGGTTTGTACAAAGGGTCTGCAGCCAACCACGTTTATATCATTGAAAACGTTGTTGAGACTTTGAAAGGAGAGAGTATCATCACCACCAATGCCTTGGAAGGAATGAAAGTGGTTGATATCATTGAGCGCATGTATGATGCAGCGCCCAAGATTAGAAAATAAGGAAATGCTTTAAATGAAAAATGGCCCACAAGGGCCATTTTCTTTTTCAGTATGATTGAGTTATTGGGTAACCGAGTTGTAATTGATTTGCCACTCTGGATCGTCCATGAATAATTCGTTGGCATATCCCATCCACTCCGCTGCTTTCTTCTTGTCATTGGCATCGCCTAGTTCGTTGGCGTAAGTGATAAGTGCGGATTTCAGAAGTTTCTTTACATCTTCGTTGTCTGTAGAATAGGTTTGAGAAACCAAAAGTTCTTTGGCTTTGGCAAATTCTGTATCAGATTCTTTTACAGCTTTTGAATGCGCAAAGCAAAGACCCAGCATCAAATGTGCACCAGCATCATTGGGGTCAAAATCTACCATGCAATCGTAGAAACCTTTTGCTTTGGTGAATTTACCTGCTTCGTATTGGATATCTCCCTCAACGGTTAAGTCTTTTCTCAAGTTGATGAAGAAGTCTGGGAAATCTTGCACGTATTTTTTCTCTTTGTCTTTGGCAGCATACTTAGAAGTGTATTTCATCGCATCTTTGAAAGCGTTTTTATATTCTTCCATCTGCGCATACTTTTCAATTTTAGACATCTCGTACAAAGACATGGCGATGTACAAATAGGGAAGGGGATGCTTTTTGGTAGCGTCACCTACGGTATAGTTTTCAGCCTTATTCAAGACTTTTTCATATTTCTGATCCACGAACAAAGACAAAAGATCTTTGAATTCGGTTTCTTGTGCTTTTGCAAATTGAGCAAAGAGCATCAAGGCTAATAAGGAGAAGATTTTCATTTTCATGTTGCAGTTTTTCTTTTCGTCGCTAAAAACAATGCCAAAATAGAACATTTATTTGATAAAAGTGCCATTGATACAGAAAATTACGCAAAGGTTGGTGATTGCTCTTTGTATATTCGCACGAACCTGAGAAAATTGAAATGACAAAGAAGTTACTTTTTATTATATCCCTTGTGGCCATCTCTCAATGGGCGTTGGCGCAAGGATCTGTGCGTGGATTTATCAAGGACAAAGATTCTGGACAACCCGTATTCCCCATTACCATAGGTTTGGAAGGAACGGAGTATGGTGGCTCTACGGATAATTCAGGTTACTATTCATTGACCAAAATTCCAGCGGGTAATTACACTTTGGTCATTATCTCCATGGAATTCAAGGCCATCAAAGAACCAATTACCATAGTCAATGGTCAAGTGTTGAGCAAAAATTATTTGGTAGAAAAGGAAGGCGTGGAGATGTCCACTTTGGAAATCAATTCACGCAAGGCTGATCAGTTGAACAATGTAAATATTTCATCTGAGACCATTCGCTCGCAAGACATTAAGAAGATTCCTTCCATTGGTGGTCAAACGGACATCGTACAATACTTAACCGTTCTTCCTGGATTCGTAAGTACGGGTGATCAGGGAGGACAAATTTTTGTTCGTGGTGGTAGTCCGGTTCAGAACAAAGTATTGTTGGATGGTATGATTGTATACAATCCCTTCCATAGTATCGGTTTGTTTTCTGTTTTTGATACAGATATCATTTCTACTGCTGATGTATATACAGGTGGTTTCAATGCCCAATATGGAGGTCGATTGAGCTCTGTGATGGACATCACCACGCGTGATGGCAATAAGAGAAAAAATACGGGTCGCGTGGGTATCAATCCTTTTGGTGCGAAAGTTCTCTTAGAAGGTCCATTGAAGAAACTTACTGAAAAAGGAAATGGTATTTCTTATGTATTCTCGATGAAGAACTCTTATTTGGATCAATCGTCAAAAGCCATTTATCCATACGTCAACAATGGCAATGGACTTCCGTTCCGTTACCGCGATATGTATGGTAAGGTTTCTTTTGGTGGTGCTACGGGAAGTAAATTGAACTTGTTTGGATTCTCTTTCAATGATGCTGTAACCAAGTACCAAAGTTTGTCCAATTTGAGTTGGCAGAACAATGGCTTTGGTGGAAACTTTGTCGTGGCTCCCTCTGGTTCCACTGTATTGATCAATGGTAATTTTGCTTTTTCGGATTACAACTGTAAGTTGGAAGAGGTAAGTATTCCAGATCGTGAAACGGGCATTTCTAGTTTCAATTTTGGATTGGATTTTAAATACAACATCGAGGATGATGTTTTGAATTATGGAATGGAAGTAGTTGGATTTTCTACTTCGTACAATACATTCAATTCATTGGGTGTGAAGGTGGATTTGGCTCAGAATACGACTGAGTTGAATAGCTACGTGACTTACAAAATCAATCGAAAGAAATGGTTGTTGGAGCCGGGTTTTCGTTTGCAGTACTACAGTTCTTTGGGTGTAGTATCTCCCGAACCTCGCATTGGTTTCAAATACAAACAGTCTGAGCGTTTGCGTTGGAAGTTTGCCGCAGGAAGATATTCTCAAAACTTGATGGCTACCAATTCTGATCGTGACGTAGTGAATTTGTTCTACGGTTTCTTGGCTGCGCCGGAGGAGTTGCAAAATGAATTTACCACACCTGAATTTGAAACCAAGCAGGTGAAGAACTCTTTGCAGCGTGCTTTGCATTACGTCGTAGGGATGGAGTTTGATGTGAACGATGCATTCAACATCAACTTGGAAGGTTACTACCGTGATTTCCGTCAATTGACCAACATCAACCGAAACAAGATTTTTCCGGATGATAATGATCATCAAGATGAATCCGAGCTATTGCGCAAAGATTTTATTTTGGAGACAGGTCGTGCGTATGGTGCGGATATCGTTTTGAAATATGAGACCAAGCGTCAGTATTTCTATGCGGTATATTCCATCATGAAAGTGGATCGTTGGGATGGCTTTACTTGGTATGCTCCGGTGTTTGACCGCCGTCACAATGTCAACTTTGTGGCAACGCACAAAATGGGTACTAAGCGCGATTGGGAACTATCTGCAAGATGGAATTTGGGTAGTGGACTTCCATTCACTCAAACACAAGGATACTACCAGCCCAATTTAACGACGGGTGGAATCAGCACAGATTATGTCTACGCCAATTCCAATGAGATGGGTATTCAGTTCGCGCAGTTGAACGGTGGTCGCTTGCCTTACTATCACCGATTGGACTTGAATTTGAAAAAGACTTTGAAGGGTGAGCGTTTCAATTGGGAGTGGAACTTAGGTGTTACCAATGCGTACAACAGAGCCAACGTTTTCTACATTGATCGTATCACTGCAAAGCGTACAGATCAGTTGCCCATCATGCCAACATTTGGTATGGAGTTAAGCTTTTAAAAGTTCTTGAGCATTGGCAATTGCTGCGGGTGTTGGTGTTTTACCACTCAACATCTCAGCGATTTCTTGAATTCTTGTTTTGGCATCCAATGCTTGAACTTTGGTCAAGGTTCTCTCTTGTCCGTGCTCTTTGTATACTTTGAAATGATGGTTGGCTTTGGATGCAACTTGTGGCAAGTGGGAGATGGCAATAACTTGCATTTGTCCAGCGCACTTTTGCAGAAGTTGTCCCATTTTCAATCCAACATCTCCGCTTACCCCTTGATCGATCTCATCTAAAATCATGACCGGTAAGTTTTGACGGGAGGCCATGACGGCTTTCAAAGCGAGCATTACCCTTGAGATTTCACCACCTGATGCAGCTTGCTGAATGGCTTGTGGTGCCATGCCTTTGTTGGCTGTGAATAAGATGGCAATGTCATCGCAGCCGTCTGTTTTAGGTGCAATGGATGTGAGCTCAACGTGAATTTGAGCGTGCTCCATGGACAATTGATGCAGCCAATGCGACATTTCGGTAGTTAGCAATGCAGCAGCTTCCATTCGTCTTTCATGAATGATTTTTCCTGCTGTTAAAACTTGCATTTCCAATTCAGCAATGTTCAATTGAAGTTGGGCAATTTCATCTTCGACGTTTCCAATGCCCTGCAATTGTTCATTCCATTTTTCTTTGAGTTGGTTGAGCTCATCCGCGTCTTGCACCCTGTGCTTTTGTTGGAGTCGATAGATTTCTCCCAATTGTTCTTGCAGTTGATTCAAGATTTGTGGATCAACGGATACTTGATCGGATAGTCCTTCAACTTCTTGATGAATGTCCTTTACCTCGATGATTAGCGATTTGATGCGCTGCGATATTCCTTCCCACTGCGCTCCATATTTGGCAATGCGTTGAATGTTCTGTTGAGCAGCGTGTAGCCTTGTGTTGATGCCATCAGCACCATCTAAAATTTCTAGTGTCGTAGATAAACAGGATTGAATTTCCTCTGCGTGTTCCAAAGTTTCTACTTGCTGTTCCGCTTCTTTGATTTGAATTTTTCCTAGCGGCGAATTGTCCAATTCTTCCCATTGAAATTTGATGAAATCTGCAGTAGCATTCCATTCGGCTTGCAGTTGGATTTTTTCTTCCAATGTCTTTTTGGTGGATTGCCAGTTTTTGAACAATGCTGCATAATTCTCAAGCGGCAAATCATTTTTGGCAATGGCATCTAAAATTTCCAATTGAAAATTTCGTTGCCCAATGAGACTTTGCTCGTGTTGTGAGTGAATATCAATCAAACGTTGTCCTGCATCCTTGAGAAGCGAAACATTGACAGGTGTGTCGTTGATGAATGAACGGGATTTACCAGTGGGAAGAATTTCTCTTCTAATGGTTAAGACATCTTCCCAATCTAAATCATGTTGTTTGAAAAAGGACTTCCAGTTTCTTCCGCCAATTTCGAACTGAGCTTCGATGACGCATTTCTGCTCATTATTTCTGAAGATTTTCGCATCTGCACGTTGACCCAACAACAAACCAATGGCTCCAAGCAAGATGGATTTACCACTCCCTGTTTCGCCCGTTATAACGGTAAAACCTTCTTCGAATAGCAATTCAGCTTGATCGATTAATGCAAAATTTTGGACACGAATATTTTTTAGCACAGCAAATACTTTTGACGAAAATAACTAGGAAAGTCGTGCTCAACCACGAAGAGTTATTCGCAATTATGCGAATTAATTCATAATGCGCTCGTACTTGGTAATATTCCCCGGATCAACCAATTTACATAAGTCGTAAATGGGCTGTTTGGTTTCCACAGGAGCTGGCTTGAAAATCTGGGTAATTTCATCCGCCTTTCCATAAAAGAACACTTGTAAATTGTAGGATGAGGGGCGGATTTTATGAATAGCTCTTAGGCCTTCCAATGAAAGTGCAATGTTGTTTCGTCCCTTTTCGATATCATAGTATAGAAGATCCAAACCTTGTCTGTGGTAATTGTATAGCGCTTCTCGCAAGGGCTTGAATGATTGAGATAAAATATTTTCAATGATCCAATAACGATTTTGTTGTCCTTTTTGGTTGGCTTTCCAGCCTTCCTCAGGCGCGTTCTGTGCGTTGTTGACAATGGTTTGACACATCAGGTAGTAATCGGTTCCTCCTTCCAATGAAAATGAATCGTAGTCCATAGCCAATATAAGATTGGCGTAATAGGCCAATACGGAAGTAAGATTGTCTCTGTGCTGATCTTGAGACCACTGAAGTGTAGAGTTGTCTTGGTAGGAGAATTCAAAGTTTTTATCATTGATGCTGAGCATCGTTGTTTTGTATGACGAATTGTAAACGGGTCTGCTACTGCTTACTTGAATGGAACCTTTGAATGCGCGGTTGTTGATTTGTTGCTCAACGGTAATTTGAATGGAACAATCGATGCGCTCTTTGGAATCCCAATTGTCCTTGGACCATTTTCTGTTGTTTACAAACTCTTCGATAACGCCTTCCATGGTTTTAAAAACCTCTGCATCACCTGTAATTACTCGAGGCGGAATGATGGTAACGTTGCAATTGAGTTCTTGAGCTTTGACCTCAAAAGAAAATGCTCCTAAGAAGAATAGGAGACCAATAAAGGCTATATAATTTCGCATAACTGATTCAATATTTCTTGCGCCACTTTGGTTTTGTGCATGGGTTCAAAAGCAATGGAACGCGAATCGGGATAAATAATTGTGATGGTGTTGTCGTCTTTGCCAAAACCACTTTGTGCGCCGTTGGCAGAATTGGCAACAATGAAATCAAAGTTTTTTCTTTTCATCTTCTCTGCGGCATTGGAGAGAAGGTTTTCCGTTTCCAAAGCAAACCCTACAATCCGCTGATGACTTTGTTTTTGGCTGCCCAATGTTTGTGCAATATCGATGGTGGGTACAAGCTCAATCGTTAGCTCTTGGTCTTTTTTCTTGATCTTTTGATCGGCTTGCTTCTTGGGTTTGTAGTCAGCAACAGCCGCGCTTAATATGGCGACATCGCAATTGGGGAAATGCTGCATGCAAGCCGCGGCCATTTCATCCGAAGATGTTACGGAAATGCGCTCTACCAAAGGATGTTGAATTTGTAAATGTGATGGACCACTGATGAGGATTACGTGGGCACCGCTCTCAGCCGCTCTATTGGCCAGGGCATATCCCATCTTGCCACTGCTGTGGTTGCCAATAAATCGAACAGGATCGATGGCCTCATAGGTTGGGCCAGCTGTAATCAGAACTTTCTTGCCAACCCATTTGGGTGACGGTTCAAAGTATTGTTGAAGTGCGGAGTATATGTCTTCAGGTTCCATCATGCGACCCTTTCCATCTAATCCAGAAGCCAAACTTCCTTCTTGTGGTTCAAGCACTTGATGGCCGCGTTTGATCAGGCTTTGGATATTTTCTTGTGTTCCTGCATGCAGAAACATGTCGTGGTCCATGGCAGGAGCCACAAAGATGGGGCAGCGTGTACTCATGTATACGGCCATCAGGAAATTGTCGCAATGACCCGATGCCATTTTGGAAAGTGTATGAGCCGAGCAAGGTGCAATAACCATAGCGTCTGCCCACAAGGCCCAATGGACGTGATTGGTCCACTCTCCGCTGTCTTTGTTTTCAGTAAAATCAGAAGATACGGGCTGGCCCGACAGACTGGCAAAAGTAAGTGGCTGAATAAAATCCTGTGCAGATTGCGTCATGATTACTTTCACCTCAGCACCTGATTTGATGAGCATGCGAATGAGTTGCGTTGACTTGATGCAAGCAATGCTCCCCGTAACGCCCACCAATACTTTCTTCCCTTTCATGGTTCTAAAATAAAAAAAGATGGCGTTGGTGCCATCTTTCTTTCGTATCGTTGAATAAGATTATCCTTGTGTGTTTTCAGTATCTGGGTATCTCCAGTAAACCTCGCCATCTACCAATTCTTGAACTGCAATAGAATGTGGCTTGGCCATTCTCTCATAATGCTTAGAAATTTCGATTTGCTCGCGGTTTTCAAAAACCTCTTCCAAGTTGTCTGTAGATGAGCTGAACTCTTCTAATTTTTGACTCAATTCTTCTTTCATTTCTTTTCCAATTTGGTTGGAACGCTTAGAAAGAAGCACTAATGTTTCAAACAAGTTGCCATCAACTTGAGAGAACAATTTGTCAGTATCGCGGGTTACAGTACTCTTCTCCGCATTGGTAGTTTTAAACTTACTCATAACAATCAGTGGGTCAATTTTTCAATTTGTTTGGCACTCTTATCAAAGAAATCTTGAGCGGATTTTAACCACTCACTTTCTGGATAAGCGTTTGCAAAGTTAACATAAGATTCTATAGTTGCACGAAAACGTTCTAATTTCTTTGTTTCAATGCTGCCTTCGGCCAATAAATAATTGCTCTTTACAATCAGATACTGCACTTCCTCTCGGTATTGAGAGGTGGGGTATTTTTGAATAAATTGCTTCAAAGCCAATGAGGCCGCTTTGTATCGCTCGGTTTTGACGTACAACCTCGCATTTTCAAAGTCCTTCTGTTCCAGCTTATGATTCAAAGAACCTACAAGCACATTGGCTGAATCCTTTAAAACCGAAGTGGGGTATTTGTCCAGGAAATACTGAAAATCATTGATGGCGTTATGGGTGTCGGTTTGATCCAAGGTATACTCGGGACTCAATTGATAGCTACAATAAGCTGATTTAAACAAACACTCTTCAGCTTTGGCGTGTCTGGGGTAGTTCTTAGCAAATGATTTTAAAAAATATCCCGCCATCACGTAATCCTTGATGCAGAAGTTGGTCATGGCAAAGTAATACTGAACGTCTTCCGAAATTGAGCTCCCTCGTGTTGGTCCCTGCAATTCCTCTAACAATGGAAGCGCTTTGTGACATTCTCCTTCTTGGTAGTATTTAACGGCAGCCTCAAATTTCTTGTTCATGTCTTTTTCCTTCAAAATTTTGTTGTACTCGGTACAACTGCTGAAAGCAAAGACTATGGCGAAAAGAAAAAGACTGAATTTTTTCATGGAGCACAAAGATAATCAAAGCCACTTTTGGCCGACTAGTTAATTTATCCCAAGTAAGTTTGTAGGAGCAGCGCAGCACTCACGGCGTCAATGAGACCCTTGTCAGCTCTTTGCTTTTTAGATGCGCCTCCCATGAGAATAGCCTGACTCGCCATTTTGCTGGTAAACATTTCATTTACCCGGTGGATGGGGATTTGAGGGAAATGTTTTTGGAGTTTGTCTTGGAAAGCCAATTGCTGCTCTGTGGTTTCTGAGGACTCTCCATTCAAATATTTGGCTTCGCCGAGAACAAAACCCTCAATCTTGTATTTGTTGTTGTACTGGGTTAAATAGGCAAGGATTTCTTTGGGTGAAACGGTAGTAAGCGGAGAGGCAATCATTTTCAAGTCATCCGTTTCTGCGATACCGCATCTTTTTTCTCCGTAATCTATGGCAACCAATCTTCCCATGCTGTTCGTATTTTTGACCAAAATACAAATAGATGAATCGCGAAGCCATACAAATAACCATCGAAAAAGCTTGGGAAGACAGAAGCTTGTTGCAAACAGCAGAAACCATTTCTGCCATTGAGCAAGTAATTGAGGAAATTGACAAAGGCCGATTGCGTGTTGCAGAGCCATTGGAGAGCGGCGATTGGCAGGTGAACGAATGGGTAAAGAAGGCAGTGGTGATGTATTTCCCCATTCGCAAAATGGAAACGTTTGAAGCGGGACCGATGGAATTTCATGATAAGATGGCATTGAAGAGAAATTACGCTGATTTGGGAGTGCGCGTTGTACCGCATGCAGTTGCGCGATACGGTGCTTATTTGGCTCCGGGAGTAATCATGATGCCGAGCTATGTCAACATCGGGGCCTATGTTGGAAGTGGAACGATGGTGGACACATGGGCTACCGTTGGTTCTTGTGCACAAATCGGTAAGGATGTTCACTTGAGTGGTGGTGTAGGAATCGGTGGTGTATTGGAGCCCCTTCAAGCTGCACCAGTGATTATCGAAGATGGTTGTTTTATTGGGTCTAGATGCATTGTGGTGGAAGGTGTTCGTGTGAGAAAGGAAGCAGTACTTGGGGCCAATGTGGTTTTGACCAAATCGACCAAGATTATTGATGTATCAGGTAAATCACCCAAGGTATATGTGGGTGAAGTTCCTGAACGAAGTGTTGTAATCCCAGGAACCTATCCCAAGCAATTTGCTGCAGGCGAATACGGTGTGCCATGCGCATTGATTATTGGTCAGCGCAAAGAAAGTACGGATTTAAAAACTTCATTGAACGATGCTTTGCGTGAGCATGAAGTAGCCGTATAATGCAACGAGTTCTTTTTATACAAACTGCTTTTATTGGTGATGCTATTCTAGGCACCGCTGCTGTGCGTGCTTTGCATGATCAAGGTTTTCAAGTTGATGTCTTGGTGCGCAAAGGGAACGAAATTTTTTATCAAAATCAATCCAACGTCAATCAAGTTTGGGTTTGGGATAAAAAGAAAAAATGGAGATCTTGGTGGACATTATTGAGAGGCGTTAGAAGAGTTAAGTACGATAAGATTTATTTGGCTCAACGTTTTTTTACCATGGGGTTGTTCTGTTTACTTTCTGGTGCGTCAGAAAAGATTGGATACAGTCAAGGTTGGTGGTCGCAATTTTATAACGTGAGAATCCCGCATAGATGGGGTGATCATGTGCACGAGGTTCAACGATTGATGGACCTGGTAGAAAGTGAGAAGTTGTTTCGACCTTTCTTGGAAGTGCAAGCGCATCATGTATCACTACCTGAATGTCCATATATCACCATCAGTCCTGCATCTGTTTGGCAAACCAAGCAGGCACCTTTGCAAGTTTGGCAGCAAGTGTTGTATCGACATGAGAATAAAAAGGTGCTTCTCTTGGGAGGTCCAACCGATTTAGCGTTTCTCCAGGAATGTATGTCCCAATTGAAACATCCGAACATGGAAATCAAGGCTGGGCAATATTCGTTGTTGCAATCGGGATATGTGATGAAACATGCAGTCATGAATTTTGTCAATGATTCCGGTCCTCTGCATTTGTGCTCTGCTACGAATGCGCCTGTAACAGCTTTTTTCTGCAGCACTGTTCCAGCATTTGGCTTTGGTCCATTGTCTGATGTTTCGGTTGTATTGGAAACCAAAGAGGAATTGCCCTGTCGTCCGTGCGGTATGCATGGTCATTCTCGTTGTCCGAAGGGGCATTTTAAATGTGGGAACATTATTCTTCCATCATGAGCACACAGCTTTCAGATCGATGGAAAGGATGGACAGATTGGTCATTGCCCAAACAGCCCAAAGCTGTAATGTTGGGGTCTTGTTTTTCTGTTGAAGTTGCTCAACGTTGTGAATTGAACCAATGGAAGGTTTTATCCAATCCCATGGGGACCTTGTTTCAGCCTTTGTCGATTTTAAATTGGTTGAAAGGAGATCTGGATGTTTTGGAGCGAAGTATTGTATTTCATGAAGAGAAATGGAAGATGCTTATGGCAGGTAAAGTAGGACAGTCAAATCTTTCCAAAGAGGCTTTGCTACAATGGTCTAAGTCTGTTGTGGATGATTTGCAAGCATCGATATTGTCCAGTCATGTCTTGGTCATTACGTGGGGAACAGCTCATGTTTGGAAATGGAAGCAAGGTGATATGGCCATCGGTAATTGTCAAAAATTACCACAGCGGGATTTTAATAAAATGTGGTTGACTACTTCAGAAATAGTAGATGCTTATAAGTATTGGTTCAATGGGTTTCAATTGCAATTTCCGCATGTAAAAGTGGTATTGACTGTAAGTCCAGTTCGTCATGAGAAATTGGGAGTGGTTGAAAATTCTCGATCCAAAGCAATATTGATAGAGGCGGCTCATCAATTGGCGGAGCAAACATCGATGAGATATTTTCCGAGTTATGAGTGGGTTCAAGATGAACTTCGCGACTATACATATTATGAGAAAGATGGCTGTCATCCCAATGCACAAGCCATCGATTTTGTTGCACAGCATTGGTTTAAATCGTTTGGTTATGAATAGGTATCTTTTGTTATTTGTTTTGTTGTTGGCGATGCAATTTGGTTCAGCACAAAAATGTTCGCATCAGCAGGGTTCTTTCAAAACCAGCCATGCTAGCCGATTGGATACGATAGATATTTTACATCATCACATTCAATTGGATTTCACAACATTTTCTGCTGCGACATTCAAGGGGCATAGCCAAATGCAAGTTCGAATTGTACAACCCACTTCGCAGCTTCATTTTGATTTGGAGGGATTGTCGGTAGATTCAGTAAAAATTGGAGGAGTCAATTATCTTTTCGATTTGGTCAATCAAGGTTTTATGGTGTTGAATGCCGGAGCTTGGATTATGAATGATACCGTTGAAGTAGATGTTTGGTACGGAGGTCATCCCATTACGGATCCTACATGGGGTGGTTTTTACTACAACAGTCAATATGCGTACAACATGGGTGTGGGATTTGATGCCGATCCGCATTGCTTGGGTAGAGCTTGGCATCCGTGTATTGATGATTTTAATGATCGCGCCACGTATGATATTGAAGTTGAAACCTTGACCGCACATCGTGCGATTTGTGGTGGTATTTTGATCAGTGAAGAAGTATTACCCAATACACATCGCCGAAGTTCGTGGCATTTGGAACAACCCATCCCTTCCTATTTGTCAAGCGTGGCTGTCGGAAGTTATGTGCATACTGAAGATGAATGGGTTTCAGAGGATGGAGATGTATTGCCCATTTGGTTGGCGTCCAAGGCAACAGATACGACCAATTTTAAAAACAGTTTGATCAATCTTTCACAGGTTTTGGGGGCTTACGAAAATCACTTCGGACCTTATCCCTTTGAACGTGTTGGATATGTAGCTGTTCCATTCAATGGCGGCGCCATGGAGCACGCTACCAACATTGCCTATCCATTATTTGCAATCAATGGCAATACGGCCTATGAAACTTTGTATGCCCACGAATTGAGTCACATGTGGTGGGGCGATGCAGTGACGTGTGTAGCGCAGGAAGAAATGTGGTTGAACGAAGGATGGGCTTCTTATTGCGAATCATTGGCTTTGGAGGCTTTGTATGGCGTTGATGCGTACAAGAGCGAGCAAAGCGATTTGCATCGAGAAGTATTGACATCCGCTCACGTAACGGATGGTGGTTACTATGCCGTTTCTGGAGTTCCTCATTCATTGACCTATGGAACAACGGTTTACCGCAAAGGTGCTTGGGTGGTTCACTCGCTGCGAGGCATCATGGGTGATGTCGCTTTCTTTCAAGCCTGTCGCGATTATCAAGCCCAGCACGCTTTTCAATCTCATTCCAGTATTCAGCTTCGCGATTTTTTTCAAGCCTATACCGCTCAAAATCTCATTGCATTCTTTGATTCCTATGTTTTTCAACCAGGTTTCACAGAGTTCAGGATAGTGGATTATACAACAGTAAGCGCAGATGCGCCGGGTTATTTTTGGACCAATGTACATGTCGAAAACCATTTGCATCGACAAACGGAGTATTGTTCTTCGATGCAACTGGAAGTGGGATTTAAAAGAGAGAGTGGAGTTTGGGAGTATAGAACCATGATTCAGGATGAGATGTTTCAATCACATCTGTTTTTGTTGGATTTTCAGCCTATAGATGTCGTGTTGAATCCAAACGAGACGATTCATCAATCTGTTCTTGCTCAAGAGAGATGGATGGATCAAACGGGAACCCACGATTTAACTTATGCTGAACTTACATTGGTTTTGAACGATATGGGAAACAGTGATTCCATTTGGGTTAGAGTAGAGAATCATTTTGCCGAAGCCAATTACGCGCACAGTAT
>JACCDL011353528.1_pt1 | contig 28885 bp, 28 predicted proteins | sample 7441931 | NCBI WGS metagenome assembly JACCDL01 (sample SAMN15323437, study PRJNA562643) | freshwater metagenome | isolation source: river surface water | place: USA:Blue River Watershed | collected 2017-08-16 | reverse complement strand
CCGGCATGCGCCGCTCGCTGATCGGCCTGGGCTATGCCTACCGCTTCGGTGATAAGGGTCTCGAGCTCGCGCTCGAAGCCAACCGCGGCATCACCGGCATGAGCGGGCAGGACAACCGCGCGCTGCTTTCACTGCGCCTCGCGCAGTAAGGCAGACGCAACTCCCAAAGAAAGGGGCGGGTAAGGCGGATAGCCTCACCCGCCCTTTCTCTATTCAGGAAGCGCTACCCGGGGTCGCGGCGGCACACGCAGGTCTGCGTCCAACAGCCGTGGCGGTAAGGGCAACCAAAGCGCGAGTTCGACTGCTTAGTTTGATCCAGCGCTACCCGCAGGATCGGGAGGCCAAATCAGCAAATCGGCTGATTATCGATTAAGCGCGTTCCGCCAATCCTCGCCGCGACGAACAAACGCGCAGAAACCTGTCTTGGATCATCGACCGGCGCAAGCAAGACGGGATCCCGCACCTCGGCATAGTCAACCGAGGAAAAGCCGCTGGCGGTTAACCTGGCGACCAGTTCCGCCATAGCTTGACCCACGGACTGGCCGCCAAGCATCGCTGCTATCGCAGCCTTCATCGCGTGCGGCAGGGCGGCTGCCTCTGCCCGCTGCCCGGCCGTGAGGTACGCATTGCGTGAGCTCATCGCCAGGCCATCGGCTTCTCGCACCGTGGGCACACCCAGGATCGCGCTGGCGTGGGGGCGGTTGAGATCAAGGTCACAGGCCATGCGCCGGATCACGGCGAGCTGCTGCCAGTCCTTCTCCCCGAACAGCGCCAAGTCGGGCTGAACCTGGTTGAACAGCTTGCAAACAACGGTGGCGACGCCGTCGAAATGGCCGGGCCGTGCCGCCCCGCACAGTCCATCTGAGACACCCAAGACTGAGATGTTGGTGGCATAGCCATCGGGATACATTGCCTGTGGTTCGGGCGCCCAAAGCAGGCTGACCCCTTCCGCCTCGAGCAATGCCTGGTCACGTGCCAGCTGCCGGGGATAGGCATCGAGATCCTCGTTCGCGCCGAACTGGCGCGGATTGACGAAGATCGAGACAATGACGTGGGCTGCGCGCTGCCGCGCTTCGCGCACCAGGGTCAGGTGGCCTTCGTGCAAGGCGCCCATCGTCGGCACCAGGGCCAGCGTCCCGTCGATGCGCAGGGCGTCCAGCGCGTTGCGCAGTGGATCAAGCCGGGTAACGGTTTGCACGGACGAATCCCCTTGGGTAGAAGGCACCGATGCCGCCCTAGCGCCGTGACGCACTCAGGGGCAACCATACAAGCGAGCCTGACCTGACCGTGACCGCCAGCAAGAGCCCCCATCGCATTGTCTTTGCCAACGAGAAGGGGGGCACTGGCAAATCGACCACGGCAGTACACGTCGCGATCGCGCTGGCCTATCAGGGCGCGAGAGTGGCGGCGGTCGATCTTGATCACCGCCAGCGCACGTTCCATCGCTACCTGGAAAACCGGGCGGAGACGATCAAGCGCCGCGATATTGTGCTGCCGACTGCCAACTTCGCCGTTTATGATGGCACCGATGCGGCCGAGCTGGACCGGATCAGCGCCGAGCTGGCCGAAGGGCACGACTTCCTGATCTTTGACACGCCGGGCCGAGATGATCCGCTGGCGCGCCATGTTGCCACGGCGGCAGATACCCTGGTCACGCCGCTCAACGACAGCTTCGTCGATTTCGACCTGATCGGGCAGGTCGATGCCGAGACCTTCAAGGTCCGCAAGCTTTCCTTCTATGCCGAACTGATCTGGGAGGCCCGCAAGAAGCGGGCGCTGGCAACGATCCAGGAGAAGCGCCGCGAGATGGATTGGGTGGTGGTACGCAACCGCACCCAGCATGTCGAAGCGCGGAACATGCGGCGCCTTGATGGGGCGTTGACCGAGCTGTCAAAGCGCGTTGGTTTCCGCATTGCCAGCGGCCTGAGCGAACGTGTGATCTATCGTGAACTGTTTCCCTCTGGGCTGACCTTGCTCGACAAGGGACACTTGGGCGAGCTCGGCACCAGCCACCTGGTCGCGCGGCAGGAGCTCCGGGCGCTCCTGGCCAACCTCAATCTGCCAGTTCCAGCCCGGTCGGCGCCGGAACTCGCACTCGCCCGTCCGGAATAACTCCGCTTGGCCAAGTTGATCGTTCTGGCTCTGCTGGCCAGTCTGGCCTGCAGAATTCTTGCAGGTCGATGGCCGTGGGAACTATTGGCCATTTCCGAACGCTCCCACGCAGAAATACGGGCGAGAGCCTTGCTTGGGGTGGACCGCTCCGCTAGGCGCGAGGCCATTATTGAAGCGCATCGGCGACTGATCGCCCAGGTTCATCCGGATCGCGGGGGCAGCAATGATGCAGTGCACGCTGCCAATGCCGCGCGCGATCTCTTGCTGGCGCAGCTTGAGCGCAACAAAACGGAGTAGCGATGAGCCATCAGTTCCATCCCACCGTCCTGCGTGAATACGATATCCGCGGGGTGATCGGCGAAACCCTTGGCACCGCTGATGCCTATGCGATCGGGCGTGGTTTTGCGACGCTGCTGCGTCAGGCGGGCGGCACCAAGGTGGCAGTTGGCTATGATGGCAGGATCAGCTCGCCCGAGTTGGAACAGGCGCTTGTTGCCGGCCTTAACGCCAGTGGTGTTGATGTGGTCCGTATCGGCATGGGCCCCACGCCCATGCTCTATTATGCTGAAGCATCAGCCAAAGATGTGCACGGCGGCATTCAGATAACCGGCAGCCACAACCCCGCCAATTACAATGGCTTCAAGATGGTATTCCAAGGCCGACCGTTCTTTGGGGCGGACATCCTGGAATTGGGGCGGCTCGCAGCCAGTGGGGCCTGGCTCGATGGCGATGGCGGTTACGAGCGCCGCGAAGTCCTCACCCCCTATGTCGCTCGTCTGGTCGAGGGGCTGGCTGGTATCGACCGTGCGCAGCTTTCCAGGCTGCGGATCGGTTGGGACGCTGGTAACGGGGCGGCCGGCCCCGCACTTGAACGGCTGGTCGAACAGCTTCCTGGCGAACATCATCTTCTCTTCACCCAAGTTGACGGGAACTTCCCGAACCATCACCCGGATCCCACCGAAGAGAAGAACCTGGCCGACCTGCGAAAGCTCGTCGCGGAAAAGAACCTCGATTTCGGCATCGCTTTCGATGGCGATGGCGATCGCATTGGTGCGATTGACGGCGCGGGGCGGGTGATCTGGGGTGACCAGCTGCTCATGATCTTCGCCGAGGACCTCCTCAGGATGGAGCCCGGAGCCGCGATTATTGCGGATGTGAAGGCCTCTCGCGCCCTGTTCGATCATGTCGAAAGGCTCGGTGGACGGCCCACCATGTGGAAGACCGGACACAGTCTGATCAAATCCAAAATGAAAGAGATTGCCGCGCCGCTGGCCGGGGAAATGAGCGGCCATGTATTCTTCGCGCACCAGTATTACGGTTATGACGATGCGCTTTATGCCGCAGTGCGGCTGATTGCTGCCAGCGCCAGGCTGGGTAAGTCGGTAACCGAACTGCGCGGCGCAATGCCGGCGCTGGTCAATACACCCGAGCTTCGCTTCCAGGTTGATGAAAGCCGCAAGTTTGTCGTGATCGACGAAGTGAAGGGTCGGCTGGCCGCGAGCGGGGCCGATGTGAACGGGATTGACGGGGTGCGCGTTTCAACGCCCGATGGCTGGTGGCTGCTGCGCGCTTCGAACACCCAAGATGTGCTGGTCGCCCGGGCGGAGAGCGATAGCGAAGATGGCTGCGCCCGGTTGCTTGCCGAAATCGATGCCCAGCTTGCTGCCTCGGGGCTAGAGCGCGGCCCCCAGGCGGGTCACTGAACCGCAGGCAAGAGGAAGGGCAGGGCTCCCAGCGCCACTGCTGTGCTGGCACCGAGAACGGCTGCGCTGGGCCAAGCTTTCTTCCATCCCGCCAGCCCGATCGCCGCTCCGGCCTTGATCAGGGTGTTCAGCAGCACGGGTGGCATCAGGATCAGTGCAGCCAGGCGCGGGTCGACTGTGCCGCGTGGCAGGTTGCCCATGGTGATGATCGCGGAATCGACATCGAGCATCCCCGATAAGGCCAGCACCGTGGCGAGCCCGGCATCGCCATAGTGCATCAGCACCCAGCGTGCGGCCACGCTGAGCACCATGACCAGGGCGGCCAGGATCAGCGCAGGGCCTAGTGCAAAGGGATTGCGCAGCGGCAGGGCCGCATCGGCAGCGGTGCCCGCGCCGGCCTGGTCTCGGCCGACGAACCAGGCGCCGACAAGGCTCACGCACATGGCCGGAACAGTCCAGGTCAGCAGTGTTGCCAGCGCGAAGGGTGCCAGGACCCCAACCAGGGCCATCACCCGCAGGAACATCACCGCCGAAGCAAGTGCAATGGCTGAATTCAGCATGGCGGCATCACCCGAACCGTCGCGCAACCTTCCCGCAAGGGCAGCCGTCACGGCCGTGGAGGAGACCATTGAACCCGCCGCAGCCGTTGCCATCGTCCCTTTCGACGCGCCCAACCGGTGGGCGGCGATATAGCCGAGGAAAGAAAAGCCGCAGACCATAACCACCACAAGCCAGATCTGACGCGGACGCCAGGCTTCGAGCGGTCCCATCGGCGTATCCGGCAGCAAAGGCAGGATCACGAGCGAGATCAGCGCGAAGTGGGCAATGGCAAGGACTTCGCGTTCCTCGAGATTGCGAATCCAGTCGTGGAGCTGATGGCGCATGGCGAGCACCAGGACCATGACCCCGGTGGCTGCGCTGGCCAGAGCATGGCCGCCTGCACCGGCCACGAATCCGCAGGCCAAGGTGAGCAGCCCGACCAGGCTGGCCGTGCCACTGATTGATGGGGCAGTGGCGGGCTGGCTGCGCGTGCTGCGCCAGTAGCCCATGACAACCAACACTGCCGTTGCCGTCAGCAGGACGGCTGACAGCGCCGGGTAAGCTGCTTGCAGGCCCCCGCCGAGCCCGCCGGCAAGGCCGAGCAGGCCATAGGTGCGAATTCCGGCAAAGCGTGTGCCTGCCGCCTGCTCTCGCTGGGTCCAGCCGCGCTCGACCCCCACCAGCAGGCCCTGGGCCAGCGCCAGTGCAACAGAGATGAGCGTGTCCTGATCCAGCCCCGGCAACATGGCTCCAGCGTGGCAGGTGGGGCGCGCAAGGGGAAGCGTGATTTTCGGGTCCTCGCCGTGACCGTTTCGTCGTCGCGCCGGGCATTGCGTTTTTTGCTGGCATTGCTCTTCGGGATGTCCTTCACCAACTAGACATCCAATGGCCCAGCCCGTTTCCGATCTTCCCCCTGAACTAGCCGGTTGGTTTGCCGCGCGTGGCTGGTCGCTGCGCCGGCACCAGCGTGAGATGCTTGATGTTGCCAGGGCACAGCAACACGCCCTGCTGGTGGCTGATACCGGGGCAGGGAAGACCTTGGCGGGCTTCCTGCCGACCCTCGCTGATTTCTGTCCCTCGCGCCTTGCTGGCAGCCCGCCCCCGGATGGGCTGCACACGCTCTACGTCTCGCCGCTCAAGGCGCTAGCCCATGACGTCCGGCGCAACCTGTTGCTCCCTGCCGAGGAATTGGGGCTGCCGCTCCGGATCGAGACCCGCAGCGGGGATACGCCATCGGATCGCAAGGCCCGTCAGCGCGCCAATCCGCCGCACGTGCTGCTGACCACGCCGGAATCGCTCTCACTCCTGCTGTCCTATCCGGAGAGCGCGACGCTGTTTGCGGGCCTCAAGCGGATCGTGGTGGATGAGGTGCATGCCTTCGCCAATGGCAAGCGCGGGGACTTGCTGGCTCTGGCCATGGCAAGGCTTCAGGCGCTGGCCCCGGCAATGCAACGTGTGGCGCTGTCGGCCACGCTGGCGGATCCGGCGGCCTATCGGCGCTGGCTGGCGCCCCATGGGGTGGCAGAGACTGTCACGCTGGTTGAAGGTGAACAGGGCGCTGCGCCGGAGCTGGAAATAGTTCTGCCGCAAGAGGCGCGGGTCCCGTGGGGCGGGCACGCCGCCGCCTGGGCCGTGCCGCAGCTCTATCAGGCGATCAAGGCCAACAAGACGACGCTGGTATTCTGCAACACGCGGTTCCTTGCCGAGTTCATCTTCCAGGAACTGTGGGGTGCCAATGCGGATCACCTGCCGATCGGCATCCATCATGGCTCGCTTTCCGTGGAGGCGCGACGCAAGGTGGAAAGCGCGATGGCAACGGGCAAGCTGCGCGCGCTGGTCTGCACCGCCAGCCTCGATCTCGGGGTGGACTGGGGCGATGTTGACCTGGTGGTGCAAATGGGAGCACCCAAGGGCTCCTCGCGCCTGCTGCAGCGGATCGGGCGGGCCAATCACCGGCTTGACCAGCCGAGCCGCGCGATGCTGGCCCCGGGCAACCGGTTCGAGTTTCTCGAGGCCTTCGCCGCGCTTGAGGCCGTGGCCGAAGGCCAGCGTGATGGCGAGGCGTTCCGGCCGGGTGGCCTGGATGTTCTGGCCCAGCATGTCATGGCCTGTGCCTGCGCCGGCCCCTTTGACGCGGCGGATTTGCTGGCGGAGGTCCAGAGTGCAGAGGCTTATGGTTGGGTCGATCCAGCAACCTGGGAGCGCGTTCTGGGGTTCGTTGCAACCGGCGGCTATTCGCTGCGGGCCTATGACCGGTTTCAGCGGATCACCAAAGGGCGGGATGGCCAAAGTGGCAAGCAGCTGTGGCGGCTGACCCATCCGCAACATGCTGCCCGCCATCGCCTGAATGCCGGGATCATTATGGACAGCGAGATGATTGCCGTCCGCTTCCGCAACGGCAAGGCGCTGGGGCGGGTGGAAGAAAGCTTCGCCGCCAGCCTTAAACCTGGCGCGACGTTCCGGTTTGCCGGCCTCGATCTTGAGGTTGAAGCGATGCGCGAGACTGAGCTGTGGGTCCGTGCGGCGAAACGCAGCGGGCAGATTCCCAGTTACATGGGGGCACGGATGCCGCTGACCACGCATCTATCCAACCGGGTCCAGGCGCTGCTTGCGGATCGGGCCGGGTGGGCGCGCTTCCCCGATGATGTCCGTGAATGGCTGGAGATGCAGGACTGGCGTTCACAGCTGCCGGCGCCGGGGCGCTTGCTAGTGGAAAGTTTTCCGCACCAGGGCCGCCACTACACCGTGTTCTACACCTTTGAAGGCTGGCCTGCGCACCAGTCGCTGGGCATGCTGGTGACGCGGCGGATGGAAGAGCGCGGACTGGCGCCTATGGGCTTTGTAGCGAATGACTATGCGCTTGCGGTCTGGGGCCTGCGACCGATCGATGACCCGGCGGCCCTGCTTTCACCCGATATCCTGGCAGGTGAGTTCGTCGAATGGGTTCAGAACAGCTATCTGCTGCGCCGGGCTTTCCGCGAAGTGGCGGTAATCTCTGGCCTCGTCGAGCGGCAGCACCCCGGTAAGCGGAAGACCGGGCGGCAGGTCACCTTCTCCACTGACCTGATCTATGATGTGCTGTTGAAGCATGAGCCGGATCATGTGCTGATCGAGGCGGCATGGGCCGACGCGCGGGCACGAATGACTGACGTGGGCCGCCTTGCGGGGGTGCTCGACCGAGCGCAGCATGAACTGCACCATGTGCGCCTTGATCGGGTCAGCCCACTGGCGGTGCCGGTGCTGGTAATGGTTGGTCGGGAAAGTACGCCCCAAGGCCAGGCAGACGAGGAACTGCTGCTGGAGGCCGATAGTCTGGCCGGATTGGCGATGCGTCCGGCTGCAGATTAGCGCGCGCAAACGAAAGGGGGGCGGATTGCTCCGCCCCCCTCAATCGCTTGTCGCTGTGTTGGCTTACTTGGCGTCAGCAGCCTTGCTGAACTCCGAGTATTGTTCGTTGCCAACGAAGCCGAAGGCCGTGACGCCCGAACCCTTGATGATGTTCAGCACTTGGACCGAAGTATCATAGGGCGCCTGCGGATCCGGCTGGTACTGCAGCTCGGGCTCCGGCTTGATCGCCAGGGTGGCCTGCAGCAGCGAGAGCAGCTGGCCCTGGTCGACTTCGCCGCCGTTCCACAGGATCGCGCTGTTCGGCATGATCACGACCTTGTTCTTGTCGCGCTTGACGACGACATCCGGCGGCGGGGCCGACGGGTTCGGCAGGTCGATGTTCACGGCGTGGGTCGCCACGGGGATCGTGATGATGAACATGATGAGGAGAACGAGCATGACGTCGATGAGCGGCGTCGTGTTCATTTCCATCATCGGCGAGCCATCATCCTTGCCGCCTGACATTGCCATGGTGGGTTACTCCTGAATTGCGAATTAGGCGGGGCAGCCGGAGCTGCCCCCACCTTTAGGCGTTGGGATCGACCGGGGTCGAAATGAAGCCGACCGTCGGATAGCCCGAGATCTGCACGTTGTAGATCGCACCGGCAACACAGCGCCACGGAGCATTCACGTCACCGCGAATGTGGACCTGCGGAACGAGTTCCGGATTGTCGCGAAGGGCATCCGGACCGCCAGCGCGCTTCACGATCGCGTCGAGACGCTTAAACGCCTGGTCACGCAGCTCGACCGAGTCGACCGGTGTGATGTTGTTGAAGTAGATGCGGCATTCACCACCGAGGTTCGCACCTTCAAAGCTCGGGTCGCCCGCAGAGCGGCCGGCCGAGTCAGTCGTGCTGACCGTCAGCAGCAGGTTTTCAACTTTGTCTTTCGACTCGGCCGAGACCATTACCGGAATCTTCAGCTTCTGGATCGTCTGGATCGCGACTGGAACCGCGATCAGGAAGATGATCAGAAGCACCAGCATCACGTCGACCAGCGGCGTTGTGTTGATTTCCGACATTGGCGTATCATCGCCGCCGCCGCCCGTTGAAATCGCCATGGGTTACATCCTGTCCTTGGGTTGGCAGCGAGCCGCCGCGACACCGTGCCGCGGCGGCCCTAACGCTTAGGCCTTGGCGGCCGGAGCGGCAGCCGGCTTGGCAGCAGCCGGGGCCGGAGCCACGGCCGGCTTCACCGCACCCTTCGAGTTGATGTTTGCCAGCACGTCGGTTGAGAAGCCCGAGAGCAGTTCGGCGATACGCTTGTTGCGAGCCTGCAGGTAGTTGTAGGCAAGCACGGCCGGAACGGCCACGAGCAGACCGAGCGCGGTCATGATCAGAGCTTCACCAACCGGACCTGCGACCTTGTCGATCGAGGCCGAACCGGCGATGCCGATGTTGATCAGCGCGCGGTAGATGCCGACGACGGTACCGAACAGACCGATGAACGGCGAGGTTGCACCAACGGTTGCCAGGAACGGCAGACCCGAAGCCAGGCGAGCATTGACCGAAGCTTCCGAGCGAGCGAGCGAGCCGTGCAGCCAGTCATGGGCTTCGAGGGCATCGGTCATCTTGCTGTGAGCTTCTTCAGCGGCGAGGCCGTCGTCGACGATCTGGCGCCATGCGCTGTTCTTTTCGAGCTTCGAGGCGCCGTCCTTCAGCGACGAAGCGCGCCAGAACGAAGCCTTGAGGGTGCCGTACTGGGTCAGGATCTTGCGCTGTTCAAAGAACTTGGTGAACAGGATGAAGAACGAGCCGAACGACATGACGCCAAGGATGACGACGGTGGCGTAGGCAATGAAGCCGCCCTGTTCCAGCGCTTCGGCGAAACCGAACTTGTTCTGCGGGGCTGCCTGGGCGGCCGCGGTCAGGAGGTCAACGATAAACATGCGAAAAGTCCTCTCAAGCGAAATAGGTTAGTAATCTGCCGGTCCCCCCAAGGTCCCGGCGATGGCCCGGCCGAAGCCGGACCGGGAAGTTCAAAACGTCAATCCTTCGGGATCACCCAGCGGACGCGGTTGGAGTAGGAGCCCGAGGTGGGCTGGCCTTCACCGTCCGTGGCCGGATTAAACCGGGCGCGGCGCGTCACGTTCGCGCAGGTAGCATCATCAAGATCTGGGCTACCGCTCGAACTGGTGACCGAGCAGCCGGTCACACGGCCATCCGGACCAACGGTAACGCGGAAGCCAGTCGTGCCTTCACGTTCCTCACGCAGGGCGCGGGTCGGATAGTCGTTGGTGGTCGCCCAGTTAGCCGGGTTGCCCTTCGGCGACGGCTGCTTGGGCTGAACGCGCGGTGCCGCAGGCACCGGGGCCGGCGGAGCGATAATCGGCACGACCGGCGCCGCAGGCGGCGGGGTCACGACGGTCTGCACCGGCGGTGGCGTGACATTGACGTTGATCTTCGGCGGCGGCGCGACGATCGGCGGCGGCGCTGCAGCCTTCTTCGGCGGCGGCGGCGGCTCCTTCTTCGGCTCCTCCTTCTTGATATCTACAGTCGTCACCTTTTTGACGACCTGTTGCACGGCTTCATAGGCCAGGCCCGTAACCAGGGCATAGCCAACAAGAACGTGCAGCAGGGCGACGACGACGAAAGAGGCAATGCGATTGCCACTCATCTCCTGGTCAGCGTAAGCCATTCAGACGCATCACTCCTAGTCAGTCCCTATCCCGGGCCAAAACCCGGGACCCGGTGGATGCCCCGTTGCCGAAGCAGCCACCCAAAGTCTTAATATCCACCCTGCCGACCCACCCGGATAACCCGGCACAGCCTGTACCGGATGGACCAGAATGTCGGGCCCTTATTGTTCTATGGCCCGGATTTCCGTGTGCTTTAGCCAAGCGGACGCACGGGCGCAACGCTTTATCCATTAACTATCGATTCACCTGTGTTAAGCTGGAAGGCGTTGAAACGTCCGCTGAATCTGCGGCATTGAAGGCAATTGAATGAAACTGCACCTACAAAAATTGGTTCTCGAACGGCGATTGACGGCCGATTGCATCGCCGCGCTCGGCCTGCTGTTTTCCGCACTGTCTGTGCCCGCTCATGCCGCCGATTCGGCTCCGCGCGAATCGATTGCGACCAATCCTGCAGCGATTGCCAGTTATGCGGATCTTGCTGACCTGTCCGGGCCTGCAGCCGTCGTCGTCAAGGCGCAAATCCGCAAGACGGCGCAAGTTCCGCCGCAGCGCGCGGCGGGACTGCGGCCTGGCTGGGTGCGTTTGTATGTCGAGGCGAAAACCGAGGCCGTACTGGGCGGCCGATCGGCACTCGGCGAGGCGTTGCGATACCTTGTCGACGTGCCGCTGGATGCCAAAGGCAAGGCCCCGAAGTTCAGCAAGCGCAGCGTGATCCTGTTTGCACGGCCTGTTGGAGATCGGACTGGCGAACTGCAATTGGTGGCCCCGGATGCGCAACTGCTTTGGGACCCGGCCCTTGAATCGCGAACAAAGGGCATCCTCGCAGAGCTCTACGCGCCCGGAGCTCCGCAAGGCGTAATCGGCCTGCGCGAAGCGATCCATGTTCCAGGGGCCCTTGCCGGCGAGGGCGAAACCCAGTTCTTTCTGGCAACGACCTCGGGCGATCCGGCGGCGATTAGTGTATCCCGTGCACCGGGTGGCGAACCACGCTGGTCAGCGTCTTTTTCCGAACTGGTCGAGACTGGCGATCCGGCGCCCGCGCGCGAGACACTGGCCTGGTATCGCCTGGCCTGCTTTCTTCCCCCGCAGCTTCCAAGCGGAACGAACATCTCCGCTTCGCCCGAAAGTCGACAAGTGGCCGAGGATGACTACCGCTTTGTGATCCAACAGCTCGGGTCCTGCCCGCGGTTGCGTCGCTAGCGCTGCTCGCCTAGGGCGCGGCGGCGAAAGGGGGCGATGATGGCCGAACCGTTGAGAGTGGCACTGGCAGGACTGGGCACCGTGGGTGCCGGGGTCATCCGTCTGGTCGAAGCGAACGCAGCCCTCATTGCGCGCCGCGCCGGTCGGCCGATTACGATCACCGTGATCAGCGCGCGTGACCGCTCAAAGAAGCGCCCGGTCGATCTTTCGCCCTATCTCTGGGAAGACGACATGGTCATCCTGGGTGAGCGACCGGACGTCGATGTTGTGGTCGAGCTGGTTGGCGGTGCCGATGGCCCCGCCCTGTCCTGCGCTCGCGCCACCATTGAAGCCGGCAAAGCGCTCGTCACTGCTAACAAGGCAATGATCGCTCACCACGGGCTGGAACTGGCGGCCAAGGCCGAAGCGGCCAAGGTTGCGCTTAAATTCGAAGCGGCGGTTGCCGGCGGAATTCCGGTGATCAAGGGCCTGCGCGAAGGTGCCGCGGCCAACGCGATTGAGCGGGTCTACGGGATCCTCAACGGCACCTGCAATTACATCCTTTCGACAATGGAAGACACTGGCCGCGACTTTGCCGATGTTCTCGCCGAGGCGCAGGCCAAGGGCTATGCCGAGGCCGATCCGGCCTTTGATATCGAAGGCACCGACGCCGCCCACAAGCTTTCAATCCTTGCCGCCATCGCCTTTGGCAGCAAGATCGACTTTCCGGGCGTGGAAACCAGCGGGATCACCCGGTTGCGCGCTGCCGACATCGCTCAGGCCCACGCGCTGGGCTATGTCATCCGCCTGATTGGCATGGCCGAGGCTCAGGGGGACCAGCTGTTCCAGCGGGTCCAGCCGCACCTCGTGCCCGTCAACCACCCGCTTGCCCATGTCGATGGCGCGACCAACGCGGTGGTCGCTGAGGGCAACTTCTCGGGCCGACTGCTGTTCCAGGGTGCCGGTGCCGGCGATGGTCCAACCGCCAGCGCCGTTGTGGCCGATCTGATCGATATTGCCCGCTCGACAGTGGGAGGCGGCGATATTGGCGTGCCGTTTTCGGTCCCAGTTGCCGAGCTTGAGGCCATGGTCCCGGCCGATAGCGGCCCTCGGCTGGGACGCGCCTATATCCGTTTCACGGTTGCGGATCGGCCGGGTGTGCTGGCGGAGATTACGGCCGCGATGCGCGATGCCGGCGTTTCGATCGAAAGCCTCATCCAAAAGGGGCGGGCAGGCGACAGCGAAGCGGTGATGGTTGCCATGGTTACCCATGAAGGACCCGAAAGCGCCGTGGCCGAAGCGCTGCGGCTGCTCGAGGGCTCAGCCAGCCTGACCGAGCCGCCGCTGGTGATGCAGCTCCTCGGCGATTAGCCCTAGCGGTCCGGCAATTCGCCTTTGGCGATCCGGTCGGCGTCTGATCCCTCGGGTGCATTGGGAAGGGCGGCCGGATCGATCACATAGATCGGCGGTGGCGCCCAGCCGCCCACGACGCAACCAGGCTGTCCTTTGCAGGAACCGCGATCAAGCTGCGGCGCGCGCGGCACCCCGTTGTTGAGCGCACGCCGCGCCGCCAGCGATGACGGATCGCTCTCGGCCGTCGAAGGAACCCGCAGGTCTTCGCCGCGATCGATGCAGACAATGATTTCACCACCCCGCCGCGCGGCGCGGCAGCGGTCCTGCACGGTTTCGACGCTCAGTCTGGCCCGCGCTGCGGCGATCCGCTCGGCGATCTGTGGATCGGGTGATGAGGGTTCCGGCTGTGCGGCTGCGGGCCATGCGCTTGCGCTGATCATCAGCCCCACAAGTTTGGTCAGCCATCCCATTTCTCGACAAGAGCTAGCTCGCGCTTAATCCGGGGTGAACCCCCTGCGGTCATGGTCGCTTACTCGACAAGCGCTGAGTGGCTCGCTAAGCGCCACCCTGCATTCGTATTCACAAAAGCAAGGGATCCCCTCACCCATGACCAGCCCCGTCGCCAGCAAGGTTCTCGACCGCGTTCTTGTCCTCGAAATGGTCCGCGTGACTGAAGCGGCGGCGATCGCGGCATCGAAGCTGGTCGGGCGCGGGGATGAGAAGGCGGCTGACGCTGCTGCCGTAGAGGCCATGCGCGAGGCCTTCGACGAGCTTGAGATCGACGGCACCGTGGTGATCGGGGAGGGCGAGCGCGACGAGGCACCGATGCTCTATATCGGGGAGAAGGTTGGCGGGGCGCAGGGCACTGGTCCCAAGATCGACATTGCGCTTGATCCGCTGGAAGGCACGACCATCACTGCCAAGGCCGGCCCCAACGCGCTCGCCGTGCTGGCCTGCGCCGAAGAGGGCAACCTGCTCAACGCGCCAGATGTTTACATGGACAAGCTGGCGGTCGGGCCTGGTTATCCGGATGGCATCATCGACCTGGCCAAGAGCCCGACCGAGAACGTCAAGGCCGTTGCCGCGGCCAAGGGTGTCGAACCGCACGAAATCATCGTCTGCGTGCTCGACCGGCCGCGCCATGCCGATCTGATCGCGGAACTGCGTGGTCTGGGCTGCGGCGTCGTGCTGATCGGCGATGGCGACGTGGCCGGCGTGATCGCGGTAACCAATGAAGAGACCACGATCGACATGTACATGGGCTCGGGCGGTGCGCCGGAGGGGGTGCTGGCTGCCGCGGCATTGCGCTGTGTTGGCGGGCAATTCAACGGCCGGCTGCTGTTCCGCAACGATGACGAGCGCGCCCGCGCCCGCAAGTGGGGCATCGAAGACCTCAACAAGATCTACTCCCGCGACGAATTGGCCAAGGGTGATTGCATCTTTGCGGCAACCGGGGTGACCGATGGTTCGCTCCTGGCTGGGGTCAAGCGCCGTAAGGATGGTACCATGACTACCGACAGCGTGGTTATGCGTGCCAGTTCTGGCACAGTCCGCTGGGTCCGCGGTGAGCATCGCAAGCCGCGCTAATCCACGCTGCTGCCAGCGGAGCGCCTTGCATTCCGCTGCACCCTGATTAGAGGCTCGAACAGGGTCAGAATGACGGGGAAGGCAGCGCAATGAAACTGATGGCCGGCAACTCCAACCTGCCGCTGGCGCGGGATATCGCTGCCTATCTCGATCTTGAACTGACCGATGCCTCAGTGCGCCGTTTCGCCGACGAGGAAGTCTTCGTCGAAATTCATGAGAACGTGCGCGGCGAGGACGTTTTCGTTATCCAGTCGACCAGCTTTCCGGCCAATGACAACCTTATGGAGCTGTTGATCGGGATCGACGCTCTACGGCGCGCATCTGCCAAGCGGATCACCGCAGTGCTCCCCTATTTTGGCTATGCCCGCCAGGATCGGAAGCCCGGTCCGCGCACGCCGATCTCGGCCAAGCTCGTTGCCAATCTGATTACCACGGCCGGTGCCGACCGGGTCCTGGCGGTTGATCTCCATGCCGGACAGATCCAGGGCTTCTTCGATATTCCGACCGACAACCTCTATGGCGCTCCGGTTATGGCTGCAGACATCCTGGAGCGGACCGGCGGTGAGAACCTGATGGTCGTATCGCCAGACGTGGGCGGCGTGGTGCGTGCCCGCGCCTTGTCAAAGCGGATCAATGATGCGCCGCTTTCGATTGTCGACAAGCGCCGTGACAAGCCGGGTTCGTCGGAAGTGATGAACATCATCGGTGATGTTAAGGGTTGGGACTGCATCCTGATCGATGACATCATCGATTCGGGGGGCACGCTCTGCAATGCAGCTGCGGCGCTCATGGAAGCGGGCGCGAAGAGCGTAACTGCCTATCTCACCCATGGGGTTCTCTCAGGCAAGGCGGTTGAGCGCGTCAGCAATTCCGCACTCAAGGAACTGGTGATCACAGATTCGATCCAGCCGACCGAAGCCACCAAGGACAGCCCGAAGATCCGCATCCTGCCGATCGCGCCGCTGATTGGCGAGGCGATCCGCCGGATTGCCGATGAAAGCTCGGTCTCGAGCCTGTTCGACTGATGAACCTGACTGCCGACATCGCCCTGGCGCACCGCCTGGCCGATGCGGCGCGGGCGGCAATCCTGCCCCATTACCGGGTTGGCCTTACGAGCGAGCGAAAAGAAGATTCCTCGCCGGTGACCCTGGCCGACCGCGCTGCCGAAGAGGCGATGCGCCGGATCATCAAGGCCGAGTGCCCGCGCGATGCCATCCATGGCGAGGAATTCGGAGCCGAGACCGGATCATCGAGCCGCACCTGGGTGCTCGATCCGATCGATGGGACAACCTCTTTCCTGATTGGCCGCCCGATCTTTGGCACGCTGATTGCGCTGGTGGTTGATGGCTGGCCGGTGCTGGGGGTGATTGACCAACCGGTACTGGGCGAACGCTGGATTGGCGCCACCGGGCAACCAACCCTGCTCAATGGCCAGCCGGCCCGGACCCGGCTGTGCCGCGAATTGGGCGATGCCACCCTGGCGACGACAGGCCCGCACTATTTCAATGATCATGATGGCGGGCACTTCATGGGCCTGGCCGCCAAGACCGATCATCGCCGGATGGTAATGGGCGGTGATTGCTACAACTACGCCCTGCTGGCCTCGGGCCACGTCGACATCGTTTGCGAAGCCAACCTGAAGCTCCATGACTATGCCGCGCTCGTGCCGGTGGTCGAAGGCGCAGGCGGTACGATGTGTGACTGGAACGGCGATCCGCTTCACGCCGCGTCATCGGGGCATGTGCTCGCGCTGGGCGATCCGGCGCGCCTGGACGATGTGGTCGAAGCGCTGGCGTGCCATCACTGACCGGCCCGCAGCCCGGCTTTACTGTAACGCGGCCTTGATGAAATCTGCGGCGCGTTCGCCGATCATGATGCTGGGCGCATTGGTATTGCCCGAGACCAGTCGCGGCATCACCGAGGCATCGGCCACCCATAGCCCCTCGATTCCGCGCAACTGCAGCTTGGGATCGACGACGCATTCGGCGTCGTTGCCCATCCGGCAAGTGCCAACCGGGTGATAGACCGTATCGGCCCGGCTGCGGATCAGATCGTCCACCGCTGCGTCGTTGCTGATATCGACTGGCTGGCGCGGCGTGCCGCCATAGGCGCCAAGCGCGCCATTTTCGGCAATGCGGTACATCAGCCGGACGCCTGCGCGAAGCGTTGCAATATCGCGCGGATCGTCGAGGAAATTGGGGTCGATCGCCGGAGCGGTCGCCGGATCCGCGGAATTGAGGCGAACCGTGCCGCGGCTTTCCGGGCGCAGCACGCAGGCATGGATCGAAAAGCCATGGCCCTTCACCTTGGTGCGCCCATGGTCTTCCAACATGGCCGGGACAAAGTGATACTGGATATCGGGCGCCGGCAAATCCGGGTTGGTGCGCCAGAAGCCGCCAGCCTCTGCGAAGCAGGTGGTCATGATCCCGGTGCGCTTCAGGCGGTGTTCGATCACCGCCTTGGCCATCTTCCAGGTGCCGGCAAGGCTATCGCCGATGAAGTCGAGCGAGCCGGTTTCCCAGCTGGCCACGAAGTCGATATGGTCCTGCAGGTCTTCGCCCACGGCGGCCCGGTCAAGCAGCACCGGAACGCCCTTGTCCTTCAGGTGTGCGGCCGGCCCGATGCCGGATAGCATCAGCACGTGTGGGCTGCCGAAGGCGCCGGCCGATAGCACGACCCCGCCGCTGGCGCGGATCACTTCGCGCTTGCCGCCGAAGCGGGCCTGGACGCCGACTGCACGGCCATTTTCGATCACGATCTTTTCGACCAGTGCTCCGGTCCGAATCGACAGGTTGGGGCGGGGGCTGAGGTAGGCGCGGGCCGCTGACCAGCGCTCACCGGCTTTCTGTGTCACCTGGTACAGCCCGAAGCCATCCTGGCGCGCACCATTGAAGTCATCGTTTTCGGGCAGCTGGAGTGCCGCGGCGCTGGCCACGAACGCCTCGCTGCCGGGGCTGGGCCAACGCTGGTCCATCACGTTGAGCGGTCCATCCGCCCCGTGCCATTCATTGCCGCCGCGCTCGTTGCCTTCGGCGCGTTTGAAATAGGGGAGCACGTCGGCATGGCTCCAGCCGGTGCAGCCCAGCTCAGCCCACTGATCGTAATCGAAGTGGTTGCCGCGGATATAGACCATTGCGTTGATCGCACTGGAACCGCCCAGCCCGCGCCCGCGCGGTTGGTAACCGATCCGGCCGTTGAGCCCCTTTTGCGGCACCGTATCGAACCGCCAGTTCGACTTTTCCGGGATGAACGGCATGAACCCGGGGGTCTTGACCTGGATCGTATCGTTGTGCGGACCCGCTTCGAGCAGGCAGACCCGACGTGTGCCGTCTTCCGACAGCCGCCCTGCCACCGCGCTGCCCGCGCTGCCGCCACCGATCACGATGATATCGAACTGGTCCATCTCAGACGCTCTCCCTTTGGATGATGCGTTAAGCGACCGGTTAAATCACTGCAATCCTATTCCGCTGGTTCAGCAACCTGGCGGGCCTGCCAGCGGGCGCGGATCGTGTCTGACGTGTCGCGGCTGCCATCGTGCGTCCAGCCCGGCTGGCGCCAGAGGTAGGACAACTTGTGCCGCCAAGGAGCGTGCCAGACATCGCGGGCGATGCCGATCCATTCATGAAACACGGCATAGAGCAGGTTGAAAGTGCCAAGCTGGCGGACGATGCCGTAACGGATCTGCTCCTCGTTCGTTTCGGGCACGAAAGTGCCGAACAACCTGTCCCAGACTATGAAGACCCCGGCATAGTTCGAATCGAGATAGCGTGGGTTGGTTGCGTGGTGGACCCGGTGATGGCTGGGCGTGTTCATTACCGCTTCGAACCAGCGCGGGAAACGGTCGATCACCTCAGTATGAATCCAGAACTGGTAGATCAGGTTCACCCCGCCGCAGAACAGGATCATGGCCGGGTGAAATCCGACCGCGGCCAGAGGCAGCTTGAACAGGAAGGACATTGCCAGCCAGCCGGTCCAGGTCTGCCGCAGGGCAGTCGAGAGATTATAATGCTGGCTGGAATGGTGATTGACGTGGCTCGCCCAGAACCACCGCACACGGTGCGCGCTGCGGTGGAACAGGTAGTAGAGCAGGTCATCCAGCACGAAACACAGGATCCAGGCCCACCAGGTCCAGGGGACGTTTAGCGCGCGGTGATCCCACAGCCACACCATCAACCCATAAATCGCCCCGCCGAAGATCAGCCCGGCAACTGTGCTGCCAAGCCCAAAGGCGAGTGAAACCAGCGTGTCTTTCGGCTCGTACTTCTCTGGTGCATTCCGGCGCGCCCAGATCATCTCAAGCACGATCAGCAGGATGAAGAAGGGAACGGCAAAGTCCACCGGGTTGGGCAGTTTAGGCATGCGGTGCTCCTGCCCGCGGTAAGCGGCGAAGCCCCGCGGCCCAGACACCGGTAGCCTCGCCAAGATGAAGTGTGATGGTGCCGAAGGTCTTTTCACCCGTGCCGATTACCAGGAAGTCCCGGTCCAGCCGGGCCTCGGTCCGGTCATCGAGCAGACGTCCCACCCAGGCGGCACCGTGCCGGCGCAGCAGCATCTGGCGTCCATCGGCATCGCGCAGCAGCGCGCCGATCCCGGCCTTGTCGAGCACCAGATCAACGGGCTCGAAACCTTCGACCGCCTGATTCGCCAGGAAACATGCATGATCGGCATCGCGGATCCGCAGATCGCCGCCCAGATCCATCCACCGGGCCAGCCAGGCCAGGCCCAAAATCGCCGCCAGTGATGCGCCGAACTTGGCCAGATCGATCCAAACCCCTTCCATCGCGACCTATCCGCTGCGGGCCTTGAGCATGTCCATCAGCGGCCGGACGGGGGTAACATCATAGCCAGCGGCAGCGGCCTGGGTCGTAACCTCTTCAAGATTGGCGCCCGCGCTTGCCTGCGCCAGGGCCCACAGCAAGGTGGAGCGGGTGCCAGAGCGGCAATAGGCCAGGACTTTGCCTTCGCTCTTGGCCAGAGCGGCGGCCATCGCGTCGACCTGCGGACCGGAAAAACCGGAATGGGTGACCGGAATGGCAATGTAATCCATCCCCAGCGCGCGCGCCGCCGATTCGATCTGGGCGCCGGGAACCTGGTCGTCGCTCTCACCCTCGGGGCGGTTGTTGATCACCAGGGCAACGCCCAGGGCCTTGGCCTCGGCCAGATCATCCACGCTGATTTGCGGGCTGGCCAGGATGCTATCGGTTAGGCGGCGAAACATTGTGGGCACCCCATCGGTGAGTTTCGCCTTCGACTAGCCCCGACCGGGAGCAAAGCCAAGCGTCTGATCGATGTGTCGCGCGCGGTGTCATTTCGGCAGAAATGTCACAGTGCCGCGCGGGCGGTACGGTTGCACGCGATTCGATTCGCCAAGGGCCAACAGATGGGTTATCACCAGACCTGCAGCGCTGCGGGCATTGAGTCCGTCGTGTCTGCCTCCCCGGTGCGTTTCGTCCGCGCGGCCAGGGTTGTGAGCTCGCGGACGATACGAAAGTGCGTTCGGGTTTATGGGTTTTGATAGAGGACGTCGCGGCCGTGGCCGTGACAAGCGCGACGGTTTCGGCGAAGACAGCTTTGATCCGTTTGCGGGCAGCGGCGGCGACCGTTTTGGCGGTGGCGACCGGTTTGGCGGCGGCGATCGTGGTGGCTTTGGTGGCCCAGGTCGCGGTTTTGGCGGCGGTGATCGCGGCGGCTTCGGTGGCGGCGGTGGCGGCGGTGGTCGCGGCGGCTTCGGCGGCGGCGCCCCGCGTGGCGGCGGTGGCGGCGGTATGCCTGCCCAGGTGGTCGGCGAAGGTTCCGGCACCGTAAAGTTCTTCAACGCGGGCAAGGGCTTCGGCTTCATCCAGCGCGATGAGGGCGGCGAAGACGTGTTCGTGCACATCAGCGCGGTTGAGCGCGCCGGCCTTGAAAGCCTGGCCGAGGGCCAGACGCTGAAGTTCACCCTGGTCGATCGCGGCGGCAAGATTTCCGCCAGCGACCTTGAGATTGTTGGCGACCTGATCGAAGCCCCCAAGCGTGAAGCTGCTCCGCAGCGTCAGCTGACGGGTGACAAGGCCACCGGCACGGTCAAGTTCTTCAATTCGATGAAGGGCTTTGGCTTCATCACCCGTGATGACGGGCAGCCAGACGCATTCGTGCACATCAGCGCGGTTGAGCGTTCGGGCATGTCTGGCCTCAACGAAGGTGACCGGGTTGAGTTCGACATCGAAGTCGATCGACGAGGCAAGTATTCGGCCGTGAACCTGGTGCCGCTGCAGGGCTGACCTGCCGGTGCCAGTCCCGGGGTTGCCCCGGGACATTCCACGGCCTAGAACTCCGCAAATGGCGGCCCTTAGCGGGGCCGCCATTTGTCGTTTTCCATTTCGTGCATATCTCGCATCCAGCAAAGGAAATCAGCGATGTCGATCACTCCGCTCATGCCAGTCTACCCCCGCTGTGGCTTTCGCCCGGTGCGCGGCGAGCACTGCCACCTGATCGGTGAAGATGGGCAGCGATATCTCGATTTTGCCGCGGGGATCGCGGTCAACCTGCTGGGCCATTCGCACAAGGGTCTGATCGGCGCGATCCAGAAGCAGGCTGAAACGCTGATGCACGTCTCGAACCTCTATGGCAGCCCGCAGGGTGAGCACTTGGCCCAGCGGCTGGTCGACCTGACCTTTGCCGATACGGTGTTCTTCACCAATTCTGGAGCCGAGGCGGTGGAATGCGCGATCAAGACGGTGCGTGCCTATCACCAGCATGCCGGCAACGATCACAAATTCGAGATCATCACCTTCAAGAACGCCTTCCACGGCCGGACCATGGCGACGATCAGCGCTTCCAACCAGGAGAAGATGCACAAGGGCTTCATGCCGCTCCTGCCCGGCTTCAAATATGTCGATTTCGACGATCTGGAGGGCGCCAAGGCGGCGATCGGCCCGAACACGGCGGGCTTCCTGGTTGAGCCGGTCCAGGGGGAGGGCGGCATTCGCCCCGCTTCTGACGCGTTCATGCAGGGCCTGCGTGCGCTCGCCGATGAGCATGATCTGCTGCTGGCGCTGGACGAAGTACAGTGCGGCGTCGCCCGCTCGGGCACACTCTATGCCTACGAGCAGTACGGGATCGTTCCCGACGTTGTTGCCACGGCCAAGGGGCTTGGCGGTGGTTTCCCGATCGGCGCCTGCCTTGCCACCGAAAAGGCCGCGCGGGGCATGGTCATCGGTACCCACGGTTCGACCTATGGCGGCAATCCGCTGGCCATGGCTGCGGCTGAAGCGGTGCTCGATGCGGTCGCCAACGATGAATTCCTGACCCAGGTCCGCACAACCAGCGAACGCCTGCGCAGCCGGCTGGAACAGTTTATCGGCAACTATCCCGATCTGTTTGAACTGGTCCGCGGCAAGGGGCTGATGCTGGGGATCAAGATGAAGTTCGAAACCCGTGGGTTCGTGGCGCACCTGCGCGATAACCATCACCTGCTGACGGTTGCGGCCGGTGACAACACCCTCCGCCTCGTCCCGCCGCTGGTGATCGGCGATGCCGAAATCGACGAATTCTTCGACAAGCTTTCGGCCGGTGCCGCCAGCTTCCAGCCGCCGGAAGTCGCGGCATGACCCGGCATTTCCTGAACCTCGCGGATGCGGGCGGTGACGGGCTTGTCGCCATGCTCAACGATGCCCTTGATCGCAAGGGGGCGCGCGTCGGCTGGCCCAAGGGCAAGGCCGACTCGGATGCGCCGCTGGCCGGTCATATCCTGGCGATGGTGTTCGAAAAGAACTCGACCCGGACCCGCGTTTCGTTCGATGTCGCCATGCGTCAGCTTGGCGGCAGTGCGATCACGCTGGAATCGGGTACAAGCCAACTCGGCCGCGGCGAGACAATCGCCGATACCGCCCGGGTGCTGAGCCGCATGGCCGATGTGATCATGCTGCGAACCGACGATCACGCCAAGATCGAGGAACTGGCACACTACGCCGATGTACCCGTGATCAATGGCCTGACCGATGAAAGCCACCCGTGCCAGATCATGGCTGACCTGCTGACCCTGCTTGAGCGCGGCAAGGCACTGCCGGGTCTTGAAGTGGCCTGGCTTGGCGATGGCAATAACGTGCTCAATTCGATCATCGAGGCGGCCGGCCTGCTGCACTTCAATGTGCGGATCGGCACGCCCAAGGGCTATGAACCGGATGCCGGCTACATCGAACGGGCCCGCGCGCTTGGGGCCACGATCACCCTGACCAACGATGCCGCCGAAGCGGCGCGCGGGGCCGACGTGGTGGTGACCGATACCTGGGTTTCGATGGGCCAGGACCATGCCCACAACAAGCTTGCGGCCATGGCGCCATTCCAGGTCGACCAAAAGCTGATGAGCTTGGCCGGCCCTGGGGCAACCTTCCTGCATTGCCTGCCCGCGCATCGGAACGAGGAAGTGACCGACGCCGTGATCGACGGTCCGCAGTCGGCCGTCTGGGATGAGGCGGAGAACCGCATCCACGCCCAAAAGAGTGTGCTGCGGTGGGTCTTCGGTCAGCTATGAGCCTGCCGGAGCATATCGTGGCTGGTGAAACTGGTTATGACCGGGTGCTGCGCTTCTCAATCCCCGGGCGTGATGCCCGCGGACGGGTCGTGCGCCTGGGACCTGTGCTCGACACGATCCTGACCGCGCACGATTACCCCCCACCAATCCGCCGACTGCTGGCCGAAGCCCTGGTGCTAGCTGCCCTGCTCGGCACTTTGCTCAAGGACGAAGACAGCCAGCTGACCATGCAGGCCCAGACCGAGTCTGGCGTGGTCGATCTGCTGGTTTGCGATTACCGCAATGGCGAGCTGCGCGGCTATGTCCGTCATGATGCTGAGCGGTTGGCGCAGCTCGGCCACAACCCCAGCCTCGTTGCCCTGTTCGGCAAGGGCTATCTGGCTGTCACCTTTGATCTTGCCGCAACCGGTCAACGCTATCAGGGGATCGTCCCGCTTGAAGGCGCGAGTCTTGCCGAAGCTTGCGAGAGCTACTTCGCCCAGAGCGAGCAGGTGCCGACGCTGATCCGGGTCGGGATTGGGGATGGGGCAGCCGGTTGCATCGGCGGTGGCATCCTGATCCAGCACCTGGCTGAAGGCGAAGAAGGACGCGAGCGGCTCCACGTGAAGATGGACCATCCGGAATGGGAGCATGTCTCGATACTTGCGGGCAGCACCCGTCCTGAAGAGCTTGTCGATCCAGACCTGTCGCTAGAAGCCTTGGTCTGGCGCTTGTTCCATGATGAGCGCGAGGTTCGGGTCGAGGCGGGGGCGCCGCTGCACCGCGGCTGTCGCTGCTCGGTCGAACACTATCGCTCGGTGCTGGGCAGATTCCCGGAAGAAGAGCGGGTTGAAATGCGCAGTCCTGAAGGCCTTATCGAGGTCGACTGCGCGTTTTGCTCAAAGCTGTTTCGGATCGACGCCTAGCAAGGATCTTTTTCATCGGGGGGCATGTAATGCGGCAGCTGATCTGGTTAACAGCCTCTGCTTTGACAGGTTGGGTGGCACTTGCTGTGCCCGCTTCAAGTCAGCGCCCTGCGCTTGAAATGCTGAACCAGCTTGAGCCCGGCCGCTGGGAAATCCGTTTGCGTGACGGCAGCCGCCGATCCTATCCGATTTGCCTGAATAGCGGCCACAAGTTCATTCAGCTGCGCCACGAAGGTCTGAACTGTGAACGGCTGATTGTGGATGACCGGGATGACCTGATTACCGTCCAGTACACGTGCCGTGGGCGCGGTTATGGGCGAACAAGCGTGCGGCGCGAAACCAATCGTCTGGTGCAGATCGAAACCCAGGGCATTGCAGAAGGTCTGCCGTTTGAATTTGCCGCAGAGGCGCGCCATACGGGGGATTGCAGCGGCTAGGCGATGTGCGCAGTTGCCATGGGCCTCTGCTCAGGCTAGCCCGTCGACAATGTCTTCCGCTGCCAATTCTCAACAGCGCCAGGCTGTCGTGCTCCTTTCGGGCGGCCTCGATTCCATGGTGGTCGCCGGGCTCGCGCAGGAAGCGGGTTATGCAGTCAACGCGCTGACGATCGATTACAATCAACGCCACCGCCGCGAGCTTGATGCTGCCGCGGCTATTGCCAAGCGGATCGGGGCAGTGCGCCACGTGGTCCTGCCGCTTGACCTTTCGCGGTTCGGTGGCTCGGCCCTGACCGACGATATCGCGGTTCCCAAGGACGGCGTTGGTCCGGATATTCCGGTCACTTATGTGCCGGCTCGTAACCTGGTGTTTCTGTCGCTCACACTCGCCTGGGCCGAGGCGCTTGGGGTGCGCGACCTGTTCATCGGCGTCAATGCGCTCGACTATTCGGGCTATCCCGATTGCCGGCCCGAATTCATCGCCGGGTTCCAGGATCTGGCGCGGCTGGCGACCAAGGCTGGGGCTGAAGGCGATGACTGGCGCATCCACGCACCGCTTCAGTTCCTCGGCAAGGCAGAAATCGCAGCCGAGGCGCATCGCTTGGGGCTCGACGCCGGGCTCAGCTGGTCCTGCTACGATCCGCAGCCCGATGGTGCGGCTTGCGGCCTGTGTGACAGTTGCCGCTTGCGGCGCGAAGGCTTCGCCAAGGCAGGACTGACCGATCCGACCCGCTACGCGGCATAGAGCAAAGATAACGACAGGGAGAGACCAGGTGAACGAAGCTCAGGAAACCGCCGCAGCCCCGCGCGAGGCAAGCTCCTATAGTTGGTACGTTCTGAGCGTCCTGGTCGTGGTCTATATTCTGAACTTCATTGACCGGCAGATCATCTCGATCCTCGCGCTCGAGATCAAGGCGGACCTAAACCTTACCGATAGTGACATGGGCTTTCTGGGCGGTGCGGCTTTCGCCGTGTTCTATGCCCTGTTTGGCATTCCGCTCGGCCGCCTGGCTGACAATTGGAGCCGGGTCAAACTGCTTAGCATCGGGCTTGCCCTGTGGTCGACAATGACCGCCCTGTCAGGCTTCGCTCGCAACCAGATGACCTTGACCCTCGCGCGGATGGGTGTGGGCATTGGCGAGGCTACCGCCAGCCCAACAGCCTATTCGCTGATCTCGGACTATTTTCCCAAGCGCCAGCGCGCGACGGCGCTCGCGATTTATTCATCGGGGCTTTACCTCGGTGGCGGGGTATCACTGCTGATCGGCGCGAAGATCAGTCAGGTCTGGAATGCGGCATATCCTGGCGGTGGGCCGATGGGGCTGGTTGGCTGGCACGCGGCCTTCCTGGCAGTGGGCATCCCTGGCCTGCTGGTTGCGCTGTGGGTGGCAACCCTGCGCGAGCCAGTGCGCGGGGCAATGGATGACACCCCAAGCAAGAGCTCTGACCGACCCTTTGCCGAATTCTTTGCCGATCTTTCAACCATCGTGCCGCCCTTTACCCTGATCGGTGCCGCCCGCCGCGGCTTTGGGGCGCTGGCGATTAACATCGCAGTGGCGGCAGGGCTTTGCGCTTTCGCCTGGATCATGATCCAGTTGACCGGCAATCTTCCGCAATGGTCGGCCGTGGCGCTGGGCTATTACGCGGTGTTCTCATGGGCCTCTGTACTGCGCCAGAAGGACCCGCCGACCTTCCGGTTGATCTGGGGCACCCCCGCTTTCATCTGCACCACTCTTGGTTATGCGATGGTCTCGCTGGCTGCCTATGGCCTGTCCTTCTGGTCGGCGCCCTATGCCGAACAGGTGCTCAAGCTGCCGAAACACGAACTGGCCTTCTGGCTGGGCGCCAATGGCGCGATCAGCGGCTTCCTTGGCGTGATTATCGGCGGCCGCGTGGCCGATGCGCTGCGGGCGAAGAACCCGGCCGGGCGGATCCTGGTGATCCTGTTCGGGGTGGTCGCTCCGGCCCTGCCGATTTGGATTGGCTATACTACAGCCAATCCGGTGCTGTTCTATGTGATGAACTTCCTGGCGGGCCTGTTTGGCGCTGCGGCACTGGGCGCTGCCGCGGCGACGACGCAGGATCTGGTGCTGCCCCGGATGCGCGGCACGGCGACAGCCTCGTTCTTCTTGGGCACGACGCTGGTTGGCCTCTGCTTTGGCCCCTACATGGTCGGGCAGGTGTCCGACCTGGCTGGCAGCATGGTTGATGGCAAGCTGGTGGGCGATCTGCGGACCGGGATCCTGTCGCTGATCGCGGTGGCCCCGCTTGCGGTCGCCTTGCTGGTCTATGCCTACAAGGCTGTGCCGCAAGCGGAGGCCACCCTGGCCGAGCGCGCTGGCGAGGGTGGCTGAACTTTCAGCGCTAACTGCGCGTCAGCACTCCACAGGCAATCCGCGCGCCGCTGTTGCCCGAGGGGTCGGTGCGATAGTCATCGGCTGCAGCATGCAGGACAATTGCTGAGCCGTCGGCATCGAACAGCGCGGCATCGATTGCCGCATCGTGGGTGCCAAGGCTGGCACTGGCCGTGCCGACACCGTTCTGGCCGATGGTCACATTGGGCAGGTCACCGAGGTGTGAGCCCATCGGGTTATCCTTGCCGTGCTGGTGCCCGCCCGGGTTGAGGTGCGGTCCTGCGCTGGTGAAGGGCGCCTCGCACTTGCCGACCGCATGCAAATGCATGCCGTGAACCGCTCCGGGCGTGCCCGAAACGCTCAGGTTGATGAGCGTTTCATTTCCCCGCCGTGAAAGGGCGGCGGTGCCGATAGGACGGCCGTTCGCGTCGGCCAGTTCTGCTATGGCAAGGTTGCCGGATCTGGTGGTGGTCGTGGCGCACCCGGCCAAAGCCAGGGCGATCACAGCGGGGGGCAAGTAACGCAGCATAGGTCTCTCCAACTCCCCCTCCCATCAAAGGAAAAGGGGGCCGGATTGCTCCGACCCCCTGAACCTTTAGCACCTTTCGGTAGCTGATTACATGCCCGAACCCGGACCGTAGGTGATTTCCACCCGGCGGTTCTGCAGTTCGCGAACGCCGTCAGCAGTCGGAACGCGCGGATTGTTTTCACCGAAGCCCTGGCTGGTGATGGCGCCATCGGCGATACCACGCGAGGTCAGGTAACCGCGAACCGAAGCGTTACGACGCTCCGACAGGCCCTGGTTGTACTTTGGCGCACCCGAACGGTCTGCATAACCGGCCAGCATGATCGGAACATTGGCGCAGTTGGCATAGGCCGTTACCGCACTGTCGAGGATCGAAGCTGCTTCCGGCGTGATGTCCGACTTATCCCAGTCGAAGAACACGATGTACGGGCCCTTATTGCAGACCACAACCGGCGGCGGCGGGGGCGGCGGCGGAGGTGGCGGGGGCGGCGGCGGAGGCGGCGGAGGCGGCGGCGGAGCAACCGGCGCAGCACCACCGAAGTTGTAACCCAGCGTCAGCAGCAGCGAGTGCGAACGGAAGCGGGTCTGAATGTTGCGACCGGCATTGTTTACCAGATCGTTGTGATCCTGGTTGAAGAAGCGGTACTTCAGGCCGAGGTCGACGTTGTCAGACAGCGGCGCGCGGATCCCGGCAATAGCCTGCCAAGCGAAGCCGGTGTCCGAATCGTTAACATTCAGAGCAGCGTTCGGCGTGAAAAGCTGGTTCTTGACGCGTCCGACGCCGACACCGCCACCAGCAAAGCCCTGGAGGCCATCATCGGGGCCGAAATCGAGCATGCCGTTCAGCATAAAGCTAAGTGCCGAGGCGCCGCCATCAAGCTGCGCGCCCGTGTAGCGGGTCGTCGCGCTGGCATACGAATCTTCGTTTGCGCGACGATAGCTTGCTTCGGCTTCAAGGCGGAAACCGCCAAAGTCATAACCGACGATACCACCGAAGTCGTAGCCAGTCTTGAGCTTCAGCGTGCCTTCGTTGTTCACCCCAGTGAAGTTCTTGATATCTTCGACGATCATGCCACCGGCATCAGCTTCGACGTACCAAGAATCATCGCGCGCGAGGGCAGGCGTCGCGAGGGCCGAGGAGGCAAGTGCCATCCCAATGACCAGTTTCCGCATTATCGTTTTCCCCTTGTAACAGGATTGAACCACCGAGTTCGTCGTATCTAACTGTATATACTAGTCCGTGCAAGCAGACAAAGCGCCAACTTGTTGCAATAATGTCGCACCTACGCCCCCCCTCTCCGCGAAAATGCAACGTCTCGTCGCCAATTCACTGCGCCGCCAGAACCCCGGATACGATCAGAACATTTACGATCGCGTCGATTGCTGCGCGCGCCTGTGTGTCAACGACGGTGCCTCCGGTTGGCAGGGCTGGTTTCACGGCTGCCTGCCATGACCCATGATAGTGTAGCCGCTGGCCGGTCGATTTATTTAGCAGATGCAAACCGTCTCGCGGGGGCTGAAACAGCTGACCGGCCCCCACCGAGTGGTCCGTGTTGTTTGTTAGTGCATAATTGCCTCCTGCGCCATGGGTGGCCGTAGGTGGAGCGAAGCGGAACCGGAGGGCAGCCATGGCGATGGCGATGTTTCTGGGG
>JACCDL010078351.1_pt1 | contig 28952 bp, 31 predicted proteins | sample 7441931 | NCBI WGS metagenome assembly JACCDL01 (sample SAMN15323437, study PRJNA562643) | freshwater metagenome | isolation source: river surface water | place: USA:Blue River Watershed | collected 2017-08-16 | reverse complement strand
TCGGTTCGTCACATCCTGGGGCTGGAGAAGGTCCCAAGGGTTCGGCTGTTCGCCGATTAAAGTGGCACGTGAACTGGGTTCAGAACGTCGCAAGACAGTTCGGTCCCTATCTGTGGTGGGCGTTAGGAAATTGCAAGGACATGACCTTAGTACGAGAGGACCGGGTCGTATGTACCGCTGGTGTATCGGTTGTTCCGCCAGGAGCACTGCCGAGTAGCTACGTACAGACAGGATAAACGCTGAAAGCATCTAAGCGTGAAACCTTCCTTAAGATGAGTTTCCTTTTAAGGGTCGTCAAAGACTATGACGTTGATAGGCTATAGGTGTAAAACTGGTAACAGTAAAGCCAAGTAGTACTAATTGCCCGTAAGCTTTAATTTTTTTTTGTTACTCCGTTTACAACTCCCAATATGACATTATTGTTCCCGCTTAAAACCGGGATATCTTCTTATGGTGCTTTTGCCGAGGGTGTTCACCTCTTCCCATACCGAACAGAGTAGTTAAGCCCCTCATGGCCGATGGTACTGGGATTCGTCCCGGGAGAGTAGGTAGGTGCCATATTTATTGAACCCTGATCTTTCGATCAGGGTTTTTTTTTGCCTACATTTAGCGTAATAAATAGATTCGCATTGAAGTCGCGTTACACAATCGTACTTATCATCTTTTTACTCCTCAATCTTAGTTTTAGACTCAATTACAACGCTTCCCATAAAATCTACTCCTTGTCAGGCACAGCTCAAGGTACTTCCTATAGTATAAAATATAAGTACCCCAAGGAGGTGGTTAAACAACAAGAAATTGATTCTATTTTTACCGTATTCGACTTATCACTCTCAAGGTATAATAAAGCATCTCTCCTCTATAAATTAAATAATGCCAGGTATAAGGCAAGTATTGATAGTCACCTTCTATGTGTTCTCCAGTACGCCCAAGAAATGGCACTAAAAACCAATGGTTGTTTTGAATACAAACTTTTACCATTGCTTGAATTATGGGGGTTTGGAAACAATCGACGAGCCATTTATCCTGACTCAAATCAAGTTAAAAAAACACTTTATTATACAAGGTATAATAAGTTAAAAATCAGTAAATTATTAGCATTTAAATCGTCTAAAACTTTAGCTATTGACCTTGATGGAATTGCCCAAGGTTATTGCGTAGATGAGCTCTCTAAGTTTTTGGGATCAAAGGGGATTAGAGATTTTATAGTGGAGATCGGTGGTGAAGTATTTGTATCAGGCGCTGATCTGGAAAATAATTCCTGGAAGGTTGGTTTAGGAGATGGACAGGATGTAGAAGAAAAAAATAAGCAAATGGTTTTAAGGGGCATGAACCAAGTTGGTGTTACCACTTCGGGTAGTTTACAGAAATTCAAAAAAATAGGAGGTCAGTATTTTAGCCATATTCTTGATCCCCGTACAGGCTATCCGGTACAAAACGGAATTGTGTCGGTTTCGGTTATTGCCCCTAGTACCATGCAAGCAGATGCACTTGATAATGCTTTTATGGTTATGGGAATAAAAGACAGCTTTGAATGGTGTAGTAATTATTCAAATGTTGGCATCTACATGACTTATGTAAATGCCAAGGGAGAAATAGTTGATACTGCTAATGGCTACTTTAAGCAGTTTCTCCAAATAAAAAATAGAAATTAACCCCTTTGCTGTGGTTTTGCCTCACTAGCAATCATCTTTCTGCCCATCACCTCAGATTCATGTAAAGCAGCAATTGCTTTTAAAGCCGACTCATCATTTGGCATTTCTACAAAACCGAAGCCTTTGCTTCTGCCTGACATTTTATCAATGATGATGCGCGCTGAACTTACCTCTCCGTATGGAGTGAACAATTGTGCTAATGATTCATTGGTTAGCTTGTAGTTGAGGTTTCCGACGAAAATATTCATAAAAAAAGTTTCTGTATAGGCTCACAACATAGTTTTTCTGAGAAGGTTCACTAATGTGCTTAGTTTTTAATCAACATCCTACCCAAGGATATATCTTTTTGATATATGTCGTCTCTAAAGTTGAGATTTCCGTCAAAACCGACAAATGCGGTTAAGTAGAGTATATAAACCGGGATTTCCTTTTCTAGCTTAACATAATGTTCTTTTCCTTTAGATAAGGTTTCATCCATTTTTTGAGGCGACCAACCCGGTTGCCCCCTAAGCAAATAGACGGCTAATTGGTGTGGGGCAGAAATTCTAATGCAACCATGACTAAAAGCTCTTTTTTGCTCTTTGAATAATCCTTTTGCAGGTGTATCATGCAAGTAAATATCAAATGGATTGGGAAAAACAAACTTGATTGCTCCCAATGCATTATCCGGTCCAGGTACCTGCCTTAACCTTCCATCATACCACTCCATGTGGTTTTCTTTCAAATAATCCTTGTTTTTGGAGATGGCAGGTATTATTTCTTTTTCTGCTATCTGTTCTGGAATATTCCAATACGGATTGAAAACAATGTATTTCATCATGCCCTTAAAAATGGCAGTTTTGTTGGTCTCTTTTCCTACAATGGCCTCACACGCAAAAACAAGACTATCCCCATTCATAACTGCTAAGCTAAAAGCTGGAATATTGACCAATACATAATCTTTGTCGGTTTTGATTGGAAGCCACCTGCACCGCTCCATGTTCACCATTACCTGTTTTATTCTTTCATCAACACTAATGTTCATGGCAAGGATAGTGCGACTACCTACAATACCATCTGCCAGCAACCCTTGTTTTTGTTGAAATTGTCGCACAGCATAATCAAGATCAATACTAAAAAAGGTGCTAGTATCATTTGCTTGAAACTCACCGCTGATCTTTAATCGTTTTTTGATCACAGCTACAACAGGGTTGTTTTCTGTCAAACGCAAAGCGCTACCGGTGTATGGAACAGTAGGCCAACCACCATTTTGTTGTATTTGCCTGAGTTGGACCAAGGCATTTCTGAGAAGTTGGTACTGAGGATAAAGGGTTTTATCAAACGCATCTTTATCTCCTGAAATAAATTTTTCTAGAAGATCAGCGTAGTTTTTCTTGACCTTTGGAATATACCATTCTTGTAATTGCAATTCATGTTCAGATAACCCATTTAAAACATGACCTGCAAAATGAAAGTATTGCGCTGTTTGCATCAAATCGACAAATTCAGTGCTATCGTTTTTTTCCTTGTTTGCGAATCTTTTGAAATCTTCCAAGTAGGGGATTTGCTCATTAAGACCATTCTCTTCCATTTGCATCACCCGATTGAATAAAATTTGAAACGCCTCAATTCTGCCAGTACTGTCATGCCATGCTAATTCAAAAGATCGGGTATTGTAGAATTGAAAAATTTCATCTTGGTATTGGTTGAGCTCTGGGTATAAACTGAAAAATCGTTTAATGAATAAGCTATCGATAGCAATGTTGCTGTTTTCAATAAAACTTCCTGCAACCAAGGTTGCAGGAACAGTATCAGAATAAATTGCTGAAAAATTGTTGGTGCTATTTGACTCAAAAAACTTGCAAGAGGAAATTAAAAAAGTTGAGATCAAAGTCAATGCAAGTGTCCAAGATTTCATGTTGGAAAGTTAGGGCATAAAAAAAGCCCTCAGAAAACTGAGGGCTTTTTTCTATTGAAAAGCATTTATTCTGCAACAATTTCCAAACCAATTTCAGTCTCGTTTCCGTTACCAAAATCAACCTTGGCCTTGTAACTTCCCAATTCCTTGATTTCATCAACCAATTGGATACGACGTCTGTCGATTTCATATCCTTTTTGCTCGCGGATTGCTTTCGCAACTTGAACAGTGGTAACACTACCAAAAATCTTTCCGGTAGTACCAGTCTTGGCACCAATGGTAACAGGACCTTCCTGCAAAGCGGCAATAACCTTGTTGATTTCAGCCAGCATTTTGTCTTCTTTCTTCTTGATTTGCTTCAAACGCTCTTCCAATTGTTTGAGATTCGAAGGAGAAGCTTCAACTGCAAATTTCTGAGGAATCAGGTAGTTGCGTGCGTAACCATTCTTTACGTTCACTACTTCATTAGCGCCGCCTAGATTGTTTACGTCTTGAATTAATATTACTTGCATTTTTTTTAATTTAAAGTTTTACCAATTTCCAATCCACAAGGGACTGTCACACCAATAGGTGATTAGGGAAGGTTCTACTTCAATAAATCGGTCACGTATGGTAACAATGCCATTTGACGTGCACGCTTAATTGCTTCTGATACCTTACGCTGATACTTTAGTGAGTTACCAGTAATACGGCGAGGCAACATTTTACCTTGCTCGTTCAGGAACTTTTTCAAAAACTCAGCGTCTTTGTAGTCAATGTAACGAATACCATACTTCTTGAAACGACAGAATTTCTTCCTTGGTTTCTCGGTCTTGATCGCCGTTAGGTACTTAATTTCATTTGCCTTTGCCATGATTTAGCCCTCCACTGCTTTTTCGTTTCCTGTTGGTACACCACTTCTCTTTTTCTTGTTATACTCGACGGCGTATTTATCGAGCTTGATAACAATGTGACGGAGAACCTGCTCGTCACGCAGGAGCTGAATCTTCAGCTTCTCATTCATGTTGGATGGCGCTACGTACTCCATAACCCAGTAGATACCAGTGGTCTTCTTCTGGACGGGGTAGGCCAGTGATTTCAACCCCCAGGGGTTGCTATGTACAACAGATCCACCACCAGCAGTGATGAAGTCGACATATTTCTTCTGAGCTGATTTGAATTCCTCTTCACTCAGAACAGGGGTAAAAATCACCATCAATTCATAATTTTGCATAAACCCTGTATTTTTTTGATTTGATAATGGGGTGCAAAGCTAAGTCTTTTTCGTCACTTTTCCCCATAAATCCTGCATTTTTTGTCTTTTTCTCTCGTCCTTTATCGATTTTAAAGGTGCCAACCTGTCACTTTTGGTTCCTGGCACTTAATTTGACCTTCCGCATAAAAAATAATTGTTATGCAAAAAGGGCAAATACGTGTTCAGACGGAGAATATCTTTCCCATCATCAAGAAGTTCCTTTATAACGAACATGATATTTTTTTGAGGGAATTGATTGCAAATGCAGTGGATGCAACACAAAAATTAAAAACCTATGCTTCAACGGGTGAAGCGAAGGGAGAATTGGGAGAATTGAGGATTGATGTGGTATTGGACAAAGAGGCAAAAACCCTTACGATCAGTGATAGGGGAATTGGTATGACTGCCGAGGAGGTGGATAAATACATCAACCAAGTAGCTTTTTCAAGTGCAGAAGAATTCCTGGAAAAATACAAGGGGCAGAATGAAGCGAATATCATTGGCCACTTCGGACTAGGATTTTACAGTGGATTCATGGTGAGTGAAAAAGTAGAATTGAAAACGCTTTCATACAAAGAAGGTAGTGAAGCAGTGGTATGGGAATGTGATGGTAGTCCAGAATTTACCTTGCAGCCAACCGACAAAAAAGAAAGGGGAACTTCAATTGTTTTGCATATCAACAATGAAAGTGAAGAGTTCTTGGATGCATTCAGAATAAAGAATGTGCTTGATAAGTTTTGTAAGTTTTTGCCTGTTCCTATTTTCTTTGAGGACAAACAAATCAATAATACCAGTCCCGCTTGGATCAAAAAACCAGCTGAACTTGAAAAGAAAGATTACGAAGAGTTTTACAAATCACTTTATCCATTCAACGAAACTCCTTTGTTCTGGATTCATTTGAATGTTGATTATCCTTTTACACTCACTGGTATTCTTTATTTCCCAAAGATTAAACAGTCGTACGAAATTCAAAAGGATAAGATTCAGCTATACTCTAACCAGGTTTTTGTAACGGATGAAGTAAAAGATATTGTCCCTGAGTTTTTAATGCTTTTGCAAGGTGTAATTGATTCTCCAGATATTCCATTAAACGTAAGCAGAAGTTATTTGCAAGGCGATCCGAATGTAAAAAAGATCAACAACCACATTACCAAGAAGGTAGCAGATAAGCTCGATGAGATTTTCAGAAATGAAAGAAAATCATTTGAAGAAAAATGGGAGAGTCTTGGTTTGTTTGTGAAATATGGAATGATCACAGATGATAAGTTCCGTGAAAAGGCTGATAAATTCCATATCATGCAAGATGCCTCTGATGCAATTTTCTATACACTCGAAGAGTATAGAATGGCCGCGGAAACTTTGCAGAAAAATAAAGAGGGTAAGTTGGTCATCTTGTATGCAACAGACATAGTTCAACAGGATGCATACATCAAGGCTGCACAAGCAAAAGGATACAAAGTAGTTAAAATGGATACTTTGGTGGATGCCTCTTTTATCGGACAAATAGAGTCTAAATGGGAAAATGTTCAATTTACCAGAGTCGATGCTGATATCACCGATAACTTGATTGATAAACAGGATGATAGTAAGTCTGTGCTTTCTAAGAAAGAGGAAGAACAGTTGAAAAAAATGTTTGATTTTAAACTTGCTGATTTAACGCTAACAGTTGAAGTGAAAGGTTTAAGTGCTGATGCGCCTCCTGTTGTTGCTACTCGTCCGGAATTCATGCGTAGGATGAAAGATATGGCATCCATGAGCGGACCAATGGGAAGTTTCTATGCTAATATGCCTGATGAGGTTACACTTACAGTGAATGGGAATAGCCCGATGTATGCTTCAATACTCAAGCTCAAAGATGAGGCTCAACAGGAAAAACAAGTTCGTAATCTTGCAGATTTGGCTTTGTTATCTCAAGGAATGTTGAAGGGTGCACAGCTTACAGATTTTATCAAACGCAGTACAGAGTTGATGCATGAAGCAGTGTCTGGCAAATAAAAGTTACTCAGATGAATATAAAACGGGACCTGCAATGCGGGTCCTATTTTTTTCCAGCAATATCAAAGTCGATTACCTTAAGCTGTAAGGTAGTTACATCACGAAAATTATTTTCTTCCAAATGAAAGACAATGTCCAAGGTTGAATTTTGTTCAAGCAGGTTGTATTTTTCTGCCATGCCAAAACCAATACCGGTTATTTTTAAACCATTTTTTTCTACCTCAAAACGCACATGTTCTTCTTTCACAATCCGGCATCCTGTATTGTTTACATTGCGAATGCAAAAAACCGGTTTCGGATTTTCTGGTCCGAATGGTTCCATCTGTTCCAGTATATTGTAAAAATTCGGAGTTAAATCCTCAAGTGTAAGTTCAGCATGTATTTCCAACTCTGGAATCATTTGTTCCTGCGTTAAAGAAGCTTCTGCAATTGCTTCAAATTTTTCTTTGAATGCAGTTAGGTTTTCTGGTAATAAGGTCATGCCGGCAGCAAAATAATGACCACCAAAACCAAAAAGTAAATCACTGCAATGTTCTAGTCCATCATGTATATTAAATCCAGGAATGCTTCTTGCACTTCCGGCAATTAATGATCCGCTTTGTGTTAAAACAATGGTTGGTTTATAATATCTTTCTAAGAGTCTGCTTGCAACAATTCCAATAACACCTTTATGCCAATTGGCATCGTAAACCACAATTGCCTTTTTGGTAGATAAGCTAGTATCTGCTTCCAATTGCGCAATGGCTTCAATTGTTATACTTGCATCAGCTTCTCTTCTGTTGGTATTATCGTTTTGCAACAACAATGCCAATGCTTTTGCTTTTTCTGGATCCTTTTCAATGAAGAGTGATACGGCCTTTTTAGCATCATCCATTCTGCCAGCTGCATTGATTCTTGGACCAATCATAAATGCGAGACTGGAAACAGTCAGCGATTGTTGAACTTTGCTTAAATCAATCAATGCTTTTATGCCAGTCGATGGATTTTCATTTGCTTGTTTGATTCCAAGAAATGCCATGATTCTATTCTCTCCTGTAATGGGCACAATATCAGCTGCAATTGCTGTAGCCACCAATTCTAAATAGGGGAGATAGCGTGTTTCGTCAACTGACAAGGTTATGGATAAGGCCTCGATTAGTTTGAAACCTACACCGCATGCACAGAGATCTTTGTAAGGATAAGTACAATCAAATTGTTTCGCATTTAGAATGGCTACTGCTGGTGGTAATGTTGATCCTGGTAAGTGGTGGTCGCAAACAATTGTATCAATATTGTTTTGGTTTGCAATATCAATTAGGTCGACTGATTTAATGCCGCAGTCGAGTGTGATCAATAATTTGAATTCATGTTCAATCGCATAATTGATGCCCATTTGCGATAGTCCATATCCCTCTTTGTATCGATTCGGTATGTAATAATCCAACTTTTCTTTATCGTAAATGGTACATAAGAAGTCGTATACGATTGCAACAGATGTTGTACCATCAACATCATAATCACCGTAGATTAAAATTTTCTCTTGCGCTTCAATTGCTTGGATAATGCGTGTTACAGCATGCTGCATATCCTTCATGAGAAAAGGGTCATGCAATTGAGTTACACTAGGCCTAAAATATTCTTTTGCTTGCTCAAAGTCCTCTATTCCACGATTAACCAGAATACCACATAATGCCGGATGGATCTTCAAAGCCTGTTGAAGCATTGCTGTTTTATCAACATGCCTTTGATTGACTTTCCACCTGCGCGCTATTGCCATGATTATTTTTTTCTTTCTGTGGTGAACCTTACGAGATCAGCCAATGCATTTTTTTCTGGCGATGAAGGAAATTTTTCCAGCACATCCAAAGCCTTTTGTTTGTATTCTTCCATTTTTGCGGTTGCATATTGAATGCCACCAGCACTTGTTACTTCATCAATGACCACTTTGATGCTGCTCTGGTCTTTGTTTTTGTTCTTAATGGTGTAAATTAAATCGCGTCTCGTTTCTTTTGAGCAATTTTTAAGTGTGAAAATAAGCGGAAGGGTAAGTTTTTTTTCACGGATATCATTGCCAGTCGGCTTTCCAACATCATCTGTGCCGTAATCGAATAAGTCGTCTTTGATCTGGAACGCAATTCCAGTATACTCTCCAAAATGGCGCAGCAATTCAACTTGTTGCTCATCCTGATGAGCAGTGTAGGCTCCCGCGGCACAGGCAGAAGCCAGCAGCGACGCAGTTTTATTGGATATAATTGTAAAGTAATCCTCTTCTGTAATATTCAGCAACCTTGACTTTTGCAGTTGTAATAGTTCTCCTTCACTCATTCTTCTAACAGCATCCGACAATAATTCTAAAACACGGAAATCCTTATTCTCTAAGGAAAGCAGTAGTCCTTTGGCCAGTAGGTAATCACCCGACAAAACAGATGCTTTGGTCTTCCATAGGGTAGGAATGGATAAGAATCCCCTTCTTTCATGTGCTTCATCCACAACATCATCATGTACCAGAGTTGCAGTATGGAGCAATTCAACCAAAGCTGCAGCTCGATAAGTGCTTTCATTGATGCCGCCGCAAAGTTTGGCAGATAAGAGAACGAAGAGTGGTCTTAGCTGTTTGCCCTTGGTTTTGACAATGTACTGCATGATCCTATTGAGCATAGGAGTATCGCTCTTCAATGCATTTTTAAAAATGCCTTCAAACTCTTTTAATTCTGCTTCAACAATATTGTATCCTGGGTTCATGCGGGAACGCGAACTTACGCAATATTTTGCCATCAGATTTAACTAGTTTTCAAGTAAATCCTCAATATACTTTTGCTTGATAATGAGGTGGTTACAAATAAACCTTAGGCTTTGCGAAAAGGCAAAAAATCAGTATATTTATTTGAAAATTAAAACTTTGGGTCTATATTTGCTCCACAAGGCAGGTCCTGTGTTAAATCATTAAAAACAAACATCTTATGGCAATCAAAAAGTACACTCTTTTTCTTGGCTTACTGGTAGCAGCTTTGACTACCCAAGCGCAAGTGGCTGAATGGGCGGATTCATCGTTGATTCCACCATCACGTCTAGCACAACACAATGAATTTGTAAACAACCAGTACATATTCCCTGCCAAGCCAAGAAGCCAGTGGGAGATTGGTATAAAATTAGGAACACCTTCTATCAGCAGTGACGTTGATGGATTGAATCCAAACTTTGGTGTTGGTGTTCACGTAAGAAAAGCTTTGGGTTATTTGGTTTCTGTAAGAGGTGAGATTTTTACCGGGACTGCTAAAGGTCTAGGTGTTAAGGAAAACTACAACTACAAAAACAACCCAGCATGGGCTGGTTATAACTCAACAACTGATAAAGTTTTCTACAACTACAAAACTCAGTTGGTTGATGTTAGTGCACAGATGTTGTTCAATCTTACCAATATTGGTTTCCACAAAGCTGAACCAAAGTTTGCTTTGTATGCAATTGCTGGTGTAGGTATGACATCTTATAAAGCAAATGTTGACGCATTGAATGGTGGTGGCGCGAGATACAATTTCAATTCAATCAGCTCAAACCTTTCTGCATCTGAAACAAGATCTGCATTAAAGGCTTTGCTTGATGGAACATATGAAACTCCTGCTGAAAGAACGAAGTCTGGTTCAGGAAGAACAAATGTAATGAGTGCAACTTTTGGATTTGGTGCTGCCTTTAAGATTTCTAAGAAAATCAATATTGCCATCGAAGACAGGTTCACAGTTCTTGATGATGATTTGTTAGACGGACAAAAGTGGGGACCATTCCCAGCTGGTAATCCATCACTTTCTTCAAACAATGATACGTACAACTTCTTGTCAATTGGCTTGAACATCAATATCCTTTAATTCTTAATTGCCTAAATACTAGCGATATGAAGCTGAATAAATTATTTTCGATTCTTTTTCTTACCACCTTCCTCTTGGCAGGTTTGGATACATTCGCACAGAAAAAGACTAAATCAGTAGAACCTCTATATTGGAAAAACCCATTAGAGTTTGTTTACAGTGAATTGAATTCTCCAAAGAGAATGAAAATGCCAAAGGTTGTTTTGGCTGATGCTGATGGTGACGGCGTTACTGATCAGTTTGATAGAGAGCCAAATACCCCAGCTGGTGCACCTGTTGATGCTCATGGTGTTAGCAAGGATACCGATGGAGATGGTGTTCCAGATTACAAAGACAAGCAATTGATTACTCCTACAGAGTGTCAGCCAGTTGATGCAAATGGCGTAGGTAAATGCCCAGAGCCTGCATGCTGCAAAATTGTGCCACCAGCACCTTCATGCAACATGGGAAGTATTCCTAGCATTACTTTCGCTAAAGGATCTGCAAAGCTTTCTGCTGGTGCTGAATCTTTATTGGCTGCAGTTGCAGACCGTTTAAAGAACAATCCAGCTTGTAAAGTATTCATCACTGGATATGCTGAAGCTTCTAAAGTAAGCCAGCAAATGAGCTGGGATCGTGTAAATGCAATCATCACTTATCTTACTGAAAAGCAAGGTATTGCTGCTGAAAGATTGATCAACAAGTATGGTCAAGCTGATGGCGATACAAATGTGATTGATTTGAGCGCGACTGGCGAAAATATTGAAGGTCCAAATACAGTTCCTGCTCCGCATCCAAATTTGCGTACAAAGAACTAATTGATTCATAAATGTTTGTAAGCCCTCCTTTTAGGAGGGCTTATTTTTTTATGATGAGGTTAACCATTCTGCTAATTCAAACTTACTATCTTAGTATCATCTGCTTTGCTTAAATTTGCAGCCGCGTATGAAGGTTAGAAATCTATTGTTTATCGTTCTTGTTTTCTCTTTTGCTTCTTGTTCTAAGTTCAACAAGGTGCTAAAGAGCAATGACTATGAATACAAACTCAAAATGGCAAATGAGTACTACGATAAAAAAATGTATCGTCAGTCTCAGGTGTTGTTTGAAGAACTTTTTCCTGTGTTTAAAGGCACCCCACAGTTTGATGATCTCTATTATAAATATGCCTATGCGCATTATTATCTGAAAGATTACACTACTGCTGAAAACCTGTATAAAGGTTATTTAGAGGTGTTCCCCAACAGCACAAGGGCGGAGGAAGTAGAGTTTATGCAAGCCTACTGTTATTATAAGCAATCCCCAAAAGCTGAGTTGGAACAGGCCAATACATTAAAGGCAATCGGTATGTTTCAGGTGTTTTTGAATACACATGCAGAGTCACCTAAACGCAAAGAGGCCGAAGATATCATCGCTCAGTGTCAGGTTAAATTAGAAAAAAAGGAATATTTGTCGGCACAGCTGTATTATAACCTTGGTCAATTCAGGGCAGCAGCGCTTACCTATACCACCCTAATGAACAATTATCCTGATTCACACAAAGGGGATGAATATAAGCTTATGGCCATCAAAGCCTACTTTAAATACGCTGAAATGAGTGTAAAAGAGAAGCAAGAAGAGCGTTATGCAAGGGTTGTAAAAGAGGTAGAGGACTTCCAGGATAGATTTCCAGAAAGTAAATTATTGAAAGAAGCCGAACGTTTCTTAACTTTGTCCCAGAATAATCTTAAATCACTGAATAATGAGCAAACTTCGCAGGCAGTTGGGAAATAACCTTACCAATGTGGTTGAGACCAAAGATCTCAATGAAATCAAGAGCAAAACTGGTAATGTTTATGAGTCAATCTCCATCATTGCCAAAAGAGCAGGTCAAATCAATATTGCCCTTAAAGAAGAGCTTCACAATAAATTGGAGGAGTTCGCAAGTCATACCGATAGTTTAGAAGAAATTCATGAGAACAAGGAGCAAATTGAAATCTCAAAGGCGTATGAAAAAATGCCTAATCCTGCCTTGTTAGCTACACAAGAATTCATGGATGAAAAGGTTTACTTCCGCAAAAATGAAGAAGATCTTTTCCGCTAATAGCTGAACATATTTTTTAAAGGCGATGGTAAACACCATCGCCTTTTTTGTCTCTGGTTTTTGATTTCAAGATTAGTTAACTTCGATTACCGAATAAATCAGGTAAATGCGTCAACCGAGTTATATAATACTATTTGCATTTTTTTTCAGTTGCTGTTTTTCAAGTATCTGTTTTTCACAGGAGCTCAATGCAAAAGTGACTGTTGTTTCAGCGCAAATTGGAAATACAGTCGATAAAAGAGTATTTCAAAATCTACAGACTTCTTTGGTTGCTTTTCTGAACAAAAGAAAATGGACCAATGATGTTTTTGAAACAAACGAAAAGATAGAGTGTAGCTTTCTTATCAATTTACAATCAATTGTAGAACCCAATGTCTATAAAGGAACATTAACCGTTCAAGCAGGGCGACCAGTTTACAATGCATCCTATCTTTCTCCACTGATCAACTTCATTGATAATGAAGTGACCTTTAGGTTTGTAGAATTTCAACCCATAGAGTTCAATGAAAACCGAATTTCAGGTAATGAGCCTTTAGCAGCAAATCTGTCGGCCTTAATGGCTTATTATGTGAATATTATTTTGGGATTGGATTATGATTCCTATTCGCCCAGGGGTGGAGATCCTTTTTTTCAAAAAGCAAATCTGATTGTCAGTGCAGCACCAGAAGGTAGATCTATTGCTGGCTGGAAGCCTTTCGACGGACAAAGAAATCGCTATTGGCTTGCAGAAAATCTTCAAAATGCAAGGTATGCATTGGTGCATGATGCCATCTATACATATTACCGGCAGGGTATGGATAAGCTGATTGAAAATGATGCTATTGCAAGAGAACAAATGCTCAATGGTATCAGCATGCTCAACACATTGAATGTTGAAACGCCTAATCTAATGATAATGCCTTTTTTCTTTCAAGGCAAATCAGATGAGATAATCAATATTTACAAAAAGGGAACCGCTCAGGAAAAATCTAGAATCCTTGATTTGTGTTCTAGATTGGATATTGCAAATGCATCTAAATACCGACAGGAACTGAAATGAAGTGGAAATTAATAATTGCTTTTTGGGCCTTGACCATAATTATTTCTTGCTCTGGAAACAAAGGGGGTGAACAAGAAATACTTGATCAGGACAAAATGGCTAATGTGATGTATGATGTGCTGCTTGCTGAAAGTTTTGTTGAGTCCTATCTTATGAAGGATACAACCCTGGATAAGGATTCTCTTCTCAAAGTTGAAATGGATAGAGTACTAAAGGTATATGGTATAACAGCTAAAACATTTTCTGAAAGTTACTTGTATTACAAAGCTCATCCTGTCCAATTGGAGACCGTTATGGATTCAGCTCATGAACGTGCAGTAAGAGGCAGGACCGATGTATTTATCAGAAGAAGAACCCCAAAAAGTAGATAATATGTTTCTCACTAAAGATGATTTGAAACTGTCTTATGGTGTAGAGCTAACAATAGGTAAGGCCTATGTGGATAGGGCTGTACCAAAAGATAATCTTTATTGGAAAGGAAGAACGATTTATGTGCCTGGAGCTTCTGGGTATATCTTTATGCCTATTTATGCAGACCTACTACGAAGGTCTGGGGCAACAGTTTCCTTCTTGTTGAGCGAAGCCTATTTCTCAATTAACGAATCTATTCTGCACAGTGCTGCTCTATTGGAGCATCAAAAAATTGATTGGCCAACTCATGTTCAAGAATGTATTTCCATGGTTGCGCCTCATGTTACAAGAATAAAATTATTTGAAGAATTAAAACAATACCTGCTCGCGCAAAAACCCGTCAAATCAACTGAATCAAGATTAGGTACAGATTTCCCATCACTAATTAGAGCAGATAGTTATCTACTTTCTTTTGCCTGCATACCTGACGAAACCTTTGATGAACAAAAAGCCCTCGATGGCTGGTATGCCATGATAACCTATTTCTTGTTGATGGATGATTTGGCAGATATTCGCGATGATCTTTTGAGTGGAGAAGAAAATGCAATTGTGGAAGCAGGATTGAATCGAAATGGAATCGATAAAATAGAAAGAATGATGAATGCGGGTATTGATAAATTAAATTTGATCAATCCTGTTTTGTCCAATAGAATTGAGCATAAAAAAAGCCTGATCGATATACCTCAATTGGTTGAATCGATCAAGCGTTCTCTCTAACCTTATTTGATTTTAGAATGGCAGATTGTCGTTGTCGTCTGCTGCCCCCATTTGGTCTGCATTGCCCTCTTGTCCTCCTTCACCTCTAGCTCCACCTAAAAGCTGTACACTTGAAATCCTCATACTTAGAGAGCTTGCAGCTGTACCATCTGCTTTTTGGTAAGCACGAGCTTCTGGATTTCCTTCAACATAAACCAATTGTCCCTTTTTTAAATAAGGAGCAATAGCAGTTCTTTCAGTCCAGTAAGCACATTCCACCCAAGTTGTTTTTTCTTTCTGAGTGCCTGTTGCATCCTTGTAACGCTCACTATGAGCGACACTAAAATTGATTACATTTTTTCCATTCACGACATTAGTAGTACAATCCTTACCTAAATGTCCAATTACTTGTAGTTTTATCATGATCTTAAATTTATTACTCGAAGATTGATCAAAGTAAAGTTAATTCAGCGTGGTTAACTACAATTGTTGCAGAGAGTTTTCCACCAAATATGGGTTGTTTTCATCTGCTCCTTCACAGCTCTTCCTTCAATTCAAGTATATTGCAGGAAGTAATTTTATATGGAAAAGTTAGTCTCTTATCAACAGCTAATTGATATCACCACCAACGTCTTTCTAGCCATTGGATGCAGCGAAGCGCATGCGGCTTCTGCTGCTGAGGTTTTGGTGTCTGCAGATTTAAGGGGGATAGATTCTCATGGTGTGGCAAGATTATCTGGATATGTCCGTTTATGGGAAGCTAAGCGCGTGAATGCGAAACCAAATGTTCAACTTGTTCATGAAACACCATCAACTGCTGTGGTAGATGGTGATCAGGGGCTTGGACTAGTGGTTGCTCCCATTGCGATGAAAGTGGCAATAGAAAAGGCAAGGCAAGTAGGGACTGGCTGGGTAAGTGTTTGCAACAGTAATCATTTTGGTATAGCAGCCTATCATGCGATGATGGCCTTGGAAGATGATATGATTGGCATGGTTATGACCAACGCAATTGCATTGGTTGCTCCCACACATGCTAAAGAAAGAATGTTGGGCACTAATCCTATTTGCGTTGCTATCCCGGCAGGAAATGAACCTGCGTTTGTAGCTGATATGGCAACTACAACAGCTGCTAATGGAAAACTAGAAATTCTACAGAGAAAAGGTCTTGATACACCAATGGGTTGGATTCAAGATAAGGATGGTTTACAAGTGACAGATGCGCATGCATTGAAATCAGGAGGCGCATTGCTGCCTTTAGGAAGTGATCGCGAACATGGCAGTCACAAGGGGTATGCTTTGGGGGCAATTGTCGATATTTTTTCAGCTGTCCTCAGTGGAGCCAATTATGGTCCATGGGTTCCTCCATTTCCTGCCTATGTGCCAATGCCTGAAAATCAGCCAGGGAAAGGAATTGGTCATTTTTTAGGTGCCATGCGCATAGATGCGTTTAGAAAAAAAGAAGATTTCAAGAAAGATATGGATCAGTGGATCCAAAGGTTTAGGACTGCTAAGCCAATAGATGAGCATCAAAAAGTGCTGATACCTGGAGATCCTGAACGTGAAATGGAACAAATTAGACGCAAAGAGGGAATACCTCTGTTAGCAGTAGTTTGGGAAGATATTAGCGCTGTTGCTGAAAAATTAAATATCAAGATTTAACTTCGCGTCAAATTAGTATAGCATATGAAGATCATGAAGTTTGGTGGTACCTCTGTAGGTAAGCCGGAGAGAATGTTTCAGGTAAGAGATCTTATCACAAAAGACAATGAGCCCAAGATAGTTGTATTAAGTGCATTGAGTGGAACAACCAATACACTTGTATCAATTGGAGATGCCATGTCTGCAGGTGATAAAGAGAAGGCAACTTCAATCATTAGCCAACTGCATGAGCATTACAAAAACTTCATCAATGAATTACTGTCTGATGAACAAGTAAAGGTCAAGGCACAAAAATTGATCAATGAACATTTTGACTTTCTCAACATCATTACCAAGATTTCTTTTAATGATGCACTAAATAAAGATATCCTCGCACAAGGTGAATTGATGAGTACTAAACTTTTTTCTTGTTACCTAGAGCAAGAAAAACAAGAACATCTGTTGTTACCTGCGCTTGATTTTATGGCGATAGACGCGAATGATGAACCTCAGGTGCTAGACATAAGAGCAAAGCTTACCAAGATATTGGATCAACATCCTGGTATAAAAATGTTTATCACGCAAGGCTATATCTGTAAAAATGCAAGGGGAGAGGTGGATAATTTGAAGCGTGGTGGAAGTGATTATTCAGCATCGCTCATTGCTGCTGCTGTAAATGCTAGTGTCTGTGAAATATGGACAGACATTGATGGTATGCACAACAATGATCCTAGGGTGGTGAAATCAACAAGACCGGTAGAACATTTGAGTTTTGATGAGGCTGCTGAGCTTGCCTATTTTGGTGCTAAGATTTTGCATCCCGCTTCCATATGGCCAGCGCAACAATTCAATATTCCTGTAAAGTTGTTGAATACAATGCAGCCAGATGCAAAAGGGACTGTAATCTTGGAAGAAGCGGATGCTGATGGTGTAAAAGCAGTTGCAGCAAAAGATGGCATCGTGATGGTAAAGATCAAGAGTAGTCGCATGTTGCTTGCTTATGGTTTCCTAAGAAAGATTTTTGAAGTCTTCGAAAAATACAAGACCTCCATCGATATGATTACCACTTCCGAAGTGGCGGTATCTGTTACCATTGATAATACCACTCATCTTGATCAAATTGCAAAAGAGCTTGCACCATTAGGTGAATTGGAGGTATTAAATGGTCAAACCATTATTGCAGTAGTGGGAAATAAGTTGACTAGTGAAAAGCATCTACTTTCGAATCTTTTCAATTCGCTCAATCACTTATCCATTAACATGGTAAGCTTCGGAGGAAGTTTACACAATGTATCCATTCTTATTCCTACGGAACAAAAGAATGAATGTCTTAAGTCGCTGAACAAAGGCTTGTTCGGACTAGATTAGTAAATGAATGGATGATCTAATTAGATAATCAACATTGCGTCTCCATAGCTAAAGAAGCGGTACTTGTCTTTGATCGCCTTCTTGTAAGCTTCCATGGTTAATTCATAACCTGCAAATGCACACGCCATGATCAACAATGATGTTTTAGGAAGGTGGAAGTTGGTGATCAATGAATCACAAATCGCAAATTCGTGCGGTGGGTGAATAAAGATGTTTGTCCAGCCTTCTGAAGGTTTCAAAAGCTTATCAGCAGTAAAAGTGCTTTCTAATCCACGTAATGTTGTTGTACCAACTGAACAAATCCTGTGACCTTCAGATTTGGCCTTGTTTACTATTCTGCAGGCAGTCTCATCTACTTTGTAATATTCTGCCTCCATTTTGTGTTTGCTCAAATCCTCTACTTCGATTGTCCTAAAAGTTCCTAGTCCGGTATGCAAAGTCATTTCAGCAAACCTGATTCCTTGAATTTCAAGACGCTTGATCAATTCTACAGAAAAATGCAAACCTGCAGTTGGCGCAGCCACAGCACCCTCGTGCTTAGCATATACTGTTTGGTAACGCTCTCTGTCCAAATCATCTGGCTTGCGCTTGATGTATTTTGGCAAAGGCGTCTCGCCCAATGTATTTAAAATCTCTTTGAACTCTTCATCAGAGCCATCGAATAAAAACCTGATTGTTCTTCCTCTAGAAGTGGTGTTGTCAATTACTTCTGCCACCAACTCATCAGCATCTCCAAAGTATAACTTGTTTCCTACGCGAATCTTTCTTGCGGGATCAACAATTACATCCCAAAGTCGGTTCTGCTTGTTCAATTCCCTGAGCAAGAAAACCTCAATTTTGGCACCAGTCTTTTCTTTTCTTCCATACATTCTTGCAGGGAAAACCTTTGTGTTGTTCACAACAAACACATCCTTTTCTTCAAAATAATCTAGAATGTCTTTGAAGGTCTTATTTTCAATCAAGCCGGTATCCTTGTGGACAACCATAAGTCGTGCATCTTCTCTTTGCTTGGTTGGAGTCTGAGCTATAAGATTGAGAGGGAAATCAAACCTAAACTGGGATAGTTTCATGCTGAATAAATTTATTGCCTGAAACAAATCCTGGTGCCCATAAAAAGGGAATCCATTACAGCAAACCTGATCTTACGGCATCAGATTTGTTTTTGGCATTTTGTAGGATGCAAAATTAATGAATTATTGTGGTTTTGCAGATTGTGATTTTTCTCATCTTTCCCACAAAATTGAATATGATTTAAAACTTTAGATGGCGGACTGTAAGTCCATTGTTAATCAATTGTTTAAGTGATTCTATTCCTATTTTTAGATGTGTTTCCACAAAGCTGGCTGTAACTTTTTTATCACTTTCCTCTGTTTTGATTCCTTCTGGAATCATAGGAGAGTCGCTTACCAAGAGCAAAGCACCTGTGGGAATCTTATTGAAAAAGCCAACTGAAAAAATGGTAGCAGTTTCCATGTCAATGGCGTAAGCTCTGATTTTTTGAAGGTAATTTTTGAAATCTTCATCATGTTCCCAAACTCTTCTGTTGGTGGTGTAAACGGTGCCGGTCCAGTAGTCCAATTCATTGTCTCTTATGGTAGTTGAAATGGCTTTTTGGAGAGCAAATGCAGGAAGTGCCGGAACCTCACTTGGGAAATAGTCGTTAGAAGTTCCTTCTCCTCTTATAGCTGCTATTGGGAGAATCAGGTCTCCGATTTTATTTCTTTTTTTAAGTCCGCCGCATTTACCAAGAAAAAGGACGGCCTGCGGTTTGATGGCAGTCAGCAGATCCATGATGGTAGCTGCTGTTGGACTACCCATTCCGAAATTGATGATGGTGATACCGTTTGCAGTTGCTGATTGCATGGGTTTATCCATGCCAACAACTTCAACACCGTTCCATGTTGCAAATAGCTCTACATATTTACTGAAGTTGGTAAGCAGGATATATTGACCAAATTCAGATAAAGCCATCCCTGTATACCTGGGAAGCCAATTGTTGACGATTTCTTCTTTGTTGTTCATGTTTGAGGCTTTTCAGTTCGAAATTACTGATTACTTTGCATGCATGGTTGAATTGGTTTTTCCTGAGCCTGATTTTAAGATAAGGGACTACAATGGGAGACCTGAATTATTTGACGTGATTCGGTCGAAATGGGTGGCATTGGGCCCTGAGGAGTGGGTGAGGCAAAACTTTATTCAATGGATGGTAAAAACGAATAAGATCCCATTATCTGCAATAGCTGTAGAAAAGCAGTTGAAATTAGGGCAGGAGAGCAGGCGATTTGATGTATTGGTTTATGATGCTAAAGTACAACCATGGATGATGGTGGAATGTAAATCGATGGAGGTGAAACTAGATGAAGCTGTTTTGATGCAGTTGTTATCCTATCATGTTGCCATACCAGTTGATTATTTGGTGATTACCAATGGTATTACTTGTCATGTTGCTGAAAAAAAGAATGGAACCGCAGAGTGGGTTCCATTCTTTCCAAAATATATACATTCCTAATTAAGGGAAGATTCCTAGTTCAGCGTAACTGGTTCCCACTTTATTGATAGCCACTACAAATGCAGCAGTTCTCATGTCTTTGATTTCTGGATTTTGTTTCCAGCAGTCCAAGATTTCATTGGTTGCTTTCATCATGGTATCTTCTAAGCCACTTCTAACCAAGTCAATTTCATCGGGACCATGCACAAGAAGATTTTTTTGAATGTCGGTTACTTTTCTACCCGTCATTTCTTCAATATGAGAAACCAAGTTTGCATTTTGGTTTTCCATAAATCTTTTTTCAACTCTACCATAGCGAACATGGCTCAGGTTTTTAACCCACTCAAAATAAGATACGGTTACACCGCCTGCATTCAAATACATGTCTGGAACAACCAGTACGCCTTTGTTGATGAGGATTTCATCTGCTTCAGGAGTAAGCGGACCGTTTGCAGCTTCGCCAATGATTTTCGCTTGTATCCTTGAAGCATTGTCGCCATTGATTACATTTTCTAATGCAGCTGGAATCAAAATATCACAAGGTGCTTCTAGTGCATCTGTGTTTTTGTTGAAATTTGTTGCTCCTGGGAAATTCAAAATTGAACCTGTTGCTTTTCTATGTTGGAACACGGCCTCAACATCTAGTCCCGTTTCAGCATAAATAGATCCTTCGTACTCTGCTAAGCCTACAACCAATGCTCCATTCTCTTGGAAGAATTTGGCAGCGTGGTAGCCAACATTACCAAGACCTTGTACTATTATCTTTTTTCCTTCAACGCCTGTGGTGAGTCCGAGTTTGGCCATCACATCTGCGTTGTTACAAACTTCTCTGATACCGTAGAATACTCCCAGTCCGGTTGCTTCTCTTCTTCCCCTAACACCACCCTGACTCACTGGCTTACCAGTTACGCAGGCAAGTGAATCAATTTCACCTGGATGCATTGCAATATAGGTATCAAGTATCCAGGCCATTTCTCTTTCTCCTGTTCCGTAGTCGGGGGCAGGAACGTCTTCGCCAGGACCGATAAACTTTTTCTTGATCAATTCGCTTGTATAACGTCTCGTTATTTTTTCAAGATCATAAGCGGAGTACTTCTTAGGATCAATAGTGATTCCACCTTTCGCACCGCCAAAAGGAACGTCTACGATGGCGCATTTATAAGTCATGAGTGCAGCCAAGGCCATCACTTCATCCAAGTTTACCATCTCGCTAAAGCGAATACCACCTTTACATGGTTGTTTGTGATGAGAGTGTTGAACACGATAGGCTTTGATTACCTCTACTTTATCACCAATTTTAACTGGGAAGTGCATTCTCAAAACACTATTACACTGTTTGATTTGTTCTAAGATGCCTTGGTCAAACTTAGTGAATTTGGATGCCTTATCGAAGCTTTTACATACAGCGTCAAAAAAACTATACTCTGGATTCATGGCAAATGATTTCGTTGATAATGGATAGTGAACTGGAAAAGCTTAAGCTTCTTTTTCCAGTTTGGTAATTTTTCTGTCAAGTCTAATTACGTAAGCAATTAGTCCAAATAGAATGGTCAAAACAACAGCAACTACTACATAAATTTTGCCATTGCTTCTCATTACACTTGCAGTTGTTTCATTAGCTACGACTGCTTCCTGTGCTTGTGCGCTGAAAGCAAATAATACTGCCATTAGTGTGGTTAATTTATTTTTCATTGTTGGTCCATTTTTTTTCTGTGAGTAATTTATATCTGATGACGATGGTTGTTATCCAAATGCCCATGAAAGTCCATCCAAGGACAGCAGGATAAAATACCATACGCATTCTTGCGTCAATATCATTGAAATTCAATGCAGGATTACCTTCTTGTCCGGGATGCAGACTTGGTAGTAATCTTGGAATGATCCATATAGAGGGAAACAACATGGCATAAGAGAAAATGTTGTAAACAGCACTCACTCTTGCACGTTGATCAAGATCAGCAATTGAACTTCTCAAAATAAAATAAGCTCCATAAATTAATAGAGCTGTTGCAGCACCAATTAATTTTGGTTCTCTCATGATTGAACCGAAAGATGCATAAGCTGGATTGTTTGGATCGGCCCATGTATAGCTTGCCCAAATTGCTCCAGTTGCATAGCCCAATAAACCCATGTAGGTTCCAGTTCCTGCATAGGAGACAGCTTTGATATCGTGTTCAATTTTTCCATTGCGCAAATACTTAATACTGTGAATGATGGAAATGGTATACAGTATCATCATTGCAAACCACATACAAACATGGTAATACAAATTGCGAATGGTTTCGCCAAGTTGTGAAAGCTCAGGAACAGGTAACAAAAGACCGCCTACTATTGCGTAAACCAATAGGACAATAGCGCTGATTTTCAACCAATTGAATTGCATAAAATAGTTTCAGTTTTCAAAATTAGGTGCTTCGGTCAATCTTTCCATAAAAATGGGTACAAAATAACCGCCATAAAAATAATTAACACATCCAAGGCAAACAGCAAAAGTACCAACTGGGTTGGAACACCTTGGTTAAATATTTCTGAAAAAGCTGTTTTGGATAATCGAACCAAAAGCAGCAGCTGGGGGATAATAATAGGAAATCCAAGAATGGCCATCAGCGAAGCCTGTTGCATTGCTTTTGATGCAATTGCAGCAAGCATTGTAAATACCAAACTTAATCCAACAGCGCCTACTAAGCTTATTAAAAAGAATTGTAAAAAAGAGGTGGTTAAGTCGCCCATGAAAGCTGTAAACAGCACAAGGTTGATCATGCTCATTAAAAGCATTAAGATAACATTGTAGGTTAGCTTTGAAAGTATAAAGACAACAGGAGAAGTAATTGAATAGTAGTATAACATTCTACCTCTTGCTTCCTGTAAAAAACTTTTGGCAACTGCGTTGATGCAAATAAACAACTGTGTAATCCAAAACAATGCGTTCCATGTGTCAGCATCTGGAGCGTCCATCGTCAAGTACAATACGAAAACAGTGGAGGCTATATAGAGCATAACTCCATATAGCGTATGCTGCTGTCTAGTTTCCAGCAATAATTCTTTCTTTAGAAGAGAACTGTATTGGTTAAATGTGTTCAACGCTGTTTTTTTATTGATGGAAACAGTTTCTGCACCTTGCTTCATAATGCTCTTTTTCTCCAAGCACTACTTGATCCTTATTCTGTGTTGTTCTGTAAGAATAACTCGCAATACCGCCGCATTGCATACAAATCGCATGAAGTTTGGTGACATAGTTGGCAATTGAGAGCAAATGGGGTATTGGTCCGAATGGTTTCCCTGTGTAATCCATATCTAAACCAGCTACAATAACCCTTTTGCCTTGGTTGGCCAAAGTTTCACATACCTCAACGATTTTTTCGTCAAAAAATTGTGCTTCATCGATGCCAACCACGTTAAAAGATTCGGCTAAATCGAGCAGCTGCAAGGAAGAAGTAACAGGCAGGGCATTTGCTTTATTTTCATTGTGGGAGACAATTTTGCCTGCATCGTATCTCACGTCAATTTCAGGTTTGAAAATTCCAACACGCATGTTGGCTATTTTTGCCCTATTCAGCCTTCTGATCAATTCTTCAGTTTTACCAGAGAACATTGATCCACAGACAACCTCAATCCAACCTGTCTTGCTATTATTATTGGGTTCTATAAACATAGAATGATTTTTCTGAACGCTTTATGTTGGTAAAAGTACCAAAAGCCTGGTAAACAAAAATGTTGAACTATTTTATTGAAGTAACTGGTGGTTTTCTATAAATGCTAAAACTTTTTTTGTCGCTCCTATGCGCTCTTCAACAAATTGTTTGGCAAGCAGATTTTTTTGATTCATTTGTTCTGGGTTGTTGAAAAGTGTAACAACAATTTTTATAAGTTCATCTTTGGTTGAAAAAGAGTGCGCAAGTGACAATTCAATCATCTCTTTTGCCTCATTTGATTTTGAGAAATTTGATCCAAATAGTACGACGTTTCCGTAAACAGCAGCTTCGAGAATATTGTGAATGCCGGCTTTGTTAAATCCGCCTCCAACATAAGCGATGGTTGCATATCTGTAGAGCTTAGATAATAATCCAATACTATCAATGATCAATACAGTAGATTGTTCTGGATCATCAATCTTATCCAGTTCAGAGAATAAAATTGAGTTTGGAAACAAATCTTTTAGTACTGAAATATTTTTCGTGGATGTTTCGTGGGGTGCAATGATGAGCTTAAGTGCAGGCTGATTGAGTTGTAAGGCAGATAACATTTTTTCATCATCATGCCAAGTGCTCCCAGCAACCAAAACTTTTTGGTTGTTGATGAATCGCTCAATACCGTTGTGTTGAAATGGTGCTTCTGAAAGTGTTTTCACACGATCGTATCTGGTATCTCCACCTAGACTATAATCGGTCTCAATTTGGTGTGCTCTAAGCATATCCAATGCGTCATCGCTTTGGGCAAAAATATGGGTGAAAAGCGCTAGTGTTTTTTTCATGAAACGCGACCAAGGCGAAAAGCTGAATTGGTGAGGATAGACAACAGCGGAAACCAATAAACTCGGAATTCCTTTTGTATTCATCACCGATAAAAAATTGTACCAGGTTTCATATTTGATAAAGATGGCCAATTGAGGTGCTGTTATTTCAATAAATAAACTGGCATTGCGTTTGGTATCCATTGGCAGGTAAAAAACCATATCAGCACCTGCATAATTCTTCCTGATTTCATAACCAGATGGAGAGAAAAAGGTCAGTAGGATACGGTACCCGGGATACCTAAGTCTGACTTCTTCTATAACGGGCCTGCCTTGTTCGAATTCTCCTAATGAGGCAGTGTGAAACCAAATAATGGGTTTTGAGCTTTGTCCCACTGCCCAACGCAGGCGTTCAAATTGGTCTTTTCGGCCTTTTACCCATAGCGCAGCTTTGGGGTTCCAAATGGATGCAACCCTTATGAAAAAAGGAAAGAGGTGGGCAAACAAATTATAAAAAAACTTCATTGTCGAGTATCGCCTGCAAAGCTACGCTCTTCTGCAGGAATGGCTTCAATTTTCTTACCTTTGCCGCAAACTAAAAAACGAATGGTTCCTATTCAAATGGTCGACCTAAAAAGGCAATATCTAAAGATAAAGCCGGAGGTTGATGCAGCTATGGCAAATGTGCTGGACAATACTGCTTTTATCAACGGAAAAGCAGTGGCTGATTTTACACAACACCTACAAGAATACCTCGATGTAAAGCATGTTATACCTTGTGCAAATGGTACAGATGCTTTGCAGATTGCAATGATGGCTTTGGGATTAGAACCAGGTGATGAAGTGATTACACCTTCGTTTACTTACATCGCTACAACAGAGGTGATTGCTTTACTCCGACTTAAGCCTGTATTTGTTGATGTAGACCCTGAAACATTTTGTATCGATGTTAGCAAAATAAGAGCCGCTATCACACCTAAAACCAAAGCTATTGTTCCAGTGCATCTTTATGGTCAGTCCTCCAACATGGAAGAGATCATGAAAATAGCAGAAGAGTACCAGCTTTATGTTGTTGAAGACAATGCGCAAGCAATTGGAGCAACCATCACTTTTTCCGATGGCACAGTACATAAAACAGGTACCATTGGGCATATTGGTTGTACTTCATTTTTTCCTTCAAAAAATTTAGGTTGTTATGGAGATGGCGGTGCCATGATGACCAACAATGAATTACTTGCAGAGCGCATCAAAATGATTGCCAATCATGGTCAGAGTAAAAGATACTACCATGATGTAGTGGGATGTAATTCTCGTCTAGATACTTTACAAGCTGCAGTATTGGATATCAAGCTTCGTCATCTTGATCAATACAATGATGCAAGACGAGCCGTAGCGACCTACTATAACGATGCATTCAAAAACAATCCAAAAATTACCACACCAATCACAGCAGAAGGAAATACACATGTATTTCATCAGTATACCTTAAAGCTGGAAGGTGTTGACCGTAATGCATTACAAGATAGTCTTGCTGCTGTTGGTGTTCCTGCTATGATTTATTATCCTGTTCCAGCTCATCGTCAGAAAATGTTTTCGTTTTTGAACTTGCCTGAAGTTGATTTACCTGTAACTGATTGGCTAACCCATAGGGTGATTTCATTGCCCATTCATACAGAAATGGACCAGGAGCAATTGGAACATATCGTTAAACAGGTAAATAACCTTGTGAAATAAATAAACACCATGAAAATTGCAGTAATTGGAACTGGATATGTTGGACTTGTTACCGGTACTTGCTTTGCGGAGACAGGTAATGAAGTGACTTGTGTAGATATTGATCAGCGCAAAGTTGATATGCTCAACAATGGTCAGATTACCATCTATGAACCCGGACTAGAAAAAATATTTTTAAGAAACCTCAAAGAAGACCGACTCAAATTTACTTCTGATTTACAATCAGGAATTGAAGGTGCTCAAATTCTATTTCTTGCACTGCCTACACCTCCAGGTGAAGATGGCTCTGCTGATTTGAAATATGTTTTGGGTGTTGCAAAATCATTGGGCAAACTCATCAAAGATTATGTTGTGGTGGTTGATAAAAGCACAGTGCCTGTTGGGACTGCTGAAAAGGTGACAGCTGCCATTGCTGAAAATGCAACAGTGGAATTTGATGTTGTTTCTAATCCTGAATTTTTGAGAGAAGGGGTGGCAGTAGAAGATTTCATGAAGCCTGATCGTGTAGTGATTGGTTGTGGCACTGAAAGGTCAAAGAAATTAATGACTGAATTATATGCACCATTTGTACGCTCTGGAAATCCTTTGATTTTCATGGATGTTCGTTCTGCAGAATTAACCAAGTATGCAGCTAATGCTTTCTTGGCCACAAAAATCACCTTCATGAATGAGATCGCACAATTGTGTGAACGATTGGATGCTGATGTGGATATGGTTCGTCTTGGCATTGGTAGTGATGCTAGAATTGGAAAAAGATTTTTATTCCCCGGTATTGGATATGGCGGAAGTTGTTTCCCTAAAGATGTTCAAGCGTTGGTAAAAAGTTCAAATGAGGTCGACTACGATTTTCAAATACTGAACGCAGTAATGGATGTAAATGAAAAGCAGAAGTTGCATTTGATGCCTAAAATCAAAGCTTATTTCAAAGGAAATCTTCAAGGCAAACACATCGCACTATGGGGATTGGCTTTCAAGCCCAATACAGATGATATTCGTGAAGCACCTGCCTTGTATATGATTGATGCATTGTTGGCTGAAGGAGCTACAATAACTGCATTTGATCCAGAGGCAATGGCCAATGTAAAACAAATTGTTGGTGATAAAATTCAATTTGCAGAAACTCAGTATGGGGCGCTTGAAAAGGCTGATGCATTATTGATTGCAACGGAGTGGAATGAATTTAGAACGCCTGATTTCAATAAAATCGGACAACTGCTGAATAGCAAAGTTATCTTCGATGGTCGCAATCTTTTTGATATTGCTACAATGGAAAAGTTAGGGTATCATTATGAAAGCATCGGTAGAAAATCCATCAACTAAATCACCATGGCAAACAAAAGAGTACTCATAACAGGCGCTGCTGGATTTTTAGGTTCTCATCTTTGTGATCGATTTATCAAGGAAGGATATGATGTGGTAGGGATGGATAATTTGATTACAGGGGATCTAAGAAATATTGAACACTTGTTCAAGTTAAAAGAGTTTGAGTTTTATCATCATGATGTAACCAAGTTTATTCATGTTCCTGGAAACCTCGATTATATTCTTCATTTTGCTTCACCTGCTAGTCCCATTGATTATCTAAAAATCCCCATTCAAACTTTAAAAGTTGGTGCAATGGGAACACATAATTGCTTGGGATTAGCCAAGGCTAAAGGTGCAAGAATGTTGGTGGCATCTACCTCTGAAGTTTATGGCGATCCATTGGTCCATCCTCAAACAGAAGAATATTGGGGTAATGTAAACCCTGTTGGTCCGCGTGGTGTATACGATGAAGCCAAGCGCTACATGGAATCTATTACCATGGCTTATCACACTTTCCACAATGTAGAAACCCGTATTGTTAGAATTTTCAATACCTACGGACCAAGAATGCGACTGAATGATGGTAGAGCACTACCGGCATTTATCGGACAAGCATTGAGAGGTGAAGACCTTACAGTTTTCGGTGACGGTTCACAAACCCGATCATTCTGTTATGTTGATGATTTGGTGGATGGCATTTACAAATTGCTGATGAGTGATTATGTTTATCCTGTGAACATTGGTAATCCAATTGAAATTTCGTTGTTGGATTTTGCAGAAGAAATTCTAAAACTTACTGGTGCTTCAACAAAGATTGTTTTCAAGCCCTTACCAGTAGATGATCCTAAGCAAAGAAAACCTGAAATTACCAAAGCAAAGCAATTGTTGGGATGGGAGCCAAAAGTGGATAGGGCAGTGGGTTTGCAATTGACCTATGATTATTTCAAGTCTTTGCCTCAAGAGGAATTGTTTAAACAACCTAAAGAATTCAATAGTAAAGGATGAAAAAAATACTAATTACAGGCGGTGCTGGTTTCATTGGCTGCCATGTGGTAAAATTATTTGTAAAGAAATATGCTGATTATAAGATCTATAATTTAGATGCATTGACCTACGCAGGTAATCTAGAGAATTTGAAAGACGT
>JACCDL010614034.1_pt1 | contig 29081 bp, 31 predicted proteins | sample 7441931 | NCBI WGS metagenome assembly JACCDL01 (sample SAMN15323437, study PRJNA562643) | freshwater metagenome | isolation source: river surface water | place: USA:Blue River Watershed | collected 2017-08-16 | reverse complement strand
GTAAACAAAACCTCTGCTCAAGTCGCAGGCGTTTTTGACTCGCTCCGGAGTTGAAGTTGGTGCTGTTAGAAAAACTCGATCAAGTTCGTACTTATCCGATGCCTCAAGCCATTCTTTAGCCTCGTCTGGAATTAGATCGGGAGTAATTAGTCCCGCTCCACCAGCTTCGGCTAGGTCATGGGCAAATTTCTCGACGCCGTAGCTGAGTACTGGATTCCAGTAGGTCATGACCAAAACTGGTGTGTCCACTGCCGCAGTGATTTGCTTCACAGCATCGAAAACTTGCTTTAGTTTGAAGCCATTCTCTAGAGCCTGCTCTGTTGCCTGTTGGATGACCAGACCATCCATCACCGGGTCAGAATATGGAACCCCAAGCTCAAGAACATCGACCCCGTTTTTACACATTGCAATTGCAGCTTCAATTGATTTTTCAAGAGTCGGATACCCAGCGGGAAAATAGCCAATCAGCGAACCCTTGCCACTTGATTTTCTGGCTTTCAACACATCTGCGGTCTTGCTTGACATCAATTCTTTCCTTGAGCATCCAGCAGACCAAAGTATTTTGCTGCGGTCTCCATGTCTTTATCTCCGCGACCCGATAGGTTGATCAAAATAGATGATCCTGCTGGCAAAGTTTTTCCCAACTTTAGGGCGCCGGCCATGGCGTGCGCTGTCTCAATTGCCGGGATGATTCCCTCTGTTCTGCTAAGTAAGCGAAGGGCGTCCATAGCCTCAGCGTCAGAAATACCCCAGTACTTTGCTCTTCCTAAATCCTTTAGCCAAGCGTGTTCCGGACCAACGCCCGGGTAATCTAAGCCCGCAGAGATTGAATGACTTTCCAGGGTTTGACCGTCTTCATCCTGAAGCATGTAGCTTTTGGCTCCGTGCAACACTCCGGTCCGTCCGTAATTTAATGTAGCCGCGTGCCTAGGGGTTCCCATGCCATCACCGGCTGCTTCAAAACCGTAGAGTTCTACTTCTTCGTCATCTAGAAAAGCGTGGAACAGGCCAATTGCGTTTGACCCGCCTCCCACGCAGGCGGCAAGCGCGGTAGGCAGAAAGCCGTACTCGTCAAGCATTTGCTGGCGCGCTTCAATTCCAATCACACTGTGAAAATCACGCACCATTGTTGGGAAAGGGTGCGGACCGGCGACGGTTCCCAAAAGATAATGAGTGTCGTCTACATTTGCGACCCAGTCACGAAGTGCCTCGTTGATTGCGTCCTTCAGGGTGCGGCTTCCGGTTTTTACCGGAACCACAGTTGCGCCAAGAAGTTGCATTCGAGCAACGTTAAGCGCTTGACGTTCGGTGTCGACCTCTCCCATGTAAACCACGCACTCAAGACCAAACAGGGCCGCTGCAGTTGCGCTGGCTACGCCGTGCTGACCGGCTCCCGTCTCGGCGATGATTCGGGATTTACCCATGCGCTTGGTTAGCAACGCTTGACCCAGAACGTTGTTGATTTTGTGCGAACCGGTGTGGTTTAGATCCTCGCGCTTCAGGAAGATTCTTACATCACCAGCATGCTCAGCAAATTTTTTGGCCTCAGTGATGATTGAGGGACGTCCGGTGTAAGTGCGGTGCAACTCGGCCAGTTCCAGTTGAAAAGTAGGATCCGCTTTTGCCGCTTGGTAAGTAGCGTCAAGCTCATCAAGAGCAGCAATTAAAGATTCGGGGACAAAACGACCGCCGAACTCGCCGAAATACGGCCCAACTTGTTCGCGCAGCTTTGTCATGTTTAAATCCTAAGACTTTCCCGCTTGCAGAAATGACCGCAGCATCGCAGCCGGATCATTGGTCACCAAGGCTTCACCAACTAGAACTACGTCGGCTCCAGCCTTTCGGTAGTGCGCAACGTCATCAGCATTCCTAACAGCAGACTCGGCGACTTTAATCACTCCGCTTGGAATTAGGTCAACTAATTCGCCAAATAATTCTCTGTTCGTTTCAAAAGTAGATAGGTCACGAGCATTGACGCCGATTAGTGCTGCCCCAAGCCCAAGTGCGATTTTCAGCTCTTCTTCACTGTGGGTCTCGATGAAAGGGGTCATGCCAAGTTCAAATGAAAATTTCATTAGTCGAGCGATGTCGGCTTCAGGTAGTCCTGCAACGATGAGCAAGATAATGTCGGCACCCGCTGCCCTTGCTTCAAGAATCTGATGCTCCGTGGCAATGAAATCTTTTCTAAGTAGTGGGACTTGAACGGAATCTCGAACGGCCTCTAGGTCTTGAAGAGAGCCCTTAAACTTTCGCTCCTCTGTGAGCACGCTGATCGCGCTGGCGCCGTTATCGGCGTAGATTCTGGCTAGCGCGGCGGGATCTTGAATTTCGGCCATCTGACCTTTTGAAGGAGAAGCACGCTTAACTTCAGCCAAGACCTTAATTTGAGAACTGGGTGCCAGTGCGAGCATGGCATCTAATGCTGCCGGTCTGGCCAGCGCTTGAGCCTCAACTAGCTTTAGCGGGGTACTCTCTAATCTTCTAGCCGCGTCCGCAAGCGATCCAGCGTAAAGATCGCTAAGCACTAGTGCTTTTTCTTAGACTTTTCGCCGCCCACGCCATATCCAGCGCGCTTTAGAAGAATTCCCGCTGGTACTCCGGCGATAGCAAGAACAGCAGAGGCCCAGACGATTGGAGCGATGTTAAACCAGAAGGCAAAAGTACCGATGGTGAAAGCGACCATGATGATGCTGACCGCGGTCCAAGATGCAACTGAATCGCCGTGTCCTGGATCATTGAGGTTTTCTGACATTTCTAGCCTTTCTGGGTGTATCTAAATCTTACCAATGGCGCTTGAGACTATCGCTGCTCATCCCAGAGAGAAATGGAATCTACTGCTTCTTTTCCAGGCTTCTTCACCGCTGTGCTTGAATTCGCAACCCAATCACGCTGAGACAGCGATGCTGCCAAAAAGACTATGCCAAGAACTGCAAAAAACGCGATAGCGGCGGGTGCCATAGGCGCAATCGTCACGTCTAATGCAGAAATGCCGTGGGTTGCGGCTATTCCGGTGGAAGTTTCTATTTCGTCGGCCACACCAGATAGATCCAGATTCAAAACACCCATGCCGGCCAAGGCTGTCAGGGCAAAGCTGCTAATCGAACCAACCAAAAGACTGATAAACCTAGCGGCGCCAGCCGAGATGGCGGAAGTACCAAGCGCGGCTAAACACACTAAAAGCATTGGAGAAACCCAGCTGTAGGCGGTGTAGCCATCAAAGCTCTTAAGATTTACCGCTGCCTCGTTTGGAGTCATTGATACTAAGAACCAGTCTTGCCCTGCAATAACAAAGCCGCTAATCAAAAAAATTGAAATCAGCCCAAGCGAACGGCCTCTGCTAAGCGGTATTGAGCGCCTCATTATTAGTTTGTTCTCCGAACCAAAGCATCGGCGGCCGCTATTGCGCGCAGTGGAGCGCTGGCTTTGGCGATTGTTTCTTGATACTCAGCTTCCGGAACTGAATCCAGCACAATGCCCGCGCCGGCCTGCACGTGTGCAACACCGTCGCGAATAAAAGCTGTTCGGATGGCAATCGCAAGGTCAGCGTTGCCAGCAAAGTCGAAATAGCCCACGACTCCCCCAAAAATTCCGCGATTTGCCGATTCAAGTTCGTCGATGATCTCAAGAGCTCGCGGCTTTGGGGCACCCGATAGCGTGCCGGCTGGGAATGTTGCTTTGAAAACATCTATGGGTGTGCAACTTTCGGCAACTTTGCCTTCAACCGTGGATACCAAATGCATGATGTGGCTAAATTTATGCACCTGCATGAATTCTGTGACCGTTACTGAACCGGGATCACAAACTTTGAGTAAGTCATTGCGCGCAAGGTCCACAAGCATTAGGTGTTCCGACTTCTCTTTATTGTCGGCCAATAGTTGTTGCTCTAGAAGTTGATCAGCTTCGTGATTATTGCCTCTTGGTCTTGAACCTGCGATTGGGTGCGTGATTGCAGTGCCGGCTGATACAGTCACCAACGCTTCGGGTGAGGAACCCACAACCGCGTATGGACCGTGCTCGTCCTCAAAATTTAGCAAGTACATGTAGGGGCTTGGGTTTAGTGCACGCAAGACTCTGTAGGTATCAAGCGCACTGGCGTTGGTGGCAAGATCAAATCGCTGCGAGAGCACAACTTGAAAGACGTCACCAATTCTCACGTATCCCTTAGCCTGCTCAATTGCTTCCAGGAATTGATCCTTTGATACCGCGTGCTGAGCCTGGAAATCGGTGTTGAAGTCTATGTCTGCAATCACCGAATTGATTGGCTTCAAAAGATTCGCACGCATTGCGTCGATGTGTTGCACAGCTTCTTCGTAGAGTTGGGCCGCATCTTCACCATCAGCCACAAAAACATTTGAGACCAGCAAAACGCAGTTTGTCTCGTGATCCACAATCACCAGGTCCCGAAACATGGCCAGAGCAAGGGTGGGTGAAGCAAAATCTTTGCTTCTTGCCGTTGGCAGGTTTTCAATTTCACGAACCAAGTCCCAGCCCATCACTCCTACCAACCCGCTGGTTAGAGGGGGTAGATCGGCGACTGAAACAGTGGTCCAAGATTTCTGGATCTGGGCTACAGCGTCAAGTGCGGAATTAGAAAGATTTGTGGAGCCGTCGGCTAGCGGAGATTGATGAGTGGATGAGGTCCAATGTACGTTTCCAGTCGCATCCTGAGTGAGCAGGCCTCGGTTATTAACTCCTATGAAGCTGTACCTCGCCCAAACACCATGCTGCGCCGATTCAAGCAAGAAGCTGCCTGGTTTGTCAGCCGCCAATTTTTCAAAGATAGACATGGGTGTTTCGATGCCCGAAAATAGTGTTTCGATCAGCGGTATCACGCGATGTGTAGTGGCTAGTTCTAGAACCTCTGATTTTGAAAACTGAACTTTAGCCATTCAGACCGTCCGATTCTCCAAGAACTGTTGAATCAAAACAGGACTCGGTGCCGTTGTGGCAGGCTGGGCCATTTTCTTCAACGTGAATCAGCAGACAATCGCTGTCGCAATCAACCTCTACCTTCAGGACTCGTTGGGTGTTCCCCGAGCTTTCGCCCTTGTGCCAAAGTTCGTTTCGTGACCGTGAGAAAAACACCGTCTCGCCTATTGCGAAAGTTTGGTCGATTGATTGCTTATTCATCCAAGCAACCATCAGAACCCTTTTGCTATCTGCACTCTGCACCACGGCCGGGATTAAGCCAGCCTCGTTGAAGCGCAGCTTGGATAATTCATTTTGATTGGCAATCATGGCTATCTCGTCTCGTATCCAGCCAATTTTAGTTCAGCCTTGACTTCGGCAATAGAAACGGATCCCTCATGAAAGATAGAGGCGGCAAGAATGGCATTTGCTCCAGCGGCTGCTGCTTCTGGAAAGTCTGATGCCTTGCCTGCACCACCAGAGGCAATGATTGGAATTTGAGCAATTTGGCGAACGGCCTGAATCATCTGAGTGTCAAAGCCTGCTCTGGTGCCGTCAGCGTCGATGCTGTTGATCAGCAACTCTCCGGCTCCAAGTTCGATGGTCCGGTTTATCCAGTCGATTGCATCAAGCTGGGTTTCCTCTCGCCCGCCGTGGCTTGTGACAACGAAACCAGATTCTGTGTTTGCAGAGCGCTTTAGATCAAGTGAGATAACTAGCACTTGGTTTCCGAATCTATTAGCAATTTCACTGAGCAAGTGGGGATTGGCGATACCCGCCGAGCCAACACTAACCTTGTCGGCCCCGGCACCAAGTAGTTTGGCGACGTCATCCACCTCGCGGATGCCACCGCCTACGGTGAGTGGTATAAAAATCTTTTCGGCGCATGCAGTGACCAGGTCATACATGGTCGAACGATTGTCTACCGTGGCTTTTACATCCAAAAAGGTGAGCTCGTCGGCGCCATCGGTGTAGTACTTCGCAGCAAGTTCGATTGGGTCCCCTGCATCGCGTAGGTTGAGAAAGTTGACACCCTTAACGACGCGTCCCTCGGCAACATCTAAGCAGGGAATTACCCTTACCGAAAGAGACACTAGATTCTCGCGGCGTGAATTGCGCTTACCAAAATTGCTCGGGCTCCGAGTTCGTAGAGCTCATCCATCTTGGCGTTGATCTCAGAAGTCTTTACCAGGGCGCGAACCGCTACCCAGTCGGCATCGCGCAATGGTGAAATGGTCGGCGACTCAATGCCAGGTGTGATTGCTGAAGCCTGGTCGACCAGGCCGGTCGGACAGTCGTAGTCAAAAATCACGTACTCGCGCGCAACAAGAACGCCCTGCATGCGACGCAAAAGCTGCGTGTGTTCATCCTGGTTACCAGGAGCAACTATTAGCTGCGCCGAGCTTTGCAGAATAACTGGACCAAAAATTTCAAGACCAGCCTGGCGAAGGGTGTTTCCTGTTGAAACAACATCGGCCACTGCGTCGGCCACGCCAAGTTGCACGGCAACTTCCACTGCCCCATCAAGCTGAACCAACTCAACTTTGATGTCTTGATTTTTCAGGAAATCCTCAACTAGGTGCGGATAAGCGGTAGCTACGCGCTTACCAGACAGGTCATTTAGTTGGCTGAACTTCCCTACTGGGCCAGCGAATCTAAATGTTGAACCACCAAAACCTAGATCCGCAACCGATACCGCCTTTGAGCGGCTGTCCAGTAATAGGTCAAGGCCGGTGAAGCCAACATCCAGCGAACCGGAACCCACATAGGTTGCAATGTCTCGAGGGCGAAGGTAGAAGAATTCAATGTTGTGCGCCTGATCTACAACGTGCAGATCCTTTGGATCGCGACGAACTGTGTAACCGGCTTCCTTGAGCATGAGGATTGCGGAATCAGACAGGATTCCTTTATTTGGTACTGCGACTCTAAGCAAAGTTATATCTTTCGAAAGAAGTGACTAAAAGTTTTTTTCTAGGTCTTCTAGGGAGAGACCTTGATTGACCATCAGCACCTGCAAATGGTAAATAAGCTGGGAAATTTCCTCGGCGGTGCGTTCCTTGCCTTCATGTTCTGCGGCCATCCAGACTTCCGCCGCTTCCTCGACAATTTTCTTACCGATGGTGTGGGTGCCTGCATCGAGCCACTTCACGGTTTCAGAACCGGCCGGGCGATTGGCGGCCTTTTCGCTTATTTCAGCAAAAAGTTGTTCGAAGGACTTCATTTGAATAGGTTACCGGCTTGTAGCGCGGCAACCAAGGCTAATGACGGTGTGAAATACCGATTTCGGCCAAATCACGTAGATTTTGGATTTGCTTGGCGCGATCTTGCGACTTGAATACAGCGCTACCGGCCACGAAGGTATCTGCGCCGAGTTCGGCAACTCGTTGGATGTTTGTTTCGTCTATCCCACCGTCTACTTGCAACCAGACATCTAGCTTGTCTTGATCGATTCGCCTGCGGGCAGCACTGACCTTGGTAAGTGTGTCTTCGATTAGTGCCTGCCCACCAAAACCAGGCTCAACCGTCATGACCAGCAATTGATCAAATTCCGAAAGATCATCAAGAAAACCCTCAACATTTGTGCCTGGCTTAATGGCAACTCCTGCTCGAGCACCAATGGCCCTAATTCTGCGGGCTAGCTGCACCGGGTTGTCTGATGCCTCAGCGTGAAAAGTGACTGAGAACGCACCGGTCTCGGCATAGCCCGCCGCCCACTTGTCAACATTGGCAATCATCAGGTGAATGTCCAGCGGTTTTGGTGTTATTTCTTGCATGCGCTGAACCATCGGTAAGCCAAAGGTCAGGTTTGGAACGAAATTGTTGTCCATCACATCAACATGGATAAGGTCACTGTTGGCAATTGTGGCGAATTCAGACTCAAAATTGGCAAAGTCTGCAGAAAGAATACTTGGATTTATTCTTGCGCGGCTCATGTAACCAGCCTAGCCACTGGTCTTAGTGAACAGGGCAATAAACATCGCGTCAGTTTGATGGATGTGCGGCCAAAGTTGAGCGGTCTTGCGGTTATGGTTCAAGTGCAGATTTGGATTGATTTCGGCTAATACGGCGTTAGCGTCAATTAGTTCTAGACCAATAAGTTTCTTCTTCGCCCAATCAACAATGGCGTTTGTCTCAGCAAGATGTGGCGAACAAGTGACGTAGGCCAGCACGCCACCTGGTAACAGGCAATCCCAGGCGCTTAGAAGCAACTCTTCTTGCAGTTGACTCAGTTCAGCGACATCTGCCTGTGTTTTACGCCAGCGCGACTCCGGTCTGCGACGAAGCGCCCCAAGACCGGTGCAGGGAGCATCAAGCAAAATTCGATCAAACTGATTGCCGTGTTGAACGGAATAGTTTCGACCGTCCTCAACTGTGACTTGAATTTTGTTGTTCACGACTGCAATTGCCTGGCTGACAAGTTTGGCACGATGCGGTGCAATCTCGTTGCAAATTAATTGTGCGCCATTTACCTGGGCCTCTGCCGCTAGAAGGGCAGCCTTTCCGCCGGGTCCAGCGCACAGGTCAAGCCACCTTTCGTTTTCTGCAATAGGTTTTGCTTCGACCAAAGCAAGCGCTGCCAATTGCGAACCTTGATCTTGAACCCTGACTCGTCCTTCACGGAAAGCCACCAAATTGTTTGGATCACCAGAATCTAACTGTGCACCGATAGGGCTAGCCGGACCAATTGGTAGGTCTTCAAAATCCGACTTCTTGGAAAGGCCGGGCAGAGCAACGAGGCTTACCAGCGGAGCGATGTTGTCAGCCAGCAGAAGATCTTGCAATTCTGACTCGCGACCATCAAGTGCCAGCGACTGTTGCATTGCCTTGACCACCCAGATTGGATGTGAAAACTCAACGGCTAGTTTCTCTGCCGAATTCTCAAGACCTTGAAGCACGATTGCCAGCCATTCATCGCGCTTGCGTTCGCTCACCCTGCGAAGCACACCGTTTACAAAACCGGCCGCTCCCCTGCTGACAAATTGCTTTGCTAGCTCAACGGTTTCATCAAGAGCCGCGTGAGCCGGTGTGCGCATGCCCAGTAATTGGTGTGCTCCCAAACGAAGAACTATTAGTGACTTTAGATCAATCTCATCGGCATAACGCTTAGCGCACTCCTCGATAATGCGATCGTAAAATAACTGCCAGCGTAGTGTGCCAAAACTCAGTTCCTGGGCAAGAGCCGAGTCGCGTTCATCAAGTCTTGAAGCCGTTAATAGCTTTGGTAGTAACAGGTTCGCATAAGCGTCATCAAACTCAACCGCGAAAAGAAGCTCAAGAGCAACGGTTCTTGATGAGGTTCGCATTGGTTTAGGAGCCGAAGACAAGATGCCCCTTAGTTCCACGGAACCAATCAATTGCCGCCATAACATTTTTTCCCGCCGGCTGCACCGTGATTAACTCAACGCTGCCTGACGAAGCTTTTACCAACACTTTGCCATCAACAAGTTGAACCCTGGCGACTGGATCAGCTAAAACGATAGCCGGCCACGCGCGTGCCTCAAGCACTCGGAACGATTCGGCCTGCAAGGTGGTCCAGGCCATCGGCTCTGGATTCATCGCGCGAATCAACTGTTCAATAGCCACTGCGGTTTTAGTCCAAGAAATTTGAGCGTCTACGCGATCTATCTTTGGTGCAAATGATGCAGCAGAGTTCTCTTGAGGTTTGGCCGTAGCAACACCAGCTGCGATAGCCGGAATGATTTCAAGTAAAACGCTGATTCCGATGTCTGTAAGCCGGCTAAGTAATCTGCCCGCGCTCTCGTTGGGTTCAATCGTGGTTGGTGCCTGAAGCAGTATCGGTCCGGTATCCATTCCACGATCAAGTTGAAATGCAGTTACACCAGTGGAAGTTAAGCCTTGAAGTAGCACGTGTTGCACAGGTGCGGCTCCGCGAAGCGCTGGCAACAGGCTGTAGTGCAAATTAATCCAACCCTTCGGCAAAGCCGTCAAAGTGCCTTCGTTCAGGAACGCACCGTAGGCCACCACGACGCCAAGATCCGGCTTCAGAGCCAAGATCTCTTCGAGCGTAGCTTCATCAACCTGATTGGCTTTGAGCACAGGAATGTTCAATTCCGCGGCTGCTGCCGCTACCGGCGACGGAGTCAAAACTTTCTTGCGGCCAATAGGAGCATCAGTTCGGGTAAGCACCCCAACAACGTCGACGCCGGATTTAGTTAGAGCAATCAGCGTGGTGGCCGCATTTTGTGGCGTGCCAGCAAAAATTACTCTCATAGGCCTCTAGATTACTTCTACATCATCCATCTTGATGCGGATTGGACGCATGGCGCGGCCAGATTTAGCGCTTACTCGTTGCTGACCGGCAGAAAGCTTAAGTGACAATGCTTTGAGTGTTTCGGCAAGCTTTGCGCCATCGGAGTATTCGTACTTAATCAAAACGCGCCACTCAGAGGTCACACCTCTTGTCGAAATTGGCACTGGACCAAGGACTTCAATTCCAGATAGGGCACTAAGTTCACCTAGCACTTCTTGAATAAGTTCCTTTGAGGAACCAAGTGAGGCTAGTCTGATTGCCGGTGGAAATCTAAGTTCGGCTCGGGTGACGAGCTCTCGTTGCGCAATCTCCGCATGTGACCAAAGTGAGAACTTTTTAGCCAGCGCCCCAGATACGCCAACCAAAACACTTCTGGCCTCACCGCTACCAAGCGCAATGGCATTGGACCAAGCACGCACTGCATCCTCGGTAGACCGCAGCGTATCCCGGTTCAACGCGCGATTGGCATCCAAAATAACGATTGCTGCGTAACCACCAATCACTCTTGGCTCTGCACCTGGCGTGGATACCACTAAGAAATTGCCTGACTTCAGCGTTTGAGCCTTGCTCTCGGCGGTTGCTTCAATCAATTGCACACCAGGAAAGGCACGCCCGAATTCAGCAAGTGTTCGAGTCGAGCCTGCGGAGCCTTGTTTTAATTTTGTTCCGGCGCATTCTTGGCACCGAAAATCCATGTTTACGGCATTGCACCAGCGGCACTTGACGTAGTTGCGTTCATCGATCCAAAGCGGTCCGTTGCAATTTCTGCATTCGGCGCGCTTATCGCAGGAAGAGCAAAACACCGATGTTGCGGTTCCCTTTGCCGCCACTTGCACTAAGACCGGTCCGTTCGCCAATCCAGCACGAATCGCTTGCCACGCCATCGAGTCAACGCGCAGTTCAGTATCGGTGTTGGCGATTTTGGGTAGCTTGAAAGGCGTGCTGATATCCTCAAGAAATTTCAGCGAAACCAGGCGAGCCACTTCTGTTGATCTGCTGTGACCTAGGAATAAAAGATTGCAATCCTGAATGCGTTGACGCATCAAGGCAACCTCACGAGTGTGGCTGTATGGGCTAATCGGCTCCTGATGACTTGGGTCGCCGTCGTCCCAGACGATTATCTGGCCGAGATTTCGAACCGGAGCGTAGATTGCAGATCTGCTTCCAACAACGATGCTCACATCGTTACTCAAGCAGGCAAGAAATGCAGCGTATCGTTTGGACTTTTGAGTGTCGGTTGTGAAGTTGATTACCGCGCTTGCAACTTCAGAATCGGTGAGTGCTTCAAGCAGGGCCACTTGGTCACGAAAGTCTGGCACTGCAATAATCACCGATGTTCCAGACCTAACTGCCCGTATGCAGGTGTTCAAAATCTGTTGTACCCAAATTGGCCCATTAGCATCGGTGACTGGTGCAACAAGAGCAGTTTGTTTAGATCCCTCGGAAATCGCTTTTGTTGACTCAGCAACCGTGGTGGACTCCAACCACTTCTTCTCAACCGCAACCGAGCGATCTGGAATAGCCAGCCGAAGTACGTCTGAAGCTGTTGAGGCCTGGCGGTCTGCTACGGCCCTGACTAATTGATAAACCCAGTTGTCTAACACCGGAGCCGAAGAAACTAATTCAGCAATTGGATTCAGGTCACCAGTGAAATCACTGCTCTCAACAACTTCAACAACGAAGCCATCTAAAAAGTTTTTGGACCTACCAAATGGCACTCGAACACGTACGCCTGCGATTACCTGGGCGGCTAGACCTTCAGGAATCAAATAGTCAAAAAGTCGGTCTAGTTGAGGAAGCGGTGAATCAATCACCACTCTGGCAATCATTTGGCTTGCAGGTCAGCTATTACGTCTAGCAGTTCTGCAGCTACTAAACGCTTTGACCCTTGAGCCGCCACGGTTCTACCGCTTCGTGTGAGAATCAGTACGTCGTTAGTGTCGGCGTCGAAAACGGCACCATTGGCGACATTGTTGGCAACTACCAAGTCGCAACCCTTATGTGCAAGTTTTGATTTAGCTAGTTCCTCAAGTTGGTGCGTGTCGGCAGCGGTCTCCGCTGCGAAGCCAACGGTGACAACCTGCAAGTGTTCGGCCTGAATCCGCTTAACAGCGTTGGCCAGTATATCTTCATTGGCGACTAGTTCTAACTGCAAGTGATTGCCCAACTCAGAACGTTTTAGTTTGTTTGAGGCTGTATTCGCAACCCTAAAGTCGGCAACTGCCGCCGCCATAACCAAGACATCTTGCTCGGCGAGTTGCTCGTTCAGCTTCTGACTTAACTGTTGTGTGTCCTGCACTGGAATGACATTCTGAATTTCACTTGGAACAGCCGCGATGTTGGCTGCAATCAGTGTCACAGTTGCTCCGCGTTGCGCAGCTTCAAGTGCAATGGCAATCCCCTGTTTGCCAGAAGACTTGTTGCCGATGAAACGAACTGGATCAATTTCTTCTCTGGTGCCTCCGGCTGTGATCAAAAATCTTTTACCGGCGAGGTCTTGCCTGCCAATTTTAGAGAGCGCAAACGAAACAATTTCTTCAGGTTCCGGTAGGCGTCCAATGCCGCTATCTTCCCCTGTCAGACGACCCACTGCCGGTTCAAGAATGTGCACGCCACGTTCGGTAAGCAACTTAACGTTTGCTTGAGTGGCCGGATGCAGCCACATTTCTGTGTGCATTGCTGGTGCAACTACTAACGGAGCCTTAGTAACCAGCAACGTGTTGCCGAGTAGGTCATCTGCGATTCCCGCGCTGTATCTGGCTAAGAACGATGCACTGGCAGGTGCAACGATTACTAAATCGGCTTCCTGACCAAGAGCAACATGCTTCACGGATTCAACATCGGTGTACAAATCAGGGTCAACCGTGTTATGAGACAGTGCCTCCAGCGTTGTGGCTCCGATAAATCGCAACGCGTTTTGGGTTGGTATCACCTTTACGGTGTGGCCCGCCTCTGTTAGTAATCGAATAATGGCCGTGGCCTTGTAGGCAGCTATGCCACCGGTAATACCAACGATTACGTGCATGGACTTTGTCTAAAAGTTTTGAGCTGTAATTACTCTGTTGCGTGCTTCTGTAGTTTGTTCTGGTCGATCTCGTGCATCGCGATTGTTAGTGGCTTCTCATCAACCGTTGCGTCTACAAGTGGTCCAACATTGTTGAACAGGCTGCCCTCGTGTAAGGCTGAGTAGTAGTCGTTAATCTGGCGAGCACGCTTTGAAGCAAAGATCACTAGTTCGTACTTTGAGTCAACCTTGTTTAGCAGGTTGTCAATCGCTGGAGAGACAATTCCTTCAAGCTTTTCAGACATGGTTCAACCTTCTTGTTAATTGGGGTGTTTTGGCGGTCCGGCCGCTAACTCTGTATCAAGTCTACGACTTCGGTGGCGCATCTGGCTACCTCATCGTTTATAACTACGTGGTCAAACTCCCCCTGAGCAGCTAGCTCCTCTCGGGCAGTCTCAAGCCGTTTTTCTTGTTCCTCAGCGGATTCGGTGCCCCTTGCGGTGAGCCTGCGCACAAGTTCGTCCCAACTAGGCGGGGTTATAAAGATGAATTTCGCCTCCGGCATGGTCTTTCGCACTTGCCTTGCCCCCTGGAGATCGATTTCTAAAATTACGTGCTCGCCTCGGGCAAGGGCTTCCAAAACGGGTTTGCGAGGCGTTCCATATTTGTTTAGGCCGTGTACCGTTGCGTATTCCAGCATCTCACCATCGGCAATCAGGCCATCAAATTCTTCATTGCTAAGAAAGAAATAATTCTTGCCATCAACTTCTCCGGGTCTTGGTTGTCTGGTCGTTGCAGACACCGATAGATGGATCCCTGGAAAATTCTTTACGATGTAGTCGACAACGGTACCTTTGCCAACCGCGGTAGGTCCGGCAATGACGATCAACTGATTCGACATGAAATTAGCCTAGGCCAATCGCTAATTCGGCTTTAGCGCCATCGATAGCTTTAGCTAATCCAGCCTCACCTGCCTGAAGAACGCTTCTAGAAACCGAATGGATCACTTGTGATGCTGCCTCTCCAAAAAGCTGCTTGCTTGCAGAAAGCTCTGCGCCCTGGGCGCCAAATCCCGGCGCGAGAATTGGCGTCGCAGCATTGGGCTGACCAGCCATGACTTGGCCGAGACCAAAGGACTGAAGATTTAGAGTTGCCCCAAGAACCGCACCAAAGGAACCGAACCTTGCATTGCCAGATGCCGTGACAGCGTTAATCTCTGCTAGGGATTCCCAGATTGAATTAGCCAGCGTCGTTCCTCCAATGGTGGCGCGTTGAACGCTGGCGCCCTCTGGGTTTGAAGTAGCTGCTAGAACGAAAACACCCTTTCCTCTTTCTGCCGAACCGCTCAAGGTGTCCTTGAGTGAGCCGAAACCCAGGTACGGAGATACGGTCAGGGCATCGCAGATAAATGGAGCGTTCTTCCCCAACCAGGCATCAAAGTAGGCGTCCATCGTTGTTCCAATGTCACCGCGTTTGGCATCCATTATTACGAGCAGATCCGTTTCGGCAGCTCTTGCGGCAAGCCTTTCAAGGACCCCAAATCCCTTTGAGCCATGGCGTTCAAAAAATGAAACTTGGGGCTTGATAATGCCAACCCTTGATACCACCGAATCAAGCACAGCGTTGGCAAACTTTTCCAAGCCTTTTACATCGTCTTCCAAACCCCACTGGCTGAGCAGTGCCGAGTGCGGGTCAATACCCACACAGAGTTGCCCATACTTGGCAAACGAGTTCGCGAGTTTTGAACCAAAACTAATTGGCAAGTGCCACCGCCCTATCGATCGCGTGATCCTGCAAGGACTTCACTGCGAAAGGCCCGGCAATTACCTCTTCAAAAGATCCAATTGCCGCACTCAGCTGGGCAATAGTAGTAAAAATCGCCTTGTCTGCTGCCGTGGTTGCCGCTCTGATTTCGTAACCGTCTTTTCGAGCACTAGAGCCAGACGGTGTGTTTACGACCACGTCAACCTTTCCAGCTGAAATAAGTTCAACAATGGTTGGCCCCTCTGCCACGGAGCTGTCATCGGTGTGCTTTCGAACTACCTGGACATCTATACCGTGTCGAGCCAGAATCGCTGCTGTTCCGCTGGTGGCCAAAACTTGGTACCCCAGTTGCTGAAGACGGCGAACAGGCAGAATTACCTGTGGCTTGTCACGATCCGAAACAGAAATGAATATGCTTCCCGAGACTGGAAGCGCACTGCCGGCAGCTGACTGACTCTTTGCAAACGCCTTTGGGAAATCAACATCAATCCCCATCACCTCACCGGTTGAACGCATTTCAGGACCCAGCAGGGAATCTACAAACCGCCCATCCTTAGTTGCGAAGCGCTTGAAGGGCAACACTGCTTCTTTCACCGCAATCGGTGCTCCAGCTGGAATGTACGTTCCGTCTTTTTCAGGAAGGTGGCCTTCACTGACAAGCTCCTTTATGGTTCTACCAACCATGACCAACGAGGCGGCCTTGGCCAAGGTGATACCAAGAGCTTTGGATACGAATGGGACTGTTCTAGAGGCGCGCGGGTTTGCCTCAAGTACGTAGAGCACATCAGCGGCAAGTGCGAATTGCACATTGAGCAATCCACGAACGCCAATGCCCTGCGCAATCTTAAGCGTTGCTTCACGTACTCGAGCAATTTGAGAGTCGCTCATGGTGATCGGTGGCAGAGTGCAACTTGAGTCACCGGAGTGAATCCCGGCTTCTTCAATGTGCTCCATTACTCCACCTACATATAGATCGGTCCCATCGAAAAGTGCATCGATGTCAATCTCAATTGCATCGTCTAGGAATCGATCAACCAATAGAGGATGGTTAGGTCCAACAATGCCTTGGTCCGCAATTCGATCAAAGTAATCGCGAATACCAGCCTGGTCATAAACAATTTCCATGCCGCGACCGCCCAGCACGAATGACGGACGCACCAGCACCGGATAACCGATGCGAGCTGCAATGATCTCTGCCTCGGCGAGATTTAGTGCGGTTCCGTTGGCTGGGGCAAGAAGGTCCCCGTCGTCAAGAATTTTCGAGAACAAACCGCGTTCTTCGGCTAGATCAATAGCATCAGGTGATGTTCCAAGGATTGGAATACCGGCCTCCTGAAGGCCTTTTGCAAGTCCAAGAGCGGTTTGTCCACCAAGTTGCACGACCACTCCAACGAGCTCACCACTCTGCTGTTCTGCGTGAATGACTTCAAGCACATCCTCAAGAGTCAGAGGCTCAAAGTAGAGGCGGTCCGAGGTGTCGTAATCGGTAGAGACCGTCTCTGGGTTGCAGTTGATCATGATGGTTTCATAGCCGGCTTCCGAGAGTGCAAAAGACGCGTGCACGCAACTGTAATCAAATTCCACACCCTGCCCAATTCGATTTGGACCGGAGCCTAAAATAACAACCTTCTTTCGATCAGAAGGCGCAACCTCAGTCTCCTCTTCGTAGGTGCTGTAGTGATATGGAGTTTCGGCCGGGAATTCTCCGGCACAGGTATCAACGGTTTTGAAAACCGGTCGAAGTTTCATCTCATGACGCATGGCGCGAACCTCGGGTTCACTGAGACCACGAATTTGAGCAATCTGTGAATCGCTGAATCCGTGATCCTTCGCCAACCTAATTACTGTCTCATCAAGGGACGGCGCAGCAGCGATGTCGGCGGCTATCTCGTTAATTAGAACTATCTGATCAATAAACCAAGGATCAATCTTGGTTGAATCGAAAACCTGCGCCGCCGTTGCTCCGGCACGAAGCGCCTGCTGTACCTGAACGATGCGGCCATCGGTTGGGGTTTTGATTTGCTCCAGCAGTTCAGCAACGTTGCCCAGCGCGCCGTCCCAGTGGAATGACGAACCACGTTTTTCAAGGCTGCGCAACGCCTTCTGCAGGGCCTGGGTGTAATTACGCCCAATTGCCATAGCCTCCCCCACGGACTTCATGGTTGTAGTCAGCGTGTTGTTGGCGGCCGGGAACTTTTCGAATGCGAATCGTGGAACCTTCACAACGATGTAGTCCAATGTAGGTTCAAAGCTGGCCGGAGTCACCCGAGTGATGTCATTAGGAATCTCATCGAGCGTGTAGCCGATTGCGAGCTTTGCCGCAATCTTGGCAATTGGAAAACCGGTTGCCTTCGAGGCAAGTGCACTCGAACGGCTAACACGTGGATTCATTTCAATAACCACAACACGCCCGTTTGATGGATCAACTGCGAACTGGATGTTGCAGCCGCCGGTGTCTACGCCAACAGCACGAATGATGTCGATGCTGATGTCGCGAAGATTCTGGTACTCGCGGTCTGTCAAAGTAAGCGCCGGAGCAACCGTGATTGAGTCGCCGGTGTGCACACCAACTGGGTCTACGTTCTCAATTGAGCAAACGACAACGCAGTTGTCGTTGGTGTCGCGCATCAACTCAAGCTCGTATTCTTTCCAGCCCAGGATTGACTCGGAAAGCATTACCTGGGTCACGGGGCTAGCCTGAAGTCCAGACTCGCAAATCCTGCGAAGCTCTTCTTCGTCGTAGGCGAAGCCGGAACCAAGACCACCCATGGTGAAGGAAGGCTGAACCATGAGTGGGTAGCCAAGTTCACCGGCTGCGGAAACGCATTCGTCAACGGTGCCACAGATCACAGATTTGGCAACGTCAGCTCCAGCATCAAGTACGAGCTGTTTGAATATCTGGCGATCTTCACCCTTCTTAATCGCATCTACCTTGGCGCCGATGAGTTCAACGTTGTATTTTTCCAAAATCCCAAGTTCATGCAATGCCATTGCAGCATTTAGTGCAGTTTGACCACCCAGGGTGGGCAGAATTGCGTCAGGCTTTTCCTTGATGATGATTGATTCGATTACCTGCGGTGTTATCGGTTCGATGTAGGTGGCATCGGCAAAGTCCGGATCGGTCATGATGGTAGCCGGGTTGGAGTTAACCAAAATCACTCGAATTCCCTCGGCGCGAAGAACTCGGCAGGCTTGGGTTCCGGAGTAGTCAAATTCGCAGGCTTGACCAATAACGATTGGACCCGAACCGATTACTAAAACACTTTTTATGTCGCTGCGCTTTGGCATTACTTAGCCGCCTTGTTCTTTTGAATGAGTTCGACCAGTCGGTCAAATAGATAGTTTGAATCGTGTGGACCTGCCGCGGCCTCTGGGTGATACTGAACCGAGAACGCAGGGATGTCTAGACACTCAAGACCCTCTACGCAATCGTCATTGAGCGAAACGTGACTTACAGCGACTCGCCCATAGCCTGCCGGGCTTTGCACCTCTGGTCCACCTTCTACCTTGACGGCAAAACCGTGGTTATGGGCGGTGACTTCAACTTTTCCGGTTCTACGATCCATTACCGGTTGATTGATTCCCCGGTGTCCAAAAGGTAACTTGTAGGTCTCAAAGCCCAGCGCTCGACCTAGCAACTGATTGCCGAAGCAAATTCCAAAGAAAGGCACTTTGCTGTCAAGAATCTCGCGCAAAACCTCAACCTGTGCCCCAGCTGCTTCCGGATCACCTGGCCCATTTGAGTAAAAAACGGCATCAGGATTAGCAGCCAGCAAAGTTTTGGAGTCGACCTTAGCTGGAAAAACCACAACCTCTAGACCACGAGCTGCCATGTGCTCAATAGTGGAACGCTTGATGCCAAGGTCAACGATGGCTACTCGTCCAACTTTGGAACCGTCGGCCGGGATTGTGTAACTCTCAGCCGTTGTGACTACGTCACTCAGTGAGAGGCCCTTCATTTTTGCTGCGCCCTGAACTTCAGAGATCAGCTGTTCAATGGGAAACTTGGAGGCCTCTCCAGAAAATACACCACCCCGCATTGAGCCAGCGGTGCGGAGGTGACGAGTCAAAGCACGGGTGTCAATTCCTGAAATGCCAACTACGCCAAACTTCTTGAGTTCCTCTGGTAGCGAGCTCTCTGAACGAAAGTTTGAAACGATTCTGGACGGGTCGCGCACGACATACCCTTCAACCCAAATACGCTGCGACTCTTCATCGCGAGCGTTTACGCCGGTGTTCCCAATGTGTGGCGCAGTTTGAACCACAATTTGGCCCGCGTAAGAAGGGTCTGTGAGTGTTTCCTGATATCCAGTCATTCCAGTCGCGAACACCACCTCGCCAAGAGACTTGCCTTCCGCCCCGTAAGCCTGTCCGCTAAATACGCGTCCGTCTTCAAGTACAAGTAATGCCTGACTCATCTGGCTGCTCTCTTCTTTGTGTTAGTCCCAATAATTTCTTCTAATGCATTGGCTATTGCTGAGCGACCGCTCGGCTCTACTATGCGAACTTGGGTTGCCAAGTTAACGCCCTCGTGTATCCAAGACACCGATATCAAGCCGTCACGCTCAACGGCCTTGTCGATAGCAACCTGAGTGAAATCTACGCTGACTAGGTTGGATCTTTGGATTGCTAACGGCCGTTCTCCGTTTCGAACAATCAATAATCCCTCGGTGAAGACAAAAATCTGCGAAAGCCCTCTTGCTCCAAGGCCGTAGGCGTTAATTCTCTCTAAATGGTTCGCCGCTCTGGTTGTGGCAACGTAAAAGGCATTTGCTTGGGCCAGCAGCTCACCAAAGAAATCCAGAGCTTCAAGAGGCGCTGAAAACTCAGCAGCCTGCTCGGCCGCACGTTTCCGCCAAGCACGAATAGCAAGCCCTGCTAACAACAAAAAAAGAACGAGGCTGATGATAGCCATTGATTGTTTAGCCATTAGCTTCTTCCCTGCTCTGCCAAAATTGAATCGCGTACCGTGAAATACCCGCGGTAAATAGTGTGAGTAATTTTTCCAGGTAATTCCAAGCCAACAAAAGGTGAATTAATGGACTTTGACGCGGACTCGGACACCACTTTGCGCTTTACCCTTGGGTCAATTAAAACGATGTTTGCAAACGAGCCGGCCTGAATCTCTTGACCCTGCTCTTGATCTCCAGCAATCCGTGCAGGATTCTTGGACAATACCTGACTGAATCTATTCCAGTCGGACTTGCCACTTTCGATCAAAACTTCTTGGGCGATAGACGCTGCTGTTTCAAGACCAAGCATGCCAAATGCCGCAGCATTCCATTCGCAGTCCTTGGATTCAATTGGGTGTGGTGCGTGATCCGTGGCGATTATGTCGATGGTTCCATCGATTAGTGCTTCTCGGAGTGCAGTGACATCTTCTGAAGTGCGCAGTGGCGGATTAACTTTGTATACGGAGTCATAGCTGCGGACGAGGTCATCGGTCAGCAATAGATGATGAGGGGTTACCTCTGCGGTCACCTTTATTCCGCGCGCCTTTGCCCATCGTACGATTTCAACAGATCCCTTAGTCGAGAGATGGCAAATGTGAATTCGAGAATCAACATGCTCTGCCAACAGAACATCTCGCGCAATGATCGATTCCTCGGCAACCGAGGGCCAACCAGTCAATCCAAGCTCTGCACTCACGGCTCCCTCGTGCATCTGAGCGCCCTCGGTCAAGCGAGGTTCTTGGGCATGCTGCGCAATTACACCGTCAAATGCCTTGACGTACTCCAAGGCGCGCCGCATGATGACCGGATCGTGAACACATTTTCCATCATCCGAGAAAACTCTTACTTTTGCTTTTGAATTAGCCATGGCCCCCAGTTCGGCCAACTGCTTTCCCTCTAGCCCAACAGTCACCGCACCGATTGGGTAAACATCGGCATAACCAGCTTCCTTACCCAGCGATGCAACCTGTTCAACGACTCCGGCGGTGTCAGCAACTGGCATGGTGTTTGCCATGGCGTGCACAGCGGTGAAACCACCAAGAGCAGCAGATTGGGTTCCGGTTAGTACTGTCTCACTTTGTTCGAAACCTGGCTCGCGCAAGTGAGTGTGTAGATCTACGAAACCGGGCAAGGCCACTAGGCCGGTGCAGTCAATCGTTTCGTCTGCGCGGAGCGATTTCCCAACCGCAACAATCTTTTCGTCTTGAATTTGAATGTCCTGAACACTGCCATCCGCAAGTTGAGCATTCTTTAGAACGTAGTTAGTTGGCATTGGTGTTCCTTTCACCTGACAAGAGTGCGTAAAGAACAGCCATTCGCACAGAGACTCCGTTTGTAACCTGCTCTAAAACTGTTGACTGAGGCGAATCAGCAGAAATCGCGTCGATCTCAAGTCCACGGTTCATCGGTCCTGGGTGCATCACGATTGCACTGCTTTTTAGTTTGGCCAGGCGTTGCGCGTTGAATCCCCAGATACGTGAGTATTCACGCTCTGACGGAAAGTAAGAGGCGTTCATGCGCTCAGTCTGGATTCGAAGCATCATCACAACGTCAAGATTTTCGGACTCGATCGCGTCATCAAGTGAGTAGTGCAGTTTTGCATTTAAGCGGCTTAGGTTTGCCGGTAGCAAAGTTGGTGGAGCAATAAAGTGAACCTGCGCACCCAAAGTATTGAGCAAAATCAGATTTGACCGGGCAACTCTTGAGTGCAAGATGTCGCCAACTATTGCAACATTTACTCCATCCAAATCCTTACCAAGTGAAGAGTCCCCGTGAATGCGCTTGCGCATCGTGAATGCATCCAAAAGTGCCTGGGTTGGGTGTTCGTGTGTTCCATCACCGGCATTGATGATGCTGCCGTTGATCCAACCTGAATGAGCAAGCTTGTAAGCGGCACCCGATGCCGAGTGTCTAATCACTACGGCATCTGCACCCATGGCCTCTAGTGTTTGGGCGGTGTCTTTGAGGCTCTCCCCTTTAGAAACGCTGGAGCCCTTAGCCGTGAAGTTAATAACATCTGCTGAAAGTCGCTTCTCGGCCAGTTCGAAAGAAATGCGAGTGCGTGTTGAGTCTTCAAAGAATAGGTTGACGACTGTTTTTCCGCGAAGAGTTGGAAGTTTCTTGATGTCGCGGTGATTAACTCCAGCCATTTCCTCGGCAATGTCTAGAATCTCGATGGCGGCCTCACGGTTTAGATCAGCTGCAGAGAGTAGATTTTTCAAGATTCAATCACCACCGCATTTTGGGAATCGGTCTCCGAGAGATTCACATTGATTCGCTCTTCACGAGCGGTTGGAAGATTTTTACCTACGAAATCAGCGCGGATTGGAAGTTCACGATGGCCTCTGTCAACCAGGACTGCAAGTTTTACCGCTCGTGGGCGACCATACTCACCAAGCGCATCAAGGGCCGCACGAATGGTTCGACCGCTGAACAATACGTCATCCACCAAGACCACGACCTTGTCATCAATTCCCTGCTTCGGAATTTGGGTCTCAGTTACAGCCCTAGTGGGGTTTGCCGCTAGATCATCGCGATACATGGTGATGTCTAATCGACCAAGAATGTTTGAAATATCTGCATTCGGCTCTGCCTTGGCGATTACCGCAGCGATACGCTCGGCGAGTAGAACCCCCCTGGTTGGGATTCCAAGAATAATCAGGTCTTTGGTGCCATTCTTCTGCGCTGAACTCTTCTGAACTGCAGTGTTGGCTTCAAGAATTTCGTGAGCGATGCGTGTGACAGCGCGATCTATATCTTCACTACTCAAGACGGTGCGTGCGGACACGCCCACCTCCTTCTCCGCCTCTCTGGACGGTCTTTAAAGGATGTTTGTAAAACTCTAGCAGGCCACCAGATGGAAATCACCTGGCAACATCAGTTAGTTAGCGGTTTTTGTAGAGGCTATTCGCGACAGTAGACCATTCACAAATGAACCCGAATCATCGGTGGAAAGTTCTTTAGCCATCTCGACGGCCTCATTCACTGCCACGGCGTCTGGAACGTCTGGATTGTGAAGGATCTCCCATACGGCAACTCGAAGAATTGCGCGGTCTAGATTAGGCATGCGATCTAACGCCCAGCCCTGTGAAAAGGTCTCCAACAGATCATCGATTTCTTCATGGTGATCAACTACGCCTTGAACGATGTCTCGGGCATAGCCGAAAATAGCGTCCTGGTTTTGGCGATCTGCAGCCAATTCGGCTACATCATCTAAGAGGGTAAGTGGCGAAATCTTTCGAAGATCGGCTGCAAAAACAGCGTCAACAGCGCGTTTGCGAGCCTTAGTTCTGGCGCTCACCGATTAGTCGGTAACGCGACCAAGGTAATCACCGGTGCGGGTATCCACACGGACCTTGGTGTTGTTCTCAAGAAATAGTGGAACCTGAATCTGCAAACCTGTTTCAACGGTTGCTGGCTTGGTACCTCCGCTTGAGCGGTCACCCTGCAAGCCAGGCTCGGTGTATGTGACTTCAAGCACAACAGAGGCTGGAAGTTCAACGTAGATTGGGTTGCCCTCGTGCATAGCGACAGTTGCTTCTTGATTTTCGAGCATGTAATTGACTGCATCGCCAACAACAGCCTCTGGCAAGGTGACTTGATCGTAAGTGTCCTTGTCCATGAAAACGTAGCCCTCGCCATCGTTGTAGAGGTAGGTCATGTCACGTTTATCGACAGTTGCAACTTCTACCTTTACGCCTGCGTTAAAGGTCTTCTCGACCACTTTGCCGGTGAGCACGTTCTTCAACTTTGAGCGAACAAAGGCTGCTCCCTTACCCGGCTTGACGTGCTGGAATTCGGTCACAGCCCAAAGCTGACCTTCGATGTTTAGGACCATTCCGTTTTTTAGGTCGTTTGAAGTTGCCATGACGCAATCACTCGTTTCAATTTTTAGCGAATTCGGATGCGCTCGAAGCGCAATAACTTACCCAATTCTAGTGGCCCAAGACAGGCCATCCAGCGCTTATTTGGCTAGTTGTGCAAGCGCTAACAGGTAAGAATCCGAACCAAAGCCTGCGATAACTCCGGTGGCAACACCAGAAATGACGCTGGTGTGGCGGAATTCCTCACGGGTGTGTGGGTTGCTCAGATGAACCTCGATTAATTTCAAACCAGCCTTGGTAATTTGCACGGCTGCATCTCGCAGGGAGTATGAGTAGTGAGTGAAGGCGGCCGGATTCAAGATCACGTTTTGTTGAGCGTCAACAGCCTCATGGATCCAAGCGATGAGTTCGCTTTCGCTGTCAGTCTGTCGAACATCTGCGCTTAGACCCAACTTTGTGGCAGCCGATTCAACCGCCGCAGTTAGTTCAGAAAAATCAAGGGCACCGTAGATGTCTGGTTCTCGAGACCCAAGGCGGCCAAGGTTTGGGCCATTCAAGACCAATACTTTCTGCATGTCTCTAGGTTAGCGCTAGGCAACGATTTCTTGGAAGGCTGCGTGCAGCATTTCTGGAGTTGGCGCGCTCATGATGGTTGGCTTGGCCAAGTCGTCTAGCACCACAAAACGCAACGTACCCGATCGGGTTTTCTTGTCACGTTGCATCGTTTGTAGCAACTGATTCCATTTATCTGCAGAGTATGCGATTGGCAATCCAAGCAGAGTCAGCACAGATCGGTGTCGATCGACGACTTCATCATTTAGGCGCCCAGCAAGGCGGGCAAGCTCGGCCACAAAGACCATTCCGATAGAGATGGCGGCTCCGTGACGCCATTTATAACGTTCGGCATGCTCAATCGCGTGCCCCAGAGTGTGGCCGTAATTCAAAATCTCACGCAGCCCGGCCTCTTTGAAATCCTCTCCAACCACCCGTGCCTTGATAGCAACTGATCGCTCGATGATTTCTTGGAAGACAGCAGAACTTGGATCTGTTGCAGTCGCAACATCCGCCTCTATCAGTTCAAGAATTCGTGGGTCAGCAATGAAACCGTACTTAACTACTTCGCCAAAACCGGCAAGAATTTCGTTTCGCGCAAGCGACTGCAGGGTGTCTAGGTCAATAATCACTTTGGCTGGTGCGTGGAACACTCCAACTAGATTCTTTCCTTCACTGGTGTTTATTCCAGTCTTGCCACCAATCGCCGCATCAACCATTCCAAGCAGGGTGGTCGGAATTTGAATCAGTTTCACGCCACGCAACCAAGTTGCAGCAACAAATCCGGCCAAATCAGTGGTTGAGCCACCGCCAAAGCCAATCACCGCATCAGTTCGGGTGAAGTCAGCCTTACCCATGATTCCCCAGCAGAAAGCAGCAACTTCGACGCGCTTGGCATCTTCGCTGTCTGGCACACCCGCGAGGATAGCGTCAACTCCTGCAGCTATCAGAGTTTCCCTAAGGAGTTCGGCAGATGCTGTGAGGGCAACAGGATGCACAATAAGCACCTTGCTTACCTGTGGGCCAAGGCTGGCAGGCACCTCAGCCAGGAGTGCACGGCCAATCAAAATCTCGTACGGATCTACTCCGCTCACCTGAATCGTTTTTGCAGCGCTCATTAGATACTCAATCTCTCCCGAATTTCGGTAATGGTCTGGGCAAGTGGATGTCCTGAAGTATCAATTGTTAGGTCAGCCGTAGCTTGGTAAATGGGTTTACGAGAATCGTAAATCCGCTTCCAATCTTCCATTCCATTCTTAAGTAATGGCCTAGATCCGTTTCGAAGACGTGAGGCCATGTGCTTGCCGTCAGTAGCTAAGTAAATCACTGTGGCATTTCTAAGGAGTTCACGTGACTTTTCCAGCAGCACCGCTCCACCACCGGTGGCAACAATGCCCGGGTTTTTGAGTGCTCGTGCGAGCGCCTGATGTTCGATCTCACGAAAGGCTTCCTCGCCATGCTCGGCGAAATAATCTGCAATATTGCCGTGCTCTTCGACGATTAGATTATCGGTGTCAGTAAAAGTGACCTTGAGAGCCCGAGCTAGTTTCTTTCCAACGGTACTTTTCCCAACGCCCATGGGGCCAATAAGAACTATGACCTCGGATTTTGCCGGCATTAGTTACTTGAATCAGCCGAAGTTAGCACAGCGGGAATGTTTGCAAGGTACGACTCAAGATTGCGCTTGGTTTCGGCCACAGAATCTCCACCGAATTTTTCGAGGACGGAATTGGCAATAGTAAGTGCAACCATTGCTTCAGCGACAACTCCTGCTGCAGGAACTGCACAAACGTCAGAGCGTTGGTGGTGTGCCTTTGCTGCTTCACCAGTTGCAACATCGATGGTCGCAAGAGCTTTTGGAATAGTGGAAATTGGTTTCATAGCCGCACGAACGCGCAGTACCTCGCCGTTGCTCATTCCGCCTTCGATTCCACCGGCACGATCCGTGAGTCTATGCACGACACCATTTGCATCACGTTGGATTTCATCATGTGCCACGGAGCCGCGACGGCGGGCGGTTTCAAAACCATCACCGACCTCGACACCTTTAATTGCCTGAATTCCCATGAGTGCTCCAGCCAGTTGTGAATCTAGTCGGCGATCCCAGTGCACAAAACTGCCAAGGCCCGGAGGCAAACCATAAACCAATGTCTCAACCACCCCGCCTAGGGTGTCGCCATCTTTATGACATTCATCAACTTCAGCAATCATCGCTGCTGATAGTTGCGCATTGAAACAGCGCATTGGGTCCTCATCGATTGCAGCAACGTCACCCGGCTTTGGCAGCGCTAAGTCGGCAGCAGCCATGACGGGACCAATACCAACGGTGTGGGTTACAAGTTCAATACCAAGTGCGCTCAAAAAGCTTGAAGCTACCGCGCCAAGGGCCACGCGTGCCGCTGTTTCACGAGCACTTGCTCTTTCCAAAATTGGTCGACTATCAAGAAAGCCATACTTTTGCATTCCGGTGAAATCGGCGTGGCCAGGTCTAGGCCTGGTTAGCGCCTCCGCGCGGGCGCCGGAGAGTTTGGCTTCATCAACCGGATCGGCTGACATCACATCTTTCCACTTTGGCCATTCGGTGTTAGCCACGGTAATCGCGACCGGTCCACCCATAGTCAGTCCGTGTCGAACTCCACCCGAGATCGAAACCTCATCTTGTTCAAATTTCATTCGGGCACCGCGACCATATCCCAGACGACGACGAGCAAGTGCAGTCTGCACATCCGCCGTGGTGATGGCAATTCCTGCTGGCAGGCCTTCTAGAACGGCAACGAGCTCAGGCCCGTGCGACTCTCCTGCGGTGATCCAACGTAACATAGTCCCATTTTGCCACAGTACGCCCAATAGTCAGGCCGATTGCGACTATTGCTCTAGTGCGATCCTCATAGCCTGCACGACCGCTATCTCGTTCGGTAATTCAATCTCAGGATTTCCCGACTTGAAAATACGGATTTGAGCAACTGCCTGCCATATCAACATCTCTAAGCCGCTGACAACTTTTATGTTCTGTTTCATCCAAGCCTCTGCAAGCTGGCTTGGCCAAGGGTCATAGGCAACATCAAGAAGCATGCCACGGGGTCTAAAAAATCTGGAGTCAACGATTTTTTTAGTTGTACTATCCATGGCTCCACCAGGCAAGGTGGATATTGTTAGATCCGACTTGGTTATTGCTTTTCTAAGTCTTCGAACAACAGTTGCGCTAAGGCCAAGCTCACGGCCGAACTCAACGAGTATCTTCCTGGTCTTGGAATTACGTGCAAAAACCATAACGGAAGAACCAGGAGCGATTCTTGAAACTGCGACCATGGCTGAGGTTGCGGTTGCGCCGGATCCGATTATTAGACTTTGAGTCACCTGTTGATTGCCAACTGCCTGGACGATGCCAAATATATCGGTGTTGAAACAGTGCCACTGGTCATCGATTCGAACCAAAGTGTTGGAAGTCTTGGTTAGTGAAGATGATTCATCAATTACCTGAGCATAAAGAAACGCTTCTTCTTTTAACGGCATCGTAAGGCTAAATCCGTTGAGGTCAGACCCTTGGGTTTCAATGAATCGCTTAAGTGCTCCCTTTTTGACCTCAAATCGTGAGTAGTTCCAATCTTCACCAAGTACCCGATACGCTGCAGCGTGGATGGCGGGTGATTTTGAATGCGCGATCGGCGAGCCCAGAACCGCATAGTTTTTATTCATAGCCGGGGTTTTCCTTCATCCAGGCCAACCATTGAGCAACAGCCTTTTCATGTTGGGCGTAGGTTTCGCTAAACACTGTTTCACCAGTTTCAAGATTCACTGTGCAGAAATACAACCACTTCCCCTGTGCCGGGTTCAATGCCGCATCAATAGCTACCGAGCCGGGAGCAGAAATAGGCCCAATTGGAAGTCCAGGATATAGGTAGGTGTTGTAGCCGTTTTTATTCGCTCGATCCGCCCTAGAGGTGCTGACGGTATTACCGCCAACTCCATAGCTAACCGTGGCGTCAGACTGTAGATGCATTCCTATTTCGATGCGATTAAGAAAAGTTCGCGAAACCCTGTAGAAATCCTCTTTTATCCGGGCTTCTTTCTGAATCACAGAGGCAAGTGTAAGTACCTCATGTGTCTTTGCTGCTGGTATTCCGAAGGAACGAATTTCTTGCTGCATTCGGTCAACCATTGTTTGCAGTATCTCTTTTGCCGTTGAGCCCGGTGCAAAGGTATAGGTTGCTGGGAATAGGTAGCCTTCAATGTTTGGCAATTTTGCGCTAAGCCCAAACACCTCTGGCTTGTTAAATAGCGATTCAAATTGGCTCTTGGGTAAACCCGTTGATTCGGCCAATACCCCAAAAAGCACGCTTGCCCGCAGACCCTCCTTTATGGTTGTACGCCGCAGTGATGCCGAATTTTGATCGGTGAGCGCTGAGATTGCATCAGCTGATCGCATCTGCAGCTTCAGCGTAAATATTCCAGGATAAAAAGTGGGATTCGTGTCCAGAATCAGTTGATACGTAGTGCGAAAATTCTTAATCACGCCGGCAGCTAACAATTGCTTTGTGATTGACTCCCCTGAATCGCCAGCCTTAACAGTGATTTCAACCTCGCCCGTTCCGGGACCAGGAAAATCGTTGCCTTGCAGCTGCTCGAAGGCCGCACGAATCAAGCCCTTGTTCGCATACGCAACAGCGCCACCCAGAAGCAAAAGAAAGACAATAAATCCGGCAAGAACACGGCGACGCGATAACTTATTCAATTACTTCTCCTATCGCCTTGCCTGGCTTCTCACCAGTGTTCTTTTCATGTTCAATTGCTTGTTCCAAGATAAT